>ERZ1034984.335-NODE-335-length-53457-cov-7.670761_pt1 | contig 53457 bp, 33 predicted proteins | sample MGYA00520589_ERZ1034984 | MGnify/ENA primary metagenome ERZ1034984 (study PRJEB33766, sample SAMN09781790) | gut metagenome | biome: gut microbiome | host: Homo sapiens | place: Madagascar | study: EMG produced TPA metagenomics assembly of the PRJNA485056 data set...
CGTCGGCGTCGACCTCTCCTCGGTGGACTCCGTCTGCCTCGTGGGCGCCGACGGCGTCGAGATTGTCCTGCTCGACGCCACGGCCGTCACCGAGCAGCTCGCCCAGATTCCCGAGGCCTCGAGGTACGTCGACCCCTCGAACGGCGCAGGCTACGTCGAGATCGGCGGCCCGGGCGTCAACCCGACCTACAAGACCATATCCGTGGGCTGGGAGTTCACCAACGGGACCATCTGGGACTTCCCCTACGCCATGTTCGACAACGGCGACGGCACCCAGTACTACATCCAGTGCGTCTCGCCCCTGAGCGCCGCGCGCTTCAGCGCCCCGCGCTACGTCTCCGGCCCCTGGGCGACGGACGCCTCGGTGCGCTTCCTGGAGTACGTCGGCTCGCGCGGCATGGCCACCTCGATGGGCTGGTCGCAGGTGCCCTCCGACGACCCGGGCCGCCAGACGATGCTCGCCCTCGCGCAGCAGAGCGACGCGACCAACAAGGACACCGGCCAGGGCACCGACACCACGAGGATGTACGCCGCGGAGCACTTCGTCATGTCCGCGGCCTTCTCCCTCATGGTCAAGCACGGCGCCACGGTCTTCGAGACCAGCGCGCCCAACGACGCATGGGTCGCCGAGGCCGTCAGGGACGCCACCGAGGGCTACAACGTCAACTGGGACAACACCTGCCGCATCTCGATGAGCACCGGCCTGTCCTACGAGGAGTCGTGCAGCCAGCTCGGCGCCGCCCTCAAGACCCTCTGGGGCCAGTACAGCGTCTCGGGTTACGACCGCCTCATGGCCGGCCTCACCGTGCAGAGCTTCATCGGCTCGGCCTTCGACAACTCCAAGCCGCTTGGCCTTACCGGATACACGCAGAACGTCTACGGCTACATCGTCCGGGGCAGCGCCAAGGGCTACATCGAACTGTGGAAGTACACCACCTCCCCCGACGCGGCCGGCGTGTCCTACGGAGGCGCCGTCTACGGCGTCTACTCCGACGAGGCCTGCACCAAGCTCGTCACCAAGATGACGACCGAGCAGCGCTCGACCGAGAACGGCCTTCGCGGCCACGCCATGTCGGAGGCCCTGGCCCCCGGCACCTACTGGGTCAAGGAGATCTCCGCCTCGGCCGGCTTCGCGGTCGACGCCGAGGTCAAGGAGGCGACCGTCACGGCCGCCGGGGTCGCCACCGTGAAGAGCGACGAGCCCGTACCCCAGAAAACCGGGGCGCTCGAGCTCTACAAGGTGTCCGCCAAGCCCGAGGTGACTACCGGCAACGCCTGCTACAGCCTCAAGGGCGCCGTCTACGGCGTCTACTCCGACGAGGCCTGCACCCAGGCCGCCGGCAGCCTCGAGACCGGCGACGACGGCCACGCCGTCAGCGACCCCCTGCCCGCTGGCACCTACTGGGTCAAGGAAGACAAGCCGTCCCCGGGCTTCGCCAAGGACACGGGCACATACAAGGCGACCGTCGTCGCAGGCAAGACCTCCCGCGTGGGCGGCGCCAACGGCACCCTGAAGGAACGGCCCCAGAACGACCCCGTCGCGATAACCGTCCAGAAGGTAGACTCGAAGACCGGCGAGAAGGTCCCCGTCGGCGACGCCTCGCTCGAGGACGCCGAGTTCACGGTGCGCTACTACGCGGGCCAGTACTCGGACGCCTCGCAGCTGCCCTCAAAGGCAGCGCGCACGTGGGTCATCGAGACAAACAAGAATGGTTACGCCCAGCTTGATGACAGGTACAAGGTGTCCGGCGACGACTTCTACGTCTTCAACGGGCTGGTCTCCGTACCTCTCGGCACAATTACCGTCCAGGAGACCAAGGCCCCGGCCGGCTACGACGTCAACCCCGAGGTCTTCCTGCGCAACATCACAGGCGACGGCTCTGGCTCCGAGGCCGTCGACGTTGACCTGACCTTCCAGGTCCCCGAGTCCGCGCAGATGGGCGGCCTGTCCGTCCAGAAGTCCGCGGCAGGCGACCTGCCCAAGGGCGCGACCCTCGCGGGAATCGAGCTCCAGATCTTCAACGGCTCCTCCGAGGCGGTCGCCGTGGACGGCGAGACCTACGCGCCCGAGACGGCCGAGACCGTGGCGGCCGGCACCGCCCGAGCCATCCTCACCCTCGTCACCGACGAGGCGGGCTTCGCGGCCACGGCCGCCGACGCGCTGCCCTTCGGCACCTACATCGTGCACGAGTCCCGCGTGCCCACCTCAACCTGCACGGCGGCGACGGCCCCCGACCAGACCGTGCAGGTGCGCACGGCCGGCGCCGTGACGCCCTGCGAAGCGGACTTCGTGAACGACCTCGCCCGCGCGGGACTCTCCCTCCAGAAGCTCGACGCCCAGACCACAGACGGGGCGGCCCAGGGCTCGGCGACCCTGGCGGGCGCCAAGTTCGAGGTGCGCGACGCCGACGACCAGGCCGTCCTCGCCCTCGTCACCGACGGCCTGGGCCGCGCGTCCACGGAGGCCGACGCGCTCCCCCTCGGCACCTACAGGGTCGTGGAGACCAAGGCCCCCGATGGGTACGGTCTCCCCGCCGACGAGGCGTCCCGCACCCAGGAGGTGACACTCTCCGCCCCCGGCGAGGTCGTCGCCCTCCAGGTGCCCTTCCGCGACACCGTGCTGCGCGGCGGCGTCAGCGTGCAGAAGGCCGACGTCGAGACCGGCTCGACCGGCCCCCAGGGCGGCGCCTCCTTCGAGGGCGCCGAGTTCGAGGTCTCAAACGCCAACGCCCAGCCCGTCGTCGTGAACGGCGTCGCCTACGCCGAAGACGACGTCGTGACGACCCTCGTGACCGGCTCCACCGGCTCGGCCGCCACCGACCCGGGGCTGCTGCCCGTCGGCACCTACACGGTGCGCGAGGTCAAGGCCCCGAAGGGCTACAACGTGAACCCCGACGAGTGGGTCATCGAGGTCTGCGCCGGCAGGCTCTCCCCGGTCGGCCAGGCCACCGACGGAGAAGGCGAGCAGCGGGCCCAGGGCCCGCTTGAGGCCCTCGCCACGCTCTTCGCCCCCTCCACGGCCAACGCCGCAGAGGCCGACGGCGCGGGCGAGCAGGAAGGCGGCGTCTCCGTCGCCGAGCAGGTCGTGCGCGGCGGCGTGCGCGTCTACAAGGTCGACGCCGACACGGGCTCCGACACGCCCCAGGGCGACGCCACGCTCGAGGGCTGCGAGTTCACAATCTCCTCGATGAACCGCAACCCCGTCGTCGTCGACGGCGTGGAGTACGAGTACGGCTCCGACGTGAAGAAGATCTACACCGACAGGCTGGGCGTCGCCCAGACCGGCGAGCGCGACCTGCCCTACGGCACCTACCGCGTCCGCGAGACCTCCGCGCCCACCGGCTACCGCGCCATGGGCCAGGTCTTTGAGATCTCGCAGGACGGCGCGGTCGTCGAGGTCGGCGAGAAGTTCGAGAACCAGGTCAAGCGCGGCGGCATCGCCGTGCAGAAGGTCGACGCAGAGACCGCCGACGGCTCGGCCCAGGGCGGCGCGACCCTCGCGGGCACGGTCTTCGAGGTCGTGAACGCCTCCGGCGAGGCGGTCGTCGTCGACGGCCGCTCCTACGAGCCCGGCGACGTCGTGACGACCCTCGTCACCAACGGCGACGGATTCGCCGCCACCGGCGACGAGGCCCTGCCCTACGGCACCTACACGGTGCGCGAGGCCAAGGCCCCCTCGGGCTACCTCGACGGTGAGGACGGCTCCGAGCAGACCGTCCTCGTGCGCGACGGCGGCACCGTCGTGGCGTGCGCCGACGAGTTCGAGAACCTGGTCAAGCGCGGCGGCCTGTCCCTGCACAAGGCCGACGCAGAGACCGCCGACGGCTCGGCCCAGGGCGCGGCGACCCTTGCGGGCGCCGAGTTCGAGGTCGCGAACGCCAACGGGCAGCCCGTCGTCATGGACGGCGTGGAGTACGCCCCCGGCGAGGTCGTCCTCACGCTCGTGACCGACGAGACCGGCGACGCGGCGACGCAGGCCCGCGCGCTGCCCGTCGGCACCTACACCGTGCGCGAGGCCAAGGCCCCCGAAGGCTACGACCCCGACCCCGCCGCGCGGACCGTCACCGTCGTCGAGGACGGCGAGACCGTCGCCTGCGGCGCGGACTTCAAGGACTCCGTCGTGCGCGGCGGCTTCGGCCTGCGCAAGGCCGACTCCGAGACCGGCGAGAGCTCGGCCCAGGGCGACGCGACCCTGGCGGGCGCCGTCTTCGAGGTCGTCAACGCCAACGAGCAGCCCGTCGTCTTCGACGGCATGGAGCACGCAAAGGGCGACGTCGTGACGACGATCGAGACCGACGCCACGGGCTGGGCCCAGGTGCCCGGCAAGTCGCTGCCCTACGGCACCTACACGGTGCGCGAGATCGGGGCCCCCGACGGATACCGCGTCGGCGACGCCGACGGCTCGCACAGCTTCCTCGAGGTAACGGTCGAGGGGAAGGGCTGGTGGCGCTCCCTCGAGGCCGGCGAGATGGCCGACCAGGTCGTCCGCGGCGGCTTGTCCCTGCACAAGGCCGACGCCCAGACCCCCGACGGGGCGGCCCAGGGCGGCGCGACCCTTGCGGGCGCAGAGTTCGAGGTCGTCAACGCATCCGCATCTGCAGTCCAGGTCGGCGGCGTGAGCTACGCCCCCGGCGAGACCGTCCTCACCCTCGTGACCGACGAGGCCGGCGACGCCTCCACAGGCGCACGCGACCTGCCCTACGGCACCTACAAGGTGCACGAGAAGACGCCGCCCGCCGGCTACGCGCCCGACTCGGGCGAGCAGGTCGTCCAAGTGCGCTCCGAGGCCCAGACCGTCGCCTGCGGCTCCCCCTTCAGGGACCAGGTGCTGCGCGGCGGGGCCAGCGTGAGCAAGACCGACTCCGAGCTCGGCCGCGCCCAGGCCCAGGGCTCGGCGACCCTCCAGGGCGCCGTCTTCGAGGTCGTCTCCGACAACGACCAGCCCGTCATCGTGAGCGGCCAGGCCTACGCCAAGGGCGACGTGATCGCGCGCATCGCCACCGACGCGGCCGGCTGCGGCTCAACCGCCACCGACGCGCTGCCCTACGGCTCCTACAAGGTCCGCGAGACGGTCGCGCCCCAGGGCTACCTGGTGAACACAACCGTCTGGTCGATCGAGGTCTCCCGCGCCGGCGAGCTCATCTCCGTCGGCGACGCGGGCGGCGACCCCGACGCCGGCTCCCAGGGCGGCGCCGGCGGGGACGCCCGTGAATCCCAGGGCGACGAGGCCCAGGGCCCGCTCGAAGCCCTGGCCACCGCATTCGGCCCCTCCACCGCCAACGCGGCCGAGGCCGACCCCACGCCCGGCGCCGACGAGGAGCAGACACCCTCGGCGGTCGTCCCCGAACAGGTCGTGCGCGGCGACGTGCAGCTCGTCAAAGTCCGCGAGGGGGACATGGCGACCCTCGCGGGCGTCCCCTTCCTGGTGACCAGCGAGACGACCGGCGAGGCCCACGTGGTCGTGACCGGCGCGGGCGGTGCCTTCGACAGCTCCGCCCGCCCGCACTCCTCCTCCACCAACGCCAACGACGACGCCTACGACGCCTCGGCGGGCACGGCGGACAACGCCATGCTCGACGCCTCGGCGGGCACCTGGTTCTCGGGTGCCGAGACGGGGGGCGCCCCCGCCGACGACTCGCGCGGGGCGCTGCCCTACGACACCTACACCATGGTGGAGCTGCCCTGCGCCGCCAACGCCGGGCTGCGCATGGTGACCCTGCGCTTCTCGGTGGCCGCCGACAAGGTCAAGGTGGACCTTGGCACCGTGGCCGACCGCGCCGCGCCCACGCTGGCGACCGAGCTGCTCGACGCCGACGGCGGGCACGACGCCTACGCCATGGGGCAGGCGACCCTGACCGACAGGGTCGACTACGACCACTTCGACGCGGGCGACTACACCGCCGTCCTGGAACTCGTGCTCGACGATGGCACGCCCCTGCTCGACGCCGAGGGCAACCCCGTCGGCGCCACCGTCGCCTTCACGGCCGAGGGCGAGTCCGGGGCCTTCGAGGCCTCGGCATCCTTCGACTGCTCGGCGCTGGCGGGCCGCTCCGTGACCGCCTTCGAGACCGTCTACGCCCCCGACGGCACCGAGGTCGCCTCGCACCGCGACCTCGAGGACGAGGGCCAGACGGTGGCCTTCCACGGCCTGCCCTCCCTCTCCACGGCCCTCGCGGGCGAGGGCGGCGAGAAGGTCGTCGCGGTCGAGGGCGGCAAGGTGACCCTCGTGGACACCGTCGCCTACGAGGGCCTCGTGCCCGGCCGCACCTACACCCTCTCCGGCGCCCTCATGGACAAGGCCACCGGCGAGACCCTGCTCGACGCCGAGGGCAACCCCGTCACCGCCTCGGCCGAGATCTCGCCCGCCGGGGCCTCGGGCACCGCGACCGTGACGTTCGCCCTCGACGAGGCCGTCGCCTCCGGCAGGGGCCTCGTCGCCTTCGAGACCCTCTCAATCGGCGAAACCGTGCTCGCCTCCCACGCCGACCTCGAGGACGGGAGCCAGACCGCGTGGGTGCCCGCGATAGGCACCGCCCTTGCCGACGCGGCCAGCGGCACGCGCATGGCCGTGGCCGCCAAGGGTGCCTCGCTCGTGGACACCGTGAGCTGGTCGGGCCTCATGCCCGGCGAGACGTACGCCCTCTCCGGCACCCTCATGGACAGGGAGACCGGCGAGGCCCTGGCCGACGCCGAGGGCAACCCCGTCACCGCCTCGACCGAGTTCGCCGCCGAGGCCCCCTCGGGCACCGCGGCCGTGACGTTCCCCGTCGACGCGGCGGCTCTGGCGGGCCGCACCGTCGTGGCCTTCGAGCACCTGGAGCTGGGCGGCACCGCCGTCGCCTCCCACGAGGACATCGACGACGAGGCCCAGAGCGTGCGCTTCCCCAGGCTCGAGACCGAGTTCGCCCAGACCGACGGCTCCCACGCCGTCCTGGGCGAGGGCACCCACGACCTCGTGGACACCGTGAGCTGGTCGAACCTCGCGGCCGGCGCGCAGTACCGCCTCGTCTGCACGCTCGCCGACCCCGAGACCGGCGAGCACCTGCGCCACCCCGAGACCGGCGAGAAGTACGAGGCCTCGGCCGACTTCACGGCCGAGGGCGAGTCCGGCCGGACGCAGGTGGCCTTCCCGGGTCTCACGGGACTGGCCGACCAAAGGGCCGTCGCGCTCGAGAGCCTCTACACCCTCGGCCCGGACGGCTCCACCTGGGTCGAGGTCGGCAGGCACCGCGACGTCGCCGACACCGCCCAGACCGTCTCCTTCGGCAAGCCCGTCATCAGGACGGTCCTCGCCGGCGCCGACAACGGCCTGCACGAGGTGGGCGCCGCCTCGAAGGTCACCCTCGTCGACACCGTCACCTACGAGGGCGTCGAGGCCGGGGCGACCTACGAGCTCAAGGGCACCCTCATGGACAAGTCGACCGGCGAGGCACTCATCTCCCGCGGCCAGAAGGCCGAGGCTTCCGCGCAGTTCACGGCCGAGGGCTCAAGCGGCACCGCGACCGTGACGTTCGCCTTCGACGCCTCCGACCTGGGCGGCAAGAGGGTCGTCGCCTACGAGACGCTCTCCCGCGACGGCCAGGAGGTCGCGAGCCACGAGAGCATGGAGGACGCCGACCAGACCGTCTCGCTGGTCAGGGTCCGCACCACCGCGACCGACGCCTCCGACGGCGACCACGAGGTCGCCCCGCAGGCCAAGGCCGCTCTTGCCGACCGCGTGGAGGTCTGGGGCCTGGAGGCCGGGGCCACCTACACAATCGTGACCGAGCTCGCCGACGCATCCACCAAGGAGACCGTGGCGACCTCCTCGGCCAACGTGGTGCCCAGCAAGCCTGACACGGCCTTCACGGTCAAGGCCGAGGTCGACACTTCCAAGTACGCCGGGCGCGACCTGGTCTTCCTCGAGACCGTGAAGCGCGACGGCAAGGTCGTGGCCGAGCACCGCGACTACTCCGACGTCGGCCAGACCGTGCGCGTGGGTGCCTCGATCGGCACCGTGCTCACCGACCAGTCGACCGGCTCCCACGAGGCGGCACCCGGCAAGGTGACCCTCGTCGACACGGTCGAGTACCGCGGCCTCGTCGCGGGGTCGCAGTACGCCCTCACCGGCGAGCTACGCTACACCGACGGCACCGCGGTGCCGGGAGACGACGGCAAGCCCCTCGTCTCCTACGCCACGTTCACGCCCGCCGACGCCTCGGGCACCGCAACCGTGACGTTCTCCCTCGACGCCTCGGCGATGGCCGACGGGACCAAGGTCATCGCCTTCGAGACGCTCGCCGACAACAACGGCCGCACCGTTGCCTCGCACCGCGACCTCTCCGACGAGGCCCAGACTGTGACGTTCCACAAAGCCGCGACGCCCTCTTCGGGCACGACCGTCGTGACCTCCATGCCGCAGACCGGCCAGGGCCTCGCGTGGGCCGCCGGCATCGCGGCCGGCCTGGCAGCCGCCCTGCTGGGAGGCTTCTACGCCGTCAAGGGCCGCCTGCCCTTCCCCTGCCGCGGGGAGGGGGCCGAGGCCGTCGAGTCCGAGGAGCCCTGCGCCGAAGGCGAGGGCGCAGAGAAGACGGATGAGTAGGCCCGCGCCCGCCGCGACCCGCAGGAGGGTCGCGGCGGGATTTGCCGCGCTCGCAGGCCTCGCGGCCCTGGGCTGGGGCGCCAGCACCGTGGCCCGCGAGGCCTGCGTCGGCGCCCGCTACGGGGACTTGTCCAAGGAGTCCCAGCGGGCCGCCTCCCCCAGGGACTCGGCGGGGGAGGCGGCCCGCAGGCGCGACTGGGCGGCGCTCAGGGAGCAGTTCCCGGCTGTCGGGGCGTGGGCGACGGTCGGGGGCACCCCCATAGACCTGCCGGTCGCGTCGACCTCCACCGAGCAGGACGAGGGCTGGTTCCTGCGCCACGACCTGTGGGGCGAGTGGTCGCTCTCCGGCACGCCGTTCATGGATTGGCGCGTCAGCAACGCCGACGACCGCAACGTCGTGGCCTACGGGCACCACATGACCTCGACCGACACGATGTTCTCGACCTTGCAGCGCGCGTACGAGCAGGACGTGTTCGACGGCCTGGGGGCGCTCCTGTGGGAGACCCCGGCCAAGGACACCGAGATGAGGCCCCTGTGCGCCGTGAGCGTCGACGAGACGTGGCCCGACATCCAGCGCTTCGACTGGCAGGGCGCCGACGACGCGGCGTTCCGCGAGTGGCTGGGCGGCATCCTCGCCGCGTCGACCGCCGCGGCCCCGGACGCCCGGGACCTCGCGGCGGCCGCCACGCGCTGCGTGGCGCTCGTGACCTGCTCGAGCGACTGGGCCTACCAGAGCTGTCGCACCGTATGCGTGTGGTGCGCATAAGAGCAAGCGCCAGAACCAGGCATCTCCCCCGGCGCTCCAATCGCCCAGAGATGCCCGAGAGACCGACGGGGGCGGGCGGTCAACCGCCAGCACCCACCTGACCTGTAGGGCGCACCGCGGCATGTGCGGTGCCGTTGCCGCGCATGCCGCGGCGGGGGTGGACGATGGACATGTTGAGAATGGCCGCGGCGGCCGGAGGCGTACTCCTCATCGCCGGCGCAGGCATGTTGGCGTGGCGCTGCCACGCAAAAGGCCTCATAGGGAGGCGCCGCGCCCTTGCCATCGCGGGGTGCGGGGCATGCGCCCTACTGTCGGTTGCGGGCTTCACATATGCCTTCGCACCGAGGGTGCACTACGTAGAACCCGAGCCAACCTCGCCGCCCCAGCAGCTGGAGGAGGCGCAGACCGTAAGCGACGGAGGGCGCGTCAGCTACACGACGGCCCCCTTAGACGTGGACCCGGTTGCCCCGACGCTGCCCGAATGGCAGGGCGACAGCCAAGGCGATGGGGTAGCCACAGAGGAACAGCCCCCGGTCACTGCCGTAAACGAGCAACCGGACGACAACCAGGCGCAAGGCAGTCAGGACCACCCGGCACCGGCAAGCGAACAAACGACGGCTGCAGAGCCGCAGGCACAACAAGCTACCCACACGACACACACGTCAGCGCAAGTCACCCCGCACGCGGCGCCCTCGCAAGCCGCCGCCGAATCCAAGCAACCGGTGGGCATCGCCGTGGCAGAACCGACGGGGACACTCACCATCGACTTCATCGACGCGGGCACCGGGTCCTGCGCGCTGCTCACCCTGCCCGACTCCACGCGCATCCTCGTCGGTTCCGGCCAGAACGGCGAAACGACCATGGCCGCCTTGTCGGCCCTCGGGGTCGAAGCCATCGACACCATCGTGCTCACGGGACCCCAGGCCCAGGAAACGGGCAGCGCACCGGACGTCATCTCCCACGTCCGCACCTCCAGGCTCGCCGTGCCCGCCGGTCAATCCAGCACCAGCTGGAATGAGGCGCTCGAGGAAGCCTCCCGCACGGGAGCCAGGGTCATAGATGCCTCGGGCGTCATCGCCGAGGCGGGCGGCGCCGTTGTCGAGGCGCTGCCCGCAGGCCCTGACCGCGTCGAGGTGATGGCCACGTTTGGCGGCCGCGTGGTCCTTCTCTGCGGAGAGGAGGGGTCGACGCCTTCCATTGAGGGCCGCGTGGACGTCCTGGACGTGCCCGGCTCCGGCCAACCCGGCTCTGTAGGCCGAGATTCCGCCCGCATCATGTGGCCTCGGGTCTCAATCGTGGGCTCCGACGCCGGCGAAGACGTCCTCTCCGCCCTCGGCATGTCCGAAATCCTTGACACCTCGCATGGACAGGCGCGCGTCACGGTCTCTGCAACCGGAACAGTAGCTGCGTCAGGGCAAAATGCCCAGGAGGGATAGGCAACCATGAAAGATGAAGGCCTCGGATGGATAACCCCAAAACTCTACGGGCTTTTGGACGAGCGCATGGCCTATCGGACGTGCCGCCCGGGCCTTGTGGGAGACATCCCGGACACGTCAAGACCACCCGAGTGGGGCTATCTCTGGAACCCCCGCTCAAACATCCTCGTGGACTGTTGGGAGAACGACGTTGGAGGATGCGATGTCGTGGTCGTTCGAGAGCTCGACCCCGAGTACCTTGCCCGCAGCGCCCATGAGATGAACGAGCCATGGACGGAGCTTGCGCTCGACTGCCCGGGCCACTGGACCGAACGTGTGCCGTTTGGCCTGGATTCTGCCATAAGGCGAGGCTCGGTCGACCTGCCCGCAACGGGTTGGGTGCGGGCCTACCCGTTGCTTGATGACAGCAATGCCCCAAAAGGAACCACAGGGCTGGCGCTGGCGCTCGGCATGGCCCAGGGAACCGACGGCCAAGCCATGGACGAGCTTGTGACGCTCCTCGACGGCGGGGAAGACCTTAAGAGCCTCAGTGGCGACCAGATGGGCAGGGCGGTGGAGAGCGCGACCGGAAGAGGCCTCATCGCACTGCTGGGAGCCTGGTCCGACGCCATGGACAAGCTCAACGAAGCGAACGTCGGCCGAACTCCCAGCGACGAAGCCTCCGTCAGGTTACGAGGCCTCGACAACGCGCTCGACGGGCTCGGCACCACCCGTAGCGAGCTCGGGCGAGCATGCCACACCATCGCGCTGCGGGACAGCATGAGATTCAGCCCCCGCCTTTCCGACGTCGCTGCGACCATGGGATTCCACGGCCTGACCGAGGATGAAATCGCCCGCGCCGTGAAGAGAGCCACCGGCAAGGCGCCAGAGAAGCTATTGCGCGCGTGGGCCGAGGAGAGCCACGGCGAGAACGGACGAGGCATCGACGGGCTCACGGCCGCGCTCGACAGGGTCGGATGTCTTCCGGTCGAGCTCAAGGGCGAGCTCAACCTCGCCCCGCTGTTCGGCCGGCCCATAGAGTCCCTTGTCGATGAGCCCTTTGTCTTGCTTGAGTCATGCGGGGGCGACGCCCTGCTCAAGTCGCCTTACCCGAACGACCCACTCCCCTTCCTCGTCGTCCACGGCTACAACCCGTCAACGGCGAATGGGCGCCCGGGACATGCCGAGAAGACCTCCTGGACGCCCTCGCCGCGCTCCGGGGGGCGCGCTACGTCGACAGACACGACCCAGACCTCGTCTGCTGCGCAACATGGACGCGCCAAGACGTTATGCAGGGGTTTTTCGAGAGCGCAGGCCGATGGCCGACTGAAGAAGAGGTTGACGAGGTCGTCAGCGAAGTCTCCGAAAACATGGACGGCGTCGTCATCGGCCGCGGCTGTGAGCTTCTCTGCTCCGTCATAGACCGAATCGCCGCGGAGACAGGCTCCTTTTATCGCATGGGCGTCTCGGACGGCTCCGGCATCCCCGTAGAGACAGACCTGTCCGACGCCCCCAGACGGTCGCTGTAGGGACTCGCGAGAGCGCAGCCGCATCGAGACTGAGCCCAGAAAGGACGACAACCATGGACGGAAAGAACGGCATCGATTGGATGAGCCCCGAGCTCTGCAAGCTCCTGGACGAGAGGATGGCCTACCGAGCCTGCGCGCCCGGGCTCGCGGGAGACATCCCGGCTCCGTCGGAGCTCCCCCAGTGGGGTCAGCTGTGGAACCCCCGCGCAAATCTCCTCCTGGAGTGCCGAGCAAGGTTCGAGGGAGGTTGCGACATCGTGGTCTACCGCGACCTCGACCCCGACTTCCTGGCCCAGCGCGCGCACGACACGGGCAAGCCATGGGTCGAACTCGTTCCCTATTACACCGACCAGGAAGCCGAGCTGCTGCCCGACGGTCTGGGCGCAGCCTTGGCGCAGGGCCGATCCGACCTGCCCGCGACGGGCTGGTTGGAAGCCGCGCCCTCTTGGAGCGCCCCGGAGGGGACCGGGACATTGGCCCAGGCGCTCTACACATCGCAGATGGCCACCGGCCAGGCGATGGCAGGGCTGCTCATCGCCGCAAGCGAGAGGACACCAGCCGAAAGAAGGAAGGGGTCTGTGAACAACGCGCACAGAGAATGGCTCGAAAACTGCCTGACGATGTGGGGCGACTCGCACCGCAGTGCAGCTGATTTCGTAGAATGGACGCTCTCCTCCCCCGAGGCCCCCACGCCACCCGGAGGCCTAAGGATTCTTGAGTCCCAGGGGTCGTATGTCCCTTTCACGCTCGACGCCCAATCGGTTCCGGCGTTCCTGGGTCTCGAGGACGAGCTCACCGACGACCAGATAAGCCGCGGCGTGCAGGCGGCGACCGGCCACAGCCTCGACAACCTGCTCGCGGCCTGGTCTGACGCCGTGGACGACCTCACCGACGGTGACGCCGTGCGACTCGCGACAGACGCGGGCTCCGCCAGGTCGCGCGGCCTTGATGAGGCACTCGACAAGCTCGGCTCCACCCGCAGCATGCTCAGGTACGCCTGCCGCGCCGTGGCGCTGCGGGACGCTGAGCTGGCCCAAGCCGCCCTTGCCGTGCCGCCCCGCAGCGCTTCGGGCACCTTGGGCCATTCGGCGGAAGCGGTTCAGAATCGGGACGCACAGACGGCGTGGGTGGCGGTATGTCCCGGCTTCGGACGCTGGCTCGTTTCGTGCGAGTCGGTGGAAGATGAGGAATCGCCCACCGGCGAGAGCTTCGACCTCGATGCCTGGAGCCCCTTGCCGGATGGCGCAATCGAGCCCATGGGAATAGGCGGGCAATTCTGGGGCTATGCGAGCGCCCATGAGGCGTTCAACGACCCCTCGGTGACGCTCTGTCCGGACGAGGCAGCGCCATCACGGACCGAATTCTTCGAAATACCCTTCGACGCCTTCGATGCCGCGCGCAATGATGGTCTTGAGGCCCTGCGAGAAATCGTCGGATGGGCCCAGTCGGAACAGCCGACCTGCCAATGGGCCAACGAGGCCGCGGCAATGGTCGATGAGGCGCTCGCGCCGTCGGGCCGACCGTTGCCAACGACGTTTCGTCCGTCCACTCGGCTCGAACCTGATCAGGCGGCGCCGGAGGAAGCCCGCATATCAAGGAAGGGCAATTCAAGGGAAAACCCAGAGGGCGACGTGCAGGAGCGCACCTACTACGACGCGGGCTACTACTGCGACCTCTACGACGAGGACGAGGCAGATGAGCTTTCGGAGGCCATGCGGGAAGACCTCCAGATGTTGACGGGTGAGATTGACCGATACCTCGGGCAGGCCTTCCCGGATGCCGACCTGTGGGTGAGAGGCTCTGCCGGCCGACGGAACGGAACATCGCGGGGTTTCTCGGGACCCTACTCCTCGTTTGCGGACCTCGTCTCGGACACGGGCATGAACGGCATCTTCCGCGACTGCGACATGGAGCGCATCTGGGAGACCCCAGACGGCTCGCTGCACATGAGCGGGGCCCATCACGACGGGCGCGTCGAGGTCGAAGCCCGCGTGGCGTCGCATGCAATAAACGAGCGATTCACGCGCGCCGCAGAGGAGCACGATGGGAGGGAGATGATAAGGGCGTGGAATGCGATGGAGGAGCCGGGAGTGTGGGCCAACTGTTTCGACGAAACCCCGTTCCAGCAAGCACCTCCCGGCGTCGAGGCCACAGCCGACACCCCGACGCCCGCCCGAAGCCTCTGAGCGCGCCGCACGCCACCATCGATCAGCAGCCCGCCCTCGCACTGCACCAGCGTCGTGCGAGGGCGGGTGTTTTTCAAAGCACCTGTTGAATCGCTTGGAAAAGGCACATGCGACACGCCTCCTGACGTCCTGCCGGCCCTGCCCCGCACCCAAAGCCAGCCTCACCCCACCGCCGACCTCACCGCAGCCGCCGCCCATGCGGACTCCCACGTAACGTTGAGGTCGCTGTCGGACAGGCCCGGCCAGGCGCGCTTCAACGCCGAGAAGGCCGTCCTGGAGCCCATGCCAAACCAGTCACATGCGTCTTGCACGGAGGCCTCCTCCCCCGCCATGTTACGGAACCACTCGACGGCCGGCCAGACAGTGAGCAAGTCTGCGAGCTCGGCATCGAGCCCCGCGTAGAAGCCCCCCTCGAAGCGGTCCAGCAGCGCGCACCTCCACCAGGCACCCTGCGGGTAACCGTGCTCGGCGCAGATGCTCTCCTCGTCCCAGACAGGCCGTCCCATGGCCGCAGAGGCGGCCTTGTCGAGCCAGTCGGGGTGCGCCTTCCGGACGAGCTCATGGAGGGCCGCCGCACCCCCAAACGCCAACGCATCGGGGTCGCGCAGGACACTTGGTTCTGCGGCCTCGCCCCTTCCCCTTGCCGCGGCATACAGCTCCCTCCACGCCACCGTCTCGTATACGGCGTATCTTCTTGAGGCCGCCCGGGTGCGGTCGATCCTGCACAGCATCCCGAACCTGCGCTGCAGGCAGATTCTCCCGTCGACGTCCACCTCGACGACATGCGACGCATCTTTCGCCTCGACAAGCTGCACCGCGCGACCGGCCTCCTCGGCAGCCGCGAACATCTCGACACCCGCTTCGAAGTGTGGCCGTTTGGCCGTTCCCTCGCTCACGAGGCAATCGAACCATGTGACGTCGAGGCGCAACCCCTCATCTTCGACGCGGTCGAGGCGCAGAATGGCCTTCGAACCGATGTTTGCGGGCATGCCGACCGGGTAGCCCTCAAGGGGCCGCATGGCCTCGGACCGCAGGCGACCGTCCCAGGCAAAGGGCTCCTTGGAGGCTGCGAGCGTCGTGTCGAACGTGAAGTCCGGCCTCCCGTCGTCAAACGTGACCTGCAGCTTCATCTCACATCGCCCTCCCCTGCCCATTGCCAAGCTCTTCGCCCTCGTCAACCTCGTCCCATAAGGCCGCGTCTTCGATTCTCCCCGAGTCGGCGTCATAATCGTGACACTCACGTAAAGAGTTGCCTCGCCAGCCGCTGCGCTGAGGTTTCGCAGGATGCCTCCCGGGGGACTCGCCGGGCAAACATTCAAGCTCCCTCAACACCGAGGCCATGGCCTCGGCCCGCGGTCCCCCAACCGACGCCGCTGCATCGAACTCGGCAAGAGAGCCCACCCCCACCGACTGCGCCCACGCAAGCGCCGCCGCAATCTCGCGCAGCCTCTCCAGGCGCTCGGCGGGATTGTCGGCCCGACCGATTCGCCCAACCACGCGAACCTCCTGCGCGCCCCCGGCGACAAGGGACGACAGGGCCGCCAGCAGGTTTTCCCTTGCTTCGCCCTGCGGCTTCCACGAACCCGCAGCGCGCTCGCGGGCCAAGCGCCTGCCGACGCCGAATTCCGTCCACTGCTCGCCGAGCCTATGCCCCGTCGCCTGATGAGTAGGGGTATCCGCCATGACGTATTTCCAGTCCCCTCGCGACGCCGAAACAACATCGACGCCAAGAGCTTTCAAGGCGGCTTTGAACGTCTCGATGTCGGCTGAAATCCTGGCCGCACAGTCGGCACGAACCCTGAGGTCGGCAAGCCAGGAATAGGCACCCCTCTTGGCCATCGCCCTCTCCGCGCGGTCATCGACAAAACCGCCAGGGTCCTTGGCTATGCGCCCCTCTTTTGGCCGCGCGCCGACCGCATCGGTGAAGCCCGAAAGCCCATGGGCGCGGGCAATCTCCTGCATCCTACGCCAAGCGCCCCTGGCCCACCCAGACTCCCTCGTGATGTCGTGAATGCGCGTCTGTCCATCCACGCTCACCCCGTTGACAATCATGTGCGCGTGGGGTATCCCCGTGTCGCGGTGATAGCCTATGACGACCTCGAAGCTCGGAAACTCGCCGGCCACCCACTCGGTCACGACGGCACGCACCTGCTCCAGGGTCGATCGGTCACGCGGATCGGGCGACAAAATGAAGTGCTCGTAATAGACCGTACTGTCATAGCGCACCGGGTTGCCGTTCTCGTCAAGAATTGGCTTTCCGTCGGCGTCCTTGCGCACGCGCATGCGCGGCTTGTTTACCCCATGCATCTCGCGGGTAGCGTCGAGCTGCGCCCAGGCATCGCGACCTGAAGCGTCTTTCTCGCAGCAGTGCAGATAGTCGCGCGCGACGACTTTCGGGTTGTCTGGGCCCGCCGCGTAGAGAACCGAACGCCGACACGAGGCGGTGTGGCACGCCACCGACTTCATCACGGGCATGATTTGGTATCCCTGCGCGAGGGAATCCCCACGGCCCGCCGGCGCGCGAGCTTCTCGGCCTGAAGCTGGGTCCGAGCGACCCCCTCGGCAATTCCCGGCAACATCTCGGTCGCTTCGCTCAGAAACTCCTCCGCCCTCCTCGCCGCATCGGGGCCAAGCGGAACAGAGCCGTCCGCAATTGCCGCCACGGCGTTGAGGGTGTGGGCGATTTGGTTAATGTTGACGCCTTGGTGCCGCACGTCCGCATACAGGGCCCCAAGCGCCGTTGCGTCGAGCGCTACCAGCTCCGGTGGTTCATCGGAAACGACGTAGACAAGCGTGTAGGCAGCCAGGGCGCACCTCACGTACTCGCTCACCGAACATCCCAGCCTTGCGCATGCCGCATCCACCGCGGCCCGTTCCTCGGGGGTAACCCGAGCGATAACCAAACAGTCTTTCTGCCCCATGGGGCCACCGCCATCCTACGCTACGGACCGCCCGCAGCGCCTTCTCGGTCTCTCTTCTCGCTTCTCCCGTGTTGCCGATTGGAGCGACAGCACGGGCCTGAAGGGGATGCGGGGACTCCCCCGCACGGGTCGGCCTCCGGCCGTCCCGACAGCCCTTTGAGGCACACGATAGCGCACCCGCGCGAACGTGTGCAACCCGCCGCACGGCGGCGACAAGACACCGAGAGAATCCGAGGTGCCTTTTTGTATTACAGGCACCGAGAGGTGTTTGTAATACAAAAAGGAAGTCTTGCTGTTCTCCCGATTTGAATACCCATCAGCATGGTTTTGGCACTCACCGAGCCTGTTTCACAGGTCTACGACGAGCCAGGGCGGGGCGAAGGCGACTCATCTCGACCCCTAATCAACGCAACGCGCATCGTATATCCACAGTCTGATGGAGGGGAGAAGGCACGCCAGTCGCACGCCTGCATCATCTGCTGCGCAGTGAAAGACGAGGTGGTTCAGGGTGGCAGAATCTGCCACCCTGACGAGTCGGGGTCATACTGAATGGGTGGAAAATCCCACCGCCGACGAGAGCAAGCTCACAACGCAGGTGCCGCAAAAGAAATAGCCATGAGCCAACCCATGCGGATACCTGCCTTACGGTGAGAAGCGAAACAAGGGCAATATTTTGCTTCGGCAATGCAACCTATGGTTGCACGTGATACTATTCCAGCGGGGAGAGGGGGCTGTATGGATATACGGCAAGTTGAGGCGTTCGTGGCCGTTGCCCAGACGGGCAACTTCACCAAGGCAGCTGAAAAACTCTTTATTTCCCGGCAGGCACTTTCTAAATCGGTGCGAAAACTCGAGGAAGAATGCGGCCGCCCGCTTCTGTCCGTGGAATCCTCTCGCCCTGTGCTCACTGCCGATGGGCAGCGTTTTTTGGAGACCGCCCAGGACACCCTTGAAGCGTTCTATAAACTTGAGGGCCTGTTTTCTCCCATGGAGGGCAGCCTCAGGCTCGCCGTGTGCAACGGTCTCTTCGAGACGACGCCTCCGGATTTCGGCAGTGATTTCTTCCGGCCAGATTCTGGCGTTCAGGTTGAAGTGGAGGAAACGAGCTCCGACGGCGCGCTGTCGCGTCTGCGCGCCGGCGAGGTGGACATCTGCCTTTTGGGCAGCCACCCAAAGTACCTGCAGGAGTTCACCCACCTCGACCTGGCTCACCCTGGATACTTCCTGTGCGTTCCCCTGCAAAACCCGCTCGCCACCCGCGATTACATCGACCTGTCCGATATGGAGGACGTCCAGCTCGTGACCCTGGGCGGCCGCAACCACCTGCACCGCTTCTTTACCGAGCAGTGCGCCCGGGAAGGGGTCGAGCCCAACATCGTCGCCCAGCTGTCCGACTCTCACATCATAAAAATGTACGCAAACCAGCCCGTTTGCTCCTTCTCCTGCGCCCCGAAGGCAACGCGGCCCCACATGGCGACAGTCGACATCCCTTTCGGCATGCATGACGCCCAGGTTTTCGGCACCTACGCGTGCCGTCGCAAGGCCGGCCGCCTGCCCGCGGTGGCAGAGAGGTTCTGGGATTACCTCAAACTGTGCCACGCCGCCCTTGTCGGGGAGGTGAAGGGCGAGGGGCTCAAGGCTCACATTTGACGGCCTGAGGACCCGCGGCGCGTGCCGGCTTTCGGGTCATCGTGGTGGCGCTTGGGCCCCGTTTTAATTACCCACCCCTGTTTTGACATCTTCCGCAACCTTGGGTTGCACCTGCGTAAGTTGTCGATACTTGTGGCTCGCTTTACCTGCGGCATACAGTTGCCTTGCGCGCTGAGGTCTTCTCAAGACGCAGATGGCTTACTGTTACTCAGGGGAAGGAAGAACCATGGAACTCAACCGTCGTTCGTTCGTCACGTCTGCCGCCGCAACGGCCATCTTGGCCGGCGCATGTGTCCCCGCCGCTTTCGCCGATGAGGCGCCTGCGCCGCTGCCCGCTCCCGAGCCCGATCCCGAGAGCATGTTCGGCGTCGACAAGAACATCAACATCTCGACAATCGACCAGTATCTTGACCGCGACGACGTATGCTACATCGACGCCCGCATGCTTTTCGACCCGGCCGACTACGGCGCCATCGGCGGCAACGCCGACCTTTCCGCGACCATTCGCGGCTTCAAGATCGTCCCTTATCCCTATCTTGCCTCGCTTTCCGCCCTGCCCGTTGACGGCGCCTACGATGGGACGTGTCTGTTCACGCTCGAGTGGGACGCGGACGGGAACATCACCTCCGCCACCCCCAACTACAAGGAGTCCCAGCAAGTCCTCGACGACCTGTTCCCCAAGGACAAGGCGATTTTCTTCATGTGCGGCGGCGGCGGGTACGCCGGCATGACCAAGGCGCTGCTCATCTTCCTGGGCTGGGACCCGGAGAAGCTTTACAACATCGGAGGCAACTGGGAGTACACCGGCGACAACGCCCTCGAGCTTATCGTCTACTCTGAGGAGCACGGCGGAACCAACCTTTACGCCACGTGGCGCGCCGACTACGCCTACATCGACTTCGACCGTTTGAATCCGGCCGAATAGGAAAGGGCGGGACGTGAAATGGCCAAGCACGCAGCTTGTGATACGGCAGGGAGCCCTATCAGTCGACGCGGGGCCCTTGCCGCCGTCATGGGCCTTGCCGCCATGGGACCAGCCGCCCTGGTCCGCGCTGAGGCGGCGGGAGGCGAGGCGGGGGAGCCCATCGGGGAGGTCAGCGCAGGCGTGACAACGGACGACTCCGGCGTCATCAGCGTTGGCGGCTTCACACTCCTGCCCTATCCGCATTTTGCCAGCGGCGGTGTGAAGCAGGACCTCTACGCCGCGGTTCTCTTTGAGAATTCCAACTCCACGTTCACGCGCTATCAGGTGGCTTTCACGTCCTGCACCTGCCGTGATGCCGCAAGCAACTACCGCTCGGTCATGTACGCGGAGATTCTCAACACGGCCGCGAGCGCCGAAGAGGCGAAGCTGCGCTGGGTGTGCTTCACGGACAACGAGGGATACAACGTCGGCGTGTGGGGAGACAGCAACCCCATCCATGGCCAGCCCGAATACACGGCCGAGTACATGGATGAGAACTTCGTTGCCCCGCTCGTGGGGCTGACGAAGGCGGACATCGACGCCTGGGGCGGTTACGGCACCCAGGTCGCCGGCATCGACGTCGACGCCGTCACAGGGGCAACCGTCTCCACGAGCAACGTCACGAGCGTCCTGCGCGCGCTCTTCGCGTACCACGCGGAGAAGTACTACGGAGCATAGGGACCAAGGGAGCTCGTGCGCCGCGGCGCACGAGAAGGGAGAAAGGAACAAGGATATGGAACTCGATCGCAGGCAGCTTCTGGGCGGCATCGGCGCGGCGGCCGCGGGCGTGGCCGCAGGCACGGCCCTGACCGCGCGGGCCCATGCCGAGGAGACCGCTGCCCCGGTGACATACGCCCAGTTTAACGAGGCCATGCGCCAGACGCTTCGCCTCGACAGCAACCTTGTGGGCGTCAAGTTCTACGAAAGCACCGAAGACGTGCCCGAGGGTGCCGTGAGCCCCAAGCGCGACCTGGGCAAGCACATCGCCACCTGCCAGGCGTTCAGCATGGCGCGTTACAACGGGCAGACGGTTGTGATGACCAAGGAGGACGAGTGGTGCTGGGCCCCGCTCGTGGGATACGGCCAGGTCGACTGCAGCGAGGGCACCGACTCGTTCGACACCGTCGTCTCCTGCCTCATGATCGAGGACATGGAGGCAGCGGCGCGCTTCTACGCCGAGGAGTACCCGCGCTTTGAGCTCGGCAAGTACGCCGCCTGGGTCGTGGCTCCCCTTTCGACGATGGATTTCGAACCCGACGTGGTCCTGGCTTGGGGCGACCCCTACAAGATCAACTGGATGTGCCTCATCGCCAAGCGCCTCGACGCCACGACCATCGTCTCGAACTTCGACGGCATCGATTCGTGCGTCTACGAGATGGTAAACACCATGGACCGCAACAACTACCAGGTGTGCTTCCCCGACTGCGGCGAGGTGGTGCGCGCCCGCACCAAGCAGACCGACGCCACGTTCTGCATTCCCGCCTCCAAGCTCCAGGCCTTCATGGACTGCGCGTGCGGCTGGGGAGTTTCTGGGTTCGGCTTCAACTTCGAGGCGCAGTACGACTACGCCCTCGACTACTCCCGTCCCCCCTTCTACAACGAGGTTTTCGGCATGTGGGGCCTTGACACCGGCACCGATTGGGCAATCTCCAACGACTACGGGAAGTAGTAGCAAACAACGGCTCAACGAACGTTCGACATCGACGGCGTCAGACCTGGTTTTGAACCGGGCCTGACGCCTTCCTTTTGAGACCTCCAACGTCGCATATCTCAACCCGTAACTCGCGGGCCGATTTCAGGCAATTCCTTTTTCTGTCTTATGGCCGTAGGGTCTGAACTGGATCCGCGGCAAGTGCCAAAGCGATGTTCCCCGTTACTTCATTCCCACAAGCGTCAGCAGCTCCTGGCGACTGTGGATGCCAAGCTTGCGATAGGCGTTCTTCGCGTAACCGCGCACGGTGTTCTCGGTGATGGAGAGGTTTTCCGCTATATAGCTCTTACTGCGGCCCAGACAGATGAGCTGCACGACCTCGACCTCGCGGTGCGTGAGGCCGCAGCGCTCCCCCATTTCAGCGCAACGACAAGAGATGTCGTCAAACGTCAGAACATCGGTCTCATCACAAGCGCCCGTCGGCCGCATGCCTACATCCTCCCCTCCAGCACCACTCCCCACGTCGGCGTTGGCTGCAAAGATTCGGTCGTCCCCCTTTGTCCTCGCATGCACAAGAAAGGTAATGGCGCAAAGCACGTAGGCAATGACCAGCGCGATGGTCGCGGAGAAACGCGATATTCCGGCCACCGTCGCCGCGCTCATGCCCACGGCGGTTGCCAGCGTGAAGAACCCCCAGCCAAACCCAAACGTCACATACGGATGGGCATCCGTCTGCGGCAGCAGGGCGCACAACAGGCACAGCAGCAGCGTGTACACCCCGAAACGCGCAAAAAGCGAGGCTATCGCCGCCACAGGAGAATCTGCGCTGCCAAACAGTACCAATGTAAGCAAAACGGTCAGGAGCAGGAACAGGATTGCCTGGCAGACACCGCTCAAGTGCATGTCAACGCGCTCGCGCCGGACCCACCACAGCAACATGACGTTGCTTGCCAGCAGCAACAGGCCGCCCCCGACGTTGACCACTGCGGCAAATTGCGCCTCCTCGTAGGGGGTGCGCACCAGTCCCGCGGTCAGCCCATAGACCGCGAACTCCACGACGACGAGCCAATACAGAGTTGCCGATGCGCCATGCAACCCAAGCGAACTCGCTTTTGAGCGAGCGGTCCCATCGGGCGCGAATCGGGCGTTCCCCTTTGAACCAACGGCCGTCTCGCCACGCATCGCGTCGATGCCCCGCTGCGACGCGATGACGCTCAAGAAAGGCATGACAAAACCCAAGAGTATCAAGACGGGCTGCGGGACAAAGCCCAGCGCCATCCGACACGCATAGGCCAAAGAGAGGCCGCCGAGAAGCACCGTCAGGGCGTCGCGCACCGGCATGAGGGAGAACATGAGAAACACGCGCAGGTATAACCACGTCGAGGCAAACCCCGCCAACAGGCACGCTGCGTCGGCAACGGCGGGGAGTTCCGGGAACAACGCCAAAACAAGCGGAGACAGGGAGGCGGCAAGTGCCATGGGGATTGAGAATAAGGCGCCGTCTCGACCCTGCGACAGGGGCGTCTTTAGGAACAAGAGAGCAATCGGCAGCGCAAGCAGGCAGCGCCCGTAGTAGTAGGCGCTCATGGAGCCGGACGGGTTGGCGATCAACGCGTGCGTAATGACATACTGCCAGATGAAAATCGCAAGCGGCGCCACGAAAAGGGCGGCTCTCAAGCGCATGCCGCCAATATGGCGGACGCCCCCCTCCCCCGCAGCGGCCGCCTCCTCGATCTCATCCGCGAAGCAAGCAATCCCGCCCACAGCCATCGCCCTCCCGTGCCAGTCTTTCGCTGACAACATTGTAACCTGTTAACGAGCCATACCCCCCTGTTCGTGGCGTTGACACCCACGCCGACGATATCGCGAAGAAACGACCCGGTCAGCGCCACCCCACCACTCGTGGCGTTGCGCGAGAACAAGGCCGGCGCAATCATGGAAACGTCGGCGCAAGGCAATCCCCCCAAATGTAGCTCGAGGGTTTGCCTCCCGCGCTAAGACGTATCGCAGCAGGCGGCAGCGTTGGAAAAGGAGTCGTATATGAGCACGAATGACATTTCCCGTCGCAACTTCATCAAGGGCGCGGCAGCCGCGGGAACAGCGGCGGGCGCGGCCGCATTCGCCGGGTCCGCCTCGGCCCAGCCCGCAGCACCGGATGACATCGCATGGGACAAGGAGGCCGACGTCGTTGTGATCGGCTTCGGAGGCGCAGGCGCAGCGAGCGCCATCAGCGCGCACGACGCGGGCGCCGAGGTGCTCGTCCTCGAAAAGTCGGGCGTCGGCGGCGGCAACACCGCGGTCTCAGGCGGCGGCGTGCTGTGCCCCACGAACTCCGAGGACGCCTACAAGTACATCATGGGCTTGTTCGACATCTCCCATTCCGACTGCGACGAGTCGCTCGTGCGCGTCTTCTCCGACAAGTCGGTCGAGTGCGTCGACTGGCTGTGCAGCCTCAAGCCCGGCACCGAGATGACCGTGTATGGAGGGGCAGGCTTCAAGCAGGTCGAGGGCTCCGATTCCCAGCAAAAGTACGGCGTCGTGAGCGATGCCACCGACCAGACGACCGGCACGGGCCACACGGGCGCCGACTTGTTCGCCGTCTACCAGCACGCAGTCGACGAGCGCGGGATCGAGGTCATGTGCTCCACGCCCGCCAAGCTGCTGCTCACCAACTCCGCCGGCGAGGTCATCGGGTGCGTCGCCACGACGGAGGACGGCGCGGACATCAACGTCAAGGCCCGCAAGGCCGTCGTCCTCACCACGGGCGGCTACGAGTACGACCAGGAGATGCTCCAGAACAACGTGAAGGGCTACCCGATCTATGCGCTCGGCCATCCCGGCAACACGGGCGACGGCGTGCGGATGGCCGCGGCGGTAGGCGCCGGCCTGTGGCATATGAACGGCTGCAGCTGCCCCATCGGCTTCCACACGGACGAGTTCGAGAACTCGTTCATGTTCGGCACGCTGGCCCCCTCGATGATCTGGGTCAACAAGCTCGGCAAGCGCTTCGTCAACGAGAAGGGTGTCGAGACACACGCCGGCCTCCTCGCCGTGGACCACTTCGACGGCCACACGCTCGACTACAACGAGATTCCCTCGTACCGCATCTTTGACGAGAACGCCCGCCAGGCCGGCAAGCTCGTGAAGAGCCCCGCGTGGAGCAGCGACAACTCCGAGGAGGTGGACAAGGGCTGGATGGTGCAGGCCGACACCATCGCCGAGCTGGCCGAGAAAATAGGCGTTGACGCCGACACGCTTACCGCGACCGTAGACAAGTGGAACGCCGACATCGCCGCAGGAGAGGACACGCTGTTCGCCCGCCCCATCGAGAACGTCAAGAACACGCAGTACCTCGCCCAGGACAACGACCAGAAGTCTTCCGCGCCGCTCGACACCCCGCCGTTCTACGCCATCGTCCAGTACCCGACCCTGCTCAACACCCAGGGCGGCCCGCGCCGCAACGCCGACGCGCAGGTGCTCGATGCATTTGGCGAGCCCATCCCGCGCCTCTACAGCTCCGGCGAGCTGGGGTCCCTGTGGGGTCTCATCTACCAGGGCGCCGGCAACAACGCCGAGGCCCTGGTGTTCGGCCGCATCGCGGGCGCCAATGCCGCTGCACTCGAAAATTGGGACGCATAAGACGTCTTGCACATACGTCTCTAGGCTCCGCTTTTCTGCAGCGGTGCTTGCCGAATTGATTGCAACGCATTCAAGCGGCCATACGACACAGCGCCTCTGGGTCGTCTAAAAATCAAACTGCCGATTACCTCATCAATACGGCAGCAGAAACAGCAGCTTCACTCGTCACAGGGTGGCGTCGGTTCCCGCGCAAGGGAGCCGACGCCACCCTCTTGCTTAGATAGCCCATCAACTATCCAACTGGGCCGATGAGCCCAAGCACACGAGCGCATGATTAGCAAACCCGCGAATCTCCTCGTCGGGGTTAGGCCGAAATATCAGATAAGGGTCGAGGTCCATCTCAGGCGGGATGCCGCGCACCGGCAACACGCACGCCTCATCGCACACGTAACGTTCTACGAGGCCCGAGATGGTGAGGACGCAGCCCCTGTCGTGCGCGATGAGCTGGCGAATGAAACCGCGGTCCTCCCCTACCATCTTGCGCTGAATGCCCAGAGACTTAAGCAGATCAAGATAAGGGTCGAGGCGCCCTTCCGTCTCAAGCAGCGTACATCCAGGCATGTCGTGCGTAAAATCAACCCAACCGCGTTTCAAGCCAAACATAGCCACAGGGTTTGCCCGATGAACAACGAGGCTCTGATCGAGTCGGCTGATGCGCACCGCCTCCACGCCCGTACCCACCGCAGGCGGGCGTACCGTAACAGCAAGGTCAATTTCACCTTCCTCAACGGCATGCCAAAAATCCGGGCAACCGCGATTGACAAGCTCAACGGCAACGCTCGCACATCGTTCCTCATACGAATACAGCCGCGCTATGATCTGCGGGTCTAGAGTGCCGCCCACAAGCCCGAAGCGCAACGTCCGGCGATGCTCGCCTTGCCCAATATCCCCGATGCGGCGCAGACAAGCGGTGAGTCGGCTTTCGCAGTCCACGACGCATTCAAGCAAGGCGGAACCGGCCTCGGTGGGGACAACGCCGGTCTTCCCACGCTCAAGCAAGGAAACGCCGAGCTCTCGCTCAAGCGCCCCAATAGAAGAAGAGAGGCTCGGTCGAGCGATGTAAAGACGCTCGGCTGCGGCGCTGATACTGCCCGCCTCGCAGACCGCACGAAAATACGCCAGTTGGTTGAGGTTCACGTCAGCCCCCGTTCCCCGTCTTCCCCACGCATTATAGAGCCGACTTCACGCACGTGCCATTCCTTGGGCATACCGCGGCCTTGCCGAAAAAGAGAGGCACGCAGAGTTTCATCTGTCAGGTAAACCTGACAGATGCCGATGGATACCCGTACTTCCTCGCGCCCCAGCCCGTCACTATGCTTGCCATGAGGCTGGGCACGTCAACGCAGCCCGGCCCTCGTCGCGAGCCCCCAAGGGGAGGGGCTCGAGGAGACAAGGGAGGCACAAACCATGCCGAACATCGCACTGCCACGCAGGGAATTCCTGAAAGGTGCGGCAAGCGGGCTAGCAGGCGCAGGGGCGGCCGCAGCCATGGCGAACCTCGCCGGACCGGCCCCCCTCGGTGTCGTCACGCAAGCGCATGCCGACGAGGCGGCCACCGCAGCCACCGGCAACCCGGATTGGGAGGTCTTCAACACGGAGCTGCTCGTCATCGGCACCGGCAGCGGCGCCACCTGGGCAACGCAGCGTGCCCTGGAGCGCGGCAAGCAGGTCCTCATGGTGGAGAAGGGCCCGTTCCGCCATGCAGGGGCCTCTTCCATGAGCTGGGACGCTTGGATGCTGTGGTGGGATTACTGCGGCTTCCGCCACGACGGGTGGATGCTCATCGACGGAACCATCCCGCTCGCTGCTTGGAGCTATCTGGGCGGCAACGAGTTCAACCCCTGGGTGTCCTCCATCAACCACGGCCAGACGCTTGTCTGGCGCGACGAAAACGGACTGCCAAAACCCGAGACTGAAGTCTTGCCGTGGTCCGTGTGCTCGTCGTTCTACCGTCGCGAAGCGGACGACCTGCTCGACAAGGGCCGGGTGGAGGTCATGGACCAGACCATGGTCACGGACCTCCTCGTGACCGACGGCCGCTGCGTGGGAGCCATGGGCATCCATCTGCCCACCGGCAAAACGCGCGTCATCCGCGCCGCTGCCACCATCATGGCGGCAGGCGGTGGCACACAGTTCCACGGCTGGCTCAGCGTGGGCTACCGCGGCATCAACTCGACGGACAACACCGGCGATGTCTCCATGGCCGCTTTCCGCAAGGGCGCGACAATCGGCGAGGCCGAATTTGCCCAGTACGACTACAACTCCATCGTGTACGAGGACGTCGCGCACACCTTCGGCTGCGGCATCGGCGCCGACGCCGGCGAGCTGGAAATCCTCTACGACGCCGACCACGAGCGCATCTTCGCCGACGGCGAGCAGGTCAACGGCAACCTCGGCATGAGCCAGCGCATCGGACGCCTCGTGTTCGAGGAGGGCAAGGGCACCGAGCACGACGGCGTCTACGTCCACTACGACGAGCACTCGTTCGACAACGTCCGCTACCCCATCATGCGCAACGTTGCGTTCTTCCAGGAGCACGGCTACGACCCCATCGGCAAGTTCACCGAGGTCGCCGCAGAGATGTACGAGCACGGCGGCGAGCCCGTCATCGACGCGACGATGATGACCGAGTGGCAGGGCCTCTTCGACGAGCGCGGCGCGGGCGCATGCGGCGAGAACGGCGGCCCGCACTGCATGCACAACCGCCTCTACGGCAGCTACACGGGCGAGTGCGCGTGCAACTATCTGGACGCTCTGGCCGAAGCCGGGGACACGGGCGCGCAGATCGACTGGGACGAGGTGGCCCGCGAGCACGCACGCCTCGCCGAGATCCGCACGCGCACGTGTGAGGACGGCCTGCGCCCCTTTGAGATTCGCCGCAAAATTCAGGAGGCCGGCTACCGGGGCTTCACCATCTACCGCTCGACAGAGATGATGGAGGAGGCCATCGCCGAGCTCGAGCGCATCCGCACCGAGGACATGCCCAGGCAGGTCCTGGCCGACGACTCCACGACGTTCAACGTTGACTGGAAGACGGCAATCGAGAACTACAACCTGCTCGACTGCGCCGAGGTCAGCATCCGCGCCTCGCTGCTGCGCGAGGAGACCCGCGGCTGCTACCTGCGCCCCGAGTTCCCCGAGCGCGACGACGAGAACTGGAACTGCATGCTTGCCTGCCACCTGGAAAACGGCGAGATGATGTTTGAGAAGCGCCCGTACCCGCCGCTCGAGGCATAAACGGCAAACAGGCAACAGGAAAGAAAGGACAGCGCCATGAAGCTGACCGTATACAAGTTCGACCCCGCCGTGGACGCCGAGCCCCACTATGTGAGCGGAGACATACCCTTTGAGGAGCACATGACCGGCCTGCGCGCCATCATGCGCTTCGACGAGCAGGTCGCCCATGTGAACTACGACCACAGCTGCCGCGCCCGCGCTTGCGGACGCTGCGCCATGATGCTCGACGGTAGGCCCACGCTCATGTGCACGGAGTTCCTGACGGACGAGGACCACACGATCGAGCCCCTCAGGGGCTTCCGCGTCATCCGCGACCTCATCGTCGACAAGGGCGCATTCGACAACCAGCTGACCGACATCTACAACCGCGTGCGGGTGGAGCCCTTCGACGCCGAGACCATCGCGGTGGACCCGTCCTCCTTCGACCACGACACCATGATGGAAATGTACGGCATCGAGTACTGCTGCCGTTGCGGCGTGTGCAACGCGGCGTGCCCCGTCATGGCCGAGCATTACGACGACTTCGCCGGGCCGGCCGCCCTGCTGGCCGAGGCGTACCGTCACCTCGACCCGCTCGACAGCGGCGACCGCGTCATGGAGGCCGTGAACCGCGGCCTCTACCGCTGCATCCAATGCGGTACCTGCGACCAGGTCTGCGCGAGCAGCGACATCGAGCACCTGAAGGCCTGGCAGATCCTGCGCGCCGCCGCCGAAGAACGCGGCATCAAGCCGAGCTACGCGTAAACAACTCATCCGAACTCGGTGCACATCGACAAAAAGGCTGTGCACCGAGTCGCACGGAAAGCCCGACAGCCCGCGCGCCGTCAGCCGTTCCGTCGATATATACGGCATTTTTTTCTTAACTTGCGCTTATTCACACGCAGGACCTTCACGCTACTCGGCGGAAAACAGCCCAGCCTGGCAACAAAAGTGCGGCCCCGTCCCGGAAAGTCCTCCGGGACGGGGCCGCTCCATCCTTTTCCGCTGGTTGCCCAACTGCGGACAGCCTCGCCGTCTTACGCCACGGTCAGCTCAACGGGCGCGGGGGCATCCTTGGCCTTAGCGGCGTTCTCGCCCGCGGTACGGCCGGTGTAAACCGTCTCTGCGATGTTGCCGCCGCAGCAGTACACGCCCGCCCAGAAGGAGCCGAGCTCGCCCGCGCTGTACAGGTTGGGGATGGGGTTGCCGCTCGGGTCGAGAACCTCGCAGTTCGTGTTGCGCTTGGGGCCTCCCTGGCAGTTCACGCATGCGGGATAGAGTCGCACGGCATAGAACGGCGCAGTCTCGATCGGTGCAAGCGTGTACGGGTCGCGACCGAACTGCGGGTCAACGCCATCCTCAACAATCTTGTTCCAACCCTCGACGGTTTCGACAAGCGTCTCGGCATCGAGGTCAACCAGACCAGCAAGCTCCTCAATAGTGTCGGCCTTGAAAAGGTGGTCATCATCGATAAGCATGATGTCGCCCTCGCCGTTGCGCGCCGTGGAGTCCATGATGGCCCACATGACGTCGGGCGTGACCTGGCTGATCCAGGTTCCACCGTACTCGACATGCCCGTGCTTGCAATTGCCGGAGTCGTTCATGAAGCGCTTGGCATCGCCGCCGACGTTGATGCAGTTGCCGGCAGTCGTGATGCGCTGCTTGGAATATGTCGTTGAGAAGCAGCGCTCCTGGTCGCCAAGCTTTGCAACGATCCACGGACCGGAAAGAGCCGCCATGTGCCACAGGTCGGCACCGACCTCGAGGCCCATCGTGATGCCGTCGCCGGTGTTGTAGACACTGCCGATGGGGTAGGCTTGGGGCTTCTCGGCGTAGTTCTCGAACATCTCCTGGTTGCCCTCGTAGCTTCCGCATGCAAGGACGACGCCGTTCTTGGCGCGCACGTTAATAACAGCGCCCTCGTGCTCAACCTGCACGCCGAGCACGGTCTTGCTAAACGGGTCCTGGATGAGGTGCCTAGCGGGAGAGTCGAGCCAGACATCAATGGAGTCGGCAAGTGACTCGACGTTGTCCATGAGCAGGTGCCAGTACTTCTTCTCCTGGTTGTCCGGCGCGTCCACCATCATGAACTCGCAGACACGGCCGTCGTTGGGCGTGCCATCGGGCCAAACGGGGAACTCGGAGAGGCCGACCGTACCATCCGGCAGCTCGAAATACCAGTCGCGCCCCTCGACCGTGGAAACCATGTCGAGCGTGATGCCGTCGGTAGCGCCGGCAATGGCAGAGGAGAACGTCGTAGCCCCGTGAGCCAGCAGCCAGTCGCCAACCCCGGCAGCGCCCTTCGCCATGTAATCGATGACATCTTCGTCTGCCGTGTCAAAACCCTTGGCGAACGCGGAGAAGTAAGCCACGCCGTCTTCGTAGGTGTTGGGGATGTTGAAATACTGCTCGCAGTAGCGGGTGTTGCCGCCCTGATCGCCATCGGGCGCTTTCTCGGTCAACAGGACCTTCGCGCCGTTCTCGGCGGCTGTAATGGCGGAAACAGAACCGGCGCCGCCGTAGCCCACGACCACAACGTCGTACTCTTCGTCCCACTGCACGGTATCAACGTAAGAGAAGCTCACGGTCTTCGCGCCATCAGCCAGCGCGGGTGTCGCCACGAGCGCCCCTCCGACCGCAGCTGCGCCAGCCCCCTTGACGAAACCACGGCGGCTCAGGTCTTTCTTACTCATGATGCTACCCCTTTCCCGAGGTCTCCGCGCCTTGGGCACATCCCCCCTGCGCGGATTTCCAGCCGAGGCGCCCCTTGCGCCAGGCTGAAACAATCTTCATCCCGGCTGAAGACGGGCGCATCGGCATCCGGGTATTAGAATGCCTAATAGATGGCATTTAAGCGATTCGCTTATATAGCGGCGATAGTGTCGCCATACAATGGGATGGTTGCTCAGTGCTCATGCGTCGGAGGGAATGTGGCTGAATCGACTGGCTCCAAACCAAAGCGATATGAGATTTACTGGGTGCTGGTCGTAGGCGCGGCGCTCCACTGGTCGTCTATGGCTCTGGCGCTGCTTCCCATTCAATCTTGTGCTGGGGTACAGCCGGCGTTCCTCAACGAGACCACATGGTTGTGCACCGCGCTGAGCGTGCCCGTCTGCGGCGCCGCAGTCGCCTGGGCGGAACTGTTCGTTCGCCGTCACTTCCGTATTGCCGTCGCCGCACTAGGCGCGCTTGGGTCGGCCATCGCCCTCGCGCTGGTCTTTGCCTCTGGTCCAGGCGGGGTTGAGTCGTCACCGTCACCTTTTATGTCCGTTGCCTATCAGGTGGTACAAACTTGCTCCATAATGCCCCTTGTGCTGCTCTGGGGCCTCTCGTTTGCCTCGCTGGACAAGCGTTCGGCCGGCACAAACGTCGTAATGACCTCGACGCTGACGGCGGCTGTCCTTCTGCTCGCCATCGCGGCGTCTGAATGCTTCCCCGCATGCGAGCCGGCAATTGAGTGCCTGTCGCGCATGGCCTCTTCCATCCTGCTCGTTCTCCCTCAAGTTCCCTTTTCAATCAAACGGAGGGGTTTTGACTCGACACGCAAGGGCGCATTCGTTCGGTTCCTCGCCGTACGCGGGATAATTGGAATCATGATTGGCCTCTTGGCCAGTACGCTCGTCGCCGCAGACACTTCCTGGAAAGCGAGCCTCATCGGAGCCCTCGTTTCAGTCGCGAGCCTTCTGACCCTCAGCGCGAAGCGGCCGTTGCCTTATCGCCTCTCCCCGCTCGTGCCCCTGATATTCGTCGGTATCTTTGCCCTTCCCGTTATCTTTGGCAGGCAGGATTTGGCTGCGATGGGCTTCAGTGCCGTCGGGGCGTCCCTGTGCTGGACGTGCTGGATTTCCACTTCATGCTTCCAAATTTCAGGCCTCAAAGAGACGTTCGGTATGGACGAGGCACGACTCTGCTTCTCAGAAAAGGCCGTGCTGCTCACTGGGTGGCTTGTTGGCCTGGTAGCGACAGGCAGCACGCCACTCCCGGTCTCTTTGGTTTCCGGGATGGGTACGGCCATGCAAATTCCTGCTCTGCTTTCCTACTCGGTCGTGCTCTGGGCAACGCACGCAAGCTTCCTCACCGTCTACAGCCGGCGAGAAGACGAGCTGATCGGCCGCCTCGAGACATCGCGCGCCGAGCACAGGGAGCAGGTGTACGAAACACTTGGAAACCGGGGCGGCCTAACGAAACGCGAAGTCGAGGTCATGCGAATGCTAGCACAAGGCTTCACTCGTCCCCACATTTGCCGGGAGCTCGGCATATCCGATGGCACCGCTCGTGCTCACGCCTTCCACGTATACCAAAAGCTTGGCGTCCACAAGAAAGATGACCTTCTGGAACTTGTACGCGAGGTCGAGACAGAGTTGGACGAGGAATAGGGAAGGCCTTGCCTCTGCATGCAGCAGGGAAGCCCAATCCGTGCATCAAACCTAAGACCGTTCCAACTCAACCTCATTGAGAATAGCGATTACCTCGCGACGATTGTGGGCTCCCAATTTAGCGTAAATACCCTTGAGGTGCGTCTTTACCGTATTGACGGATATCTCGAGCAAGCTGGAGATATCCGGGGCGTTGTACCCGGCTAGCAGTAGGACGAGAACATCGAGCTCGCGTTCGGTCAGACCAAAGCGGCTTCGATACACTGGGTTTGTCCGTAGCCTGTCTTCGGTGACAGAGGCGATACTGATGATGCCCTTTCCAACGGACCCGTGCGCCTCTTGTCCGGGTCCTCTTGAGCTGACGCGCAATTGAACCGCATCGGCGCCGCCGGTCGTTCCGTTCTGCAACTCGCCATTCCATTCCACGGCCATTTGCCGAACGAACACTCCGGAAGAAATCGCAGCAAGCGCCAGCACGTAGACAATGATGACAGACACGACGAGCGCGCCGATGGTTACCACGCCTGTCAGCCCCATGACGATGTTGCTGACAACGCGCCCCAATTGTATGGAAAAGTACATGGCCCCGCACGTAACACCCACGGTAAACATCGGGCTTCGCGCAGTGTCTTTTGCTGCGTCGACCGACATCAACACTACGCACATGGAGATAACGGTAAACGCCACGTTGTCCACAATGTACAAGACGGTTTGTATGCCGGCTCTTTGCACAAATGAAAGCACACCGCATGTAGCCATGACAGCGAGCAGGACCGTATAAACGTGGTAGTAGTCATCCTCGTCGCGCTGTATGTTAAGAACTCCCTGGAACAATACAGCCCCGAGTGCATATCCGAGGGGAAAGATGATTGCAGATGATTCTTGAGAGATAAAGCCTTCGAGGGAAAGCGCCCGTTGGGCTCCGCATACGAATGCCAAGGCGAACAGGCAGAGCAGTGAGCGACGCTTGGTAAATGCCCAATTGTGGAAGGATGCATGCGAGACAATAGCCCGATTATCCCCTTCTGTCATTTCAGCAGGCACGCCCATATTTGAGGTGAGCGCCCCTCCTCCACCAACGGCGCTTGACCCTTGGAGAACCAGCACGCAGCAAAGCATGACCACTATCGATAAGGCGCTAAACAGAGCAACGGTGTTCGGGACGCGACCAATGAGAACAAGAATAATTGCGGACAAGAGCGTGCTTGAAATCATGCAGTCAGCCGCCTGACGCGAATCCATGCGTGAGTAAACGCTTGCCCAGCACAAAAAGCTTGCGCCCTGCCCACCCCCAAAGAAAACGCCGGCGCATGCGCTGAGCCACATGGGCATATTCTCACCCACAGCTTGATAAAGCGTCAGGGCATAGCCTGCAACCAGAAGAACCACGGCAAGTAGTGGCATAAAACCATTGACTGCCCTTGAACGGGAACGGGCGAAGAGCCCTGCACAAAACAAAAGGCTGAACTGGCCTATCTCCGAAGCGTGCGCATAGAGCGGAAAGACATCCTGGGCACTATTTCCGTAAAACAGCAGATTGACTCGTCCCGTGAACAGGCCGAAGAAGACAAGCGTCAAGGCGTACCCTACGATGACGAGCCATTTTGAGCACCCCTTTGTCGTTTCTTCCAAGACCATCAGAATACGCCATCCCCCAAAGAGTCAAAAACGGGAGCGCGCCACTCGCACGCTCCCGCCCATTTACGCACTAGCCATTTGCACGCTGGGCAGCGTTAGAGTAGCGCAACTCTTGGCTGTAATCCAACGGAGAATGTCGGCGACGGTTGTTTGCTGCGGATACGCTACCCCTCCGAGACTCCGGCAAGCTCCTTTCCGAGCAAATAGGGGAACGTAATGCATGTAGCGCCGATACTTTGACCGGGAACTCGGAAGTTGTAGAACGTGCCGAAGAAGTCACCCATCATGCACCCGACATTGTAGAGGCCGGGAATTGGCTTGTTGGCGCCATCGCAAACCTCGCAGTTGGGGCTGGTCCGCAAGCCACCCAAAACGCAGAGGAACTGACTGCTGCCAAGCTGGTTGTACTGACCGTAGAACGGGCCTTTCTCAATGGGAATGAGTGTCTCGGCGACCTTGTGAAACTCAGTGTCACATCCAGCGTCGACGTCCGCGTTGTACTTTTCAATGGTTGCCAGGGCCACCTCGACGTCAATCCCCCCCTGTTCCGCAAGCTGCGCAAGCACGTCCTCGATGGTATCGCCCTTCACGTAGGTGCCAGCTTCGGCTCCGCTTTCGAACTCGGCAGCCTTCTCGTCGGCACTTACGGGCACGATGCCCAGGCCGTCCATGTTGTTGCCCAATGCCTCCCAAGTGTCAAATCGATAGGCGAAGTCTGAATCCCACACGGTGAACACCTTGCGGTCGGTCTGGCCGCTGATGGCATATCCAGCATAAACAGAGGAGGTGTCCTCGTTCATGAAGCGTTCGCCCTCGACATTAAGCAAGATGCCGGGGTGGTTGCGATCGGATTGGGGCGAGGGGAACCCGTACCAGCCGATCATGGGCGCATTTGGCGTGGTGTTCTGCCAGGCAGCACCAGCCCACAGGCCCATCTTTTGTCCATCGCCAGGCATAAGGCCACCGAAGCGGAACTCGACGTCGTAATCGCCCGCCTGCGGTCCCACGTAATCTGCGAAGGCTCCGCAGTACTTGGCCATCATGTCGGCGTCGCCCGAGAAGTCGCCCGTGGCGAGTACGACGGCCTTTGTGCCCTCGTAGCGCAAATAGTTACCGTCGGCATCCTGAGCGACGATGCCCGTTACTCGGCCATCTTCTCCATCTTCGCGCTCAAGATACACGCCACGCATGTTGTATGTAACGGACCCACCGTTGTCGAGGATGTACTTCTCCAGCGTGGCCGTGAGCAACGGCTCGCCCTCGTTGGCGGTATTTGTAATCTCGGGGCCGTAGAAGTTGTGGGCACCGGAGATGATGCTGAACGTTCCAGCGGGGTCATTGTAGGGGAGCTCGAGCGTAGTTTGATAGCCAGCGGCCTCCATAATGTCGGTCACCCAGTCCATCGCTTCGCCAGAGTGATTGATGAACTTCCACCACTTGCGGGAGTCCACGCGATAACCTTGACGGGAAATCTCGTTGTTGAAATAGGCAGCGGCCGTTTCGGGCGTGTAGTCAATGCCGAGCCGAGCCTGGGTTTTGCTGCCGACTGCATGGTTTGAGCCACCGCGGCTGACGGCCTTGCTGCCAGCGCTGAACAACGTGCACTTGCCGCCATGCCCCACGACGGAGGCTGCGCACATGAGGCCTGCGACGCCCGAGCCCACCACGATGACGTCATCTGTGATGGTCTGGGAGATTTCATCGTCGGCTATCCGCTCCGGCGGCACCTCGAAACTCCAGGTGAGCCCGCGGTAAGCGTCGGCGGTCATAGGCTCGGCGCCACTCGGCTGTACAGGCTCGGCAGCATGGACAACCCCAGAGCCAGCAAGACCGATTGTAGCCGCGGTTCCCGCTGCAAGCGTTCCCGACACGAACGAGCGACGATTCATGACTTGGTTCGACATTTGCTTCCCCTTCCATTTTGACGGCACCCACCACCTCGCTCGAGTTGTGCGAAGCTGGGTTCCATGGTATGGGCGAGCGTCTCAGAAGGGTCACACCAGGTGGGTGAGGACACGCCCAAGTTAAGGAACGCGAGGCATTTGCCTTTAGCCAGGCCGCCGGCCCACGGTTCAATGCCGAGCATTTCCCCACACGCGCCGAAGGCGAACGGCCAGTACGCAACGAAGGTCCACAATGCCCAACTACTCCCCGACGCTCTCCACAACGAGGACGAGCTCCTCGCGCGTGTGCACCCCGAGCTTCTGGTAGATGTGGGTGACGTGCGTCTTGATCGTGCTCCGGGCGAGGTTCTCCTCCTCGGCGATCATCTGAAGGCTCCAGCCACGCACAAGGTAGCCAAGCACAACGCCCTCGCGCTCCGTCAGGCCAAAGCACCCCGCGACACGGGCGCACTGTTCGTTAATAGACTGCACCATGCTAGCAACATACTGGTTCTTGGGCGAGGCGTCGCGCTCCTCTGCCTTCTGGTTAAGTAGGAGTTGCTTCATGCGATGCGGCAGCAGCGCCATGCCAAGCACGAACAGGCCGTAAACGATGCCAAGAGTCACCACGTTCGCCACCCCGACCGAGACGGCCTGCGCGAAAAAGCCCAAGGCGGTGCCCAGGAGTAGGCCAATCGCGTTGGCGAGCATGCCGGCAGAGAAGATGCACACGGGGTTTGCACCGCCGGCGCCCTCGTCGACACAACGGCCGAGCTGCAGATACGTAACACTGAGGAACAAGAAGTAGCCCGCCAACGTTACGCCGGATATCACCCATCCCTCCCCATAGGAAGCGGGCGAGCCCAACAGGGCGAGACTCAGCAGCAGGACCATCGCCAGCGGCAGCACCGACCACCCCTTGCGGGAGCAAGCAAGCTCCGCAGCGCAGGCGCACGCAAGGAGGGCAAGCGCGAGGATGAACGGGCCGACGTATTCCGCCTCGGCGCCGCTGAAACCGATTCCGCGCGTCTGAAGGAAGTTGAGCGGAATGGAGAACACCATGATGAACCCGAGAACGAGCAGAGGCGGGCGCATGGCATCCGACTTTTGCGCCGCCACGGGAGTTGGCTCGGGGCACGGCATGTCCGCTCCAGCGCCAGCGCAGCTGGCCCCGTCGATTCTCCAAAGGCAGGCCGCGCTGATGACAGGCAGGGCAGCCATAGCCGCAGGCGCCCACGCGCCGGGCAGGGCCGCCAGGGCGAGGTAGACCGCAAAGCTGGCGACAATGGCCGCCAGCGTGACCGCCGTACGGTGCCCTCGGCCTCCCGCCGCGACATAAGGAGCAGCCCAGCAGCCGATAAAAGCCATGTCGCACGCGGACGCCGCCACGGTGCACGCCATCCGCAATGCATCGGGCACGCCCGGCGCGACGAGGCCCGCACCGGAGCACGCTCCCACCACGGCGACAGCCCCGATGCACCCCCACGAGCGGAATACCCCGGCGTGGCAGCGACCGGCGAAAAACATGAGGGCGAGCGCGACGAGGGACGCGAAGTTGCTCACAATCCAGGCGACTCCGACATCCGCCTGGTTACCAGCGAGCCAGGCATGGGGGCGAAACGCCATCAGGTGCGTCCACGCCCAGAACGCCGTGAGCCCCACGGCAAGAACCGCGTCAACGTATGCTCGCTCCTCTTTTACCATGCAGCGCACCTTCGCCCCCGTCGATTCCCATTGAGCCCTTCAGTCTGATACTCCCAGCTCAGCAAGTCATCCCCCACAGTGTCCTATTCGCCCCCAACTGGTGCTCCCCTCAGAATCCGCCGTCACGTCGGATACCCGCGGCAACGCGGCGGGCTACTTTTGGGGCAACGCGCCGGGCTCGCCACGCACCGATACGACGCATCGACGACGAGCAAGAACGAAGAAGGATTGGAGAACGGAATGGACACGAGCTTTTCCCGCCGCAGGTTCGTCTGCGGCCTATCGGTCGCCACGGCGACCGCCATCGCTACGCTTGGCTCCGCCAGGCCCGCGCTTGCCGACGAACCCCAGATCGACGAGACAAACGCCGCCTCATGGGCGCCTGAGTCCGTGGACGAGACCGTCGACTGCGATGTGTGCGTGCTCGGCGTGGGGTCCTCGGGCCTGACGGCGTGCGTCCAGGCGGCCCAGAACGGCCTCAAGGTCGTCGGCATCGAGGCCACCGGCGCTACGGGCGGAGGTGCCGTAGGCATCGAGGGCATCTTTGCCGTGGATTCCGGCATGCAGAAGGAGATGGGCATCGAGGTCCACTCCGGCAAGGTCGTCGACGAGGAGCTCTCGTCCTCGCAGTACCGCGCCGCCGGCCCCAACTACCTCGACATGCTGCGCGCCTCGGGCGGCAACATCGACTGGCTCCAGGAGCAGGGCGTCTCGTTCGAGAACGTCAGCGAGTACGGCGAGATCGGCGTCAACTCCGACTTCATGGGCTTCCACTGGTTCGAGGGCGGGCGCGGCAACACCGGCTTCGTCCCCGCGATGAACTCAAAGGCTGAGGAGCTGGGCGTCGACATCCGCCTCAACACCACCGGCGAGGCCCTCATCATGGCCGACGGCAAGGTCGCCGGCATGTACTGCATGGACGCCGACGGCAAGTACATCCAGGTCAACGCCCCCGTCGTCATCCTGGCCGACGGCGGCTTCTCCAACAACCGCGACCTCCTGGCCGAGCGTGGCTTCGACCCCGACCAGATCGAGCTCATCGGCGTGCCGACCTCCCTTGGCAAGGGCCTGCAGATGGCCATCGCCGCAGGCGCCAAGAACACGCTCCCCGAGAGCGCCTTCGCCTGCACCAACACGGTGGGCACGCTCAACCCCATGGGCAACCTCGCCTTCAAGATCTGCTTCGGCGGCGCGTTCCTGTGGATCAACGAGAATGCTGAGCGCTACGTGAGCGAAAACCTGGCCTCCCACAACATGGAAATCCAGTGCCAGCCGGCCCTGAACTGGGAGAACACCTACATGGTCTTCGACCAGGCAATCTTCGACGCCGCCACCGGTGGCGACGCGGAGCTCGCCGACACCTGGGCTGAGCAGGTAGAGCAGAACACGAACGGCGACATCTTCAAGGCCGACACCCTCGAGGAGCTGCCCGAAAAGCTCGGCCTGGACAAAGACGCCTTCATGGCAACCGTCCAGCGCTACAACGACCTGTGCGACGAGGGCGACGACCGCGACTACGGCAAGGACGCCGAGCTCATGGTCAAGATCGAGAACGGCCCGTTCTACCTGTGCCGCTTCCACTACGCCCTGCTCGTGACCATGGGTGGCGTGCTCACGGACCGCAAGTTCCGCGTTCTCAAGGCCGACAAGACCCCCGTCCCCGGCCTGTACGCCGCCGGCGTGACCGGCGCGGCGCTGTGGCGCAACGTCTACACGATCAACGTGGGCGGCGGCTGCAACGCCAACAACATCAACTCCGGCCGCGTCGCCGCAACCGACGCTGCCGAATACCTGCAGGCATAGTCATCTGACGCCCGAGAAGGGAACGACCATGGAAAACACCCTCACCCGCCGCAACTTCGTCGCCGCCACGGCAGCCGCGGCCGGCATGGCAGCCGCATCTGGCACCATCGCAGGCGCGGCACATGCCGACGAGGCAGCCATCGAAAGCGACCTGCCCGACTGGGCCGGCCCCGCCCCCGAGCCCGTAACGGAATTCGACGAGACCGTCGACCTGACGGGCCAGTTCCTCGTCATCGGCGCAGGCATGTCCGGCTACGCCACCGCCACCCGCCTGCTCGAGCTCGGGGCCAAGGTCACGCTCGTCGCCAAGACGGAGTCTTGGACGGGCATCGGCGGATCTGTCTTCGCGTTCAACAGCTCGCTCGCCAAGAGCCTCGGCGTCGAGGTGTCCAGCGACGAGGCCCTGCCCCGCGTGTTCGAGATGATGAGCCACAACGTCGACGAGCGCCTGTGGAACATCTTCTACACCCGCTCGGGCGAGGCCATGGACTGGGCCTGTGACATCTGTGCGGAGGAGGGGCTGACCCCGCTCATCTCCGAGGTTGAGCACGGCTCGCTGGGCGAGTACGTCGGCACCCACAACTTTGCCGGTGGCCCCAGCTGCTCCTTCACCACCGACAAGGACGCCTCGTCGACCAACACGCTGCCCACCACCATCGGCAGCCCCATCATGGACTTCCTGCCCATCCTCGAGAAGCGCTGCGGAGACATGGGCGGCACCATCAGCTACAACACCACCGTCACCCAGCTCATCAAGGACGAAAGTGGCCGTGTGACGGGCGCAGTGGCCGAGAAGGACGGCAAGGTCGTCGGCTACACCAACGCGCGCGCCGTCGTGCTGTGCACGGGCGACTACACTATGGATCAGAAGATGCTCAGCGAGCTGTGCCCCATGGCCGACTCCGAGAGCACCTTCAAGGGCTTCCTCCCCTATGCGACGGGCGACGGCCACAAGCTCGCCCTGTGGGCCGGCGCAGCCATGCAGAGCACCAAGCCCCACGCTCCCATGATCTTCTCGCTGCCCGTCGAGTGCACCATGGGCACGCCGCCCTGCGGCAAGACTGCCGAAGAGATTCGCGCCCTGTACGAGGACGACCCCGAGCTTCTCCAGCGTTATCAGACGGCGAAGGAGTCCATCGTCTGCCTGACCATGAGCAAGAACAACCTCCAGCTCAACGCCAACGGCGAGCGCTTCAACAACGAGCACACCGTCATGGGCTATGAGGGCATCCAGCTTCTGCACCAGCCCGGCGGCAAAGTGTTCAACATCTACACCGAGAACTGGATGGACTACATCCCCGAGCAGGCCGGCTACATCGGCGGCCCCGTCGCCACACGCGACGACTACAAGCTGTTCATGTGCCCCGAGGGCGGCTTCGAGACGCTGGACGAGCTTGCTGAGTTCAACGGTCTGCCCGCCGACGCGGTCAAGTCAAGCGTCGAGCGCTACAACAAGATGTGCGAGCAGGGCTTCGACGAGGACTTCTTGAAGCCCGCCGAGTACCTGTGCCCCATCGACATGAACGGCCCGTTCTACTGCGTGCCCACCTACAGCGCGTTGCTCGTGTGCCTGGGCGGCGTCCAGACCGACACGGACCTGCACGTCCTAGACGGCGAGGGCAACGTCATCGCAGGCCTGTACGCTAACGGCTCTGTCGCCGGCAACTTCGTGGGCAACAACTACACCACGGTGTTCCCGGGCCTGAACTTCGGCCGTAGCATGTGCTTCGGCTACCTGCTGGCGAGTTACCTGAACGACAACGAGTAACGAGTACGCCCTCCAACAATCGGACGCCCTCTGATAGAAACCGAGAATCAGCCTCCCATTGCAGGCGGCTGACCCTCGGTTTTGCTTGTATTACGAAAGAATGAGAGACGCTCAAATTCAGGCAGCCCACACAAGACTGCAGTAGAAAACGCAAGCCCATCGCCGCCGACACAAATAGCTAGGCGGATTGTCAAACTAAGCGAAACATCCCCCGATAGGCCTCGTTGGCCGTCCTGTGCCCAAATACCTTCCTGGGCCTGTCATCGATAAGGCCGTAGGCCCGCTCGACCTCCTCGCCATGGCGCACCTCCAATCCTTTTTCTATGGCCTGCCGCCGACCCCTGCCTGTGGCCTGAGGGCTTCAAATCGCCTTGGCAATGAACGCGTGAATAAAAAACATTTGCCAAACACCCATCGCGGGGTAGAATGAATTGCGACAGAAGAAAAAGACGCCCCGCGTCGACCTCCTCCTGTCATCGCCTTGTACCCCCCGGCAGTACGTACCCCTAACCATTGGGTGTGCCGAACCTGGGGGGTTTTTATGTCTGGCAAACAAACCCTGGAGGCAAAATGCACAAAATGGCGATTCTCGTCGACGGCGGCTTCTATCTCAAACAAGCAAGATGGCTTCGCGGCGAGAAGGCCCCTGCCAACAGGGCAACCGAGCTTTTCGACTACTGCAAGGCGCACCGAGACCATGAGTGCGCTGAGTTGTACCGCATCTTCTATTACGACTGCGACCCCATCGGCAAGAAGGCATATCACCCGCTACTCGACAGGACGATAGACCTCAAGAAGTCCGACGAATACAAATGGAAGACGGAGTTCTTCGAGGAGCTCGCCAAGAAGCGCAAGCTGGCCATCAGAAAGGGCCAGCCACTTGAGGGATCGTGCGAGTACGTCATGAAGGCCCCTGTCGCCAAGGACGTCGCGAGGGGCAAGCGCACTGCAGCGAACCTCACGGAGAACGACTTCGTCCTCGATGTCCAGCAGAAAGGCGTGGACATGAGAATCGGCCTGGACGTCGCGCTCATCACCCTGCAGAAGTTTGCCGACCAGATTGTGCTCATAACGGGCGACAGCGATTTCGTCCCGGCTGCAAAATTCGCCCGCCGCAACGGCGTCGACTTTATTCTCGACCCGATGTGGCACACGATCCGCCCGGAACTCGCAACGCATGTCGATGGAATGTTCACGCCTTGGAAAAAGCCCGATCGCCGTTAGGTGCATCTAAAATCACCTCCAATCGCGGGGTCGCCTTCGGGCGGCTCCGCTTTTTTAATATGAGCAGGACATTGTCAAGAGGCAGAAAGCGACCGGGCCCAATTTTTAGGTTGGACCTGGTCGCTTTTCTATATAGTCAACCCCCGGGCCTCACCGCCGAGTCGCGTGTCTGTCCGACGCCCGTCTTGCAGTTTAATAGGGTCTGCGCGGATTTCTGTGCGCGTTGGCATGGGATCGGCCCCTGGAATCGGCAGGGGGCCTGTCGGATAATCATCTGCGACCAAGCTGGGCGATGAACGGAGGCCCCCGACGGAGCATTCTACGCGCGCACGGTGCGCGAGGGGAGGGGGGCGTGCTCAACCGGTTCTCCTCGCGGGCCACGAACGCGATCCTCGAGGGCCTCGACCCCCGTCATCCAGTCGATGGAGAGGGCGGCCAGGGGCTTCAGGAGCATCGAGTGCTTCAGGACGGCGATCTTCCTCAGGCCTGGGGGCCTGGACTTCTCGACCCAGATTGCTCCGGGCTGTGCTACCCACTAAAAACCGGGAAGAGCCCTAAAAAGGCCGTTTTGCCATGCAGCCGATGTCTGGCTTCGCGCGCCACATCGTCTCGGCACGGGACATACCCGCGCGCCGCGAGCGAGGGTTTTCCGCCGACCGCGCTCGAGGCGGGGTGCCGCTTCGGAGCTAAAGGCCGGGAAAAGCCCATCCACCAGAATGGGGGATATAAGAATTCCACCACTCTGCCCAATTCCTACCCTATACGCCGTGGCTATAACGGGGGCGTCGGAGCCATCGAAAGGTGGCATGGATTGCCTGGTGGCGGCGTCGGGCGACGCGACCTCCGGGCCGTCGGACCATTGGAGGAACGATTATGGAAATGACCCGCAGGAACTTCCTCAGCACCGCGGCAGCGTCCGGGGCGTTCGTCGCCGCCGGGACCGTGGGGACCCCCATGAGCGCGCTCGCGGACGAGGCGGGCGGCTTCGTCGGCCACACCTGGGACATCAAGCCCGAGCCCATCACCGACATCGCCACGGTCGAGGACTACGAGGTCGTCGTCGTCGGTGCAGGAATCGCCGGTGTGAACGCCTTCGAGGCCGCCTGCGAGGCGGGCGCGAAGACCGTCCTCATCGAACAGGCGGAAAAGGTCACGGGCCACGGCGCATACAACGGCTGCATGAACTGCACCCTCCAGAAGGAGGCCGGCCTCAGCTTCAACCCCGACGAGGCCATCAAGCTCATGATGCGCTTCGGCCAGCAGATCGTGAACCGCGAGCTCCTCGAGGTCTGGGCCTACCGCTCGGGCGAGGTCATGGATCACATCATCGAGCTCGTTGCCCCCAAGGGCCTCGAGGCCGCCATCGCCGTCGGGCAGACCGCAAAGGGCGACTGGGACACCAACCCCGAGCCCTGGCGCGAGTTCAGGACCTCCCTGTTTTTCAACGCCACCGACGCCCTCGGCGACGCCGACGAGAACGGCAACTACCCCGAGTACTTCCTGGGCTGCGCCCTGGTCGAAATCGGCCAGGAGTTCGGCGGCCAGGTCGTCTTCAACACCCATGCCGAGCAGCTCGTGGGCGACGCCAAGAGCGGCATCACCGGCGTCGTCTGCAGGGCCGAGGACGGCTCCTTTATCCAGTACAACGCCTCCAAGGGCGTCATCCTGGCCACAGGCGACATCGCGGGCAACCCCGAGATGGTCGACGTCTGGGCACCCATCATCAAACGCGCCGAGTACAACTTCTACTTCCCCAAGGGCGGCAACCACGGCGACGGCATTCTCATGGGCAAGTGGGCCGGCGCGGCCCTCTCCATGTCCCCCGCCGCCCCCATGGTGCACCCCTACTCCCTCGAGCGCTGGCTGACCCCGCTCGACATGTGCTGGCTCGCCGTAAACAAGTACGGCAAGCGCTACGGCTGCGAGGTCCCCTACGAGCCCTTCATCACCAACGGCGTCATGACTCAGCCCCAGGGCCGCGGCTACTACATCTTCGACGCCAACTACGAGAAGTACGTCGTCCAGCAGCATGAGGACTCCTACGAGCTCATTCTCGCCGACGTCCAGAGCAAGATCGACTTCGCCATCGAGAGCGGGCAGATGTTCAGGGGCAACACCCTCGAGGAGCTCGCCGAGGCGCTCGGCATCGACGCCGCGGAGTTCGCGAAGACCGTCGAGCGCTACAACGGCTACTACGACGCTGGCGTCGACCTCGAGTACGACACCCCCGCCCGCTTCCTCTCTCGAATCGACACACCCCCCTTCTATGCCGGACAGGTTCCGACGAACATGCTGTGCTGCCCCTTTGGCCTGCACGTCGACCGCAATTCCCAGGTCCTCACCGACCAGGACGAGCCCATCGCCGGCCTGTTCGCCATCGGCAACGTCCAGGGCGACTTCTACGCCTTCGACTATCCCGTCACCACCCCCGGCATCAGCCACGGCCGCTGCCTGACCTTCGGCCAGCTCGTCGGCAGGGCGGTCGCCCAGGGTACCACCATCAACGGCTAGGTTTTTCCCGCCTCGGGGCGCCCCCGCCGACGGCAAGGTGGGGGCGCCCCCCTCTCGTCTCACGTTCTGCTACCATCTTCGCAATGGCGGCGCCGAGGTTGGCTGGAGGTCGGAATGGGTACGGGGTGGAAAGGATTGTCCAGGGGCGCGTCCCTTTCGAAGCGTCTGTTTGCCCTCTCCATCGCGGGGTACTCCCTGTTCATCGCGGCAAACACATTCAACCTGCGCGAGCCCAGCACCCTCTTCGGAGCTTTCGGCTCGCTTTCCCAGATCGCCCTGCGAGACCTGACGTACCTCCCCTTCGCGCTAGGGTCGGTCGGGGTGGGGCTCATCGTCCTCAAGCGCGGGGACTCGTCCGCCGGCAGGGGCCTTCTGCCGATCTCGGTCGCCCTCGCCGCCGCGGGGATGCTCCTCTACTGCCTCGCCCTCCTGGGCGTCGCCTCGGGGTTCGCCGTGCCCCTTTCGATGGTGTCGCTGGGGCTCTACGGCGCGACGATGTTCGGCTGCTGGATCCGCGTCGTCATGTACATGACGCGCGGGCAGGTCTGGCTCTTCGTCATCGCCACCTCGGTAATTGCCGCGCTTCTTCACTTCGTCGTGATTCAGGCGGGTTCCCTGGTGCCCGCGCCCGTCCTTTTCGCGTCGCTCTCTGCAGGGTCGCTCGCTGTCCTGGCCCTCCCCGCTTTCCGGGGCCTGGGCGGCACCGAGAGGGTGAATCCCTGCGGGCCGGAGCGCTCGAGCGCTTTGAAGGCCCTCGGGAGGAACGCCGCGGTCGTCGTCGCCCTGGGCGCCCTAGGCTTCGTCTCGTCGTCGTCGCGCACGACGTTCCCGCCTGAGATGCTCGCCGACGCGGCGACAGGCGGTATGTGGGCCGTCTTCTTCGCCGGGGCACTCCTCTTCGTGCTCATCTTCGCTATGAACAGGGACGTCGACATCAGGCTCACCCTCCTCCTCTGCGTGCCGGTCCTCGCGGCGGGCTGCGTCGTCATGCCGTTTGCCGGCGTGCAGCTCCAGCTTGTGTTTCTCGTGCTCTCCACGACGTTCTTCACCGTTGGCCTGCTCATGCTGCAGGTGCTGTGCCTGGCATACGGGGGAGGGGAGGCCAGGGTGTCCGTCGGGGCGTACTGTCTGCTGTCGGGGTGCGTGTATGCGGTCACCATGCTCGGGTACCAGCTTCCCCTCGACGTCATTGCGGGGGAGCTGGGCACTAAGCCCGAAATCGTCTCGTCGCTCGTCTGCCTCGCAGTCTTGGTTGTGGGCCTTTCTGCGGACGCGCTCGTCAGCCCCCTGCGCGAGGCCCTGCCCGACTCGGAGTCCGACCCAGTCGGGGCGGCGGTCGGCAGGATCGCATCCGATTATGCCCTGACGGCCAAGGAGGCAGACGTGCTCCTCCTCATGGCGAGCGGGCGCGATATCCCCTCCATCGCCAGGCAGCTCGTGGTGTCCCAGAGCACGGTGCGCACGCACAGCAAGCACATCTTCAAGAAGATGGGCGTCCACTCCCGCCAGGGGTGCATCGACGTGGTCATGAGGGAGCGGGCGTGAGAGCCGAGGGGCCCTCGATGCATTGAGGGGCGTAGGATGCGGGCGGCAGAGTGTCTCGTCCGCGTGGAAGGCCTCGAATCAGAACCCCCTCTCCATTGTCCATGAAAAATGAAAGTCTCTGTTAGACCACCGTTGACATAAGTGTCCGCCCCTGCCCGTAGAATGCCCCCGCCAAGTCGGAACAGGACGGGGGACGGAATGCTCAAGGAGATGCTCGACGGGATAGGCTCGCTCACGCTGGCGGAGAAGACTGACCTGGAGGAGGCGGCCAGGAAAACAATGGACAAGCCTTCACTCTCGCCCGGGGCCCCATTCGAATCCGCCGCTACAAACTAAAACCAAACGAAAACATGAAGGGGGTCGGCCGAACGCCAGCGCGGCACCTCGGCCGACCCCCTTCTGGCAGTACGCGGCTTCAGCAGATTTAAGCGCCAAACGTCCCGGCGCCCTCCACCTTGTCTACGAGCTCCTGGCGAGAATGTATGTTGAGTTTGCAGTAGATGCGTTTCATGTGCCCACGCGTTGTATTGTCAGAGATGCACAGCTTGCGCGAGATGGCAGACATCGTGTTCCCTTTGAGCAGGAGGTCGAAGACCTCGCCTTCGCGTGCTGTTAAACCGTAGCGTTGCGCCGCAAGACCTGCGGGGTTCTCATCTGTCGTACCAGCATAATCAACAAGTTCTGACGCATCATCTCGGCTATGTCGAGACGATGCGTCAGGCGGATTGATAAGCAGCGTGTCATCCACAGGCTCAGCAAGCGTGCGACCGCCGTGGCCACGCGAAGTAGCAAGCATCACAACAAACAGCGCAATAATGAAAACGGCCGCCGGTTTGAGCAGCCCTATCCCATCCTGAGAGACGAATTGGGCAAACGCTGAGCCCACCGCGTCACCCAACAGGATGGCAATTTGGGACGGCAACACAACAGCAAGAAAGACAAGGCTTGGGGAAAACTGTGTGCGCGCTGCATACGAAGCGGCAATAATAGACGAGAGTAGCGTCATGAGATGGGCGCCAAACGCCAAGGAGACGCCCAAGACGTAGCCTCCCTGCAAGCCAAACAGGGCAGGGGCAAACAGCGCGGCGCCAAGAAGCGGCAGAACAATCCTGTACACATTCGGTGCACCAAAATCGCAATTCGTACGAAAGGTGAGCGCCAATACAAGCAACGAGGCCAAGCCAAAACCGCCCGTAATGGTGAAAACCGGAGCATCGCCCTGCGTTATTGCAAAATGCTTGCTGAACGACCAAGCCAGGCAGGTAATACCCGCACACAGAACAGGTCGCCACAAATCCGAGAAAACAAGACCCGCGAATGCAAGCTCGAGGGGCCTCTGCGCGTAAGGCTCCATATCACGCGTGCAACGCAAAAGGCAAGCCATGGACGCATATGGACCGACGGCGATAAGGTAGAGCGCCGCAACATCAGTAGGAAGCAGACAGAGCGCAAGACTTATGAGCGAGCCGATGGCACAAGCGATTGGCAGATAGATGGATGCCATCGTCTGGCCCTCATTGGCATAAACCCTCTGCCACAGAAGGAACTGCGTGGCATTAGCCACCCCGAGCAACATTCCTGCAAACTGAGATGACGCCATGGACGCCCCCTCTGGCAGCAGGCAGGCAATTCCGGACAGCGTCATGAGAAAACCTGACACAAGCACAGGAGCATCACCGGAAAGTACACGCTCTCTTCGCACTGCGCGAACGCCAATAAGCACAAGCGCAATGACAAGAGCGAGCTGCTGCGCCCCCGCGGGGCTCATCGAACTCGCCACAGGGTCAACGCCCCGCAGGACGATATAGAGCGTGCACGACCAAAAGAAGGCATACCCCAAACCGCACATCCGCATGGCCCGCATCTGAGAAATCATTGCATCCAATCCTCGCACGTTATTTGTCTGACCCATCGCAGTATACGACCGGCACCCTTTGCTCGGCCAGACATGTTCTATGTCCCTTGACATCGTTTTACCAGTTAAATAGCACCACATGGAAGATGCCTAGGAACGCACTGAATCTTTTTCTAGCATGAAATTCGAATCGGGGCACCCCTTGCAAGCACCTCCCACCGCACAGGATGCCCCATGTCAAAGCACGCAAAGAAAAGGGGTTGTATCCATGGCAGAGCACGTTCAGAGCACACCCACTATTCAAAACGACAGCATGACCCGTCGGGGGTTTGTCGCAGCCGCAAGCGCCGCGGCGGCAGTTTCTGCGCTTGGCGCCAATGCGGCGCTCGCAGACAGCGGAACCGCAAAGAAAACACCTCTCACACCCGGCACATACACCGGCGAGGCCAAAGGCTTTGGCGGTTACGTGGTCATGCAAGTCACCGTGTCGGAAGACTCTATTACGGACATCCAATTCGTTGAAAACCGTCGCCAGGAATCCGTCCTTGTTCCCTCCGAGGACGAGGATCCGAACGCTCACTACGCCTGGATGGTTCGCGAGGAAAGCCCTCAGGTTCTTAACTCCGCCCTTGACCGCCTACCCCAGCGCATCCTCGACACCCAGAGTGTCGGCGTAGATGCGGTGTGCGGCGCCACGTTCTCGAGTTTCGCCATCAAGAACGCCGTAGCAAACTGCATCGAGCAGGCGGGTGGGAACATTGACGAGTGGAGCGAGGCCCCGGAGTTAAATGAAGGAGAAAGCGACCTGGGTGAGTTCGACGTCATCGTCGTCGGCGGCGGCTCTTCAGGCGTTGCAGCGGCAGCGAGGGCGGCGGACATGGGGGCAAAGGTCATCCTGTTCGAAAAGTCGGGTCGCGTGGGTGGCTCCGGAGCTCTTTCGACGGGCCCTTGCTCTATCGGTGCAAAGATTCAAACTGAGGCCGGCCTCGAGGGTGACGCCCTGGCTTACGCCAAGTCAATGATGAAAGACAACCATTGGTCCGTAGACGGGAACCTGATGCTCGACTTCTTCCGCCGCAGCGGGCAAACCGTAGATTGGATGATTGAGAAGGGCGGCTTTGATTTCGCCCCCCTTGACTACCGCATGCTCGACCCCGACTTCGGTCAGAATCTTGTAGCTTACACAACGGACGCCACCTCCGGAACCGAAGTGACTGCCGCCTGGACGCGCCTGGCAGGTCTTGCGGACACCGTTGAATACGAGGCCAACGTCGACGAGGTAATCCAGGACGAGTCCGGAGCCGTCTGCGGTGTGAAGGCAACCCTGTGGGACGGCAGCCGCGTGAGCGCTCAGGCCAAGGCTGTCGTCTTCGCCTGCGGCGGCTTCGGAGGCAGCCGCGAGATGCAGGTCAAGTACAACAAGTTCTATTACCCGCTGTTCGGCCTGACGCAAAACCAAGGCACCACGCTGGACCTGCTCCTTCCGATTGGCGCCCAAGAAGAGCACCCCACGGGTGAGGAAGTACACTACACCGACGTCGTGGGCGAGCTGCCAGCAGAGGAGTTCGACGAGTTCGAGCGCAACGCATTCTACTCTCTGCAGATGTGCCCCACGTTCATGCGCGTCAACATCACGGGCCAGCGCTTCCATGACGAGAACGAGCGCTCCTACTCCCTCATCGGCCACTGCGCTAATGAGACCCACCAAGGCGACCACACCTACCTCATTCTGAGCCAGAAGCAGGTGGAGGCGCTCAAGGAGCAGGGAATCGCGGGAACAGGCTACACATACGCCAACGGCGGCATCTGCTTCATCCACTACATGATTCCCTGCGACCACGCCCTGCCCAACCTCGAGGCCATGCTCGCCGCAGCCGAGGAGGCCGGCTTCGCCTACAGTGGCAGCACGGCGGAGGAGCTCGCCGAGAAGGCCGGATTCACGCCCGACATCTTCAGCGAGAGCTTGGCGCAGTATGAGGGCGCCTGTGATTCCGGCGTGGACGACTTGTTCGGCAAAGACGCCGCCTTCCTGTTCCCGATGGGCGACGAGGGCCCGTACTACGCCGTGCAGTGCGACGTTCGCCCCTACTGCTCTATGGGCGGCGTTAAGGTGGACGCCCACATGCGCGTCCTCGATACCGACAACCAGGTCATCAAGGGTGCCTATGCCGCCGGCACGGACTCGCTCGGCGCAATCATGGACGGCGTATTCTACGCCGACCACTTCGGCATCGCCCTGGGCTGGGCCATCAACTCGGGCTACGCCGCCGGCGAGTACGCCGTGAAGGACGCCGAGTAGCGTTTTTCCGCTGGCGACCTCAGAACACATGGGGCCGCCAGCTCCCACACCTTCCCGAAGAGAGGATGCATCCATGAACACCGCACTCACCAGGAGAATGTTCATCACCAATGCCGCCGCAGCCATGGCAGCTGGCATTGCTTGCAACACGCTCGCGACCACTCCGGCAAAGGCAGCCTCCACGGACATCTATGCCGACATGCCTTATGGCAAAACCTCCTATGATGTTACCGAAACACAGGAGTATGACATCATCATCGTAGGCACAGGTCCCTCAGGCATGTGCGCTGCTATGGAGGCCGCCGACCAGGGAGCAAAGGTCGCCGTCGTGGAAAAGCAGGACCACATCGGCGGCATGGCTTTCGGGACCGAAGGCGCGTTCGGCCTGAACTCAGGCATGCAGAAGGACGCAGGCGTCACGTGCCCGACCGTGGGAGAGTGCGTGACGGAAGAGCTCGTATACACGAACTACCGCGCGGACGCCGACTTCTGGCACGACACGTTCGAGCACTCCGGTGAGAACATCGACTGGCTGGGCGAGCACGGTGTCGAGTTTGACCGCGTGGCAAACTATAACGGAAAGAGCACGTTCGAGTGTTTCCATTGGTGGCCAGGGGGAAGCGGCACCAACATGGCGCCTGCCGTTGAGGCATATCTGGCAACGAAGGACAACGTTACGGTGCTCCTCGAGACCGAGTGCATCGATCTCATCGCAGAGGGTGGTGCGGTGACAGGCATCTACGCCAAGCAGGGTGACGCCACCGTGGCCATCAAAGCCCCCGCAACCCTTATGTGCACCGGCGGCTTCGGTGAAAACCACGAGCGCTTCCAACAGTGCACGGGCATCGACATGACCAATGGGACGAGCTTCGGCTTCCCCGGCTCCACGGGCGAGGCTCACGACATGATGATCTGCCACGGCGCAGGCCCCGCCACGACGTGCGGGCTGCTCAACATGTGGGTTGCCGGGTTCCCCTGGAACACGCACCCCGACATCATGCTCGCCACCGGCTATTCCTCGCTTACCCAAATCAACCAAGACGGCAAGCGCTTCATAGCCGAGGACCTCTTCGCCAAGAAATTCTGCGCCCTGTACATCAACGCGCTGCGCTCCCAGCCCATGAGCTACACGTTCTTCGACCAGGAGACAATCGAGGACTTCGAGAATAACGGCCTCAAGGATGACTTCGTCGACCGCTTCAAGGGCGACCCCTGCCCCGACTTGCGCGCCCAGCTTGAAGAGGCCTGCACCAACGGCCAGACGATTGCCTTCCGCGGCGAAACCCTGGAAGAGCTGGCCCAGAACATGGGATGCGACCCAGACGTTCTCAAGGAAACGGCCGACCGATACAACCACTTCAAGGAAATCGGCTGCGACGAGGACTTCGGTTGCGATCCGGAATACATCCGAGGCATCGGCACCGGTCCCTACTATGCCGTCCACAATGACGTCATCGTCATCACCACGATTGGCGGCATAGACATCAACAGAAAGAACCAGGTTGTTACTGCCGACAAACAGCCCATCGCCGGCCTGTATTCCTGCGGCGTCGAATCGTGCACACTCTACCGCGAGACGTACAACTATCAGCTGTCCGGCGGCATGAACGCCTACAACTTCTTCTCAGGGCGCAACGCTGTCAAGTGTGCTCTTGGCCTAAGCTGGTAGCAAAACTACGTAGGAGGATAGAACCATGCGGCGGCGGGGCCGTACTCCGCCGCCGTTCTTTATATGAGCGAGACATTGTCAAGCGGCAGAAGACGACCAAGCCCAATTTTTAGGTTAGACCTGTCGCTTTATATATGGTCAACCCCGGGCCTCGCCCCGCCGGGTCGTTCGTCAGCCCGACGCTCGTCCCACAGTTTAATAACTCCGTGGCGGCCGGGCGCCCCAAGGAATCTTTCCGGCTAGCTTCATATACAAACAATCCCGCTGTGGAATTCTTTCACGCGTTCCGAGCCACCCATAGCGCGCCCGAGAGAACCGGCTTTATAGCACGTCGGTACTCGCCTCCCCCGCCAGGACGGCCATCGTCTCCTCCACGACGTCGAGAAGAGCCTGCTGGGACTTGACCCCGAGCTTTTTGTAGATGTGGGAAATGTGGGTCCGCGCCGTGCCATCCGAGATGCTGAGCGCCTTTTGAATGTAGGCGGACGTCCTACCGCGCGCAGTCAGGCCAAAGTCGTCCTGCACCTTGGCGCAGGCCAGGGCGAAGTAGTCCCGCTCGACAGGCGCCGCGACGGGCCCCTCCTGCCGGCGTTCGCGGTTGCGGGCCGCGAGCTGCACGACGGTGAGCGCCATGAGGGCGGCCAGGGCGCACACGGTCGTCGCC
>ERZ1034984.336-NODE-336-length-53451-cov-50.450240_pt1 | contig 53451 bp, 48 predicted proteins | sample MGYA00520589_ERZ1034984 | MGnify/ENA primary metagenome ERZ1034984 (study PRJEB33766, sample SAMN09781790) | gut metagenome | biome: gut microbiome | host: Homo sapiens | place: Madagascar | study: EMG produced TPA metagenomics assembly of the PRJNA485056 data...
CAAACTGTTCAAATTGCGCGTGCCACTTTGTTCATCGCCTGCTTGACATAAACAAGCGAGCGCCTTCTTCGCCAGCAAGCAGCTGTAGGCAGCCAGGCGAAGAGGGCGAAGTTCGGGTTCATAGACTCCCATCGCTCCGAGTACGGCGTGGCCGAGATGTGCTCCGCGCTCAAGGTGACGCGCCAGGGCTACTACGCGTGGGCGTCCCGCGCACCCAGCGCCCATGAGGAGAGGGACGCGGAGCTGGCCCGCCTGATAGGCGGCGCCTACGAGGCAAGCCGCGGGATATACGGGTCGCCCAAGGTGCACCAGGTGCTGCGCAGGCAGGGCGTGAGGACGTCGCGAAAGCGCGTGGCGCGCATAATGTCGGAGTACGGCTGGCGCGGCACCACCAGGGGAAACGCCCGCAGGCCGAGGGGCACGGGCAAGCAAGCCGCCCATGCGCCGAGGGTGCCGGACCTGGTCGGCAGGGACTTCAGCGCCAAGGGGCCCAACGAGGCGTGGTTCGCCGACATCACGTACGTCCGAACCAGGCAGGGATGGCTCTACATGGCGGCAGTGATGGACATCTGGTCGCGCAAGGTCGTGGGCTGGTCGATGGGGCCGAGGATGACGGCCGAGCTGGCGGACGACGCGCTGCGGATGGCGATATCGACCAGGAGGCCCGGCCCGGGCTGCATCCACCACAGCGACCACGGCTCCCAGTACGCGTCGCTGCTCATGGGGAGGACTATGCGCGACGCGGGCATCAGGCCGTCGATGGGCGCGATATCGTCGCCGTGGGACAACGCGGTCACCGAGTCGCTAATGGGGTGCATAAAGTCCGAGTGCGTGCACGCCCGCACCTTCGACAGCCGCGAGCAGGCCGTGCTGGAGATATTCGACTACATAGAGGGATTCTACAACCCCGTGAGGATCCACTCGGCGCTCGGCTGGCTGAGTCCCGACGAGTTCGAGAAAGCCAATTGGAAGGGCTGCACGCAGGCGGCATAGGACCCGTCAACGAAAATGGGGCAGATTCAGATTCAGATTCAGATTCACAGGCCGCCACGGCCGAAATATCCGCCCTGCTCGAGCGCGACGAGACCTACCGATGCCTGCTCACCATCCCCGGGATAGGGCCAAAAACGGCGTCCGAGCTGGCGATTTCCATAGACATCGACGATTTCCCGAGCCACGACAGGCTTGCGTCGTACTGCGGATTGGCGCCGCGCAACCGCCAATCCGGGACTTCGGTGTCGTCGGTGTCGGCGTCCCGGCAGGGAAACAAGCGCCTGAAGAACCTCCTCATATTCTCGTGCAACTGCCTGGCGCGCACGGACGGCCGCTGGGGCGAGTGCTACGCGAGGTGCCGCGACCGCGGCGCCGCACGGCAAGGCGCTCAAGGCCGTCGCGAGGAAGAGGCTGAAGGTGATCTACGCGGTCATGAGGGACAAGGTCCCGTACGTCGCGTAGGGGCCCAGCAGCGTAAATTGGTTGTCCCGGCCCGCCGGGGCTTGCGCGAGCTTGCCAGAATTCCGCATTCTATCGAAGAATCAGGGGTTGACGAAACTATAGGAACACCCCCATATACAGTAGGAACCCGTCACGCATGTTGCGCGAGAAAGAAACCGCCCACGATCGACCACCCTAACAACAAGCAACAGCATGGTCGACGACGGGCATCCCGACAAGAGCCCCGCAAACTAGAACCTCGAAAAGGCTGTGAACTGAGCAAATGGCGAAAAGAGATGCAGCTGCAGAAAGTAGATCGAATTACCAGCCCAAGAGGTCAAGCCTTCTCCCTTGACCCCGCTTTCCGCTTAACATGAAGTTCGCAGCACCTTGATGACTCGAAAGCAATTTCAATCATCGTTGGAAACAAACAAAGCAAACCCGCACTCTTTTCCGTATTTCAATGCGTCAGAAACAATATCCTCCTTTTTCGCAACTCCAACCAATACGTCATCGCCTCCCCCTCTCCCGCAATGTAATGCATCCTCGTAACGAACAACCCAACAATTGCGAACAGCGCCGTTAATCGTTATTTGTCCCTCGGTGACATATCCCCTAAAAGTCCCACTAGCAGAGTCTACGACCCTGCGACGTTTAGCTCTCATCTTTAATGAAATAGAGGACACTGCTGATTTCACTTGCTCGCAGTCCACAGAATCGTCTAAAGGAATAAACTCGCAATACTGAAGCTCATCGGGAATAACCTCAATGGTCGTTCGGTATCGAAAAACATGCCCAAAAGCAAGAAGCGATAAAAGCGATGCGAGCACTACCGCTATCACAAAAACTTCTCCCGAAAAACCGATAAATACAGACAAGACAGCATAAGCAGCAACGGGCAAAAGGAGAAAGATAAGAGAAACAATGAGAGCCTTTGTCTTTCCCTCAAAGAAATCGATAGTTTTAAAAATCGTTCCCGTTATCGGAGGGTAAGCGACTCTCGTACAACGCTCGGAAATCTTCATCTCCCTAGTCAAAACAATGCCAGATTTTAGGCTTTTGAACAGTCTCGCCCCGGATAAAATTGACAGGAGCACGAAGACAGCCCCTGCTAGACCAAAGACTACCTTACATATTACCCCACACGGCACCTGAAAGCCCCAAAGAAGAAATGCATCAGCCAAGAAGATAAGCCCCATATCAAAGAGAAGGGCAATCTGCCACCCGATTTCGTTCTCCATGCGCAAAGTAAGTAGCTCGGGCAACTCCTCCTCTACAATTTCCCTAGCCTTTTCAGCAACTCTTTGGTCAAAAACAACCCTTTTGCTATCGCTTTCGTGCTCACCCTTATCGCTAGCAATTTTTGCATCCAACCTAATGTACGCATCGTATTCTTTCTCGAAGTCCTCGATGCCCTTCTTCTCTTTGGAAAGCAAGGCGCCCGCAGCATAACCGACAGCCTTCACAAACACATTGCCATAATCCATGACTCCTCCCCGATCAAAATAAGCCCTTGCCGCCAGCGCCCAACACCCAAAAACAACCCCGTGTTACGATTCCGATATGGTTTAACCCCCATTACAGTTCGAGGTAAGCCGCCGATGAACTTCGGTGGCTCATCTCAGACTGTAATGAGAGCCCCCTTGACCGAAAAATGCCAGGAGAACCTGGGCCCACCATATCGGCAGTCCGAGAAAAGGTCCGCGCTCTCAGACCTTTGGCATCCTTTCACCGTTTCTGATTTTATTGCTGAGCTCCCTTACAAGAGAGTCGTACGACTCCTTCGCCTCCAGGCTCTTCACCAATCCCATAGGAACATATTTTGTATCCAAGGCTGCCTGGGATACATCGTCGCAATAGCCCAGAGCCTTCGCCATGGCCCTCAGCAGTTCAAGCTGCTTCCGCTCGCAAAGGGCCAGGTGCTCCCTATCTGGGTTTTCAACACAAAGAGCGCTGTAGTACTCACTCCATTTTTCTCTAATTTCTTTTTCGGAAGCAAATACAAGATGAATCATGTTGTAAGCCCGAACAGTCTCGGCGCTTAAACCAAAAATTCTACTGGCCATTATTTCCTCAAAAATTCTTTTACGGTCGTCCCTTTTCTTCGATTGAGTCTGTAAATATTGACCAACCAGTACAGCAACAACGGGGACAACAACCAACGCCACAAGGTTTAATATCTCTGAAACTTGCATATCTCTCTTCTCCCATACAAGCAAACACCAAAAATGACCCTGTTATTTTCCAGACTTCCTGTACACCGTCGTTCTGCCGCCATTCTCCTTAACAAGACGACCCTCTTCCACCATCTTCGCCAAATGGCGTCGCACGGTTCTCTCGCCGACCGACATCACTTCGGCGGACACTTCAGATGCGGAGACCTTGCCATATTTCTTCAGCAAGTCGCCAACCACGGCCTCGATTTCCCCAGAGCCCTTCCCTCTCTTATGCGCTGGAGCCTTTTCGGAAAGCGCATCGACCACCGAAAGAGGCACGGGAACAAACGCCTCGAAAAAATCGCCATCCTCCATCTCGGGAACCCGCCCCGTATAAAGCTGAGAGCACTTGTACAGATTCCGGACGCCGCTGCCAAGCTCTTCGGAGCGACCCATCTGAGTGAAGAAATTGGCAATTATCGGGTTCTTGGGAGTTGGGTCTAAATTGCCGGGGGTTACCGAACCCGCATACAGGGCGCGGCTTGCATTGTGGGTATGGATGCCACCTGCATCAATAACGATTCTTGCAATATGGGGGCTCGTGTATTCGCGGTGAATAAGGCTGTTGACCACAAGCTCGCGAACGATAACGCCTCGAACACTTATACGATTGCCTTCTTCATCGAGCGCAAACACATCGGGCATCCACTTTTTGCAAAAAGAGGAAATCTCCCCATATGCCTCCACCAAGTTGCTCTTGCAAACGAGCCGGTCATCGTATCGGTCGGTATCGGCACGGCGAAGAACGACATCCGTGCGGTACACGGGGGCGACATCCAGGATGGTTTCTTTCTTCCCAATGAGCATAATAGCCGCAAGGTTGAATCCGTATTCGCCTGTCGTGGGATCCCGGGACCAGAGTCTCGAAGCCCTAAGCAGCTCTTCGTCGTCAAGGGAAAGCCAAGGGTGGCTTTCACGTGCGGCCCGTATTTCGCGCTTCACTTCGGCCAAGACTCCCAAGTCAAGGTCTTCTTTCGTTACCCAGGGATAAACGGTTTTCTCGGTATAGAAATTTTGTTTTCGGATGATCATTGCCGCACGTTGCGCATCGGCTTTCACCTTTACGTCGACATCGGCAGCCCTGTCGTACACGGCGCCTTTAAAGGAATAGAGCGATTGGCCCATGGGAACCCACACTCTGATAACGATTTTTCCGTTACCAGCATCAAGCTTTTCAAACTCAAGTGCCGGTGGAACATTAAACAGCTTTGGATTGTTCGTAACGTTAACGATGTTGCGCTCTATCGAAACAGCTGATTCAGTGCTTATTCCGGCAACTGAGCCGTCATCAAGAACGCCAAGAAGAATGGAACCACCTTGCCTATTGGCAAAGGAACATATCGTTTCGAATGTATCGCTTTCGACTTGGGAGCCGCCGCAGCGCTTGAATTCAAGACTTATGCCTTCGCCCGCTTTTAAATACTTTGCCAGCTTTTCATCCATTGCCAGGCCCCAATCCCGTTGCGTCTTTTCTGGACATTTTATCCCATGTCCAGAAAATGTCCAGATTTTGTCCAGATTAGTGTCCAGAAAAAGGAAGATGGCCAGAATACAGGTCTTTAGATGGACGCAATCTGGTAAAAATCGACGGTAGCAATCGGATAAAACAGTGCACCAGATGACACATCCAGAGGATAAACGCCCTACCGTACGTTAGTCTTCCGCATCGAGAAAAGGCTCAACCGCCCAAACCGCGACCCTCCACCCGCCTGGCTCCCAGTCGCAACGCAGTGTTCCGTCTTCCCCAAATCCAATGAGTAAAACCGATGCCGGCCTTTGCGCACTTCCTTCAAAAAGCCCAGCTCCTTAATACGCTTGCGTTTCTTGTCCATGGTGGGCTCGGACATCTTTACTGCCACGCACAGCTCTTCAGTTGTTGCGCCGTTTTCCGAGAATAACGTGGCCTGAGCAAGGATAAACGCCACACGCCACAGGCCCGCATCCTCTTCCTCCGTTACGATTGCGCGGTTCACCGCAGCAACGGCATCCGCTAAGTCGTTCTGCTTTTCCTGCAATGAATCGAGCATGCTTTCCATCGCGTCCACGATCAGTTCAGAAAACGAGATAAGGAACGGCGTCAAATCGCCCCTGTTCAGCGGGTGTTCACATAAGGAAAATCCCTTGTAGTACTTTCCGATTCCCTCCTTCACCAAATACGACAAACGATACCCAACAATCGGGTTAAAACTGCGCGAAAGCACATAACTGCTGATAAACCTGTTAGTGCGCCTATTTCCGTCATAGAATGGATAGATATAGGCAAACATGAAATGAAACACCAACACGCGCACCAGAACCGGTAGCTCGGTGTCGCCCAGAATCAATAAAGCCCGATTTATGAGCTCGATAATCTTCGCCTCAGGCTCAACGCCATGATGGATGGGCTCTGTGCAGCATCAAGAACGCTCCGGGGCCCGTGCTGAAAATCGCCCATCAGGAGCATGGTTTGGGTCTCCAGCCACCACTTCGTCAAGTATCAGCTCGTATCGCCGCAATAGACCAAAAAATTGCCTAATTTTTTGGTCTATTGGCTCGAAATCGGCTGATTGACCAAAATTCTTTGGTCAATTTTGGTCAATTTCAATGATATGAAAGTGTCAAGGACGACACCTTCTGGCGGCAATCAGCCCGCTAAGCGGCACCCATGCGACAATGTCGCGACAGTTTGGCGACATTGTCGCATGGGTGCCGTCACTGCCATGGCTGCCGCTACGAGCAATCCAACAGCCCCACTGATTCCACTTTCGCTCTGACATCCTCAGCAACATCGCGCGCCCAAGATTGCTTAAGGCCCGCCTTCACCCCTACGGCCAGCAAATCGGCAAGCTCTATCCCCTTGCCTTTGCCGTTCACTGTAGTAGCGCGTTCTCCATATGTACCAGGGTTTTGCGTCAGATCATACGCCGGCGATAGGGACCACTTCCCCGCTGTCTCGTTATACAAAAATGAGAAGTTCTTCGCATGGTCATCTCTGTTTCCAATGAAAACGTTAAAGCACATCAGCCGATAAAGCCGATCAATATCGCACGCCGAGTCAGTCAACAAAGATGTCAGCCGCATAAGCAGTTCGTATTCCAGATTTGGAACCCTATGAGACGATTCCAGCAACGCGCCAGCTGAAGCCATATGAACTTTCCGGGAGGGGTCTGCGCCAACACGATCAAACCGCTTAACCCCAAAGTATCCCGAACACCGTTTTGAGGGGAACAAGCGAGTTTCAGGAACATCCAGGCCGCACCGCTTAGCAAGCTGGGCAATACAATATTCCTGCTCGCCAATGTTCTCCGTATCAAATGAAGAAGGGAATTTAACTATCCACTCTTCGCCGTCAACCTCCGTAAGCACTTTGGGTCGCGCACCGCCAGACGAACCACCCAGAGCAAGCAGTTCGTCAAAATCGTCCGACTCATTTGTCGCAAGAAGACGAGCGCACTCTTCCGCAATCACGTCGAAATCCAACTCACCGAACGAAGCAGCAATTGCGGTCTCTGGCTCATATTCCAACGCGCCCATGCCGCTTGCTCCAACGAATGATAAACGGGCAAGAAAACCAACCTCGCGCGGGTTCAGCCCGTGTTTAGCCAGCGCTCTGTCAACCAAGAGCTTCCCCCACCCATCGGGCAAGCTATCGTCGAAAATGCCAAAAACACCGTCGAACGGGCGCCACCGCGCAATAAAAACCCGTTTCTCTAAGGGCAGGCTGAACGGACTTATGCTGAATCCGCTGGCAAGCCACCCATCAGCATATTCGAACGCCATCAGACCCTCGGGAGTCGATGCAATGGTGCCAACTGTTTCTCCATGGAAGGAAACACGAACTCTGTCAATTTCAGGAACTTGCACAAGCTACCTCTTCCGCTTGCTTTCCGCGATCACATCTTCGATGGAAGCGTACTGCTTCTGCGCGAATAAACCAGTGAAATCCTCTTCGCAATGAAGAGCGAAAGCAATGTTTACCAACGATGCAAGTGAGATTTGGTGTAGACGCTCGAATCTTTTAATTGAGCCCAGGCTTACACCTGATTTTTCGGCAAGTTGCGCCTGCGTAAGCCCCTGCTCTTTGCGACGAGCCACTACACGATAAGCAATATCGGCCAGGACTTCGCCTGGAAGCTGATGTTCAAGAATGTTTATCATAGTTAATATATTAGCTAATTATCGGTTAATATCGCAATTTAATTAATATATTAGCCGCAATTATAAGCCACAAGCCACAGCAACATCCCCAAATGCGACACTAATGCAACAATGGCGCATTAGTGTCGTCCAAGAGAGCGGGGCGTCTGCATCCCACTTCACGGAAATTGCCTGGGTACATAGGGGCAAAGGCCACGTTCCGACTTTCTGGACATCTTTGCCTTTGTCCAGAAAATGTCCAGATTATGTCCGGATTAGTGTCCAGAAAAGAAAAACCAGTAATCCCCGTTGTGTATAAAATAATTCCCCTTGAATCTTCAAATCAAATGCAACACTTCTGAGCAATGGACCCCGTACGGCGTCCGGTAGCCTAGGCGTTTGCGCGGCCTGCGGCACGCCTTCCTCCGCTCGGCGTAGCGCCGCTGCGCGGTCGAGACGCGGCGGAACCGCTCGCACGAGTTGCGCTTGAGCTCGCGCGACACCGTCGACTTGCTGCGCCCGATGGCGCGGGCTATCTCGCAGACGCCCCTCCCGTCGCGTCGCATCAGCATGATGTCCTCGCGCTCATGTAGTGCAAGATGGACTTGGTGGCCCATGGCCCCCTCTTCCGTATGATGTTCTAGGCAAACACCATTCTACCGAGGGCCGTGGGCCGCTGCTCGTCGTAGATTGTTGCGTTTAGAGTGAAGATTCAAATACTAAATGGTACTTTGCGCAATTAGTTTGTACAAAATAGCACCAAAAATTACAAATTAGCGTTTCTGGAACTGTCAATTTGCAACCATACAAGAACAGAAATAGGGCTAAAAGAGGAAGTCTCTTCCAGCCCTAGACCAATAAACTGCTCCTATTTTCCTGCGGCTTTCAATGCGGCTTTGGGGCCTGCCACCAGCAGATAGTACAAGCCCTTGCGCAACGGCGTGGGGTTGTTCGGGAAGAACTGCTCGAAGCGCTTTGGGTGCTCCATCAAATAGCGCAGGTTCGCGTTCTGATAGTCGCTGAACAGCGAGCGATCATACGCGCCGCCTCTGAACCCGGCGCGCAAATCCTCATGCATCTTGACCACAAATTCACGACGCTGCTCCGGTGCCAAACGCGCGAAGTTCCACATATAACTGTCGTAACGCAGCCTGAACAGGACTTTTCGCAAATCTTCGCAATCAGGATCGTTCTTGATGAAGCGCTCGGCCATGTCGAATTCCTTGCACACGCACATCACTTTTTGCGCGTCGTTCACAGAAGACGCCTCGTTGTCTTGGCGGTAATGCAGAATGGCCTCTTCGGACATAACAACCTTCTGCGCAGTTACCCACACTTTGAACTGAAAGCCTAGATCCTGGAAGCTTGCGCCCGCCGTTTCAAGGAAACGCACACCCTTTTCAACCAGCATTCCACGACGATACAGCGCCGACCAAATGGAAGGAATGCAATAGAACACCTCACGAACATCGCGCGGATTAAAGGGGGCATCCGTCATGGGGGACTTACACACGCTTATAAGCTGGTTGCGTTCCTTGGGAGTGCTCCAATAGAACCAGTAGTTGGCTTTAGCCACGTCGACAGGGGCATCGGCGCTTGCGTCCTTCATCAGGCTGTACAGCAGCTCCAGCGCATTCGGTTCAAAGAAATCGTCGGGCTCCAAAATGCCAATGTACTCGCCACGTGCGGTGTCGATGCCCAAATTCATTGACGCACCGTAACCGGAATTATCCTTGTCAATCAGGCGAAAACGCTGGTCTTTCTCCATGTAGCGCTTGATGATATCCAGTGAACCATCGGTGCTGCCGTCGTTGATACACAGTGCTTCGAAGTCGACAAATGTCTGGGCAATCAGCGAATCAAGCGCCCGCTCCAAGTACTGCTCGGAATTGCAGATGGGCACCAGCACCGAAATCGCCGGCGCAGGCCCTTCAGGTGCAGGGCTGATCTTTGCGCTCGCGCGCGCCGCATTCGCACGCGCCTGCTGCTGAGAAATCTGGTTCTTGCCCTTTTTCTCGGTCTTCGCAGCGGCGTTTCCGCCACCGGCGCTCTTCGCATTATTCTTCTTAGCCATTCCCTGCCCCTCTCAAATCAATTAGGTAAAAGTATACCGTTCAAACAGGAAGCAACCACAGGGCATATTTCAGCCGCTGCGAATCGCACCACACACTTCACCCCAAAGCTTCAACACTTAATTAATTCCTCGCAAACGAGGTGCTTTCCTCGAGCGCATCGCATAGAATCGATCTAATGTAAAACGCGTTCACAAAACGGCGCCAACAGAGCGCAACATTATTCGCTTCAACGCGTTATTCAAACCCGCCGCCAACAAGGAGGTTCTTATGAAACTTGGATTCATCGGATGCGGAAATATGGCCAAAGCCATGATCAAGGGAATTGTCGCTAGCGGTGCTGTTGCGCCCGGTGAAATCTATGGGTCCAATGTCACGCCGGAGCACGCTGCTGCCGTAGCCGAAGAATTCGGCATTAACGCTGGCACCAACAACATCACCGTCGCCGAAAACGCCGACATCCTGTTCCTTTCCGTAAAGCCCTACCAGTACGAGGCCGTTATCGCCGAAATCCGTGGAGCAATGCGTCCCGAGCAGACCGTCGTCACCATCGCCCCCGGCAAGACCATCGCCTGGCTTGAAGAGCAGTTCGGCGCGCCCGTTCGCATCGTACGCACCGCACCTAACACGCCCGCACACGTGCTGGCAGGCGTTACCGCCTACTGCCCCAACAGTTTGGCAACCGCCGAAGATGTTGCTGCCGTTCAGAGCCTGCTGGCCAGCTTCGGCACCACCGTTGAACTGGAAGAGTCGCAGCTCGACGCCGCAAGCGCTATCGGCGGCAGCTCACCTGCCTATGTATATATGTTCATCGAGGCTTTGGCCGACGCGGGCGTGGCCGAAGGCCTGAAGCGCCCGCAGGCTTACCAGCTTGCTGCTCAGGGCGTACTGGGCGCCGCAAAGCTCGTGCTCGAATCCGGCAAGCATCCTGGCCAGCTGAAGGACGAGGTATGCTCGCCCTCCGGGTCCACCATCCGTGGCCTTGAGGTCCTGGAAAAGGGCGCATTCCGTGGCACCGTTATCGACGCACTGCGCACCACCATCGAAAAGGCACGCGCTCTGTAACGCAAACGGGTGCGGTTGGGTGCTTTACGGCGCCGCGATCCCTGGCCCTGCTTCGCGGCGCAGCGATGCCCCAGCCCTGCTCCCCGCCGAAGCGATCTTTGCGCTTACCCGCCCCGCAAGCAACAACCCCGTTACAAACCGTCGCGCGAATGCTTCCTTTCTTGACATGCTGCGCGCACATACTAGAATCCGTATTAGCACTCCACATGTTGGAGTGCTAATTACGTTTATAGGCGCTTGCGCACCGCCATTTCGGCACCGCAAGCGCACGGCAACGAACCAACGTTTGTCTGCAGTTCGTAGGTGCAAGCCGCTACGCGGGCCAGGTATCGCGACGTCGGGAGTAATGCCTAACTCGGCGCGGCGCCAGACGCATTGCTTGGGCTCAAAGCTGCGCCAACCGCAGCGGAACGCTCGCCGCAGTAGAGCACCCGCCACGGTGCCAACCGCGACGAGCCCAACAGCCCGCCGCCGCGCCAACTGCGATGAGTCCAACGACTCGTCGCAGCGCCAGCCGTGACCGGCCCAACAGCCCGCCGCGCCAGCAGGCAAACGTACATAGCAGGCCATTGAAGGAAGGATCTGAATGAAGCAATTCAAAACAGAAAGCAAAAAGCTCCTTGATCTGATGATCAACTCCATTTACACCAACAAGGAAATCTTCCTGCGCGAGCTCATCTCCAACGCATCCGACGCAGTAGACAAGCTCTACTTCAAGAGCCTCACCGACACCACCATCGCCGTTTCCAAGGACGATCTTTCCATCAACGTGGCATTCGACAAGGACGCTCGCACCATCACGGTTTCTGACACGGGCATCGGTATGACCCGCGAAGAGCTGGAAACCAACCTGGGCACCATCGCTCATTCCGGCAGCCTCGAGTTCAAGACCGAAAACGCCGAACAGCAGGGCGAAGACGTAGACATCATCGGCCAGTTCGGTGTGGGCTTCTACTCCTCGTTCATGGTGGCCAAGGAAGTTACCGTGACCTCCCGCGCATACGGCGAGCCCGAAGCCTTCACCTGGAAGTCCGACGGCATCGAGGGCTACACCATCGAGCCCGCAACCGCTGAAGAGGCCGCCGCACTGGGCGCCGACCACGGCACCAGCATCACCCTGCACCTGAAGGACAACGCCGACGAAGAAGAGTACGACGTATTCCTGGACCAGTACGAGCTCCAGGCCCTCATCAAGCAGTACAGCAACTACGTGCGCTACCCCATCCGCATGGAAGTGGAAGAGCGCAAGCCGCTGCCGAAGCCCGAAGATGCTGGCGACGACTACACGCCCGAATTCGAAACGGTGCGCGAGGCTAAAACCATCAACTCCATGATCCCCATCTGGAAACGCCGCAAGTCGGAGGTGACCGACGAAGAGTACGCCACCTTCTACAAGACCGACTTCCACGATTTCGAGGATCCGGCTCGTACCATTTCCGTTCACGCGGAAGGCGCGCTGACCTACGACGCGCTGCTGTTCATCCCCAAGCGCCCGCCGTACGACTTCTTCAACAAGGACTACGAAAAGGGCCTGGCACTGTACAGCTCCAACGTGCTGATCATGGAAAAGTGCGCCGACCTGCTGCCCGACTACTTCAGCTTCGTGAAGGGCGTTGTTGATTCCCAGGATCTGACGCTGAACATTTCCCGCGAAACGCTGCAGCAGAACAGCCAGCTGCGCGCTATTGCCAACAAGCTCGAAAAGAAGATCAAGAGCGAACTGGAGAAGTTCCTGAAGAACGACCGCGACGGTTACGAGAAGTTCTTCAAAGGCTTTGGCCGCAACCTGGAGTACGGTATCTACACCAGCTATGGCATGAAGAAGGATGTGCTGGCTGACCTGCTGCTTTTCTATTCCGCCAAGCAGCAGAAGATGGTTACGCTTGCCGAGTACGCCGAAGCAATGCCCGAAGACCAGAAGTCCATCTTCTTTGCAACGGGCGAAGCCATCGACCGTCTGGCGAAGCGCCCCATCGTAAACACGGTGCTGGGCAAGGGCTTCGACGTGCTGCTGTGCCCGCAGGATGTTGATGAGTTCTGCTTCATGTCGATGAGCGAATACAACGAAAAGCAGTTCAAGAATGTTGCCGGCGGCGACCTTGGCCTTGAAACCGAGGACGAAAAGAGCGCAGCTGAGGCCATTACGAAGGAAAACGAGGGCCTGTTCGCCGAAATGCAGAAGGCACTCGATGGCAAGGTTAAGCGCGTTGCCGTTTCCGCCCGCCTGACCGATACCCCTTCATGCGTAACCGCAGAAGGTCCCATCACGCTGGAAATGGAAAAGATCTTGGCGCAGGGTCCCGACGGCGAGCACGTAAAGAGCGACCGAGTGCTCGAACTGAACGCCGAGCATCCCGTATTCAAGGCAGTGCAGAAGGCGTTCGAGGAAGGCGACACCGAAAAGGTGCACCTGTACGCCACGATTCTGTACGATCAGGCGTTGATCACCGAGGGCCTGCCTATCGACGACCCTGTAGCCTACACACAGGCTGTCTACAAGTTCATGGCCTAACAAAATGGGGGGCAGTCCCCATTTTGTTATTCTTCGAGCAAAGAGGGGCGTTCGCGAAAGCGGGCGCCCCTCTTTGCTTGAGCATAAAACCCGCAGTAAAAATACGAAAGAAAGGAAGCGGACCGATGATTTATACCGCAGAGGAATTTGGCAGCGCCGACATCATGGATGAAATGGAGCGAAAGTTAGAACGACTCAACCGTATAGTCGCTGCTTATTGCTGCAGCCAAAACGAACCAACGATGGAAGATGCAACCGCAATAGCGGATTACCTTGACGTTGTTCAAGAGCAATTTCACAAATGCAAGCTATCGCTAGCTGGCAGCCTCAAAGTGGGCAAAATGATCTAAACTCCTTACCGAAAATCGCTCATCGGCCACATCGTACAAGACATGGGCCTTTATCCTTGCATAACGGAACGAACCTAGCCATCTAGGTCGCGCTTATTGTTCACAGGCAATTAGCCTCTCGACAACATTCACAGATCCATCGATTACCCATCCATGTCCCACAAATCTATTTGTGGGACATGGATGACTCCGCTATTACGATTGCAAATCCTCGGTAATAGCAAGCAGGACGGGAAAATAGATAATCGCAGAACGCTGACCGCTGTGAGGTGAGAGTTCCTCAACAACGCCCATCTCCTCCAGCGTTCCCAAAAGGCGGCGGGCGGTTTTCGGCTTAACTCCCTCCTCGCTCGCAAAATCCCGCGCGGAGAAAATCGGGCGGCTGAATAGAGCATCTGCGGCTTTTTCGGCAAACGTTGAATGGCTTTCCTCGACCAGCCCCATCCGAACATCGCGATACAATAGATTGATCTGCTTCGCCTTGCCGAGATTTTCCCTTGCCTGGGCCGCCGCCGCTTCGAGGAAGAACGAGCACCAACCTGTCCAATCACCATCCGACGAAACGGCAAGAAGCCTATCCTGATATTCGTTGTTTCTATGCTCAAAAAACTCGCTCATATAGAAACATGGTAATGACATTACCCCCTCGGCACACAGCATCAAGGGAATAACGATTCTGCCTATACGACCATTGCCGTCGTTGAAAGGATGAATCGCCTCAAACTCAGCATGAGCGACAGCAATTTTAATCAGGGGATGATCTTCCGATTCATTAACGTACTTCTCCCACTTCGCCATTGCGTCCTCTAGTTCATCAGGGGAAATGGGAACGTATCTCGCCTCTTCTATTTTGTTCGATCGGCCAATCCAATTCTGCTCAACTCGGTATTTTCCAGGAGATTTAAACTGCCCGCGCACGCCATCGAGAAGTATTTCATGGGCGCTACGCAAAACCCTCCCCGAAATCGGCAGAGTCTCGAGCATTCTCAGCGAAGAATTTAAGGCCAAACGGTAATTGTTGACCTCCTGGATATCCGCTTTCTGAGCATCCGTAACATCAGTTTTACCTGCATCAAAAGCCAAAACCTCATGAACAGTTGTATGGGTTCCCTCGATCCTGGAGGAAGTAACAGCTTCATTTACAAGCATAGGAGAAAGGAGCAGTTGTGGATTTGGGATGATACCCAGGTAACTGTCATATCTCTCGATTGCGTCAGACGCATCTACAATAGGCTTAATCAGCTTCTGCCAATTTAAATCCAAGGAGGGAAGGCCCCTGAATGATAGTGAACAGACATGGAATCTCCTCGCTAAACTCGAACAAATGTATGATATCAGATTATCCAGCGCGAGGAGAGGGGCACCATCCGCCCATCACCAACCGATACCCAAAACCCCCAACGATCTCCGCAACGGGCTTGGCTACGCTGGCCGCAACGGAATTCCCGAGGTCGGACGTGATAAGGCCCCATGTCCACGGCAATCAGCCCCAGCCCCCTTTAATCCCTCTTAAACAAATCGCGCGCATAAACCTTACCGGCCACATCGGCCAGCTCGTCGCTCCAGCTGTTGGCGAAGATCACGTCGCACTTGGCCTTGAAGGCCCCAAGATCGTGCGTTACCTCGCTGCCGAAGAACTCGGGCGCGTCCAGCGTAGGCTCGTACACCACCGCTGGCACGCCCTTGGCCTTGATGCGCTTCATGATGCTCTGCACGCTCGATGCGCGGAAGTTGTCAGAGCCCGTCTTCATCGTGAGGCGGTACACGCCCGCCACCGGTTTGGGCTTGCCCTCGTAGACCTTGCCCCACACCAGCTGAAGTACCTCGTCGGCGATGTAGTCCTTTCAGGTGCAATTGGCCTCAACGATGGCCTCTATTAGGTTCTGCGGCACGTCCCTGTTGTTCGCCAGCAGCTGCTTGGTGTCCTTCGGCAGGCAGTAGCCGCCGTAGCCGAAGCTGGGGTTGTTGTAGTGGCTGCCGATGCGCGGCTCAAGGCACACGCCCTGGATGATCTGGGAAGCGTCCAATCCGCGCGAGCAGGCATACGTATCAAGCTCATTGAATCCCGAAACGCAAAGCTGACTGCTTTGCCAGCAGACGTAATTTCGGACATTTCGACATTCAAACGGACATATCTACTGTCATTTAGGACATTGTCCGCAAATGTCCTAAATGACGCAGAAAATGCCTACTCCGTCAAAACATATCGACGCGCTCTGGTCTCCCCAACAGCCTTAAGCCTTCCCGCCTTAACCATGTTGGAAACATGTCTGCGCACAGTCCTCTCCGTAACGCCAGAAATACCCGCAACCGCCGTTATCGTCAAATAGCCATACGCCTCGAGCATATGCGAAATGGTCCAGTCGACATCCAGCTTCTGCGCAGCTTCGGCGGTTCCCGCAATCGGAACCCATGCCGTGAACACATCCCCCTCCGTTAGAATAGGCTGTCCGCCGCCATAAGCCCACGAATACTTGAATAGATTCCTCGTTCCGCTTCCGAGCGACTCGGCGCGTCCTATGTTATTGAAGAATTCTGCAATAATGGGATTCTTCGGAAGGGGGTTGAAACTTCCCGGATTAAGCTCTCCCACAAAGCGAGGTCTGCTTGCATTCTCCGTGCGAATTCCGCCGGCGTCTACCACGAACTTCGCAGGAAATGGGCTTGTGTATTCACGGTGCATCAAGGTGTTCGCAATCAGCTCGCGAGAAATAATATCTCTCAAGCTTATCGACTGAGTCCCATCGAGAAAAAACTTGTCAGGAAGGTTTTTCTGAGCAAACTCGAGAAGAAGGTCATACGACTCAATGAGATTGGTTTTTACAATAAGCCGATCGTCGTAACGGTCGGCATCAATGCGCTGAACATACGCATCTGTTTTGTAAGTCGGCGCTATGCTGGCAATGACGTCATCCTTACCAAAAAGCATCGCCGCCGCAAACGTATATCCTTCTTTACCCGTCTCGTAATCCTTGAGATACAAACTGGCGCTGCGAAGGAGAGCCTCTTCGTCCATCTCTGCCCATGGATGATTAGCTCTCTTGGCAACCGCCATTCGCCTTGCCCGGTCAATCAAGTCGGATCTTAAATCTCCAATACCAAGGAAAGGAAAGACTTTCCGCTCCGAATAAAACTCCTGTTTCCGGATATACATCGCAGCAAGCTGGGTATCGGTTGTCACTTTGCAATCCGTATCAGCAACCCTGTCATAAGCAACGCCCTTAAAGCGATGCACCACGGACCCGACCAAGACCCAAACACGAAGAATGGTCTTGCCCTCATAAGTTATCAACTCAAATTCAATGGCAGGAGGAGCGTTGAACAGCTTCGGATTGTTGAGGCAATTCGCAATATTGCGCTCTACCTCAACGATCCTATCAGGGTTGATACCAATTACCTCAGGAGCACCCGTAGACGACTTCTCCGCATCAAGGATCCCAAGGAAAATACTCCCACCCTGCCTGTTCGAAAAGGAGCACACGGTTTCAAAAGTATCAGCTTCGGGAAGATTTCCGCACCGCTTGAACTCAATAGAGATTCCCTCGCCCTGCAGAAGAACGTCCTCAAACTCGTCTGGGGTCATCCATTCCCTCCTCCTGTCCTTTTTAGGACATTTTACTGCAGTACTGGACACCGATAGCTTCATTTAGGACATTGTCCGCAAATGTCCTAAATAGGAAGCATGCATTCTTTTCCAAAGCACAGCAGACCCGCATCCAAAGGCACGGGCCTTATTGCAGGTTGACCCATATGTGCCGGTCAAACCAGCCCCGAATCGCCTCCCCATTACAGTCTGAGGTAAGCCGCCGATAGGCTTCGGTGGCGAGCATTCGGCGCATTGCCTACGATACGGGCAAGCCCCGAGGGGCCGCCGATCGGGCGCCTCCGGATGGCCGTCTGCCCCTACCCCGAAGAGGCCCCGGGGGGTGTTGCCACCGAAGGCGCTCGCCGCTCCGAACGACTGATAGGAAACTGCCAGGCGCGGGCGCCACGACCAGGCAATGTGGGTGTCGCAGGGAGGGCTCCCGATCGGCCTGACGATTGGAGGATACCACCATGGCACCACCGAGAAGGCCGGGAACCATCATAGGGCTCGACGTCGGGAAGTCGTCGCACTGGGCGTGCGTCGCGACGCGCGACGGCGAGGTGCTCGCGAGCAAGCCCATCGCCAACACGCAACTCGCACCGCGCTTCAGCGCGCCACCCAGCCCCGCGCAGCACGCCGCCCAAGCCAAGCTCAACGCCTCACGCTCAAACCAAAAGAGGGGCGCACCAGCACCAGCCGATGCACCCCCTCAGTTCAATCCAGCAGAATCGCCACCAAACAGAGACCCCATCTGCGCTAGTCCCTCTTGAACAAATCCCTTGTGTGCACCTTGTCGGCCACGTCGGCCAGGCCGTCGATCCAGTGGTTGGCCGCGATCACGTCGCACTCGGCCTTGAACTTGGCCAAATCGTGCGTGACATCGCTGCCGAAGAACTCCGGCGCGTCCAAGGTAGGCTCGTAAACCACCGCGGGCACGCCCTTGGCCTTGACGCGCTTCATGACGCCCTGGATGGAGCTCGCGCGGAAGTTGTCGCTGTCCGACTTCATGGTCAGGCGGTACACGCCGACGACGGGCTTCTTCTTGCCCTCGTAGACCTTGCCCCACACCATCTGCAGCACCTCGTCGGCGACGAAATCTTTGCGGGTGCATTGGCGTCGACGATAGCCTCGATCAAGTTCTGGGGCACGTCCTTGTAGTTCGCCAGCAGCTGCTTGGTGTCTTTGGGCAGGCAGTAGCCGCCATAGCCGAGCTCGGGTTGTTGTAGTAGGCGCCAATGCGTGGCTCCAGGCACACGCCGCCGATGACGTCGCGAGAAAGCGGCCGAAGCAATTTGCGCAGCCATGAGATAGGGGGTTCATATGTCGTAGGATTGGCCGCATGGGTAAATTCCTCAGGCCTTCCGGTGCCTGCGCTAGACCACCCTAATCCATCATCTCGACATCGAATCAGAAGTTGGCGAAACCGCAGGAACATACCCACGCAAAAAATGAAAGAGCCCCTTATATACCTAGGCATACCTAGAAAGCAAGGGCCGATTGCGCTTATCAAAAAGAAGGGCATCCCTGTTCAGTAAAACACTTAGTCTTTTTTCCGAAGAGGCTTCCCCGTCAATTGAGACACCCGAATTAGCTCCGTGGTTCCGCACTCAACAAAAGAATTCGGTGACGCTCCCGAATCGATTTTGTATCTTTTCCCAGAAACATCAACCGCATACAAAAACAACGGCGCATCAAGGTCAAAAATGCCTAACTCTTTGCGTTCCTCCTGAACCGCTCGCATTTTCGAAAAGCTAATCGTAAACCGCCCTATCTCGCCCGGCTCAAGCTTCATAACATCCCTCAACGGGTACAACATCCAGTATTTCCGACTCTTCAAATCGGGGATGCCCCTACCATACATTCCATGCTTACGACAACATGCCTTCGACTCAAACCAACACTTCATTCCACGAATACAGAACCTGAACTTCGCCCCCTCAATGATGTGAGTAATATACACAGGCTGGCTCCCGTTGCAAATAAACTCAATCTTGAAACAATTCGGATGATGCTCAATCAAATCAAAGCGTTTATCCTCAAGAAAATAGCCTCGCGCGCAGACGCTTGTCTTTCTTTCTCGAAGCCCCATCATTAATGCAACGAGCGCGGCGAAAAATGTAGCAGCCGCACACAGCAACGATCCTACCGCTGATATAGCCTGCCAATCCATCGCTGCCCCTTTCCTTATTCACGCCCAGGCTGCAACAACACAGCAATTGCTGGTGTAGACGCCTTCAATATCAGCAAACCCCTTTTAGCTCGTCGTCGAGCCACAGCGAAAAAAAGAACGCAACTTCTACCGATTCCGCGCCAGGTCGCCAAGCCAAGACGCCCGATAGCCTGGCACCGCGGTCATCCTCGTCGGCATCGTTGTCCTATGGGCCCAGTAGTAGGCATGAACGATGGAAACGGCAGATGCTGCGCGCCGAAAAAACAATAATCCCAAAGCGCAGGTAGCCCGGTAAGGAAATGCCCACATTCCCGTACCACGCTGCTTGAGGTCGGCCAGCCCGCAGCAAGCCGCATATCGAGAGAGATGGTGGACAAGGGACAATTCGTGGCGCTCGGCAAAAGCCGCACCTCGCAACACGAATCGCCATAGCGCACCGCTAGGGCGATTTCCCAGAGGAATTTACTCCAGCGGCGCGAATCACTGCGCCCCCCGAGACCCGCGACTGAGGGGTGCAATGCTCTTCGCCCTCCTCTTTTTGCGAGCATTGCATTCCAATGGCTCACAAAACCAGTTCGCCTCTACGACGCGTCTCAAGACGTCATAAGCGATTCACGCCGCGAACAACGAAGCCATCTCAACGACGCTTCCCGTCAGAAACATTTTGCCTGCTAGCCATTCCGGGACCCTTCTTTACACCGCCGCCGAGCCCGTTGGTTATAGCACGGGCGCATGCCTCGGTGAGCGGGTCACCTATGGCCTTCTTATAATCAAAGCCCAACAGCCGCATAGCCTTCAGCGTGTCCACCGATATGAGAGACTTCAGGCTCTCGAAGCTCTCCAGGTTTGTGCTTGGCGAGAACGAAGCCACAACGTCGAGCGCGGCGCTCGCTGTGCCCTGCAAGTATTCGATACCCTCGTCGCCGAGCGTGTAGCGCTTCAGCTCCGTCTCGTAGGCCTGCGCAATTGCAATAATCTGCAAGCGCTCGGCAATCAGTTCATTGATAATCTCCTCGCAGGAGTTGCAGGCTTCTTCGAGGCTTTTCTTGTTCCTGATGGCCTGAAATCTGTTCGAAACAGCACCCGCTACGTTCTTGCTGGCAAGCACCGCCAGTTGTACACCGCAAGTTCAATCTGCCGCTTATCAAGAAGCAATATCACGCGTCCAGGGCACATGCCGCGCAGATGGGCATCCGAACCAACCTGGGATTCGAAGCGTACTGGAAAAAGCTCGCCGAATTAAGCGTAGAAACCGCGCAGAACCTGTGCATTGAAGACACCAATCTGCTGTTGTTGGAATTTTCCACCGCAAGCTTGCCTGTCAACTGGCAGTGCGCCGTGTATTCCATTCAAAGCCAAGGCATCACGGTAATCATCGCGCACCCCGAACGCTATAAGGCCGTGCAGGACAACCTGGACATCGCCTACGAAATGAAGAACATGAGCTGCCGTTTGCAGCTTTCGGCAAACTTCGTAGAAGGCGGCCGTTTCGACAAGCGCCGCCGAACTGCAAAAGCCCTGTTGAAAGGAGGCTTGGTCGACTATTTGGCCTCGGACACCCACCGCCCCGAGCATTACGCCGTATACACCAAGGCCCTTCACGAGGCGCAAAAGCACTAGGGCGCTACATCGCAGGGGCTGAGGGCCAGCCCCCCCAAACCCGATGATTCGCCGAACCTGCCGGCCCTCAGCGCCAAGCCCCTTCGGAGCCGACGCCATTCAACGCCGAGTCCCAAAACCCGGCAGCCACACGCCTCTCAACACCGATCTTCCCGAACCTGGCAGCCCCAACGCCGCAGCCAACCAAGCAGCCAACACCGCCTCTTCCCAAACAGAGCAAACCACCGCGTAAGCAGCCGACGGCGATTACGTGGATCAAAGCAAAATCGTCACCGCCGAAGAAGGCGCATTCACCGTGCTTTCGCCCGACAGCGACTTGGCCGAAGTGCGTTATGAGTCCTCCTCAGGAAATAACAAAACCAATAACCGTCATTACCTCTACACGTTCTCTGGATGGAGGGTAAAAGAAACAGGCGCGGTGCTGCAGCCGGGCCAAACCCCAACCTTTACCGAACTGATTGCCGCCACCGGCAATAATGACACCGTCGAATTAGAAGCAACCTGGAACGGCTGCGACAGCACAACTAAGCGCGTGCAGTCGGCGAACTTCTACGTATCCACCACCTGCGAAGTGGCCGACAATATGAGCAACGGATTCTCGAAAGCGCCCGAAACAAACTTCACTGAAGCCCTGCACGCGTCGAGAGTCAAGGGCGCCGAAGGGCTGGGTTACTCGAGCAACGGGAACAATCCCGAGATTATCGTGGTTGCGCCGCCAGCAAAAGAAGACACCGCCTACGAAACGGATGCCCTGCTTCGCCAATCGCCCGTCAATCCCATGCTCCCCACAACCGCTCCCTACTCGGGCGACGGCATAACGCTAGAATCGTTCCCCTCCGACGAAGAGGTGCTTTCTTCGCTGCGCTCAGAAGGGGCAAAAACCATCAAGCTAGACGGCAAGACCGTCAACAAGGAAGACATCACGTCCGATAACTTTACCGCGCGCTGGTACGTCATGAAATACGACAATAACGACGGCTGACATGTGGACGGTGCGCTGGTTGCTAAGAAGGCGCAGATCGTGGTGAAGAAGACCTTCTCGGGTGATGCCGAAGCCGTCAAACAGGTTAAAGACAACGGGTTCGGCCTTACGGAACCCACTAAGAAGACGGCAGCACAGTGCCGTGCGTGTACAGGACTACGCCCTCTCGCTCAAACCGAAGAGTTCCGCTCCGGAAGGAAGCACAGGCTACACCAGCTACGATGCCAATACAGACACCTACACCTGGCTGCCAGATGGCCGTCAAGGGCGCACGTATACCGTAAAGGAAATAACCACGCTACCGGCACGGGATGCTACGGCGCAATGACGTACAGGGTAGTTAACTCCGAAAATGCCACCAATGGCCGGCGGGCCTACGACGAAGACTCAGGCGCCACGGTATCACCCGAGTCTTACGTGGTTGACCTGCCCGAAAGCGCCTACCAGACCATCATCTTCAACAACCTCTACACCCGCGCGGGCATGCTGAACGTGTGGAAGGTCGACTCGGTAACGCACGACGGTATTACCGGGGTAACGTTCAACCTCAAGGATGCTGATGGCAATGCGCCGACGCTCTACCATAAACCAAGCACCAACGAATATTCCACCGATGCCAGCAGCGCAAAACAAGAAGGCTTCACGGAAAAGGTTTCCAGCATCGTCACCGGCGCTTCGGGGCGCTTCAGCGTGAAACTCGCCACCAACCCCGATACGGGAAATGCAACCTATTACCTGGAAGAAAGCCTTCCCTTGGGTTATGACGGCATCAAAAAAAATCAAGCTCACCGTCGACGCAAGCGGGAACGTGAACGAGACGTATGCACAGGATGATATCAGCAACCCATCGCTGCGGCTTCAAAACGATTGGCTTGAGGGCGTGGGCACCCCGACACTCACTATCAAAAACGTTTCAAAGGAATATATCTCAGTGTGCGCCGAAAAAGACTGGACATGCGAATAGACCGACCTCCCCTTGTTCATCGACGGCAAGGCCGCCGAATTCTCCTTGCGAGAGGTGAAGATCGGCAACACTGCCTACGACGGCTCCGCCGACAGCGAAGTGGGGAAATTTAGAAACAGACACCGTTTCCCCACCTAACAAATAAAGCCTCGCTTGCCGCTAAGTGCGCAAGCGAGGCTCTTTCTTTGCGTGATTTATGCCCCAGTGGGAATCTGATACCTGTCCCTAAATTCCCACTATTCGCCTTCAGCGGCTTCGGGCTCTTCCTCGAAGCGAACATCGATCTTGTCGATGCGCAAACCGTCCATCACGCGGGCCATCATCGTGATCTTCGTGCCCTCGTGATGCAGCTCGTACGAATCGCCCTCGGCGGGGATCTTGTCCAGCAGGTCGAGCATCAAGCCACCTGCGGTCTCGTAGTCGAACACGGGCACGGGCTCAAAGCCGATGAACTCAACGAACTGATCAACCGGCAGCGAACCGTCCACCAAGTAATGATGCTCGCCCACCTTCAAGATCTCGTCCTGGTCATCATGCAAATACTCGTCTTCCATGCGGCCGATAATCTGCTCGACCACGTCGGTCATGGTAACAATGCCGGACGTGCCGCCGTGTTCATCAACCACCACGGCGATCTTCGTGTGCTTAGCCTGCAGCACCTGCAAAAGCTTCGCGATGGAAATGCTTTCCGGCACCGCCTGAATAGAGCGAATCTTCAGGTCTTTCATCGTGGAGCCCTCGGGCAGCAGATAGGCATCCTTGATGTGCACGAAGCCCACGATGTTGTCCTTGTCCTCGCGGAACACGGGGTAGCGCGTGAATTTGTTCTTCCCCATGAAATCGAGATTCGTTTCGAGGTCATCGTCGTAGTCGATGGCCAGCACCTCGGTGCGAGGCGTCATGATGGCCTTCGCGTCCTTGTCGTCCAAGTCGAAAATGTTGTCCAGATACTGGTACTGATCTTGCTCGATGGATCCGCTCTCGGCGCTTTCTTCAAGCAGCAGCTTAATTTCTTCTTCGGAATAAGCCTCGCTTTCATTCTTGGCATCGTGGCCGGTCAAGCGCATAACGCCATTAGTGGTGGCGTTGAACAGCCACATGATGGGATAAGTGATGCGATAGAACGCATGAAGCGGACCCGCCGTGTGCAGCGCGTAGGTTTCCGTCTTCAAAATAGCCATGCTCTTAGGGATGAGCTCGCCGGCAACCACATGCAGCGTGGTCATGATGAAATAGCCAATACCCACCGAAATAACAGTAACCGCCGTGTCGGGCAAGCCGAAAAACACGAAGATCGGATGAAGCAGCGCGGCGAACGCAGGCTCGCCCAACCAGCCCAATGCCAGCGAAGCCAGCGTAATACCAAGCTGACAAGCCGAAAGGTACTCGTTAACGTTGTCGGCCATTTCGAGCGCGCGCTTGGCGCCCTTCTTGCCTTCTTCCACCAAAATCTCAATCTGCGATTTGCGTACGCGCACCAAGGAAAACTCGGCGATAACGAAAAATGCGTTCATCAGCAGAAACAGAACAACCAGTATCAAACTTAACCAAATAGGCATGTAAGTACAAAACTCCTTGCGTAAGCGAGCGAGAAACAGATCTGCCATTTCTCATTGCGGGAACGGGATCGGAAAAGAGGGCCAGCCTGCTTTTCCGCTAAAGGGGAATCGGTGCGCTTTGCGCCCTTTCCGAGAAAACCGAAATTACACGGCCATCTCCCCCTTGGGGAAGGGCATGAGGCGCGTTACGTCCGCCAACAAGGAGAGGCGCTTGCGCACGCCCAGGCATAAGCCACGCGCAAGGAAAAGCTGCAACGCTGCTTGCGTTGCAGTACCTGAATACAGAAACGCAGCCTTTTCTTCACACGAAGACAAAGACCGCGCGGGACCAAAAAGAGAGTTATTGCATTGTGCGGTGCGTTTTCGGGTCGAGCAACATCGACCGCCGCCGTCGGAGTCGTTCACGACAGCTTCATCTCCTATTCTGATGGCCGCCGCCATCGTTGGTCCCACAACCCGTTTTGCGTAAACAGGCACGATATCTTTCAGAATAGTACCGCGGAACAACGGCAATTCAACGAAACACCATCACAGCGCCACGTTTTCTGCGGTAAACGACACGCTACTGCCAGTTCGGTCGCGACGCGGACGCGACGACAAGGCTGCAGGCGAGAAGAAGCTGCACGTGGGCGACGAGGCAGGCAGACCCAGCAACGCGGACAGGGCGCAGGGGCGCATGCAGGGGGGGGCGACAGCGGGAACATCTTGTGCGGGGCGGCGCACGGTGCGCATCGTCTCGGCGGCGCCCCCCACCCAAGAAAGATCAAAGCGCTCAAACGGAGCACCCAGGAATGGCAAGATCCGCGTGCCGTGCATGATCTGAGGGGCCCGCGCAGCGAAAAGGGCCCCTTCCTGGCAAGATATTCGCGCGGTGTATTCCCAGACGACTGTTTGCGGGGCTTTTCGGATGCACGGCGCGCATATCTTGCCAAAGTCAGCTCATTTTGGATGCATGGCGGCGATATGTTGCCGCGAACTGGCGTTTTTCCCGTCCGAGGTCCCTTCGGGAACGCATGAAGCGAAAAAGCTGCCACGGATCGCCGCCCGGGAACGCACCAAAGCGAAATCTTGCCACCATCGGACGCTGGGGAACGCATTTCGCGTGCATTTTGCCATCGGCGAGCGCCCCGGGGGGGGTGCATCACGGCGAGATCTTGCCACGGCAGCCCCCCCCTCAAGAATACTCCTCGACGACATCTTGCCGAGAAGGCCCTCGGCTGCCCGGGCTTGCTGCGAAATCGCAGCGGTGCCACGTAGCCAGAAGACGCCGCCCGAACGAAGCGTCCGCCAATTCAACAACGCACGCAGACACGTCCAAGAAACCATGAAAATATTTTGGTGCCTTTCACCAAGAAACGGCACCGAAAACGTACTCGCGTAGTATGGCGAACATGAGCGGAAAAGATACTTACATCAATAGCACAGACGAGCGCGATAACGGCACCGAACCATCCGGATATGGCAGCACGACACCATCGGAACGCGGCAACACCGCCGCTCCAGAGCGTAGCGACGCGGCAGCAACGCAGCGCGATGGCAATGGCGCCTCGCCGGAGCACGACAACGCAACCCCGCCGGAACGCGGCGACACCTCCCCATCGGAGCACGGCGTTGCCGTCTCGCCGGAACGCGGCGGCAACGCCTCTCCCGAGCACGACGACGCAATCCACGGCACCAAGCATGCCGCCAGCGCCGGCGAAGAAGCGGTAGGCAGCTCTTCCCACGCAGAAGAAGCCTCGTCCGATGATCGCAGCACCACCCACGCGGCAAAGACGGCATCCGGCGAGGACCGCGGCTCCCATGCAGCAAAGGCAATATCCGGCGAGGACCATGCCGCTCACGCAAAAGAGGTGCCATCCGCATATCTCAAAAAGGCCGGAGACTTCCTCGGTCTGCACAAAAAGGCTTCCGCCATCGCTGCAGCCATTGCGCTGTGCGTCGTAGTGGGCATCAGCGCAGCCGTGGCTTCAAGCAGCAGACCCACCCCTAATGGCATCCCCCTAAGCAGCGGCTTTGTGAGCTACGCAGCAAACGCCGTTGCAACTACCACGGATGCTGCCGCAGACGAAGCGGCAGCGGGACTCGTCGCTCAACGCCTCACGCCCGATGCGCTCAACAGTGCCGATTCCTTCGCCACCGCCCCTGGCACGTTTTCCCTGATAGAAGGCGAAGACGCCACACCGCTTTCCGAAGAGCAGCAAGAATCTCTTGCAGCAGCCACCCAGAACATCGAAGGCGGCGGCTACACCGTTGGCTTCACGCTTATCAACCTGAACACCGGCAAGGGCATCGCCTACAACCTCGACTCGCGCGTATACGGCGCCAGCTCGTTCAAGGGCCCCTACGCCGCCTACCTGTGCCAGCACCTGGGAGACAACGACGCTTCCTACCCATCTGGCAGCGAAGCAGCGGGCTCCGGCGTTTCGTCGTCTATATATTCCCTGATGCAGCCCATGATTCTCTACTCGGACAACAGCGCATTCAGCAGCTTGCGCAACACCTACGACAGCGCAGGGTTCGCCGAATGGCTCAATTCCTGCGGCGTGGATTCCGAGATCATGCACGACACGCACTTCCCGCGCTACTCCGCGCGCGAATCCGCCTTGCTGTGGCTGCACACGTACCAGTACCTCAAAACCAATACGCCCACCGCGCAAAACCTGGCATCGCTCTACGAGAAGACGAACGTATCGTTCATCCGCTCTGGCGTAAGCGACGACGAAGAAGTCGAAGCCGTGCTCAACAAGGCAGGCTGGTGCTCTGGCAGCGAGCGCTTCACCGGTCTGTGCGATGCGGGGCTCATCAAATGCACCGACGGCACCACCTACCTTATGAGCACCATGACCAATTCGCCCGACGGCGGCCTATACACCGTTCGCCTGACGAACCTGGCATCCACCCTCTTTGAGTGCCGCGACGTACTGGAATAGCGCCTAGCGAACAGGCAGACGCAAAGCAGGGAATGCGGGGCAAGAGATGCGAAGCGGTGTAGTTTTCCTGCCCCTTTCGCCCGCAGCAAAGCGCGAGGGCTACAATGAACAATACTGCGCAAACGCTCGGCGAGTGCGGTGGCGTCTGCGGGATACCGCGCAAACGCATGCCGAATGCGCCTGCCTCTGCGGAGCGTTACGCAAACGCGCGGCGAGTGCGCCGCTCCCTAAAGGAGATCGCACGCAACCAGCACCGCGCCAGCGGCGTACAACGCAGGGCACTCCCCCTCCCCATCAAAGGGAGCCGCACTGCCAGCAAATAACAAACCCCGAACGAAAGGATTGCCGTGGTGGAACTTGCTCGCGAACTTAACCGTCATGCCGCTTCGGCAACCCACGAACAAACGCATCTTGCCGAACACCCAGGACAGCTGGTGTGGATTTTCATGGGCATGTCCGTTATGGGGCTTATAGGCGAAACGCTGCAACACCTGGTGGCATTCGGCGAATTGGAAAGCCGCGCCGGCTTCATCTGGGGGCCGTTTTCGCCCATCTACGGGTTAGCGGCCGTTCTGCTAACCATGCTGCTCGAACCCCTGCAGGACAAAGGCGTTCCACTGCTTTTGGCGGTAAGCGCCGTTGTGGGCGGCAGCCTTGAGTACTTCGCCAGCTGGGCCATGGAAACGTTCTGGGGCGTGGTGGCTTGGAGCTACCTGAACATCCCCCTCAACTTCGACGGTCGTACCGATGTGTTCCATTGCCTCATCTGGGGCACCATTGGCGTGCTGTGGGTGAAGGTTGGCCTGCAATTATGCCAGCGCATCTTCAACCGCGTGAACACCACCGGCGCTCCGTACCGCGTGGCAACGGCAGCGCTTTCCATTTTCATGACGCTCGATATTGCAATGACCATCATCGTTTTGCTGCGTGCCGATGCCCGCACCGACGGCATTCCGCCGCAAAACCCCATCGAGCAATTCTGCGACACCGCCTACCCCACCGACATGCTGCAAAAGCGCTTCCACAACATGGGCGGTCTCGGCATATAGCTGGGAAAATAGGGGCAGGCGCCAGATTCCCACTTTCGCTATGGCACACAAAAGCCGGGCCTTGCTCGCGAACATCATCGCAAGCAAGGCCCGGCTTGTTTGGTGAGAATCTGGTACCCGTCCCTATTTCCCATCCTAAAACGCTTGGCCCACTATGAAGCGGTAGCCAGGGTACGGCACCTTGCCGAAACGTCCGTGGTAGTCGGATCCGCCCGTGCAAAACAGGCTATAGCGCGCAGCAAGCTCTTCGCACAGCTGCGTATCGCGATAGTCGTGATCGGGATGATACTTCTCGATGCCAACAAGCCCCGCATCAACGAGCGCAGGCAGCGCCTCGTAATTATCGAACTGGCCAGGATGCGCCAAAACAGGCAACCCTCCATCGGCCGCAATGGCAGCCACGGCATCGCACATGTCAACGTACTCGATATCGCGCTGCGCGATGCCACCGCCCTTGAACAACGTCTTGTACAAGAATTGGTACTCTGCGCTGCTGAAATCGGCATCGGTCAACGCCGCCATCAAGTGCTGCTTGTAGAACCCCGTCGACTGCCCGGCCAGCTGTGCCGCGTACTCAACGTCCACATCGTAGCCGGCATCAAGCAGCTGGCGCATCTGCCACGCCGTATTGGCGGTGCGGCGCTCCAACGTAGCCGAGCACAAGTCGCGCACCGCTGGGGCGTCAGTGGGCATGCCCAACCCCAAAAGATGCACGCGCCGCTTTGCGGTCGAATCCCACGCGCTAACCTCAACACCGCACACGACCGAAAATCCGTGCTCTGCCGCCTGCTTCTGAACAGCATCAAGCCCCACAGTGGTGTCGTGGTTCGTTACCGCCAGATGGGTAACCCCCTGCACGCGAGCCTTCCCCATCAGCTCCAAAAACGAATCCGACCCATCGGAAAGCGTTGTATGCGCATGCAGATCGGCGCGAAATTCCCTGCCGGGCTGCACTCCCAGCAAATCCCACAGCGGCTCCTGCCGAAATGCCTGCGCAGTGCGTTCTTTGGTGCCCTGCCATTCGCTCATTGCACTATCTCCCCCTTTTGCATATTGAACTCATGGTCGCACAGACCCTCCATGAACTCGAGGTCGTGGAAAATCCCCAACATCGTAGTCCCCTGCGCTTTCAATTGCTCGATCAGCTCACGCACCTTCACCTTTGACGCCGCATCCAACGAAGCGGTAGGCTCGTCAAGCAGCAGCAAACGCGGTTGCTTGATCATGGCAGCGGCTATGTTCAAGCGAAGTTTTTCGCCGCCGGAAAATGTACGCGGATACAGCAACCACAGCGATTCATCAATGTCAAAATGACGCAGCATACGCTCGGTTTCCCACGTTGCCTTTTCCTCCTCATCGGCACCGAAGGTTTCCAGGGCGCTCTTCAATACGATGTCGTAGGCGGTTTGGCGCGGCAGGGCATTCAAGAACTGCGAAACATAGCCCATCTCGTATTTGCGCAGGTAGATCATCTGACGTTCACTCGCCTGGCACAAATCAAGCGCCCCAAACGATTCCGAGTCGTACCAAATAGCGCCCGACTCCGGCAAATTGGTGCGATAGATGCACCGCAGAATGGTCGATTTGCCCGACCCACTGCGCCCCGTAATGCCCACGAATTCGCCCGGCATAAGCGAAAGGTTAATATGCTGACAACCCAAAATGCGACGTTCCACACGGTGCATCACAAACGACTTGGAAAGATCGTCGATCTTCAGAAGCTCTTTCATGGCAGCCCCTAGCGATCGTAGCCGTGGGGCTGATCGGGGTAATGCGAACGGTACACCGAATTGCCTCCCACGAAAGCGCGCGTAATAACCGGCGTGGTGGTTTGTACATCGGGCGTGCACCCAATCTCGCGCACCAGCAGAATATCCGCACGCTTGCCAACCGTAAGTGTGCCAACTTCGGAATAGACGCCCACTGCCTTGGCAGGATTAGCTGTCACCAACGCAAACGCTTCGGGAAGAGGCATGTCGCATTCGCGATGAAGGATAAACACCGCATCAATAAGGGCCGCCGGATAGTAGTCGCTGCATAGCATGGTGATTACGCCCTGAGCCACACCTTCACGCGCCGAAAGGTTGCCCGCATGGCTATGCCCCATCATCACGTTCGGGGCGCCCGCCAAGGTAAACATGCCTCGCTCATGTGCATCGCGCGCCGTTTCCATATCAACAGGAAACTCGGAAATCGACGCACCCAATGTGCCCATGTAATCGAGTTTTTCCTTTGAATCGTCATCGTGTGAAGCAAGCGAAATCCCCTGCTCATGGGCAAGTTCGGCAAGCTCACTCAGCTGCTCGGGGCCAATCTTGTCGGCAGCTTGCTGCTCCTCAACGATGGCGGCAACCTCTTCGTCGGAAATGCCGTCACGGTACCCCTTGATGGTGTCGCTGAATACCAGCAAATCACGATACTGACCCTGGCCCGGCGTATGATCCATGAACGAGATCAAATCCACCTTGCCATCCTGCAGGTAGTTATACACTTCGTCCACGCGGTCGACGGAATCAAGCTCCAAGCGCAAATGGAAACGATGGCGAATAAGGTGGTCGTGCTCTTCGCTTTCGCGCATATCTGAAATGCCTTCAGCAAGCTTGCTCACATTCTCGAAATTGCGAATGGGCTTGTGGTCGAAAATCTTAGCCCCATACACCGAAAGCGAATGATAGATCGTGGTTACGCCGTGGGAAACCAGCTCGCGGTCAACCTTGTACAGCGAAGTGGGCAGGTCCATAACAACGCTCGGTCGCGGCGATGCCACCGACTCGATGTAATCGGAATGAACGTCGATCATGCCTGGCACCACATACGCGCCACGCGCATCCACCACAGGGAAACCGGTTTCCTTATCAACCACCATGCCCGACGTGTTCTCGTCAAGCTGAGCATCAACCGTGCGTGCATTGGCGAGCGTCGGCGCAATGCGCACAATGATTCCGTTTTCAACAACGATGTCGTGGTTGGGCAGAATCGCATCTTCGGTAACCACGTTACCTCCGCGAATCACAAGCGAATTTGCTTCCATAAATGCATTTCTCCTTGCATTGAGTCATCAATCTATGCGGCGCCCAGAAAAGCGCCGCTGGGCAAAGGCGCCCATTTACAGCAGCGAATACACCAGCTGCTGGGTGTAGGAATGTTGAGGATCTTCCAGAACCTGGTCGGTAAGACCGTGCTCCACAACCTGCCCGTTCAGCATCACGAACGTGCGATCGGCCAGCATGCGAATAACGCCCAAATCGTGGCTTACCACCAGCATGCTTACACCGAAATCTCGTTTGATCTGTAGGATCAGGTCAAGAACGCTGGCCTGCACGGAAAGATCGAGGCCTGTGGTAACTTCATCCAAAAGCAGCACAGGAGGATTGTTCGAAAGCGCCTTGGCAATCTGAACGCGCTGCTGCATGCCACCGGAAAACGTTGCCGGCGCATCACCTGCGCGCGAAAGGGGGATGTTCACCTTCCCCAAAAGCTCATTGCCACGAGCACGCATCGATTCCACGTTGCGATTGCCGGCCGCAATCATCTGCTCGGCAATATTCGAAAGAGAGGAAAAATTCATGCGCAAGCCCAAGTACGGGTTCTGGTACACCATGCCCAGCACCGTGTTGCGTACCTTGCGCTTCTGCTGCGAGGAAAGTTCCAGCAAATTCGCCTCGCCGCCATCATAGGCAACAGCGCGCACCGTGCCTGCAGTGGCAATCTGGTCGAAGTACAGGCACTGCATAAAAGTGGATTTGCCGCTGCCCGACTCACCCACGATTCCCACGATTTCGCCGGGATACAAATCCAGGCTCACATCGCGAACCGCGTGCACTGTCTTGCACTTCGGGCAGATGTTGCGCTCCAGCTCGCCGCCGCCCAAGCAATAGTCGCAGCCTTCGCCAAAGCGCTTCGACACATGGCGCACCTGCAAACAGGGCTCTTCATCCATAACAGGCACCTTATTCATTGCGCCCCTCCTCTCGCCTTTGCTGGCAGTACGCCGTGTCGTTGCACTGGTAATAGGTCTTGCCCGTTTCCTCGTCCACCAATTCGTCCAGATACACATCGGTGGCACCGCACAAGCGACAGCTCTTCCCCTCAAAGCTCTCTACCGCAAAGGGGTAATCTTCGAAATCGAGCGGATGAACATGGGTAAAGGGAGGGACGGCATAGATCTTCTTTTCGCGACCCGCGCCCAAAAGCGTCAGATTCTGAGCCATGTTGAGCCGCATTGTGTCGAAGCGGGGTATAGGCGAAGGAGCCATTACATAGCGCCCTTCCACCAAACACGGGTGATCTGCATTGGTAACGGTATGGCCGTAGCGCACAATCTGGTCGAACAGCCCTAGCCACGCCCCGGTGTAGTCCGCTTCGGCATGAAGCACGCGCGTTTTTGCCTCACTTGGCTCGAAATTTCGCAGGGGCTCGGGCATCGGAACTTGCAGAACAAGTATCTGATCTGCCGAAAGCGGCTGCTCTGGGATACGATGGCGCGATTGGATAAGGCTTGCGCGCTGCGTTTTCTCGGTTACTTCGACATCGGTGGTTTCGGCCACGAGCTTCTTGATGTTCACCGCATTCACGCTGTCGTCGGCGCCCTGATCGATCACTTTCAGTACGTCATCCTGACCAATAAGCGCCAACGTTACCTGCAAGCCGCCCGTGCCCCAGCCTCGGCCAATAGGCATCTCGCGCGAAGCGAAGGGAATCTGATGGCCTGGAATGGAAACGCCTTTGATAATGGCGCGGCGTATCTCGCGCTTCGAAGCCTCGTCGAAAAAGGCAAAATTATAGAGCTGACGCATTACTGCTCATCCCCCTTCACCGTGGAACGCACGCTGGAAAGCTTCGATTGGAAGGTTACGTAGTGCGGCAGCTTTAAGTGGGATACGAAGCCGGTAGCCTCAACGCCGTCCACGTGGTACAGGACGAACTCCTCATCCTGCGTGGGGTAGCGCTTGTCGCCTTGCTCAAGGCAGAAATCAAGCACGCTCATCGCGATCGCCTTAGTCTCCTGATGTCCCATCACCATGCCGTAGCCCACCTTGAAGCCCATCTGCGACTTGCCTTCTTTGGAGCGGTCCACCGCGAATACGCTTTCCACTTCCGTCACGGGAATGCTGCCCAAATAGTAGGCGTCGCCTTCATCGGATCCATCAGCTAGAGGATGATCAACCAACACCTCAACCGATCCAGAGCGCAATTCGCCTACCGTAGGATGCGAGGGGCCAAAACCCCTGATGGCCGCATAGCCTAAGGTGGTTACACCCTGAGTCATGCCGCGGGCAAGCGTCTGCAAACGAGCAGACCGCGGCGCGGGAAACACCAGCGGCTCCATAGTCACATCAACAGGGGCATCGTTGTTTTCGGCGCATTCGTCGATCAAACCTTCTTTGCGAAGATAATCCAGCACCTTCGGCATATGCTTCAGCTTTGCCGCAGCAGCACGATGCTCTTCGCGCTCTTCTTCGCTGAGCGCCGCCCACGCCGCATCCAGCTCGTCGTCGTAAGCACGGCGCACCTTCGCCGCATCCCCATCGGTCTCGCGCTCCAAATCGAAGCGGATCAAGCGGTGGGAATAATCGCGTGTTGCCCCCAACAGCTGGCCTCCAAGAACATCTTTGAAAGCCGCCGAGATACGGCGCTCAACCGCCATGTTCTCGCCCTTGATCTCGCGCGAGACATACGGGCGTTCAAGCGTCGAGCGAAACGCGCGCAGCAGAAACACCGCCTCTTCGGGTGAGCCCTGCGCCTGCTTCAATACCACAGCAGCAAGACGAGGCGCGTAAAGAGAAGCCTCGCCCATCACCTGTTCCACAAGACCGGGAAACGCATCTTCCACCGCGTCAACGGAAACACTATTCGAACCCTCAACACGCTCGCGCTCAAGAAGCTTAAGGCTTTCCTCGATAGCAAGGCCGCCGCCACGCACTGCAACGTATCCCATTACGCCACCTCCCCTTTGCTTCCACCCAAGCAGGCAAGCGTGTTTTCGATACGGGTAGTGCGGGGAAGCGCCGCCACGTTGCCTTCGCCGTCAACAAGCAAGATCTCGATGCCGCAAGGGTACTCATCTGCTCGTTCCACGCGAGCGTGCGCCCATTCCGCTTGGCTCACATACAGTTCGGCGGTCTTTTCGATGCCAGGCCCCGAAAGCTCCAAGCGCGTTAAGCCCTTGGCGGGAGCTGCGGAAATGGAATCGACCAGCAAAACAACCGTGGCGCCCTTTTCCGGTTCCTCAAGCGTGCCCGGTTTTGCCTGGGCAATCGCTTCGGCATGAACCGCGTCGCTTGCCACGGGAGCCAACACGAAATCAGCCCCTTGCGCTTGTGCCTGCTTTGCGTGGGTTTGCACGGCCAGCCAGCGAGCAACATCCTGCGATGCGGCCCCAACCGCGCAAAAGGTCACCGCCTGATCAACAAAAAGGCGCACCGCTGTTTCAAAGCAGCCCGGCACTGGCGCAGTTTCGCCGCTTTTCGGAAAAGCATCAACCTGCCCAATGGTGCCAGGGCGAGCAAAAGCTTCCAGCACCTGCCGAAACGCGCGCTGAGCCACATGGGTTTCTACGTTATTCGCAATCATCCTTAAACTTCCATCGTCGAAAAATCTACCTGGGTACGGAGCAGCGCCTCCGCGTGCTTCTGCTCCGATTCAGCCAAACGCTGCCGCTCTTCCTCGAGCATCTCTTCCCAGGCCAGCAGTAAAATCTCGTTGCCGCCTGCGGCGTACACCGCATCGACAATCGCCAAATCACGGGCTTTCTTGCGGTCCTCTCCCAGCACCATGCCGTAGCCATGGGCGCCGCCGATGCGAACTGCGCACGAGGTCATAAGCGCTTCGCCCAGATAGAACAGGCTGCACTGAGCGCCTTCGCGCACCTTCAGCATCACCAGTTCCTCTGCGGGTTCTTTCACCATCGCAACAGCGTAAAGCTGCTCCGCTTCGCACGCCATACGGGAAAGAACCTTGCGATTGCCCTCCACCAAAACGCGTGTACGTTCTTTTCTGTTCATCTTTTCTCCTAGTTCTGCACGATGAAGCGCTTGCGCAATTGAGTCGAAAGAAGTTCCAGCGCAACGGCCACCGCGAAGCAGAAGTACACGATCAGGCCCACTTCATGGATGTCGTAGTAGAAGCTGCCCGCCAAAAACAGCTGATAGCCAATGCCACCCGCACCCGCAACGGCGCCCACGGCAACAGCGTTGACGAAGTTGATTTCGAAGCGAATGAACGTCCAGGAAAGAATCTCGGACAACTTCTCGGGCACAACAGCGGAAAACACCACCTGCCACCATGAAGCACCCGAAGCACGCAGGGCTTCCACCACGCCGGGGTCAACCTCTTCAAAGCTTTCCGAATAAGCCTTGGTCAGGTACGCAATGCCGTGGAACAAAAGGCCCGCCACCGCTGCTTCTGGACCCAAGCCGATGGCAACCGTGAAGATGAGCACCCATAAGATGGTGGGCACGGCGCGGAACAGCGACATAACCGCTTTGATAGCGTTCGAAGCGGCGCGGTTCGACAAATTCATGGCCGCGCAAAGCCCCAAAACGAAAGCGATAACCGCACCCAGCACCGTGGTAAGCGTTGCAAGCGCCAATGAAACGAAGAGGCCGTCCACCAAATCGGCAAGGGTGAAATGCCCGCCGAGCCCCGGCTGCGTAAGCATGGTTGCAAAATCGCCCAGAGCATTTACCGTTGCCTCCAAAAGCGGTGTGTCGCCGTAATCCATCAGCACGAAAGTCAGCACCGTTATCACAGCCAGCACACCCAGCGTTGCCCCAAGCACCGCGTTCGACTTGTTCATGCAGCGCGTCTTGATCTTGCCGGTTCGCGAAAAGCGCGCTCCGGCGCAAGCTGCGCCTTCGCAAGCTGCAGCCTGACAGGCTACAGGCCGACAAACCGCGCTCTGCTGAGCTACAGATCGGCAAGCCGCGTCTTCTTCGGCAAACTGCCTCATAGGATGCGCCTCCTTACATAGTTGGAAACGCTTTCGCAGCAGATAACCACCACCACGATCAGCAGAATCACCAGCCCCGCCACGTCATAGCGGAAGCTCTTGTAAAACAGGTTGAACACGAATCCGATGCCCGTACCGGTAAGGATGCCTACCAATGTGGCGTCGCGAATGTTGGTCTCCACCATGTACAGCATCCAGCTCACCACCGAAGTGATCGAAAGGGGAATTACCCCCTGCGCCACAATTTGCAAATAGCTCGCGCCCGTGGCTCGAAGCGCCTCAATGGTGCCCGAGCTTATTTCGTCGATGCTTTCCAAAAAGCAACGGGTTAGGTAGCCGAAGCTGCCCAGGAACAGAGCCAGAAAGCCGGTGAACTCGCTTTGATGGAACGAGAACAAAAGAATAAACGCCCAGGCAACAACGGGAATGTTGCGGAACAGCGACGCGATGCCGCGCGCCAAAACCTGCGCCACGCCGCCGAGTCCCACCGAGCGCGATCCAAGCACCGCAACCACATAGGCAAGCAGCGCCGCCGTGGTGCTGGCAGCAATCGAGTCGAGCACCGTGGAAAGAAGCGCAGGCATAATCTGCGGCAATTTTTCAAGCGATGCGGCACTCGGCAAGAAGTTCACCGCCATCCAGGCAAGACCACCAGGGATATCTGCCGCCGCCTCCATGAAGTCGAAATCAACATACGAACCGGAAAGCGCGTTGATAGCAAGAAAGCCCGCTACCAACCCCACGATGCACAGCGTTCGTTTCCGAAAGAACCAACGAGCGGTATGAACCTCCGCCGCCGCCTTGGCTTCGTTGCCGGCGAAAGCAACTGAACGCCCTTCGCCAGAAGCTGCCGCCTTCGCAAACTTGACGGTCATGCGCCCACCTCAGCATGAGGGGCTTCGTCAGTCTGCAGCCGAAGCTTGCCAGCATGCGGTTGCGGGGCAGGTTTCGCTTCTTCAACCGCTGCAGCATTGACGCGAGTAACGGCTTTCGATTCTTCGATCACCGCAGCGTTCGCTCGTGTGACGGCCTTTGCCTCTTCGATCACTGCAGCCACGGCAGCCCGGTCGAGCTCAACGGCATCTGCCGCGCTCGCGGCTACGCCTGCCGAGTCAATACCTACGGCTGCCGCGCCTACGCCTCTTACGCCTGCGCCAGAGCCTGCCGCACCTGCGCCTGTCAGGCCAACACTTGAGGCCAGCATGCCCGTGCCCGCGTCCTCCGCAACTCTTGCGCCTGCCGCGCCCGCGGCCACCGCTCCTGCGCTCTCCCCTTCCACACCATAGGCGCCCTCATGCACATACGGCGTGCCGTAGATGTCTGAAATGGTTTTCGCATCCAACTCATCGGGCGTCCCGTCGAACACCTTGACGCCCTTCTTCAGCGCAACGATGCGGTCGGAATACTCGATGGCGTAGTCAACCTGGTGCAAATTCACCAGGCAAGCAACGCCCAGCTCATTGGAAACCCAACGAAGCATTTCCATCGTTACGCGCGAAGACTTCGGGTCGAGGCTCGCAATAGGCTCGTCGCACAGCATCAAGAGCGGGTCCTGCACCAACGCGCGCGCAATGCCCACTCGCTGCTGTTGGCCGCCGGAAAGCTGGTCGGCACGCTGATACGCAAATTCGGCAAGACCCATTTTGTCCAGCAGCTCGAACGCGCTGCGCTTGTCTTCTTCGCTGTACAAGCCGAAGATGCCGCGGAATTTCGACAGGTAGCCCAAACGCCCCTGCAAAACGTTCTCGATCGCGGTGGCTCGATGCACCAAGTTGTAATGCTGAAAGATCATCCCAATATCGCGACGGGCCTTGCGCATCTGACGCTTGTTCATGCTGGTAATCTCACGGCCGTCGAACACGATACTTCCCTCTGAAGCATCGATAAGGCGATTAATGCAGCGCAAAAAAGTTGATTTACCTGCCCCCGAAGGCCCAATAATTGTGACGAACTCGCCACGACGAAGGGAAAGCGACACATCGTGCAGCGCTTTCCCCTTGCCGTCGTAGCTTTTCGTCAGGCGCTCAACGATCAGCAGTTCCTGACGTTGCTCCATGCTTTATGCACCAAGCTCACGGATGGGGTTGTACCATGCGTCATCGCAGGCGACGAAGCAAGTCTTGTCGGAATCCTTGTCGAAGATTGCCTTGGCGTTCTCGTCGTCGGGGTCAGCAAAGATTTCCTTGTTGGATGCGGTTTCCTCAGAGCAGAATGCTTCAGTGATCTTCTTCTGCTCATCATCGGAAAGCTTGTCGGTGTTGTAGCAGAACGGTGCGTTCAGCACGGGAGTGATGCCGATGATGGTGAACTCCTTGCCGCGAACCGAGTCAAATGGTGCAGCTGCATCGTCCTTAACCTTGTATACCGCACCAGGGGTGTTAGCGCTGCCGGACACCAGGTCGAAGTACATGTCTACGTCAACATCGTCGAATGCAGCAGCATCAGCCTGGCCGGAAAGCAGGTTCACCGCAGAGCCCTGATGGGAATCGCCGAACATTACCTTGCTGAAGAACGTGCCGTCCTGCAGAAGGTCGTCGGAAGACTCAACGCCGCACTTCTTCATGATGGCACTGGAGGGAACCTTGAAGCCTGAAGTAGACGTTGCGGATACGAACGAAAACTTCTTGCCCTTCAGATTCTCCAGGGAATAGCCGTCGCCATCCTTGTAGTTGTCCGCCTGGTCAACGGGAACGCAAATGCGACTATAGTAGCAAGCGCCGTCGAGCGTTCCGTTTTCGTCGCTGTTGGTGAAAGCAGCCTGAACAGCACCGTTCTTCGAATTTGCCTGAACGTAACCCTCAGCACCAAGCAGCGCCATCTGAGCAGAACCGGAGGAAATCGCCTCGATGGCTACGTTGTAATCGGTGGTGGTCATCAGCTCAACGTCGCGGCCGGTTGCTTCCTTGATCACATTGCCGATAGCCTCGCGAGACTGGGTAAGGTCGGCAGACGAATTATCAGGCAGCCAAACCATCGTGATGGGGTCGCTCGATTCCTTTTGATTGCTCTGAGACGAGCACCCCGTAGCGAACAGCAAAGCGCTTGCGGCCATCATCAAAGCCAAAAGCATCATTCCAACGCGCTTTGCGTTCCAAGCTTTTTGTTCCATTCGGTTCTTCCTCTTTCCTCTTCTTCTTTCGAACCTGCCCGTCGCCTATGAGTACGCGTAGGCGACGGGCACGGCGCTAGTATTGCGCCATCGAAGAGGAAATCTGGGGCTGAAAATCGAGTTCTCAGACCGTTTTAACGTCTGCGCTCCAAATGGAAAATCCACCTGAATCGTTGTTAATTAAGAAGTTACGCCCGAACATGTTTTTAACGTTTTGGACACTGGAAAATAGGGACAGGTACCAGATTCCCATATACATGCTCGGACATTTGCCTACGACAAATGCTAAAGTGCCAAGTGCTCTATGTCTTCTGTTTGGCGGGAACCTAGCGCCTGCCCCATTTCCCCGTTTTCGCAACAAAGCACAAAAAAGCAGGGCCCACCTGCGATAAAGTGAACTGCCTCCCATTTCTTGCGTCCAAGAGATGGGAGGCAGTTGTAGTTCGCGAGCGAGGCCCTGTTTTTGTGCACCATAGCGTGAGTGGGGATCTGGTACCTGCCCCTTCCCCTTCCTACTCGTAGAAATCGGCGGCATCCTCAAGGAGTTCGATGATGTTGATGCCTTGCGGGCACATATCCTCGCAGGCACCGCATTGAATACAGGCGGAAGCGCGACCGTCGCGGGTTTGCCAAGCGTACTGGCTCTTCGCAAATTCGCGATTCTCGGTCATCTTTTCCAAGTTCAGCAAACCCAAAGCTTCAGGAATCTTCACGCCAGCGGGGCAGTCTTTCACGCAATAGCGGCAGTTGGTGCAGGGTATAAGCCCTACGCTCTTCAGGGCGTCAACCGCATCGCCCAGCGCTTTTTCTTCGGAAGCGTTAAAGGGCTCGTTCGCCTTCCATTCGCGCACGTTTTCCTGAATCTGCTCCAACGTCGAAACGCCCGAAAGCACGCTGATAACGTTGGGCAGGTTGTAGCAGAATCGATAGGCCCACGAAACCACGCTCTTGTCGGGGTCGGCTGCTTTCAGCACGCTTGCGCCGCGTTCCGGCAAGTCCGCCAAACGACCGCCGCGAGCGGGTTCCATAATCACCACAGGCACACCGTGTTTTTGCGCAACTTCCATGCATTTGCGCGATTCCACCACGGGGTCTTCCCAGTCGAGGTAATTCACCTGCAGCTGGACAAAATCCATATCAGGATGATCGGTGAGCAACTTATCCAGCGTTTCGGCGTTGTCATGCATCGAGAAGCCCAGGTGCTTGATAGCACCTTCGGCTTTCTTCTGCGCGGCCCATTCCCACATTCCGTACTCGTCGAATTTCGCCGTGCGCGCACCGCCCATGTTATGCAGCAGGTAGAAATCGATGTAGTCGGTGCCCAGGCGTTCCAACGAAGTTTCCAAACACGCTTTAGCATCTTCGGCGGTAGGCTGAGCCCAAGCCAAGCACTTGGTGGCAATGGTGAATGAATCGCGCGGATAGCGCTCCACCAGCGCCTTGCGCATGGCAACTTCTGATTCGCCTTCGTGGTAGACATAGGCGGTATCAAAATACGTGCCGCCAGCCTCTATGAAGGCGTCGACCATCCTCTTCAAGTGCTCGATGTCGATGCTCTTCTGATCCTTAGGGTCAGTAAGGGGTAGACGCATGCAGCCAAAACCCAACTTAGGGGTATCCAAAAGATTGCTCATAGGGGCTCCTTGCCTGATCTTCTACAAATCCTCTGCGCCTATTGTAACGGAAAACCAACTTTAGTAACGTGACGTTACTTATTTTCTAGAGAGCAATAACGCAGCACGATGCGCGAGCAGATGCCCAAACCCGCACCGGATCCACCCTGCCCGCCCCTGCCCTGTATCGGATCCGCAACATCCCCCAGTACTATCCCAGGGCTGTTCCAGGAGCTCAGAAACAAGAAAGGCGCCCGCTATGCGGACGCCTCCAGAAAAACCAATTTGGCTGAAATCTACGCTTCCTTGGCACCATACTGCTCGTAATAAGCATCGAGTGCAGCCTTCAACGTATCGTCGATCACCACTTCGCCCTGAACTTCGTGGTTGTACAGAAGCTCGGTAACTTCAGCCATGCTTACGATGGAAGCTACAGGGAAGCCATACTTTTCCTGGACTTCCTTCTGCGCAGTCTTCACGCCGCCCTTGCCAACTTCCATACGGTTCAGGGAAACAATCAGACCCTTAACCTCAACATCGGCGGCACCCTTCAGGATGGGGTAGGTTTCATCGATAGACTTGCCCGACGTAGTAACGTCTTCGACCATGATCACGCGGTCACCGTCATGAAGCTCAGCGCCCAGCAGGTTGCCGGCATCGGCGCCGTGGTCCTTCACTTCCTTGCGGTTGCAGCAGTACTTAACTTCCTTGCCATACAACTCTTCCAAAGCAATGGCGGTAACAACGGCCAGAGGAATGCCCTTGTATGCAGGACCAAATACCACATCGAAATCCAGGCCAAAGTTGTCGTGAATGGCGCGCGCATAGTATTCGCCCAGACGCTTCAGCTGACCACCCGTAACATAGGCGCCAGCATTCATGAAGAAGGGGGATTTGCGCCCGCTCTTAAGCGTGAATTCGCCGAACTTGAGCACCTGGCTTTCCACCATGAACTCGATGAATTCTTTCTTATATGCCTCCATGAGCGCACTCCTTCTCTAGTGAAACTACTGTTTTCATTCTACAAAAGCCCAGGCAAAGCCCCTGCGGCTATTCGCGATAAAAGCCGTTCATCGCCTTGTACACGTCGATCTCCCACTGGCGGCGATGGCTCTTGGCAACCGTGTCCAGGATCAGGCCCGTCACGAAGGAGAGGGCGCCGCAGCCGGCGAGCGCCAGGCTGCCCAGCATCGTGGGGATGCGGGGCACGAGGCCGGTCGCCGCGTACTCGGCGACGACGGGGATGCCCGCCACCACGGCGAGCACCAGCAGGAGCAGGGCCAGCCAGCCGAAGAACGCCAGAGGGCGGTAGTCCTTGAACAGGCTCGTGATGGCCTTCAGCACCTTCGCGCCGTCGCCGAACGTGGACAGCTTCGAGTAGCTGCCCTCGGGGCGGTCGCGGTAGTCGATCGGCACGTCCTCGATGCGCCAGCGCTTGTCCACCGCGTGGATGGAGATCTCCGTCTCGATCTGGAAGCCCTCGGAGAGCACCGGCATGGTCTTCACGAACACGCGGTTGAACGCGCGGTAGCCCGTCATGACGTCGTCGAAGGCGAAGCCGTAGATCTTCTTGATGAGCCAGCGCACCAGGTCGTTGCCGAAGCCGTGGAACGCGCGGTCGTTCTCCTCGCCGTAGGAGCCGTTGGACAGGCGGTCCCCCACCGTCATGTCGGCGCGGTCGGCGCGCAGCGGCTCCAGGAGCGCCGGCGCGGCCTCGGCGGGGTAGGTGTCGTCGCCGTCGACCATCAGGTAGTAGTCGGCGTCGATGTCGCGGAACATGGAGCGGACGACGTTTCCCTTGCCCTGGCGCCCCTCGAACTTCACGATGGCGCCGTGCTCGCGGGCGATGTCGGCCGTGCCGTCCTTGGAGTTGTTGTCGTAGACGTAGATGTCGGCGTCGGGCAGGACGCGCTTGAAGTCGTCCACCACCTTGCCGATGGTCACGGCTTCGTTGTAGCAAGGTATGAGTACTGCGACCTTGTCTGCCATTGGGCTCCCTTTCAAACAAGCAAACAGCAAGCGCAAAAAGCGCGAAATATATCGATTGCCGGCTATGCACCTACGGCGCATACCGCCCGATACCCCTCAGGGCAGCAGTCGAAGCGCATAGCCATAAGCCACATTAGTTTACTCGCTTTTTACGTTGAAAGAAACGGCTTCGGCAAGCGCATAAAACTCTCCACGAATAGGCGGGAAAATAGGGACAGATATCAGATTCCCACTTATCCATAGTGCGCAAAAACTGGACCTCGTTTGCGATTTTTATCGTAGACGAGGCCCAGTTTGTTAGGCGGGAATCTGGTACCTACCTGTCCCTATTTTCCCATTCAGCTAGCTATGCGTGCGATGATCGCGGTAATTGGCTAAATACGTTGCGAATTCAGCCGAGGTGTCGGAGTTGCCAGAACGCCACATTTTATGGTCGATGATAGTGCTTTCGCTGCCGTAATACGCATCGATATAGGCAATAAGTCCGTCAATTGCCTCAAGCTGCGCTTCGGGATAAGCGCCCCGTCCGCCCACGTGCACTATTTCGATACCGATAGAATACGAATTCATGCCGTAGTCGGTAATGCTCTTCGAAGGAGCTTTGGTGGTTCCCTTTTTATCGTCGCGCCCGTCTTCCGGTACGCCATATTCGCTGTTGTGGCCCGCATCGCCATAACCAGCATGATGGGCTATGGCATCCATTGGCACACATTGCACAATGGAGCCGTCTTTATTCACGATAAACTGCGATGCCACTTTGTTGCCACTGCTTTCCCATGAATTAACGATAGAAGCCGCGCTGCTATCCACTTCGGTGTCGTGCAGCACGATGTACTTCTGATAGATAGCTCCCTTTTCGCCATGGTTGAAATCGGAACGATAGTCTTCCGTGATATCCAGCTTCGCGCGCAACTCACTTGCCGTCGGCTTGGCTTCCTCGGCAGAAGCAGCAGTCCCTTCACCGCCCTGAGAACCCCCATCCGAGGAAACGCCCGCATCATTCACCTTGAGCTGAGAATGGTCGGGCTGCTGCTGTTGCGGAGCTGCGCAACCTGCCAGCATGCACGCCAACGCAGCGGCGGCAAGTATCCCAATCAGTCTCATACGCTTTCCTTTCAACCGAACGACGCGCCCAACGAAGCGGCGCAGGGGCGTCAACGTTCTTGCCAGGCGACATCCCCAACGCCCAGTACAACGGCGCCGGCGCTCTCTTCATGCAACATCCCCCTGCGCCAAGAAAGAACGCGGCGTCAATGATGGGCTAGCCCTGGAGGGGTCTGGGGCCGACGCGGCAATTGGTCCGCGCTGGCCTCGGAAACAGATGAAGCCCCAGCGGTTAGCTGAGGCACGCTTCGCCAACCAACATGCGCACCACCCTGCCGCACCTTTCAACGACGACCAAGACGCAAACCACAGCGAGCCTGGCGGCCGCCCTTTCGGCAACCATACCAGGCTCGCAACATATCAATGCAAGAAAATGGAGATCAACCCTATTTCCTCAGGTCAACGCCAAGTTCAGCATGCACCAAATCAAATGCCGCGTCGATGGCCTTGTCCATGTCGTAGTACTTGTATCCACCCAAACGGCCAGCGAACACCACGTTGCCTTCCTGCTTGGCAAGCTCAACGTACTGCTCGTACAGGGCGCTGTTGCGCTCGTCGTTCAGAGGATAGTACGGCTCGTCGCCGCGCTCCCAGTTTGCAGGATACTCGCGCGTGATGATGGTGGTTGGCTGCGTGCCGTATTCGAAGTGCTTGTGCTCGATAATGCGCGTGAAGGGCACTTCGCGCTCGGTGTAGTTAACTACCGCGTTGCCCTGCCAGTTCTCGCATTCGATGCGCTCGGACTCGAAGCGCAAAGAACGATACTCCAACGCGCCAAGCTGATAATCGAAGTAAGCATCGATGGTGCCGCAGTAAATAACGCGGTCGGCAATACCTTCGTTTTCAGCAACGAACTCGCGATATTCGGTATTCAGCAGGATTTCCGTATCGCCGAACATACGCTCAACCATAGCAGTGTAGCCGCCCATGGGGATGCCCTGCCAACGGTCGTTGAAGTAGTTGTTGTCGTAGATGAAGCGAACGGGCAGGCGCTTGATGATGGAAGCGGGCAGCTCGGTGCAGCTCTTGCCCCACTGCTTTTCGGTGTAGCCCTTGATCAGCTTCTCGAATACATCCTTGCCGATAAGGGAAAGTGCCTGCTCTTCAAGGTTGGAAGGCTCGCCTTCGCCAATCTGCTCGGCGGCTTCCTGTTTCTGACGTTCAATGATTTCCTTCGCTTCAGCAGGAGTCTTGATTCCCCACATCTTGGAGAAGGTGTTCATATTGAACGGCAAGTTGTACAGCTCGTCCTTGTAGCTGGCAACGGGGCAGTTCACGTAGTTGTTGAACTCGGCGAACTGATTTACGTAATCCCAAACGGGACGAAGCGACGTATGGAAGATATGGGCACCGTACTTATGCACGTTGATGCCATCAATTTCTTCGGTGTAGATGTTGCCTGCAATGTGATCGCGGCGATCGATAACCAAGCAGGTCTTGCCGATCTTGGCGGATTCATGAGCAAAAACGGCGCTCGTGATGCCAGCGCCAACGACAAGGAAATCGTAATGGTTGCGCTGCATACCATGCCTTTCTGTGTGTAACGTTTCAGCCGGCAGGCTGCCGGCCACTCTAGTAAGTTTAGAATGCACCGCACGGGCGCACTATTCTTCATTTTAGACCAAGTCCCCCAACGATTGCATTCGGGAGTGCGCAGAGCCCGTGGAAATACAGGGACAGGCCCCGTCCCCATTACAGTCTGAAATAGACCGTCGATGAACTTCGGTGGCGGTCATCCGGCGCCTGGCCATGGCAAGATATCGGCCCGATGCGTTCCCGAAGGGGCCTCGGACGGGGAAAACACCGGTTCGTGGCAACATATCGCCTGCATGTATTCAAATACAGCTAATCTTGGCAAGATATGCGCGCTATGTGTCCAAAAGGCCCCGCAGAGCGCCGTTGGGGAATACACCGCGCGAACATCTTGCCACCAAGGGGCGTTTTCGCCGTCCGAAGCCCTCAGATCATGCACGGCACACGAATCTTGCCACCCTCCGGTGGCCCTGCCCCTGCGCAGGGGCTCCTGCCCGAGCAACTGCATCGCGGGATCGCCTTTCAACGGCTTGGCCCCTGCTCAGGGATGCCCACCCCGGCGCCCCGCCAATACCCGCCACCTGCCAATACCCGCCGCTTGCCGTGCCCGTTGCAGCCAGAGGCAAGCCGCCGATGGGCTTCGGCGGCGGTCATCCGGCGCATGGCCTGCAGTCCGGCCAAGCCCCGAGGGGCCGCCGACTGCATCATCTCGACGGGCAGGCCGACAACGGAGTGCTGCGCAGAACCGCCGGCGGAGGCCGCAGGCCGGGCCGGGCCTGCGCCAGCACTGCCAAAAACGCCCATCGAAAGGACAAGTCCCTCTTGGCGGAACTATAGGAACACCCCCTAAATGAAAGGCAAAAAATCGCCTACCAACTTTAACGTTTTTGAAGGCAATCGCCCGAACATGCAGGTGAGGAAACGGTGCCTGCCCCTATATTCCCACCTACAAAGAAAAGGCCCGCTTGCGAATTTCATCGCAAGCGGGGCCCTGCTCGTTGGGTGGGAAAATGAGACCTGTCCCCCTATTCCCATTTTGCGCTGATCGTAGATCAGCGTAGCTGCCTAATCCTGCTTTACCACAAGAACGTCGCAGCGAAGGTTCCTGATCAAATACGTGGAAACACTACCGACAAATACGTAGGTGATGTTCGAAAGACCGCGCTCACCGCAAATAACCAGCTCAGGCTCGAACGGCTTGATCATCAGGTTATGGATGGTCTCCTGAATGCGTCCAACCTTAACAACAACCTCTACGGAAGGAATGTCCGGATCTTCCTCGGCTGCCTTCAGCGTATCACCCAAGGAATCAACCAAGCGGTTGCGAACCGTTTCAGCAAGCTCCTTGTAGTCGGTGCCCGTCAAAGAATCGGGAACCGAATCTACTACATGGCCGAACATCAATTCAGCATGGTTGAGCTTCGCAATCTGAATTGCACGCTCGGCTACTTCCTGCTGGGTGCTGCCGCCATCGAGTGCTGCAAATACGCGCCTGTACTGCTTCATAGCTCTCGCCCCTCTTTCTCCTTCGCCATCTGGCAAAGGCCCCGATATCGAAGCGCCCCTGCGCCTCGCTTATTATCTTTCTTTATTCTAGCAGGATACTCAAGCAAAAACGTCACAATGCTGTAACACGTTCATTCCTTCTTCCCCAAAGAAACCCCAAATGGTGAGGGGTTGCAAATGGTTGCCGCTGCAAAAGCCACGCCCGTCACGAAGTTGTTCCGGTACTCCCTCCCGAACCTGCGTTGGCCACGCCCGGCTTAGCTCCAGCCAAAGCACGGGCATTCTGCAGCGCCTCCAAATACGCTTGGGCATCGCCCGGATCGTCGTCGATGGACTCATCGCCCAAATCAACCTCGCGAGGAACGCGGCGATACAGGATGTCGTACATAACCGGCACCACATACAGCGTCATGAGCGTGGCGTACAGCAAGCCGCCCACAACCACAACCGCCATGCCACGCTGCATCGACGATCCCACCGCATCGCTGAACACCATCGGCAACATAGCGAAGATGGTAGTAATGGCCGTCATCATGATGGGGCGCATACGGGTACGTCCCGCAGCCACCAGGGCATCGTGCTTCGACAAGCCACCACGGCGCAGCTGGTTCACATAGTCAACGAACACAATGCCGTTGTTCACTACCGTGCCCATAAGCACCGCAAAGCCCAACAGCGAAAGCATGCTCAACTGCTCGCCAGCTGCCACCAAGCCAAACAGGCCACCGGTAAAGGCAAGAGGAACGGTCAGGATCACGATGAAAGGAGAAAGCAAACTCTGGAACTGCGCCACCATAACCAGGTAGATCAGCACAAAACCCAAAATCAGCAGCAGCATCATCTGCGATAGCATCGTGTTGATGTTCTCCAGTTCTCCACTGGTTTGGATGGTGTAGCCCTCGGGCAGCTGATAATCGCTGAGCTTCGTTTGCAAATCGCGCGCAAGCAGCGCATTGTTGTAGCCATCTTCCACATCGGCCGTCACCGTAATAGCGCGGGTCGAGTTCACGTGGATCACCGTAGGAGAAGCAATGCCTTGCTCAACCGTGGCGAATTCACGAAGCTTATGCGTGGCGGTATCACCCGTTTGCTGATTGGTTATCTCGATTTCGGTATCAAGAAGATTGTCTGCCGTAACAGGATTCGTCCTATCCACCACCGAAACATTCATTTTTGTACCGTCGAGCGTCATGGAAGGAACGCTGGCGCTTTCAGAAAGCTTCTTCGCCAAGTCGCTATACAGTTGAGCAACCGTATAACCATCCTTGGTGAGTTTGTCGCGGTCGATAACCAGGTGCAACTCGGTCGCAGCATCTTCCATGCCGTTTTCGATTTCGGTATAGCCCTCAACCTGGCCCACGATCCCCATCACATCTTCGCTGATACGCACCAGTTCGTCTTGGTCGGGGCCCATAATCCTCAACGAAAGGCCGCTGCCGGTCATGGAGCCCATCGCCTCGGAAGAAGACGCATCGGTAATCACTTCGCAGTTCAGGCCAGAAGTGCGTTGCTGCAGCTGATCGAGAATCGAAAGCACCTGGCCTTCGGTGGTCACCGAGCTGCCGGTCTGCACGTAGAACGTAAACACCTGATGGAACTTTTCGCTACTGCTGTTGCTAGAGATATCGCTAGCAACCATCGAAGTCGAAGACGTTCCGTCCATAGCGCCAACGAATTCCACTCCTTCGATGCCCATGGCTTCGTCCATAACCTTATCTGCCGTAGCGTACGCCGTTTCCTTGTCGGTATCTTCAGGCATGGTCACTGTCACCGTTGCCGTTTTCGAGGTCATGGTGGGGATCATCGTGATACCCATGTTCACCACGCCAATCACCGCAACAACCAAAAGCACTACTGACACCACAAGAGGCAACGCCTTATGGCGCAAGAAGAACGCCAGCGAACGAGCGTATTTCGTCTGCAGCGCCTCAAACCAGTTGTTGCGACGAGGAATATAGTTCTTGAACAGGAACGAGGAAGCGGCGGGAACCATGGTCAATGCGATAAGCAGCGACGCGGTAAGCACATAGGCAATGGTCAGGGCAAAGGGCAGCATCAGCTGGCTCACCATGCCCGTGGTGAACACGATGGGCAAGAACACACAAATGGTGGTAAGCGTGGAAGCAATTACCGCGCCCGAGATCTGCTTCGCGCCCTGAACGGCAGCGCGAGCGGGCGGAATGCCACGGCTGCGCAGGCGATAGATGTTCTCCAGCACAACAATCGAATTATCTACCAGCATGCCGATAGCAATAGAGATACCACCGAGCGACATGATATTCAGCGAAATGCCCGAGAAGTACATCACCACCAAGGCGCAAAGTACCGAGAAGGGAATGCTGAAAGCCATGATGAGCGTAGGACGCCAATCGCGCAGGAAGACGATAAGCACCACCACGGCCAAAAGCGCGCCCAAAAGCAGCGACTGCAGAATAGAGCTGACGTACAGGGCAATAAAAGACCCCTGGTCGCTCACCACAGTTAGATGCAGGCCAGGGTTGGCCTGCTCAATCTTGGTAAGTGCCGCGCGGGTGTCTGCGGAAACATCGCTCGTAGAAGCAGTGGAATTCTTGAACACTGAGAGCAACACGCCGTCCTGGGCATTGATGCGCATATATTCATCGCCGACATTGTCCACTTCGGTAACCTCGGCAACGTCGGCAAGGCGGATTTCGCCCACGCCGTCAACGTCGGCAAGCAAAAGCGAACACAAATCGGAAACAGAGGAAATGTTATCGCCCACACGCAGCAGCCACTGATCGTCCGAGCCGCTATCAAGGTAGCCAGCAGGCATCGAAAAATCTTGAGCCTTAATAATGCCCGCAAGCGTTTCTTTGTCCACCAGCGCATCGATGTTCGCTTTGGAAAGGGCCTCTTCGCGCGAGCTTTCGTACTGAGATCGCGCATCCGCCAATTGCTGCTTGTTGGAATCGATGGTTTGCTGGGCACTGGCAAGCTGAGCGCTGGCGCTACCGAACTGCGTTGCCGCGGTGATGGAACCCGACTGCACTTCTGCAAGCTGCTTTTGGTAGGCTTCAAGCTCTCCCGCTGCCGCTTGCGCCTTCTGCGCAAGCTGTCCGATTTGCGCCTGAACTTGAGGGTTCGTCCCATCGGGATCGACGGCCTTCAGCGCTCCGATCTCCGCTTGCAGCGAAGCAAGCTCACTGGTCTTCCCAGAAATTGCCAACGTTAAACCAGAGCTTGCCTGCCCAAGCTGATCGCTCGTTTCCTGCTGCTTCTGCTCCAGAGCGCTTTTCTGGCTACTTAACTGGCTCTCCGCTTCGGCAAGCTTCGCTTCGCCTTCGTCGATACCTTTCTTGGCATCGTAGAGCTGGGAATTGACGCTGGCCAACAATCTGTTGTTAATGTCTTCGATCTTGCTATCGGAAAGGCGCACCTCTACCGATTTTTCCGCCGCCCCTACCGTGGAAACGTCGGCAACACCGTCGATGCGCTCCAGTTCGGGAACCGCTTTGTCTTTCACCAATGAAGTGGTGTCGAAAATATCATGGTCATCGTAGGACGCGGCAACGTATAAGGTGGCCATCATGTCCATGCTGATTTCCATGTAGTTAGGATTACCTGCAGTTTCAGGCAATTGGGAAGAAACCTCATTTACCGCAGACGATGCTTTCACCATGGCGGAATCCATGTCGGCACCGTCCTCGAACTCGAGGAATATCATGGAATAGTTATCGGCACTTTGGCTTTGAACGGAGGAAACACCGCTCACCTTCGAAAGCGAGCCCTCCAACACGTCGGTAACTTCGGATTCCACCTTTTCAGCGCTGGCGCCGGGGTCGGTGGTGATAACCGCCAGATAGGGCAAATCCATATCGGGCAGCAAGTCGGTCTTCATCTTGGTAAGCGAAACACCACCCAGGATCAGGATGATGATCACCGCAACCGTAACGATATATGGCTTCTTTACGCTAAAACGGCTAAGCACAGCAACTCCCTTAATAGTGCAATTGAAGTAGGTTTCGGGCGAGTGCCAAAGGGAGCCCATTGACTCCCGTATGTTTTATTTAGTAAACATTGCGATTTTATGCCGCAAAGGAATGTTCTTTGGGTACGAACCCACGAAGAAAGCTCCATACACGCCGATTCCATACTATTTGGAAAAAAACCAAACGATCGGCCCAGTTTGTTGAAACGACAAAGCAGGAGCAAGGGGACAAGTGCCGCTTCCCCATTAACAAACCCGCGAAGATTATCCGAAGGTCGAAGAGCTGGCTGCGAACCGGAAGCCCAAAACCAAAAGCGGGAAAATAGCACCTGTCCCCATACCCTCACTAATAAAGCTCTGGCCTGCGATGAGCAAGGACGGGCATGGCTGCGCGAACTTCGCTGATCACCGAAAGGTCTATGCGGGCAGTAACCAACTCTTCGCGAGCGCTGCCGCTGGCAAGCATCACTCCATCAGGCCCAATTACGGCGCTTTGCCCAATATAGCCCTTATCAACACGGCTCAAACCCGCAACAAACATCTCGTTTTCGATGGCGCGCGCCGAAAGAAGCGTGCGCCACTGCTCCGCCTTCAGACGGCCATCCACCCAAGCGGCCGGGTTGATTAGCAACTGGCACCCACGCGTTGCCGCAAAGCGCGCCACTTCCGGAAAGCGCAAATCATAGCAAATCGAAAGACCGATGCGACCGAAAGGAGTGTCAATAGGCTCGAACAACGTGGAGCCCGCCGCCATACGATCGGATTCCTTAGTGAAGTCGGTGTCGAACAAATGCACTTTACGGTAAACCCCGTGCTTTGACCCATCGCTCCCCGTAATAACAGCCGTATTAAAGGGATTCCCCTCATCGTTCCGCTCATTCACGGTGTATACAAGCCAAAGGCCATAACGCGCCGCAAGCGCATCCATTCCGCAGCAAAACGGCCCATCGATTGGCTCAGCCTCAGAAGCGAACGACTGCTTATCCAGCTCATAACGGGTCATAAGCGACTCAGGGAACACCAAGATATCCACCCCACGAAGAGAAGCTTCAGCGCACCATTGCTCGGCCATTTCCAAAACAGCTTCCGTACCGACTTCTTCGGGATGACAGCACTGAGCCAGCCCAAGAGCAAATGTCATGGCAACTCCCTTCACGTGCGATGCGGTCAAACGCAAGCTCAAATACGGGTTTGCTTCATTTTCCCACTAAAAAACGAATGGACCGGGAATAACCCAGTCCATTCGCCTGCTAGTACCTCTGTCTCATACAGACAGCGTATGCATTAATTAGTTGTTACGACGGCGACGAAGCAGTGCGGCAGCGGCAGCCAAGAGGCCCGCGATGCCGCCAATGCCAGCGACCGCAGCAACGTTGGTGGCGTCACCGGTCTGAGGAGCGATGCTCGATTCGTCGGCTGCGTTGGCATCATCGCCGGCAGCTTCCTGGCCTGCGGCTTCTTCACCATTTGCGGTGTTGTCCGCAGCAGCCTGGTCCTCGGAGTAGAAAGCGTAATAGGTTACCACGCCGTCCTGGTCTTCGTCCTCGACTGCCTTGCTGAAGTCAACGGGAGTGTACTCCCAGTTGCCCTCGTCGTCCTTAAGGGTGGAAGACCAGCCCTCGAAGGTCCAACCGTCATAGGTGGGGTCGGCAGGCTTGGCAACGGCTTCGCCCTTCTTAACCTCGGTGGAAGATTCGGTCTCGTTGAAGTTGTCAACGAACTTAACGGTAACCTGTTCAGCCTGAACGTCTGCGTTCTTGGTCCACTGGGCGTAGATGTTCACGTCGGACTGCACGGGCTGGGAGAAGTCCACCTTGTCGGCGGCCTTCTGCTCGTCGGTGTAGCCGGAGTAGTCAGCGTGCCAGTACCAGCCGTCGAAGGTGTAGCCCTCGCGGGTGGGGGCCATGGGCTGGCGCATCATGCCGTCGGAGTCGGTGAGGCCCTGCTGGGAGGTCTCGCCGGTGGCGAACTGGCCGCCGTTAGCGACGTACGTCACGGCATGGTCGTTCTGCTCCTGGTTCTTGGTCCACTGGGCGTAGATGTTCACGTCGGACTGCACGGGCTGGGAGAAG
>ERZ1034984.340-NODE-340-length-53216-cov-9.518425_pt1 | contig 53216 bp, 46 predicted proteins | sample MGYA00520589_ERZ1034984 | MGnify/ENA primary metagenome ERZ1034984 (study PRJEB33766, sample SAMN09781790) | gut metagenome | biome: gut microbiome | host: Homo sapiens | place: Madagascar | study: EMG produced TPA metagenomics assembly of the PRJNA485056 data set...
CTTATGGCGGGATTGGTCAAACTCGTCTCCATGGGCTTCGGTGCCACGCTGGGTACGGCCCTGCTGTACACGATTGCGGCGACAGCGCTTCTCATCGTACGACCGCCCAAGCTCAAGACCATCCCCCGGCGCTACCTGCTCATAGGCGGGGCGCTCTTCGTGAGCTATGAGTCCGTGTTCGCGCTTGCCATCTCCATGACAACGAGTTCCATGCAGGCCGTCGAAGTGAGCCTGGTCAACTATCTGTGGCCCACGCTCACCGTGCTTTTCTGCGCGGCAGCCTCAGGGAAGAAAGGCGCCGTGGGGCGCGTAATACCGGGCGCCATCATCGCAACCATCGGCGTCATGGTGGCCGTGGGCGGCAACGCCGGCTTCACAGCCGCCCAGCTTGCCGAGCACCTGGGCGCAAACCCCGTCCCCTACCTGCTCACTCTCATCGGCGCCGTCATCTGGGCGCTCTATTCCACCGTCACGCCCAAGATCTCGCAGGGAGCCGACGCCACGTCGCTCTTCTTCGTCGGCGTGGCCGCCACGCTGTGGATCGTCTTTTTCATCTCCGGCCCCTACCTGCCCGAACAGGCACCCTCCGCGCCCTCGCTCCTCGCCCTTGTGGCGGCCGCGGCCTGCGTGGCGAGCGGTTACACCCTCTGGGGCCACGGCCTCATCAAGGGCGACGTGCGCAAGATGGCGGCTTTCTCCTACGCCGCCCCCGTGCTCTCCACCCTGGCAAGCTCCATCTTGCTCGGCGTCTCGCTCAACCCCATCTACTGGGCAGGCACCGCCGCCGTGTTCGCCGGGTCGCTGCTCAACTGGCGAGCAGGATAAAAATCGCAGGTTAATCAACTAAGACCCAGTGGCACCCATACGCATGCTCCTTCCAACCGCTATACTCTTCCCTAACACGGAAGAGGGCATATATCTAAGTGAACACTGGGAGATGAGTACATGGCACGGACGATATCCATTGGGGCACAAGGCTTTGCCGATATCCGTGAACACAACGACTTCTATGTCGACAAAACCGGCTTTATTTCCCAGTGGTGGAATTCGTCTGATCCCGCCACCCTTATCTGCCGTCCCCGTCGCTTTGGTAAAACGCTCAACATGAGCATGCTCGAATGCTTCTTTTCCTCGGCATATGCAGGGCGCCATGATTTGTTCGAAGGTCTTACCGTCTGGAACGATGTCAATCTGCGGGTCGAACAGGGCAGGTGGCCCGTCGTTGCCCTCTCATTCGCGGGGGCAAAGGGCGCGACCCTCGAAGACATATCTCTTCGCATCCGCGAACGCATCGCCCAAGCCTGGCGCAGCCACGCCGAAACGCTCGATGCAAGCCTGCTCCCGGAGAATGAGGCCAACGTACTCACGGGCCGCACAACCTATGTTTCAATCGAAAGCGCCCCGTCGTCCTTGCTTCGCCTCTGCGAGCACCTGTATCAGGCAACGGGCAAGCGCGCCATCATCCTGCTCGACGAATATGACACCCCCATGCAAGAAGCCTGGGTGGGCGGTTTCTGGGGCGAGCTCACGGAATTCGTACGCAGCCTCTTCAACAACACGTTCAAGACAAACCCCTTCCTCGAACGCGCCGTTTTGACCGGCGTCACGCGCATCAGCCGCGAGTCCATCTTCTCAGACCTCAACAACCTCGCCGTCGTCACCACGACCACAGAACAATATGAGGACTGTTTCGGCTTCACCGAAAAAGAAACGTTCGCGGCTATGGACGAAATGGGCCTCACGGAGCGCGAACAGGTCAAAGAGTGGTACGACGGCTTCTCTTTCGGGCGTATACCTGATATCTATAATCCCTGGTCAATCACCAATTACCTCAAGTACGGCACGGCTCAACCATACTGGGCGAACACAAGCAGCAATGCCTTGGCGAGCAAACTTGTGCGCGAGGGGGATTCTCAAATCAAGGAAGATTTCGAGTGCCTCCTGCAAGGGGGCACGATTTCCAAAGTCCTTGACGAGCAAGTTGCCTTCGGTGAGCTGGGAGGCAAACCGGGAGCCGTGTGGGCGCTGTTGCTTGCCAACGGATACCTCAAAGTCGTGTCTCGTCAAACGATTGACCAAGGGGGCGCCTACGAACTTGCGCTGACAAATCGCGAGGTAACGCTCAGCTTTGACACAATGGTGAAAGGATGGTTCGAGCAAAGCGCCTCGTATTACAACGGGTTCATCCAGGCGCTGCTCGCAGGCGACCTCGACGCAATGAACGGCTACATGAATGATGTCGCCCTCGACACGTTCAGCCTGTTCGACTCGGGCATCCGCCCAGCCGAAAGGGAACCCGAGCGCTTCTATCACGGATTTGTGCTCGGCCTGCTCGTCGAACTACGAGGGCGTTACGTCATCACGTCAAACCGCGAAAGCGGGTACGGCCGCTACGACGTCATGCTCGAACCACTGGATTCCAAGCGCGACGACGCCATCATCATCGAGTTCAAGGTGTTCAATCCCCGGCACGAGAAGAGTCTCGACGAGACCGTCGCTGCAGCCAAAGCGCAGATTGCCGAGAGGCGCTATGCAGCAGGTCTTGAAGCGCACGGTATCCCCCGAGACCGCATCCGCACCTATGGCTTCGCGTTTAAGGGCAAGCAGGTGCTCATTGGTTAGCATGCAGCCTCTGCCGATTTACCTGCCGCCGAGTCCCCTCATCTTTTCGATGAGGCCGAGGAGTTCCTGTTTGCTGCAGACGTCGCACGGTCATTCTTCGCCGACCATCTAGCACCCTGGGCTCCCGTGATGTGCGAAGGCAAGCAAGACAAACTCAACGGCCCGGCTTCCCTCGCATCACGCGAATGAGAAGCCGGGCCGTCCGCATTTCTAGACGAAGGCGGGTGTTGAACGCCTGACGAGACGTTCCGCGTCGCTACTCCCCCTCGTGCGCATGCAAGTGCAGCCTTGCGGGCAGGCTTGTCTCGTCTTGGGTCGCCAGCAGCTCGGAGAGCAGGCCCATCGTGTGGGCGAGGTTCGAGCGGGGATGCTTGATGGCCACCTCGAGCGGCACGCCCGTACGGTTGATACAGGCGATGTGGCTCACGCCCGCCTGAGCGGCCGAGGGCACCACGGTGTCGTCGATGACGCCCGCCACGGCGATGAGCGGGGTGTGCACGGCCTTGCAGCGACTTGCCACGCCCACGACCACCTTGCCGTGCAGCGACTGGCCGTCGAAACATCCCTCGCCGGAAAACACCAGGTCAGCCTCCTGCACGAGGTCATCGAAATGCGCGGTGTCAAGCACGGTCTGCGTGCCCATCTGCAACTTCGAGCCAAAGAACGCCACCATGCCCGCACCCATGCCACCGGCAGCTCCGCCTCCGGGCAGGTCGAGCACATCGGCGCCCAGGTCGCGCTTCATGATGGCGGCCAAGTGCGCCAGGCCCGCGTCGAGCATACCCACCTGCTCGGGAGTCGCGCCCTTCTGCGGGCCAAAGATGGCAGAGGCGCCGGTCACGCCGCACAGGGGGTTGTCGATGTCGCACATGGTGACGATCTCGACGTCGCGGATGCGCGGGTTCATGCCTGAGACGTCGATGCGCGAGATGTGGGAAAGTGTGCCGCCCACCGGCAGGAACTCCGCGCCGGTAGCGTCGTAGAACTTGACGCCGCACGCCGCAGCCATGCCCACGCCACCCTCGTTGGTGCAGCTGCCGCCCAGGCCCATGATGACTTTCTTGGCACCATGGTCGAGCGCGTCGAGCAAAAGCTGGCCCACGCCAAAGGTCGTGGTCTTGTCAGCCCTGCGGTTCTGCCCAACAAGGGGAAGACCAGCGGCGGCGGCCATCTCGATGACGGCCGTGCCGTCCTCGAGCATGCCGTAAAAGCCCTCCACCGGCTCGCGATAGGGACCGCACACCTCGCAGGTAATGCGTTCACCGGGATTGGCGGCCAAAAAGGCGTCTACCGTTCCCTCGCCGCCATCGGCCATAGGGATCGTGTCGATATGCACCTCGGGGAAGCGCTCCTGCAGCGTCTCGGCCATGATGCGGCACACGTCGATGGCGCTCATGGTGCCCTTAAAGGAGTCGGGCACGATCAGGAAGTTCTTGTACAACGCAGGCATCCTTTCGACAAGAAGCAAAAGCGGGGCCCGCGCATGCGCGCGTGACCCCGCGGGAGCACACAGACGGCGTTGGTTTTTAGGCCAGGCCCATGGCGGAGCAGATCATGTAGACAATCCAGACGTTGAGCACGCCGGCAATGCCGAGGATGCCCGTGGCGACAGTCTGGGTCTTGTAGCCCTGGTCAGGCTGCATGGCGCCGAAGTTGGTGACAACCCAGAAGTAGGAGTCGTTGGCATGCGACACGGTCATAGCGCCAGCACCGATGGCCATGACGGCAAGTGCGGCGGCAACGGGGGTGTCAAGGCCGAGCGTCGCCATGACGGGCGCAAGGATGCCAGCCGTGGTAGTGATGGCCACCGTGGAGGAACCCTGCGCGGTCTTGAGGATGGCCGCGAGCAGGAACGGGAAGAAGATGCCGAGTGCCTCGAGGGTGACCGCCTGCTCCTTGATGAAGTTCACCATGTCGGTAGAAGCGATGACCTTGCCCAGAACGCCGCCGGCGGCGGTGATGAAAAGAATCGGGCCCACGGTCTTGAGCGTCTCCTGAACCAGGTCGTGGAACTTGTCCAGGTTGGCGGTGACAGCAAGCTGGATGACGCCGAAGACGACACCCACTGCAAGGGCGATCATGGGCGTGCCGAAGAAGGTGCACAGATCGGCACCGAAGCCGCTCCACTTGGCCATCGAGGAGATGGAGCCCAGAGCCATGAGCACGATAGGCACCACAATGGGAGCAAGCGTGATGAAGCCGCCGGGAAGCTGGCCGTACTGGGCCTTGATCTCCTCGTAGGTGGCAACGTTGCCGCTCGCGTCGGCCTCGTCCTCAGCCTTGACGCGCTTGCCGATGAAGCGGGCGAACACGACGCCAGCGATCAGGGGAAGGATGGAGCAGACAACGCCCAGGCCCATGACGAGCAGCAGGTCGTTCTCAAGACCGAGCGAACCGGCGGCGGCGATGGGGCCGGGCGTCGGCGGGATGAAGACGTGGCTGACATACAGGCCGCACGACAGGCACACGGTGAGCATGACCGAGCTTGCGGCGGTCTTCTGCACGATGGCCTTGCGGATGGGGTTCAGAATGACGAAGCCCGAATCGCAGAACACCGGGATGGAAACGATCCAGCCCATGAGCTCCATGGCAATCTCAGGGTGCTTCTTGCCCACGAGGGACACCACCATGTCGGCGAGCTTGAACGCGCCGCCCGTGGCCTCGAGGATGGAGCCCACCAGGGCGCCCAAGATAATGACGATGCCGATGCTGGTGAAGGTACCCGAGAAACCCGCACCGATGACGGAGGCGATGCCCGAAACGGTTGTGCCGTCTTCAAGCGTTTGATTGACCAGCGGGATACCGGCCACCAGACCAAACACCAGAGACACGAGCATGATGGAAATGAACGGGTGAATCTTGAACTTGGAGATCATCACGATCATCGCCGCGATTGCGATGACGAAAGCGACGACCAACGCTATTCCGGTCATGGAAACCTCCTGCCGAAGACGGGTACGTCGGCGCGCGACCTCGGGCAGCCGCACACTTCAGCGCGGATTGTATGCGCGGCGCACGGCGAGGGGTTCCTCAGCACATTGTTATTCGGCGATTACTCCCATACGGCCACTCACCGCCGGTAAACGGTGCCCACAACCATCCCATCCAGACGGAGGCCCATCTGCAAGGCGCACGGAGCCAAAACCGTCCCAGCTAGACAAAGGCTCATCCGCAAGGCGCGCGATGGCGCCGTGCGCGGTGCGGGCCTTTGGCCTACTAGATGTACATAAGCCCGAGCGCAACGCCGCAGCTGCGCCAAAAACCGTCCCAGCAGACGGAGGCGCAGATACAAGGCGCAGAGCGGTGAGGTGTACTAGACGTACATGAGCCGCTCTGGAACGCAGTAGCTGCGCCTCCGCGATCGGATGCAGCCTGTCTTATCAAGTCCCATAAACGAAGTGAGGCCCGGTGGGGGACCGGGCCTCAAGGAGGGATGCGACGCTACCTGTTCGAATTATGGTGCGTCTTGACGGGTAAGGGGAGTCCGTCGCGCGTTCTTGAGGTAAGGGGGGCCTCAAGTGCCTAAAACGTATTATGCGCAAAGTAAGCCAACGTTTATGAACGTCATGTGCGTACACATTGTTGAAAAGAAACGCCCACGCCCTCGACATAAACGGCAGCACCGTCATGTCGAGGGTGTGGACGTAGACGTACGAAACATCCCCCCGGTGTTCCGAACCCTGTTAGTGCTCGCTGTCCGCAGCGCCATCCTCGGCGCGCGACACCTGCGAGGCGGCCGAGACATCGGCACCCGCCTGTGCAAGAGCGGTGTGCACGCGGTCGAGCCAAACGCTCCAACGGTCGATGGTCTCGCTCGAGACAGTGTGCTCCATCTCGCACGCCTCCTGCTCGGCGAGCTCGGGATCGACGCCCAGGTCCTCGACGAGGAAGCGGCGCAGCATGTTGTGGCGCCCCCAAATCTCCTGGCCGTAGGCGCGACCGTGATCGGTCAGCGTGATGCGACCGTAGCGCTCCTGCTCGATGAAGTCGGCATCGCGCAGCGTTTGGACGGCCTTGTTGACACTCGCCTTGGAAACCCCCAACAGGTTGGCAATGTCGACCGAACGAATCTCAGGGTGGTTCTGCGACTCCTCGAGTTCGACGATTGCCTCAATGTAGTCCTCGTGCGCAGGGGTAAGCGCAACGGCCCCTTCCACAGTCATTTCTGGCCCCTTTCTGACCAATGGCATATTTACGCAGCTAGAAACGCCAATATCATACCCTCGGTTTCGCAAGAATCAACTAATACACAAAGGATAACCCTTTTTGGCAGCGCGAAAACAATAGAGTGAACCCCAGTTCGTGCGCAACGAAGCGACCGGCCGGCCGTCTCGATAGCGCATGGACGCGCATCTACAGGAACGCATTGAGATTGGAGCTCTTGATGAGTAAGACCGAGATGACCCGTCGCAACTTCGTGGCCGCCGGCAGCGCCATGGCACTTGCCCTGGCCGCTTCCACGGCCCTTGCCGAGGAGGCCCCGGCGCCCGTCGAGGGCGAGGGTGCCCCCGAGGGTGGCGAAGGCGGCGGCGAGGGTGGCCCCGGCGCCGGTGGCCCTGGCCCCATGGGTGCCCCCAAGGACGTCCCCGCAGCCCGCGAGGCAGCTGCCGCCGAGGGACGCACCTTCGGCTACGCAGGCGCCGGCGACTGGCTGGGCGTGCCCGACGACGTAGAGGTCGCCGAGGAGATCAACGACTTCGACGCCGTCGTCATCGGTGGCGGCCATGCCGGCACGCAGGCCACGCTTGCCCTTGCCGAGGCTGGCGCAAAGGTCGCCATGTGCGAGAAGAGCACCTACCTCATGTACATCGGCGAGGACGCCGCCGCCTGGAACGCCGACTTCGTGAAGAACGCCGGCTTTGCCGAGTACAACCTCGGTGAGGTCATCAACGAGTTCACGACCCGCTCGGGCGGCCGCGTGAGCCAGGAGATCGTCGCCTCCTACGTCAACAACTCCGGCGAGTGCCTCGACAACATGCTCGCCTGCATGAAGGAGGCCGTCGAGGACTCCGAGCGCCACGACCTGTACAACCAGCTCGTGAGCGACCTGGCCCTCACCAACAACGAGTATTCCTCCGAGGGCGGCGCTTACGCCCAGGACATCGACGAGTCCTTCTACACCTACGACGTGACCCGCAACGGCAAGATCATCGTCCAGGCCATGTTCGACGCCGACAAGGTCAAGGAGCTCACCGCCGACATCGACTGGGCCTCGCTTGCCGTCGACCCCAGCTGCGAGACGACCGAGGAGGGCTACCAGGCCGGCTACCAGGCTCTCTATGACGCCTGCGCCTCCTTCTACGACAACAACAACCAGTGCCTCGACCACACCGGTTACCCCAAGGCCCCCGGCACGAAGACCTGGGCCACCACCATCCAGATGATGGGCCACTTCCACGGCCGCGAGGGCCACGGCGGCGTCGCTGCCTCCTCGATCCTCGGCAACGTCCAGATGGCATGCCTGGCCAAGGCCTACACCCTGGGCGCTCAGGTGTTCCTGGGCTACAAGGGCTACAAGGTCGTGCAGACTGAGGACGGCACCGTGACCGGCGTCATCGTCTACGATGCCGACGCCGACCGTTACGTCAAGTTCAACTGCAAGGCAGTCATCTCCTGCGCCGGCGGCTACATCCAGAACGCCGACATGTGCTGGGCCCTGCTCAACGAGCTCCAGGAGAAGTACGAGCGCACCGGCGGCCTCAAGGAGGACTTCAACGGCGGCGGCATGGCCTGCGCCGGCGACGGTTCGGGCGTCAAGATGCTGTGCTGGGCCGGCGGCTTCGTCGATCCCTCCCCGCGCGGCCACATGTCCCTGGGCGGCGGCCCCTCCGGCACCTGGGGCGCCAACTGCCACCTGTGGCTCGACGAGAACATGCAGCGCTTCTGCAACGAGGGCAACATCACCGCTGCCGGCGACGCCTGCTCGCGCAAGACGGGCGCCTGCTACGGCATCATCGGCGGCGACTACCTCAAGCACATCGCCAGCTGCGGCCTTGAGCACACCGGCCCCAACTTCGGCCGTCCCGAGTACATCATGGACATGATGTACGACATCGAGACCGGCGAGGTCAACAGCCAGATCAAGATCACCGGCATGACCACCGCCGAGCGCATGGGCGGCGGCATCTACAAGGCCGACAGCCTTGAGAACCTGGCCGCTGGCCTGGGCATCGAGGACGTCGAGGGCTTCGTGGCCGCAGTCAACCACTACAACGACCTGTGCTACGCCTGCCAGGACGGCACCTACACCTGCGACCCCGAGTTCGGTAAGAACGCCGAGGCGATGATCCCGATCGAGGGCCCGCTCTACTACGGCTTCTCCGGCTCCTGCGGCCGCACCGGCTCGAGCCCCTCGATGGTCACCATGTCGGGCGTCATGGCCGACAAGAACCTCAACGTCGAGGACCTCGACGGCAACCCCATCCCCGGCCTGTATTGCGCAGGCGCCGACCTGGGCGGCCGTTACGGCACCGGCTACTCCACGCCTGCCGCCGGCAACTCCATCGGCATGGCCCTCACCAACGGCCGCGTCGCCGGCAAGAGCGCCGCTGCCTACCTGGGACTCTAGGTTCGAAACGTTAGACATGCTTCCTCCCCCGAGGTAGCATGAGCGCAGCTGAAGCGGGGGTGCCCCAATCACATCCGGGGTGCCCCCGCTTTGTCAGCGGTGCCATAGTGCAACAAACTCCGGCATGTTTGCGCCTTGTTGGAACAGCAAGACGCACGGCTCAAGGTCTCACCTCATCTACCCGCGGTAACGTCATCGCACTCGCTGCGGGTAGTCGCCTTGCCGACATTAAGACGCAAACATGCCCGAATTTAGACCAAGAAGATGCCCTGCAAGGCTCAACGAGTCGTCGTGGAAGGACTGACAATGCGAGGTTTCCTTTACCTGTCTGGCTACAACGCCATCTGCGAGACGCTGCACATGGACGCCGCACCCGGCAGGCGCTCCATCGGCAACGCCGAGGCCTGCGGCAACTCGCTGGCCAAGGCGTCGCGCAACGCTCACGCCGACGTGGACCAGTTCCTGCTTGCCGCCCGCCAGTACCTCTCCACCGCAGGCGCCAAAACCTGCAAGGTCACCTGTCACGACGGCAGTTATCAGGAGTACGACCTGGGCTTTCGCGTCAAGCGTCATGAGAACTTCCTCTATGTGACCGAAGCGCGGCAGGAGACGCGCCTGGCTCCGGGCATGCGCATCGTCGCCGTGGGCATGAACAGGATCGACTTCCTGCTCAAGGACATGGGGGCCGACGTCGTCTGGGGTCGAGGCACGGACCGCGAGGACTGGGACTTGGCCATGCGCATGTTCGACGACATCGACGTCTTCCCCGGCGACGGCCACGTCATGCGCCTCGACCTGCGTCGCTACCCCGTGGAGACACCCGATCCCAAGTTCACGACCCGCGTGCAGGACGGCGCCGTCGTCATGCGAATCGACGACCTCTCTCAAGCCGACAAGGTTGCCCAGGCCGTTTCTGAGGCTACGGCAGCCCTCGCTGAGCAAGGTGCGGGCAAGCTTGTGCTCGACCTGCGCCACTGCGCCGGCACCGCAGATCCCGCCTCTTACCTGGCGCTTCTTCCCCTGCTTGTGGACGCCGAGATTGACGCGAAGCAGGTCGTGGACGACGTCGAGCTCTTCACCGTCTACTCCAAGAACAACGCCGCCGCACTCATCGCCGACATCGACCGCGCGCGCCCCGCGCTCGACGAGGCCGGCCTCAGCATGGCCGACGAGCTGTGCGCTGACATTCAGGCAAAGGCCGACGAGGTGCTCGCACGCAAGCGCACCACCCACGTCATGGCAGAGCGCCTGCGCATGGCCGAGCTGCCCGAGGTTCTCCCCTCCCCCTTCACCGACGAGCGCGTGGCGCCCGACGCAAACGCACCGCGCCTTGCCTGCATCCTGCTCGATTCCGACACAGGGGAAGGGGCGGAGCGCCTGGCTCAGGCCGTCATGGGGATGGAGCGCGTGCGCCTGGTGGGCCGTGCCACCAAAGGCTGGGTGGACTACGCCAACTACCTCACCAGTGAGCTTGAAGGCATCGACTGCACGTTTACCTACCCCATCAGCCGCACGAAGGCAAACCACGACGGCGAGGGGTTCGAGCGCACGGGGCTGCCACTCGACGTGCATGTGCCCTTCACGCCTGAGGAATGCGCACGCGACACGATTCTCGAGGCGGCGCTCGCACTCGAAGCGTAGGGACCGATACCAACGAGCCGCACGACACGTGGTAAAGCGGTGCGAGCTTGGCGCGGGCATACCCACAGACGAGGCGTTTGGGTAGGATAGCAGGCGAAAAAACGTGCATCTTCCCAGTGAAAGGCCGCACCATGACGCCCGAGCCCCGCACCATCGCCTCGCAGATCCTCATCGCCCTCGATCACGACTATGCCGGCATGCCCGAATGCGACGACCATGCGAGCAAAGCATGGCACAAGCTCTTCAGGAAGGCCGATGAGCTGGGGCTTCTCGACGACGACCTGCTTGAGGCCATGATGCAGGAGCGCCTTGCGCACCTGGGCGACCCCAACCTGCGCCTCATGCGCCTGGGCGCCAACGCCGACTCCGCGTTCGAGTCCGCCCCCTGCGCATTCGAGATGCAGGGCAGGGCAGCCGTCCTCACTGTGGGCAACCTCGACTCCACCGAGGCCGCAGACCTGCTAACCGAGCATGCCGGCCAGGCGCGTACAGCAAAGACGCTCGTCCTCGACGTGCGCGCCTGCACGGGCGGTATCGAGCAGGCAGCCTATCCCCTGCTCAATTGGCTGTTCGACGGACCGACAACGCTGAAGGCGCTCATCGGCACCCAGCAGGTGCTCACCAACTATTCCACCGGTGCATGCAAGGCCCGCATCCAGCAGTTCACCCAGCTCAAGACCCTGCTTGAGGCCCAGGGCGCCGGCGACACCACCGCTTGGCTCGATCAGGGTCTCCAGGCCGCGCAAGAAAGCATGGGCAAGGGCTTTGTAGAGGAGTCGCTTGCCCCCGCGCAGCTCGACATCGCGGCTGCCCCGGCTGGCCAGCGCGTCTTCCTGCTCACGAGCGAGCGTACCGCCGACGCCGCCGAGTGGCTCGCAGGCGTCGCCAAGAAGTCTCCGCGCGCAACGCAGGTGGGCCAGGCCACGCGCGGCACGCTCGACTACTCCAACCCCGTCACGCTCACCTTCGGCGACCGTTTCGTCTTCACCTACCCCATGACCAAGACCGCCGAGGCAGCTCAAGGCCGCGGCATCCGCGGCACAGGCATCACGCCCGACATCGCCTGCCAAGCAGAAGAGGCACTCGCCAAGGCGCTCGAGGGCTAAGGGTCGGCCCGACCACATAAGGACGCCGCTAAGGCGCATGGTCTGCACGCAGACCCGCCTGAGCACAGAACATGCGCCGGTGCAAGCACTTCTCAACCCATTGCAGCTCAGGGCAGGCTCTAAGGGGCCCACCTTTATTCATTTCTCGACGAAGAGGTGTTTGTTTGGCAGCCCCTTGGGCGAACCCCCGCAAGTACATAAAGAAAAACAGGGCATTGCAAAGGAGCCGCACCCCGGGGTTGGGATGCGGCTCCTTGCCGTTGGTGGCCATATGTCGATACAGACACCCTGGTTGACTACGCGCGCTTGTCCACCATGTCGATGAGCTGCTGCTTGGAGTGGATATGCAGCTTGGCGTAGATGTTCTTCACGTGCACGCGCACGGTGTTCTCGGAGATGATGAGCTTCTCGGCGATGGACATGCGCGTGTTGCCGCGGGCAAGCAGGTCGAGTACCTCGCCCTCGCGCTCCGACAAGGCGTACTTCTTCGCGATCACCGCGCATGCCTGGGCGATGGGGTCGACAGGAGCGACCGTCGGCGTCCCAGCGGGTGCCGTCTGAGCCGCGTCTGCCTGCCCGGCAGCACCAATCGCAGCATACGATACGAGGACATCGGGGGCCGTGTCACTGCGCTGAGACGACCCCTCGAACCCTCCACCCTGCAGCTCAACTGGCACGAAAGGCTGGGCGGCGCCGTTCACGGGCGAGGGGTATTGCGCCGCCGCAAGCACGCTCGAAGCCACGACTGCCAGAATCGTCATCGTCACCGTGATGGCCTGCACCGCAGCAAAGTCATCTCCGAACACAAGGCCCGTCACCTGACCGGCAAGCGTGCCGCAGGCATAGCCGAAACTCACCACACCCCATCCGACGGGGAACACAAACGACAGGCTCGCCACACCGCTCTGGGCCACGTCGATGAGGACAAGCAGCACGAACACCTGCACGATGTCCCAGAACGCCTCGGTGAGCTTGGGCAGCAGGCCCCCGGCGCTACCGCCCAAGAGGATATGCAGCAAAAACAGGATGGCAAGCACCGGCGTGAGCACACGGCCGATGGTAGAGAGGCGCACGCCCGACTTGCAGGGCAGCAACACCACAAGCAAGATGGCCGATATCGCAAGCAAGCACCCGTCAACGCCTGTATTGAAGTCGAGCATCACCGAGATTTGGGCAACAGCGGCGGTGTTGCCCGCCGTAACGCCAAAGATGAATGCGTAGACCACAAGCGCCCCGAGCAGCAACTTGAAGTGGCTTGAGCTCGTCGGCCGCATGATGAGGGGCTTAATCTCGCGATGGGCGTTGCGCGCCTCGTGCACCACAAGTACGACGAGGACAACGAGCGCAAGAACCGTGATGGGCAAGGGACCCACATACCCGCCGACAGCCGTGCTGGCAAGCCCCAGGAGCGACTTGATGAGCAAGGCCACGACCACGGTCACAATGCGCGTGGCGACATCGACCACAGCCAGCATCTCGACCCACGAGAAGAGGCCGAGCGCCGCGGCCACGCCGATGATGAGAGCGGCCACATAGGCAAGCACCATGCCGCCGAAGTCTTTGGCCACAAGATAGGCGCACAAGGTAGCTGCGACGATGAGCACCGCCGGCATCGACACGAGCACGCGCGAGGAAAACGTCGCCTGGTTGCTTCGAAACGCGACGAGCGCCAAGACCAGCACGAGGCAGCATGCAAACGACATGCACACGAGCGGCGAGAACACCAGTCCCGCCGACATCGGATACAGGAAGTTGATGACGTTTTGCTTCCAGGCCAAAAAGAAGCCAAACCCCACCGCGACAAGGATGTCCATCTTCCCCGTCAGTTTCTCGACCATTCGCGTCCCCCCCCGCATCAGCCGAACACCGAGCAATGAATTGGAAATTGTACCGCCGCCGCTTCTTCATATGAGTGGCGTTTTATTCACGAGTCGGCATACATTCTATACCGTTTGCCGCCCGAGCCGCCTTGGGCTTTCCGCACGCGCTACGATATACAGATTAGGCTCTCCCAACACGCCAATCGACCCCGAAAGGCCAACCATGAACCGCTATATCGACACCCGTGGAAACGTGAGCGACGCGCTTTCATTTTGCGAGGCTATCGTCGAAGGCATTGCCCCCGGTGGCGGCCTTTTCGTGCCCCAGCAGATTCCCTCGATGAGCGTCGAAGAGATTTGCGCGCTCGCCGAGCTCCCCTATGCCCAGCGCGCCGCACGCGTGTACCGCGCGTTTGAGGTCGACGTCGCCGACGACGCAATCGACTCCCTCATGGCCGGCGCCTACGGCCCCCAGTTTGACGACGAGCGCATCGCCCCCGTGGTTGACCTGGGCGACGGCATCCATGTGCTCGAGCTGTTCCATGGACCCACCTCGGCCTTCAAGGACATGGCCCTGCAGTGCCTGCCCCGCTTCTTCGAGCATGCAACGGGCAAGCTGCGCGAAGAGGGCAGGCTCGACCACGACCACCTCATCCTCGTGGCCACCTCCGGCGACACGGGCAAGGCGGCGCTTGAGGGCTTCGCCGGCCGCAAGCATGTGGGCATCTGCGTCTTCTATCCCGACGGCGGCGTGTCCGACATCCAGCTGCGCCAGATGACCACCCAGCAGGGTGACAACGTCAACGTCTTCGCGGCCCGCGGCGACTTCGACGACTGTCAGACCTCCGTCAAACAGGCCTTTGGCGACACGGCGTTCTGCGACAAGCTCATGGCCGAGCACAACCTGGCCCTTTCCAGCGCGAACTCCATCAACTGGGGTCGTCTCATGCCTCAGATTGTGTACTACATGAGCGCCTACGCCGACATGGTCGCAGCGGGCTCTGTGCGCGCCGGCGAAGAGATCGACGTCTGCGTGCCCACCGGCAACTTCGGCAACATCCTGGCTGCGTATTATGCCAAGCGCATCGGCACCCCCATCGCGCGTCTCGTGTGCGCAAGCAACGAGAACAACGTGCTCACCGACTTCATTACGACGGGTGTCTACGACATTCGTTCGCGCAAGCTCTCGCTTACCCCTTCCCCCAGCATGGACATCCTCGTGTCGTCCAACCTGGAACGCCAGCTCTTCGAGCTGTGCGGCCGCGACGCCGAGCGTGTCCGTGGCTGGATGGCCGATCTCTCCCGCGACAAGCGCTTCGAGGTCGACGCTGACACGCGCGCGCGCATGCAGGAGCTTTACGCCGCCGGCTGCGTCGATAATGACGCCTGCCTGCGCGAGATCGGCGAGGTCTTTGCCGAGAAGCACTACCTGCTCGACCCCCACACTGCCGTCGCCCTGAAGGTGGCCAAGGAGCATCGCAGCGAGCGCCCCATGCTCGTTGCCTCCACCGCCCACTGGGCAAAGTTCGGCCCCAACGTGTGGCGCGGTCTCAACGGCCTTGGCGCCCATGACGAGCTTCCCGCCGAGATTGCGTCGCTTTCCGGCATCGCCCTCAACCGTGCCATCGCCGAAGCCACGGACACCCGCGTTCCCGCTGGTCTCGAGGCTCTGGAGACCCTTCCCCGTAGGTTCGACACCGTGGTCGAGGCTTCTAAAGCCGGTGTTGAGGACAGCGTGCTTGGGTGGCTTGAGAAGCGCTAGGGTTCAGCAGGGTCGCCAACGGTCCTTCCGTACTATGTTTTGCTAGGAAAACGGTGATTGAGTTCAATCGGCCTCATCAAACACGTTTTCTGCTTGCGATGCTGCAGTGGTGAAGGCCACGCAGCCTACTTGTTCATCGGTTTTCTAGGTCCCATGCCGGGCGCGACATGTTTCGCGCCCGGTTTCTTTTAAAAGTTCTTTTAAAAGGAGCTGTGTATGAGCGATGTGATTGATAGGCTTATCCGGTACTGCAGCGTCTCCACTCAGTCCGACCCTGCAAACGAGACCGAGGTTCCTTCCAACCCCGACGAGTTCGACCTGGCCCGCCTGCTTGAGCGCGAGTTGCTCGACCTCGGCTTGGCCGACGCCCATATGGACGGCAACGCCTATGTGACGGCGCACTTGCCCGCCAGCGCTGGGTGCGAGCATCTGCCTTGTCTGGCGCTGATTGCGCACATCGACACGAGCCCCGATGCGCCTGCACGCAACGTCAAGCCCCGCGTACGCACCTATGAGGGCGGTGAGCTCGTGCTTGGCGAGCATAAGGGTGAGAAAATCAGCCTAACCGAGGAAAATACGCCTGGCCTTTCAAAGCTTGTTGGCCAGGACATCGTGTGTACCGACGGCTCTACCCTGCTCGGCGCCGACGACAAGGCCGGCGTGGCTGAAATCATGAGCTACCTGGCACGCGCCGTGAACGACGCCTCCCTGCGCCATCCCCGCATTGCCGTGTGCTTTGCACCCGATGAGGAGATTGGCCACGGCTGCAGCCTGCTCGATGTGGAGGGCTTTGGCGCAGCCTACGGCTATACCATTGACGGAGATGTGCTCGGCGGCGTGGAATACGAGTGCTTCAACGCGGCAAGCGTCACCGTGCGCGTCAAGGGCCACGAAATCCATCCTGGCACCGCCAAGAACGTCATGGTGAACGCGCTGCGCGTGTTCGAGGATTTCGACCGCATGCTTCCTGAGAACGCCCGCCCCGAGCACACCGATGGTTACGAGGGCTTTTTCCATCTCTGCGATATCCGCGGAGACTGCAGCGAGGCTTTCGCCCACTACATCGTGCGCGACCACGACCTGCAAGCCTTTGAGATGAAAAAGGCGATGATGCTTGAGGTTGCCGACTTCATCAACAAGCGCTGGAACGAACCGCGCGTCTTTGTTGAGATTCGCGACCAGTACCGCAACATGGCCGAAAAGGTCGCCCCTTACCCCGCGCTTATCGACAACGCCTACAAGGCATTCGAGCGCATTGGAGTCAAAGCCTTCACGCGTCCCATCCGAGGCGGCACCGACGGCGCGGCGCTGTCGTTCCGCAACCTCCCCTGCCCGAACATTTCCACAGGCGGCTTCAACTACCACAGCGTGCGAGAATTCGCCGTAGTGAGCCAGGTCGAGGCCATGGTCGACTTCCTCTGCGAGCTGGGAGAGCTGTTCGCACAAGACTAACCAACACGCATACAAAACTAGGGCGCAGAATCATATGAAAGATTCTGCGCCCTTTTTGCTCTCTATGAAGTTGTATGTATGAAAGAGACGCATTCTGCCTGAACAGACTAGAACTCGTCTGGGTTTTCCATTTCGATGTGGCAGACGTCTGCGCCCAGCGAGCTCAGCTTGCCAGTGAAGTCCTCATAGCCGCGCTTGATATGACGGGTCTCCGACACATAGGTTGTACCCTCGGCCACAAGGCCAGCAAGCACGAGTGCAGCGCCACCGCGCAGGTCGGGGGATGCAACCTGTGCTCCCGTGAAGTTCGTCGGACCCTTGACCAGGGCATGGCGCTCCTCAACACGGATGGAAGCACCCATGCGCACAAGCTCTGCAGCCAGCATGAAACGGTTCTCAAACACGTTCTCGGTGATGAAGCTGGCACCATCGGCCATGCATTCAAGCACCATGAGCTGAGCCTGCATATCGGTGGGGAAACCAGGATACGGAAGCGTCTGGATATCCACGGGAACGAGCTTCTCACCACGACGGACAGTCACACCGTTCTCAAAGCGCTCAATCTCAACGCCCATCTGGGCCATTTTTGCAAGCGGGATATCGAGATGCATGGGGTCGAAACCGGTAACGGTCACGCCCTCATCGGAACAAAGAGCGCCGGCAACGATGAAGGTACCGGCCTCGATGCGGTCACCGACCGTCACATGATCGGTCGCGTGGAGCTCTTCCACTCCTTCGATGCGCACGACATGCGAACCGGCGTCAATAATCTTTGCGCCCATGTCATTGAGCATGTTTGCCAAATCGACAATCTCAGGCTCACGGGCCGCATTCTCGATGATGGTCGTGCCCTTCGCCTTGACGGCACCCATCATGATGTTCTCTGTAGCACCCACGCTGGGGAAGTCGAGCGTGACGATAGCGCCATGCAAGCCGGCCGTGCCGTCAGCACGGATATTGCCATGGTCGTTGTCAATTTTCACGCCAAGTGCCGCCAGACCAGACAGATGTTGGTCGATAGAGCGGGCACCGATGTTGCACCCGCCCGGCATGGCCACAATTGCCTTGCCGAAACGTGTGATAAGCGGGCCAAGAATCGAGATGCTTGCACGCATCTTCGAAACGTACTCATAGGGAGTGACCCAGTTGCTCACCGTCTTGGTGTCGATGATGAGCTCATGCTCCCCATGAACAACGCAGGCGCCGAGCGTCTGGAGCACCTTGCACATGAGCCTGACATCAGAGATGTCAGGCACATTGCTGAGGTGATAGACGCCCGGCGCCATGACAGTTGCAGCCATGAGCTTCAAGGCTGAGTTCTTTGCACCCTCGACGTGTACGGTACCGTGCAGCTTAGCGCCGCCTTCTACTTTGATCACGTCCATGAGTGCGCTCCTTCTTAAGCGTTTACGGTCTTAAGCTGGAGCTCGAGCCATTCCTTCTGACCCTTGAGGTAGGCGGCAGCAGAGTCGCCTTCCGAAAGGGCTGCAAGTTCCTTCTCGACGCCAGCCAGCGTGGTTTGAACCTCGTCGGCCTTAATCTGGGAAACCTCAAGAGCGTCGTTAGCAAGAACGATGACCTTGTTGTCATTGACCTGAGCATAGCCGCCGCTCAGAACAAACTCGTGCTTGCCATCGGCCGCAGTGACGTTCACCACGCCAGCCTTGAGGGCAGAAACAAGCGGCTCGTGACGCTGCATCACGCCGAAAGAGCCAATCTCACCAGGAAGACCCACATAGGTGGCCTCGCTTGCGAAAACGGTCTTTACCGGGGTGACGATCTCACAGGTAAGTGTGTTGTCCGCCATAAGCCTGACCTCTCTTTACGAGTGGGCCGAAGCCTACTCAGCCAGCTTCGCGGCGCGCTCGCGCACGTCGTCGATGTCACTGGCATAACGGAAGCACTGCTCGGGCAGGTCGTCGCACTTGCCGTCGACAATCTCGGCAAAGGAGCGCACAGTGTCCTCAAGCTTCATGTAGACGCCGGGGTTGCCCGTGAACTGCTCGGCCACGTGGAAGTTCTGGGAGAGGAACTGCTGAAGCTTACGGGCACGGTTGACCGTGAGCTTCTGCTCCTCAGACAGCTCGTCCATACCAAGAATGGCGATGATGTCCTTCAGGTCGGAGTAGGCCTGGAGGAGCTCCTGGACAGCGGTAGCCACGCGGTAGTGCTCCTCGCCAACAATCAGCGGATCGAGAGCGGAGGAAGAAGAGGCCAGCGGGTCAATGGCCGGGTAAAGGCCCAGAGACGCGATGGAACGCGACAGCGTGGTGGTAGCGTCCAGGTGGATGAACGTCGTGGCAGGTGCGGGGTCGGTAAGGTCGTCAGCGGGAACGTAGACGGCCTGAACCGAGGTGATGGAGCCGGTCTTCGTGGAGGTAATGCGCTCCTGGAGGTCGCCCATCTCCGTTGCCAGCGTGGGCTGGTAACCAACTGCCGAAGGCATACGACCGAGAAGTGCGGACACCTCGGAACCAGCCTGGGAGAAACGGAAGATGTTGTCGATGAACAGAAGCACGTCCTGGCCCTGATCACGGAAGTACTCAGCCGTGGTCAGACCAGCAAGACCGACGCGCAGACGAGCTCCCGGGGGCTCGTTCATCTGACCGTAAATCATGCAGGTCTTGGCGATAACGCCAGACTCGCTCATCTCGTTGTAGAGGTCCGTACCCTCACGAGTACGCTCGCCAACGCCCGTGAAGACGGACGTACCGCCATGGCCGAGGGCCAGGTTGGAAATGAGCTCCTGAATCAGAACGGTCTTGCCGACGCCAGCGCCGCCGAACAGACCAGTCTTGCCGCCACGGACGTAGGGCTCGAGCAGGTCGATGGCCTTGATGCCGGTCTCAAAGATCTCCGTGGAGGTGGAGAGCTCCTCGAAAGCAGGTGCCGGGTGGTGGATGGGATAGTAATCCGCAACCTCGGGCATCGGCTTGTTGTCGACGGGCTCACCCATGACGTTCCAGACGCGGCCGAGGGTCTGAGGACCAACGGGCATCTTCATGGGAGCGCCGGTGTCGACAGCCTCAACGCCACGCTGCAGGCCGTCGGTGGACGACATAGCAACGGTACGGACGATGCCGCCCGGGCGGTGAGTCTCGACCTCGAGGACAGTGTGGATGTGGCCGACGGGGGTGTCCGCGTCAACCGTAAGGGCGTTGTAGATCGCCGGCATGCTGCCTTCGTCGAACTCGACGTCGACGACAGGGCCGATGATGCGGACGATGCGCCCGATGTTCTTGGTATCGCTCATCGTCTATTCTTCCTTCTTCTGAGCCGCGGCGCCAGCGACGATCTCGGTGATCTCAGTAGTAATGGCGCCCTGGCGAGCACGGTTGTACTGACGCTGCAGGGTATTGATGATCTCGGTCGCGTTATCCGTGGCCGACTTCATTGCCTTACGGCGGGCACCCTGCTCGCCTGCGGCCGAGTCGATCAGGGCATGGTAGACCATCGTCTCAACGTATGCCGGAAGAAGCTTGCCCAAGACCGCTGCCTCATCGGGCTCGAAGTCAAAGGTGGCCTCAGCATCAGATGCACCGTTGGAGACGTTGCTCACGTCCACAGGCAGGAGCTGCTCGCAACGCAGGTCCTGGTCGGCGGCGTTACGCATGTGGTTGTAGTACACCAGCACCTCGTCCACCTGACCAGTGGCGTACTTGTCGCGCACGTAGGAAGCGATGCGGCTGGCCTCCTCGAAGGTGGGGTCTGCGGAAAGGCCCGCAAACTTCATCTCGGCGGAGACACCACGGTACCCGAAGTAACCGATGGCCTTCTTGCCACAGAGGATGTAGCTCGTCTCAATGCCCTGAGCGGCATAGGCGTGAGCCTGCTTCTCAGCAGCACGGAGAACCTGGGTGTTGAAGGCGCCTGCAAGGCCGCGGTCAGAAGTGACCACGACGAACAGAACGTTCTTCTTCTCAGGATGAGCCTCAAGAAGAGGATGCGAAGCCTCGCCGGCTTTGCCGGCGAGGTTTCCTAGCATCTCCAACATTGCCTCGGAGTACGGGGTCGCCGCCACGACACGTTCAGACGCCTTGCGGATCTTTGCCGTAGCCACCATTTCCATGGTACGGGTGATCTGCTTGGTGGACTTGACAGAAGTGATGCGCTTCTTCATGTCGCGGAGGTTGGCCATGGTTACACCTGGCTTTCAGCGACGAACTGCTCGTGGTAAGCCTTGATGGCCTCAGCCATCTTAGCCTGGAGCTCGTCGGACACCTTGCCGGCCTTAATCTGAGCGTTGAACTCAGGATGGGTGGCATGGATGTTCTGAAGCAGACCATCGCGGAAAGGCACGACCTGCTCAAGCTGGAGGTCGTCGGTGTAGCCCTTGGTGCCCGCGAAGATGGCGATAACCTGATCGGCAACGTCCATGGGGTTGTAACGAGGCTGCTTGAGCAGCTCGTACATACGCGAACCACGAGTCAGCTGATCCTGGGTAGCCTTGTCCAGGTCGCTGCCGAACTGCGTGAAGGCCTTGAGCTCGTCGTAAGCAGCAAGGTCCAGACGCAGGTTGCCGGCGAACTGCTTCATCGACTTGATCTGAGCCGAACCACCGACGCGGGACACCGAAATGCCCACGTCAACGGCGGGACGCTGGCCCTGGAAGAACAGGTCGGTCTGCAGGTAAATCTGACCGTCGGTAATGGAAATCACGTTGGTCGGAATGTATGCAGAAACGTCGCCAGCCTGGGTCTCGATGACGGGCAGAGCCGTGAGCGAACCGGAGCCGTTCTCCTCGTTCAGCTTAACGGCGCGCTCGAGCAGGCGCGAGTGCAGGTAGAAGACGTCGCCAGGGTAAGCCTCGCGTCCCGGGGGACGGTCGAGCGTCAGCGACATCTGACGGTAAGCAACGGCCTGCTTGGACAGGTCGTCGTACACGCACAGAACGTGGCCGCCGGGGTTGTCCTTGCCAGCAGGCTTGCCGTCCTTGCCGTTGTACATGAAGTACTCGCCGATTGCAGCGCCAGCCATGGGGGCGATGAACTGCAGTGGGGCAGCGTCGGAAGCAGAAGCAGAAACGATGATGGAGTACTCGAGAGCACCATGCTTCTCAAGCGTCTCACGAATTGCGGCGACCGTCGAAGCCTTCTGGCCAACAGCGACGTAGACGCAAATCATGTTCTCGTTCTTCTGGTTGATGATCGTGTCGATACCGACAGCGGTCTTACCAGTCTTACGGTCGCCAATGATGAGCTCGCGCTGGCCGCGGCCAATCGGGATCATCGCGTCGATAGCGAGCAGACCGGTCTGAACGGGCTCGCAAACACCCTTACGTGCCATAACGCCGGGAGCCTTGAACTCGATGGGACGATAGCCCTCGACCTCAATGGGGCCCATACCGTCGATAGGCTCGCCAAGCGGGTTGACGACGCGGCCGAGCATGGCACGGGAGACAGGAATCTCAAGGATGCGGCCGGTCGTGTGGACCTCGTCGCCTTCCTTAATAACGGCGACGTCGCCCAGAAGAACGGCGCCAACCTCATCCTCTTCCAGGTTCTGGGAAAGGCCGTAGACCTTCTTGCCAGTGCTGGCGCTCACGAACTCGAGGAGCTCGCCGGCCATAGCGTCCTGCAGACCCTCAATACGGGCGATGCCGTCGCCGACCTGGATAACCGTACCAACCTCACGCGTATCAACCGTGGTGTTCAGCGAATCGAGCTGCTTCTTAAGGGCAGCCTCGATGTTCGCAGCGGTAATTTCCGCCATTACTCTTCACCTCCGGTAGATGCGGTCTTGAGCACCTGGCGAGCATGGTTGAGCTGCGTCTTGACGCTAGCGTCCATACGCTTGCCGTGGGTGCTGATGATGAAGCCTCCCAGAATCGAGGCGTCGACGCTCTCGTTGAGGCGCACGCCATGACCAAGGTCGGCCGAAAGCTTCTTGCTGATAACGTCACGCAGATGGTCGTCGAGCGGCACGGCCGTGGTGACATCCACGACCACCATGTCGAGGGCCTTCTCCGCAGCCGCCTCATAAGCGACGGCAACACGGCCAAGGAGCTTCATGTCACCGCGCTCGGCCATAACAGCCACGACGCTGACGACCTCCGGGGCAAACCCAGAGAAAGCATCCTTGACGAATGCCGACTTGTTCTCTGCAGGAACATTGGGGTTCTGCAGGAACTCACGCACCTGGGAAGACTTGACGACAGCGACACGGACGTTCTTGATGTCCTCGATGTCCTCGAAGACACGGTCCGCCACCTGCGCAGCCTCAAGGAGGCACTGGGCGTAGGTTGCTACCTCTTGCTTGACCAGAATGCGCTTAGTTGGCATCGAGAGCACCCGCTTCCGCGACGTACTTCTCGATCAACTTGCGCTGATCGGCGTCAGACAGACCCTCACCGATGAAACGACCGGCAACGGCAACAGAGAGATCCGCGACAGAAGACTGCAGGTCGGCAATAGCGGCCTGCTTCTCCTTCTCGATGGACTTCTTAGCCTTAGCGATCATCTCGTCAGCCTGAGCCTGAGCCTGAGCCGTGATGTCAGCCTTGACCTGCTCACCGGCGCGACGAGCCTCGTCGACAATGCCGGCAGCCTCGCGACGGGCCTCAGCGAGCTGCTTCTTGTACTCCTCGAGGGAGCGCTGGGCCTCGATCTTGGCAGCCTCAGCCTCATCGAGGTTGTTCTTGATGGTCTCCTGACGTTTGTCGAGCATGCCGACAATCATCGGCCAAGCGAACTTGGCAAGAACCACCCAGATAACCAGGAAGGCAATGAGGGCAGGAATGAACTCAGAAAGGTTGGGGATCAGGATGCCGATACCCAGATCAGAGTTTTCCTCTGCAAGAGCGAGCGAGGGGGCAGCCAGGGCAACGGCACCGGCAGCGATAGCAGCAGCACCGTTTTTGCGATTGCTCATTGACTCACCTCCATCGTGTTTCGTTATTTCCAACATTTCGTTAGGTAGCTAAAACTACTTAACGATGAGGGAAACGACGAAGCCGATGAGTGCCAGAGCCTCAACGAAGGCGGCACCGAGGATGAAGACGGTGAACAGACGACCCTGCATCTCGGGCTGGCGAGCCATACCGGTAGCGGCGCCATAAGCAGCCAGACCAATGCCGATGCCGGCACCGATAACACCAAGACCATAACCGATAACGCCCACGATTCCTCCTAAAGGACGGCCGCCCAGCCCTTTGCCGGGCGAATACCAACAGAAAACACTCCTATGTCATCGACCGCGTGGGGCGGCCGAAATGACCAAACTTAAGCCGACATATGTCGGGTGGAGCAATAAACCTTGAGTCGAGACTTAGTGCTCGGACTCAGCGAGCTGCACGTACACGGCAGAAAGAACCGTGAAGACGTAAGCCTGGATGACAGCCACAACAAGCTCGATGGCATAAATGACAATGAGGATGGCCAACCAAGCGATGCTTGCGACACCCACAAAGTTGCCAGCAGAAAGAAGAAGACCAAAGAAGCTGCTCGTAAGAAGGGCGAATGCTGCCAGGCAAATATGACCAGCGAACATGTTGGCAAAAAGTCGAACAGCAAGCGTAATAAGACGCAGGAACGTGGAGAACGCCTCGATTACACCAACCAGGATGTTAAGCGGGAACGAGACGCCGGCGGGTGCAAAAGACTTGATGTAGCCCAGTGCACCCATGTGCTTGACGGCCACCACAATGAAGTACACGAACGAAATAAGAGCCAGAGCGAACGTCACGCCAATGGTGCCAGTGCCAGGCTTGCAGCCGGGAATAACACCCACAATGTTGTTGAACAAAATGAAGAAGAACAGCGTGAGCAGGAAGGGGCCATGCTTGTCAGCCGTGCGACCAAGGTTGCCCTTCAGAATGTCATCACGCACGTACTCAACCACATACTCAACGCCGTTCACAAAGCGGCCACGGGGAACCAGCGAGAGACGGCCTCGGACCGCAAAGAGCACCACCAGCATGAGAATGATGGCAACGCACATCCAGAAGATGTACTGGGTCAGGCCCGCCTGACCACCACCAAACATGAAACGTGGGAGGAAGTCATGAACAACCTCGTTGATTTCCTCACCAAAGTTCGCGAGTAACTCTTCCATTAATAACTCCTCACACGTCTAGGGACGAGGTTTGCGACCGTACAAGATAACGCTAAGAACAGTCATAGCCAAGAACACAACGACCAAAACGCACGAGAAGACGAGAAGGTCCTCGCGCGTCGCGACATAGGCTATCAGCACCGCAAGGGCGATGACAACCACAGAAACGCAAGCGGCACCAATAAGCGGAAGAATGGAACCATCGCGCTTCTTTTTCGACACCGCCAGGCCAACGGCATAGGGAGCCGAGCTCGCCACGCCTGCCAACAGTGCGCAGATGACGACAACCATCGTATGCTCCACCAACCATCACGCCTTTCCGCCGTGCCGAAACACCAAGGCAGAATGCTAGCCTCTCTACCGCCTTCAGGCAATCAAAAAAACGGCAAATTAAGCCATCTTTGAGGTAGTTTGCCCGAATTCAACACAAACCGCCGCATGACCCATTTCGAGTCTATAGAGCCTTATCCTCGTATTTCTCTACAACGACCCCAGCTTCATGCAAAAGGGAGGTTGAAAGTTCGTCCGGATACGACTCCCGAAACACGATTCGCTTGACACCGGCGTTGATGAGCATCTTGGCGCACTGCACGCACGGGTACGTTGTGCAGTAGAGCGTGGAGCCGTCCTGGGCCACGCCGCCGTGACGCGCGGCCTGGATGATGGCGTTCTGCTCACCGTGGAGGCCTCGGCACAGCTCGTGCTTGGTGCCGCTGGGAATGTTGAGCTCAGTACGCAGGCAGCCTCGCGTAAGACAGTGCTCGATACCGCGCGGCACCCCGTTGTATCCCGTTGCAAGAATCCGGTGATCGTTGCTCACAAGGACGGCGCCCACATGGCGGCGCAGGCACGTGGAGCGTGTGGCCGCAACGTCGGCGATCTGCATGAAGTACTCGTCCCAGCTGGGACGCTTGTCGCACGTCATGATGATTTATGCCTTATCGACGGGTCCGAGCTTGGCCTCGACGGCCTTGTCAAGGTTCTCGGCAAGCGAGGAACGCAGCGGCGTGACGTGGGGATGGGCCTTCTCGGCCACCTTGCCGGCAAGGTCGAGCTCCATGATCTTGGCAACGCGGCCCGCATGGCGACCGCCCTCGAACTCTGCGACAAGGAAGACCTTGAGGATGCGCTCGTTCTCCTCAAGGGAGACGAAGCGGCCGGACAGGGCGATGACGTTGCCGTCGTTGTGGCGGCGGAACAGCTCGGCGAACTCGGGGCTCGTGATGCTGGCAGCGCGGACGCCGGCTACCTTGTCGGCCGCAACCGCCATGCCGATGCCGGTACCGCACACAAGCACGCCCTTGTCGGCCTCGCCTGCGGCGACAGCCTTGCCTACGGCCACGGCGTAATCGGGATAGTCAACGCGCTCGGCGTTGTCGGAACCCAGGTCGATGACCTCATGGCCCAGCGACTGCAGGAAAGGCACAAGCGCTGCCTTCTGCTCGTATCCTGCATGGTCCGAAGCGATGGCAATGCGCATGGTGTTCTCCCTTTCCTTGGCAACAATAGGCTGAATAACTATAGCGCCCGATACCAGCTTCTGGCTACCCCGTCACGCATCCGCAGGGTAACCATAAGGTCGAGGGTCCGACTAGTCCTCGGCGCGGCTCAGGAACTCGCGGACGAAATCGGTCTTGGGGTTGGCAAGCACCTGGTCAGGCGAACCCTCTTCGGCGATGCTGCCATCGTAGAGGAACGCCACGCGGTCGGAGACGTCGCGGGCAAAGCCCATCTCGTGCGTGACGATGCCCACTGCCATGCCTTGGCTCGACAGGCGACGGATAAGGTCGCGCATGTCAGCCGTGAGCTTGGGGTCGAGCGCCGAGGTGGCCTCGTCAAAGTAGATGACGTCGGGGCGCATGCACAGGGCACGCGCGATGGCCACGCGCTGCTGCTGGCCGCCCGAAAGCTGGCAGGGCACCTTGTCGGCATGCTCGGCAAGACCGAGCTGGGCAAGAAGCTCGCGCGCCTCATTCTCGACTTCGTCGCGGCTGCGACGCTGGACGCGCACGGGGGCGTCGGTCACGTTCTTGAGCACTGTCATGTGCGGGAAGAGGTTGTAGTTCTGGAACACCAGGCCGAACTTCATGCGCGCCTGGGCCATGGCAGCCTTGGTGTAGGTCGCTTTGCCTTCGGTGGAAGAGGCAGCACCGCAAACCTCGAGGTCACCGTATCCAAACGAGCCACCGTCGAACGTGTCGAGCAGCGTCAGACAGCGCAGAAGCGTGGACTTGCCTGCGCCCGAGGGGCCGATAAGGGTCACGACCTCGCCGGGATCGATGTGGAAGTCGACGTCATGCAGGACCTCGCGCCCGTTGAACGATTTGCGTACGTGCTCAGCGTAAACGGCAGGTTTAGTCATGGTAGTAAGCCAGCTTCTTCTCGACGCGGTTCAGGATGGCAGTAATCACCAGGCAGATGACCCAGTACAGGCCTGCGGAGATAGCAAACGGAATCATGTTGCGCTGGCTTGCGACCAGTGCCTTTGCCTCGGTGAACATCTCGGCGACACCGATGGAGAAGGCAAGCGAGGTGTCCTTGACCAGCGTGATGATCTCGTTGCCCATGGCAGGCATGATGCGCTTGATGACCTGGGGCAGGATGATGTGGAAAAACGCCTGGCACTTGGAATAGCCCAGCACCTCAGCCGCCTCATACTGGCCTTGCGGAATGGACTGGATGCCGCTGCGGTAGATTTCAGCGAAGTAGGCGGCGTAGTTGAGAATGAAGGCGATGATGCACGCCGTGAACTTGAAGCCCGCGCCCGTCTGGATGTTGAAGACGTAGTAGGGCATGAAGTACACCGCGAACATCTGCAACATGAGCGGGGTACCACGCATGACGGAGATATAGAACTGCGCCAGAAGCGCAAGCGGCTTGAACTTGCTCAAGCGCGCGAGGGCCACCGGGATACCCAGCGGTATGGCACCTATAATCGTCAGGGCAAATATGGCCATGCTCATGCCGAGACCCTCGACAAGCAGGTTGAACATCGTTGAGATTTCCACTGGGCAGCACCTCGCTGTCTATGCGCAGAGCGCACTCCTGACACAAAGGGGCGCCCCCGACCACGCCCATGGCCGGGGACGCCGTGATAATGTGAAGCATACCGCACCCGGCAGGCGCCGGATGCGAGAACAATCGTCTTGCAGGGGCCTTACTTCGCCTGGGCCAGGCAGTCCTCGACGGCCGTGAAGATGGCCTTGGAGGTGACGGTGGCGCCGGAGACGGCGTCGACGCCCTCCGTGCCGCCGGCCTCGACGATCTTGGCCGGGAGCTGCTCGATGGCCTTGGAGCCGATGCCCTGGGTCTCGGAGTTGTCGCCGACCTTGACCTCGGCGACCTTGCCGCCCTCGACCTTGACGGTCACGGGCACCTTGCCGCCGATGCCCTTGCCCTCGGCGGTGTAGTCGCCGTCCTTGAGGCCGACAGCCTCGGCGCCGCCGGCGGCCTTCTCGTCCTTGCCAAGGCACCAAGCGGTGAAGTCAACGCCCTGGTCGGCGTACTTCTTGCAGAGCTCCTCGACGGTGCCGTCCTCGGCGAGAGCCTTGAGGTCCTCCTCGACCTTGGCGGCAAGGGCCTCGTTGCCCTTAGCGAAGCCCACGGCGTAGTGCTCGGAGTTCAGGTACTCGGGAAGAATGGTGAACTGGTCGGCCTTGTCGCCAATCTGGAAGACGGCGACGGGGTAATCGAGCGCGACGGCGTCGTACTCGCCCATCGACAGGCTCATGAAGGCGGTGTTGTAGTCGGGAAGAGTCTCGAGCTTGGCGAAAGAAGCGCCCAGCTCAGCCTGGTCGCCGCCCTCGGACAGAAGGTTCAGGGCTGCGGAGTCGGCCTGCGTGACGACGTTCTTGCCAGCGAGGTCGGCAAGCTTGGCAATACCGGAATCGGCCTTCACAACGACAACCTGGCGGTTCTCCATGTACGGGGCGGTGAAGGCGTAGTCGTCCTCGCGGCCCTCAATGGTGAAGCCGTTCCAGATGCAGGTGATCTGGCCGGAGTTGAGCAGGGCATCCTTGGCGTCCCAGGCGATGGGCTCGTACTTGACCTCCCAGTCCTCCTTCTCGCAGACGGCGGCGGCAAGGTCAAGGTCGAAGCCGGTGTAGCTGCCGTCATCGCCCACATAGCCGTAAGGCGGGAAGTCCTGGTCGAAACCAACGATGAAGGGGCCGTCGAGCTTGACTTCGGCGGCCTCTTCCTTCTTATCTTCAGCAAAAGCCAGGCCTGCGCCGAACGCAGTCATGGCGCACAGGGCGGCGGCGGAAACAGCGAACTGGCGACGGGTCATACCGGACTTGAACATGTGACCATCCTCTCGACGGCTTCAAGCGTGTCCGCGCCGAAGCACTTTAGTTTGGTGGAGTACACCATAACGCAAAACGGTGGCGTTTAATACGCTGGAGTGAAAAATTTCGGCTTTCGTCCGCATAAATCCCCGTTTGCGCACTTTTCGTACATATCGGAAACGTGCGAGGGATATAGTGTTTCCGTAGCACGTCGCAATTTGTCAACCTAAGGAGATATCGCCATGAACGTCTCACGCCGCAGCTTCTGCACCACCCTCGCAGCCGGCCTCGCAATGGGCATGTTCGCCGGCACCGGCGCCGCCTTCGCCGCTGATGACAAGGCAGCCGAGCTCAAGACCGTCGAGCAGGGCAAGCTCATCATGGGCACCAATGCCACCTTCCCGCCCTACGAGTACTATGATGGCGACAAGATCGTCGGCATCGACGCCGACGTGGCCGCCCTCATCGCTGACAAGCTCGGCCTCGAGCTCCAGATCGAGGACATGGACTTCGGCGCCATCATCACCGCTGTCCAGACCGGCAAGATCGACATGGGCCTCGCCGGCATCACGGTCAACGACGAGCGCAAGAAGAACGTCAGCTTCACCGACACGTATGCCACGGGCGTCCAGGTCATCATCGTGACCGAGGACTCCCCCATCTCCAGCCCCGACGACCTGGCTAACAACGCCGACTTCCTTATCGGCGTGCAGGAGAACACCACCGGTCACATCTACGCCGCCGACGACTACGGCCAGGACCGCGTCATCCCCTACACCAGCGGCCCCACCGCCGTCCAGGCCCTCCAGGCCGGCAAGGTCGACTGCGTCATCATCGACAACGAGCCTGCCAAGAACTACGTTGAAGCCAACAAGGGTCTGAAGATCCTCGACACCGCATATGTCGAGGAGGACTACGCCATCGCCGTCAACAAGGACAACACCGCCCTGCTCGACGCCATCAACGGCGCCCTGAAGGAGCTCATCGCCGACGGCAGCGTCAAGAAGGTCATCGACACCTACATCAACGACGGTTCCGAGGACAAGGACGCCTCCGAGGACAAGGGCGGCTCCTACAAGGACGGCTCTTACACCGCCGAGGGCAAGGGCATCGGCGGCAAGGTGCCCGTGACCGTCGAGGTCAAGGACGGCAAGATCGCAACCGTGACCGTGGGCGACAACTCCGAGACCGAGGGCATCGGCTCAAAGGCCATCGACCAGCTGCCCGAGGCCATCGTGGCCGCCAACGGCACCGAGGGCGTCGACGCTCTGGCTGGCGCCACCGTCACCTCCAAGGCCATCTTCTCCGCCGTCGAGGACTGCCTGTCCCAGGCGAAGTAAGTAAGCACCGCATCATTCAACCCGCTTGTCTGTGGGGCGGGCGGTCTCGTATCAGGCCGCCCGCCCTTATGTTTTGAGGAGGTTCGCCCGTGGAAGAGTTCATCGAAACCCTTCAGCTGGGCTTGTACCAGACGTTCGTCTACCAGGACAACTACACGTTTTTCTTGAGCGGCCTGCGCATCACGCTGATGGTATGGTCCCTGGCATTCGTGCTCGGTCTCATCCTGGGCGTCATCTGCGCCATCATTCGATCGGCGCACGACCAGCAGCAACAGGGCCGCAGGAAGAATCCCATCCTGGGCCTGTTCAACATCATCGCCAAGGTCTACATCACCGTCATTCGTGGCACACCGACCATGGTCCAGCTGCTCATCATGTGGTTTGTCGTGTGGGCGTCGGCACGCTCGACCGAGGCGAACCTCGTCACCTGCGCCGTCATCACCTTCGGCATGAACTCGGGTGCCTACATCGCCGAGATCGTGCGCTCGGGCATCATGTCGATTGAGCCTGGTCAGATGGAGGCAGGCCGTTCGCTGGGCCTGTCCTACGGCACCACCATGCGCTCGGTCATCATCCCCCAGGCGTTCAAGAACATTCTGCCTGCCTTGGGCAACGAGACGATCACCCTGCTCAAGGAGACCTCGATCGTCACGGTCATCGGCCTCAAGGACCTCACGAAGGGCGCCATGATCATCCAGGGCAACACGTTCCAGGCACTCGTCCCGTTCTTTGCAATCGCGGTCATTTACCTGGCCATGGTCATGATCCTGACCTTTATCTTCAACAGGATCGAAAGGAGGCTGCGCGAAAGTGATCACCGTTAATCACCTGGTCAAGGCGTATGGAGACCACGTCGTCCTCAACGACGTGAACGAGCACATCGCCCCCGGCGAGAAGGTTGTCGTCATCGGGCCGTCCGGCTCGGGCAAGTCCACTTTCCTGCGCTGCCTCAACCTGCTTGAGATTCCCACCTCTGGTCAGATTCTCTTCGAGGGCAAAGACATCACCGCACCCCACGTCAACATCGACGAGGTGCGTCGCCACATGGGCATGGTGTTCCAGCACTTCAACCTCTTCAACAACCTCTCCATCGAGGGCAACCTGACGCTTGCCCCCACCAAGCTCAAGCTCATGGGCAAGGAAGAGGCACATGAGGAGGCAAAGCGCCTGCTTAACCGTGTTGGCCTGCCCGACAAGGCGGATGCTTACCCCGGGCAGCTCTCCGGCGGCCAGAAGCAGCGAGTCGCCATTGCGCGAGCGCTCATGATGAAGCCCAAGGTCATGCTCTTCGACGAGCCCACGAGCGCCCTGGACCCCGAGATGGTGGGCGAGGTCCTCGAGATCATGCGCGAGCTGGCCGACGACAACATGACGATGATCGTCGTGACCCACGAGATGGGCTTCGCCCGCGAGGTCGCGAGCCGCGTGCTGTTCATGGACGGCGGCAACATCGTGGAGCAGGGCACGCCCCAGGAGCTCTTCTCCAACCCCAAGGAGAAGCGCACGCAGGACTTCCTGAGCAAGGTGCTCTAGGCCCTCCGGTTCCTCAACGCAGCAAGCAAAAAGGCCGTCCCAGTTGGGGCGGCCTTTTTTGTCGCTCATATACGCATGCTGGCCTAGGACAGTCCCAGCCAATCGAGCCAGCGGGGCAGCTCCGTCTGATAGCGCCCATATGCGTCGGCGTAACTTGCGCGCAAGGCATCGACGTCGCACGTAGAGCTGGAAACGGCCATGCCGTCGGCATAGACGATGTAGGCGCGACCCTCACGGGCCATCTGCTCCAAGCGCTCGAGCTCGGCGTTGTAGCGCTCGTTGCGCGTGCGCAGGGCCTGCGCGAGCTTGGGATATCGGCGTTCGTAGAGACTCGAGAGCAGCAGCTGGCTCTTGCCCGTCTTGCCCTTACGATAGGCGCGAGGCCGCGTGAGAATCGCAAACACACGCTCATATCCCGCGTCGAGTGCTGTCTGAAGCGCAAGGCCCGCCCCTTCCCCGAGCCCGCCGTCAGCAAAAGTATGCCCATCTACCTGCGTCATCGGCATCATGAAGGGAATAGTGCTGCTCGCACGCACGCGCACCATCAGGTCGTTCAGGCAATGGATGTCGTCCCTACCCCACACAACCGACTCACCGGATTCAATGTCGAATGCCTGGATGGCAAAATCGGCACTGGAGCGTTCGTAACGGTCATAGTTATACACGAGCGGCCCTCCTGGCAGGCATGACTCCTGGTAAAGCCAATGTGCCGAAAAGAACCCCTTGCCCTGGACAAACGTCTTCCAGCCACCGAAGCGCGGATCGACCGCAATGTCGGTGAAACTCACGCGGGCTCGCCAGGGATCGCCGTGCAGGTAGTTGGCGATGTTTGAGGTACCAGCCGAAACCCCGCACATAAAGGGGAAGCGAATCCCCTGCTCAAGCAAGGTCACAACGGCAGCCGTCGTGTAGCTCACCCGCATACCGCCACCCTCGAAGAGCAGTGCACAACCTTGCACTTCGCGCGGTTCGGGCGCACAGAAAGGGCCGGAACCGTCCGCCTTCCACAGGCCCAGGGCATCGCGTTTGGCACGCAGCAGCCCCATGCCCACATGAGCCTGATTCGTTACCTCTCTCACAAGTCCCCTATTCCTCCACCTGAGCACGGCGCGTGGGCTCGGGCATCTTAACCAAAAGGATCAAGCCCACAAGCAGCAAGGCCGCGATGGAAAGCACACCCAGAGAGGCGTCGCCCGTAACCTGGGTGATGACAGCGACGAGGAACGACCCCATGACACTGGCGTACTTGCCAAAGACATCAAAGAAACCGTAGAACTCGTTGGAGTTCTCCTTGGGAATAAGGCGGCCGAAGTAGCTGCGCGACAGGGCCTGGATGCCGCCCTGGAAAAGGCCCACGCTCACCGCCAACACCCAGAACTCAAACGCCGTCTTGAGGAAGAACGCCGCAAAGAACACGATGCACGTGTAGGCAAGCACGGCAATCATAATCATGCGCTTCGTGCCGAACTTGCCCGCAAGCCAGCCGTAGGCGATGGCGCTGGGAAACGCGACGAACTGCGTCACAAGCAGGGCAAGAACGAGCTGCGTGGAGTCGATGCCCAGGCTCGTACCGTACGACGTGCTCATGGCGATGACGGTATGGACACCGTCGATATAGAAGAAGAACGCGAGCATGAAGAAGAAGAGGGACTTGTCCTTCGTAATCTTGCGCATGGTGCCCGCAAGCCCCGACAGGCTCTTGCGCACAGCCTGGCCCATCGTCTCGCCCGACGTCTTGAAGTGACGCTGGCGATAGCTGCGCAGAAGAGGAATCGTGAAGCCGGCCCACCACAGCGCCGTGACGACAAACGACAGGCGCGTGGCGACCGCCGTGGGGATGCCGATGGCCGGGCCGCCAAAGATGAGCGCGAGGCAGCCGATGAACGGCACCGTGGAGCCCACATAGCCCCAGGCATACCCATGGGAGGAGACTGCGTCCATGCGCTCGTCACTCGTGACGTCGACAAGCATGGAATCGTAGAACGTCATCGACGAGTTGAGACCCACCGTGGCCAGCACGTACACCACCAGGAACGCAAACCAACTCAGGGGCAGCGCCATGCAGGTGCAGCAGATGACGCCTGTGAGAAAGAAGCCGAGGAAGAACTTGATTTTCTTACCCTCGAAATCGGCCAGGGAACCCAGGATGGGCATAAGGACTGCCACAACCAGGCTTGCAATCGTCTGGGCATACCCGAACGACGTGACAACATCGGTGCGCCCGGCACTCTCAAGCAAGGAATTGAGGTAGATGGGCACCACGGCGGTGCACAGCAGCACGAACGCCGAGTTTCCCACGTCGTAAAGGACCCATTTGCGTTCAATACTGGTAAGCTTTGTGGACACGGAAAGGTCCTCTCTCAAGGGGGCGAAACAGGGCGATGCGCCCTTCCGACGTGCCGAGGATGCCCCCGACACACATGCACGTACCGTTACGCACCATGGTATTCGTTTTTCACCGCACATAAACCCACAGAGGGCAAAGTTTGTGCATTCGAGCCAGCCTTGTACACACAAGGTCACATGAAGGGAGTATGCCATGCCGGCACTCATCACCCATCATCTCTTCGGCGAGGAAGTTCTGCACCGTGTGGGGCGCGAGCTGTGCCTCACCGACGAGGAACACGACCTGTTTCTCATGGGCTGCCAGGGCCCCGACCCGTTCTTCTTTGCCGTGACCTGCGCACGCGGCAACGCCGTGCGCGCCATGGGCTCGAACATGCACCGCAGGCGCGTCTCCGCCGCCTTCGATCGTCTGCGCGCCGACGTCGCGCACTTGCCTCGGGACAAGGCAGGCCTGGGGCGCGCCTTTGTGGCAGGCCTGCTTGCCCACTATGTGCTCGACCGCAACGCCCATCCCTTCGTATACGCTCACGAATACGAGCTGTGCGACTACAACCGCGAGCTCGCCGACGCGTACCACGAGGTGCACGCCGTGATTGAGAGCGAGCTTGACTGCGGCATGCTCGACCACCTGCGCGGCGTGAACTGCGCCCAGCTCGCCCCGGCCTCCGTGCTGGTCGGCTCGCCCGAGGGACTGCTCGTGGCGGGCACACTGCTCGCCCAGACGGCCCGCGCCGTCTTCGAGCTCGACGTGCGCCCCATCGACTACCCGGGCGCCGTGGACGACATGCGTCTGTGCTACCAGAAGATCGAACCCTTCGGCTCCACCCGCCAGCGCAGCATCTCGCGCGCCGAGCGCCTGGCCAGGCCCCACTCCCAGCTCGCCTCGCTTGCCCACAAGGTGGACGAGAGCGCCGACAATCCCTCGATGAACATGGCACATCTGTCCTGGGAAGACCCGTTCAAGCCCCAGAGCAGCACCGAGAGCTTCCCTGAGGTCTTTGAGCGTGGCATCGAAGACTACCTGCGCATCCTGCCCGCCTTTGAGACCGGAGAGCCCATGGCGCTCCTCACGGGCGGTCTGGACTACCATGGCAAGCCCATGGACGGCCGCGAGGAGCCCTTGGGGTCCACGCACCCCCTGTAAGCGATTGACGCTGAGGTCACTGCACCCCGTGTGAGTTCCTGCCAGAAACAGCGCCTGGTAGGACCGCTCGCACTTCTCGGCTTTTATATGCCAGGCACAAAGAAGGGCCCCGAGGCGGCGCAACAGCGCACCGGCCTCGGGGCCCTTCGGCGTTTTCTCTACAAGGACGTCTTACTTCTCGTCCTTCTCGTTCTTCTTGGACTCGTACTCGTGAGGCGGCAGGCCCTTCTCGGCAAGCTCCTTCTGCCAGTTCGCATAGTTCTGGTTGCGACGGATGATGAGGATGCAGATGATGACCGAGAACACCATGGCGAAGTAGACCATGAGCTTCTCAACATGCATGTCGAAGACCTCGATGTTGGAGTGAATGCCCAGACCGTCGAGGAACAGCAGCAGACCGATGACGGTGATGAAGCACAGGGCAAGCATCTTCATCTCGGCATGGGCGTTGATGAAGTCGGAGATGGGGTCGATGAAGACCATCATGAGGATGATGGCGAGCATCACGGCGAAGATCATGATGAGGAGCTGGTTGGCCAGGCCCACGGCGGTAATGACCGAGTCGATGGAGAACACGACGTCCATGACCATGATGGTGGCAACGGCGCCCGGCAGGCTCAGCGGCTTCTTGGGCTTGTCGGAGTGCTTCTCATCGTGGTCGGCCTTCTCCTCTTCAAGGTTCAGCACGCCGCGCAGCTCCGTGACGCCCTTGTAGATGAGGTAGGCGCCGCCCAGGAACAGCACGATGTCGCGCACCGACATGCCGAAGGGCTCGCCATTGATGCCGTTGAACGGCAGCGTGAACAGCTTGTTCGTCATATGCACGAGGTACGACGCGAAGCACAGGAAGATGGCGCGCGACACGAAGGCACCGGCAAGGCCGAGCTTGCGGCCGATGTGCTGCTTCTCAGGCGCAAGGCGATCGCTCGTAAGGATGATGAAGACGATGTTGTCCACACCCAGGATGATCTCCAAGAACACAAGCGTAACGAGGCTGATCCACGCCTCAGGCGACGCAAGGAACGATAGGTCCACTTTCTTTTCCCTTTCTCTTGGGGTCTATGAACATGTACAGGCCGACTAGATCAGAGCCTTGATACCAATGAGGACAAGAACGACGCCGCCCACGACCGTGGCCTTCTCGCCAAGCTTGCTGCCAAAGGTACGGCCGACAACCAAAGCAAGGCACGTGCACACAAACGTGGTCAGGGCAATGATGCCCGATGCGGAAAGGGGTTCCACACCCATCCCGACAAAACTCACACCCACGGCAAACGCGTCGATGCTCGTGGCAATCGCCTGCACGAAGAGCGAGCCTATGGTGAGCGTCTTATCGTCGACGTCACCGTCCCCTTCCTCGTGGAAGGCGTCCCAAATCATCTTGCCGCCCACAAAACCAAGGATGACGAAGGCGACGATGCCGGCATAGCGCTCGATGACCTCGGCCACAAGCGAACCGGCGAAGAAGCCCAGAAGCGGCATGAGGCCCTGGAACGCACCGAAGAAGACGGGCATGAGCATGGCCCTGCCACGGGACAGGCCTCGGTGGGCAAACACGTTTGACACTGTGACGGCGAACGCGTCCATCGACAGCGCCAAACCCAAAAGAACGACCTCGACCAACGACACGGAAGTACCCTCTCCTCTCTCCTCCCAGCTCCCGTCTCTTTGGCCGGAACCCGCGCAACAAAAAAAGCGAGACTCACGGCGAGGCAATCCCGCCGTGAGTCTCGCTTATTAAGGCACGCCAGGCACAAGGCCATGATGTTGACGGGCCGCGCACTATCGTGCGCAAGCTACTCCCTCACAGGAAGAAAACAGTACCAGAGACACCTTGCGCTCGTCAACGACCGACGATATCGGCCGTTGCGTTTTCCCACGAAGACCAACTTTACCTCGGCAAACTTACTGGCAGTTCACTGGAGGCGCCGGGCCAGCACAGGCGCAAGCGCGTGCTCCTAGTAAATCCCCGAGGTATCAGGGATGATGGAACCCTCGGGACGCGTGGCGTTGCCGGAGCTCAGCCACTCGGGAAGCGTGGAGTCGGCAGCCACAAGCTCGTTGACGGTCACAAACTCGTAGCCTTCCGCCTGGAAGCGCTCGATGATCGAGGGCAGCGCCACGACGTCGCGGTCACGGTTGCCGCCGGCATCGTGCATGAGGATGATGGCGCCGTTGTAGTTGTCGCCCGACAGGCCGTTCGTGCAGTTCGCCACGATCTGGGCGGCGCCGTCTTCGATGCCCGACCCGTTGCTGGCGATGCTCCAGTCCTCGGAGTCGACGCTCCAATACACCGACATGGTGATGTCGCGACCCGTATCGGCCATGTACTGGAGGAACTGCCAACCCCTGAGCTCGCCATAGGGCGGACGGAGCACGGAGGTCTGGACGCCCGTCGCCTGCTCAATGAGGTCGAACGTCTGAGAGATCTCGCCCTCGCGGGTGGCTGCGTCCATGCCCGACAGCGTGCAGTCGTCGTGCGAGTAGGTATGGCTTGCGATCTGATGGCCCGCATCGCGCACGCGCTGGGCCATCTGCGTGTACTCCTCGCCCGCAGCCAGGGTCGAGCCGAGCATGAAGAACGTCGCTTTTGCGCCGTATCGAGCAAGAATATCGAGGTACTGCGGGGTATAGTCGAGGTTGGGTCCGTCGTCGAACGTGATGGCGACCAGACGGCGACCGTCGTCGGGGTTCACGCCGGAGTTGGCGATGATGAGGTCGCGCGCCTCCTGCGTCACGCCGCGGTCGATGGTGCGACCCGACACAACGCCCGTCTCCACCGTGGAAATGCCGTTCTGGCCCCACTGCTTCACATAGCCGATGGAGGCAAGCAGCAGGCTCGAATCGGGCACCTGGATGCCGCAGGGAATCTCGGTCGTCTGCTTCGTAACGTCTTCGGTCTTGTCGGTGCCATTGATAAACTCGAGGACGTCGCTCTCGCGCAGCTTGTAGGTGCTCACATCGACCGGCTCGCCGTTGACGCACAGCGTGTAGGGGTTGCCTGCGCCTCGCTCGAGCACATCGGGAATCTCGCCGTCGGCGCAGATGGAGACAAGGTTGCCCGAAACGGGAGACGCGTAACCGCGGCTCACGATCTCCTGCACCGAAAGACCAATGGGCAGCTCGCGCACCTTGCCGTCGATGGTGCACGCCACGGCGCGGTGCGTGTACCACAGTGCGCCGCCCACACCCAGCAACGCCACGGCGGCAGCGCCGCCCGCAGCCATGCCCAAAAGCTTGCGGCGGGAAATACCGGAGCCGTTGTGCTGCGGGGTAAGGTTTCCCGAAGGACCATACCCACCCTGACGATGATGAGAGGAGCTCGTGACGGGCTCCACGCCCGAGGCGTTGTTAGGCCTGCGTGACGAGGTGTACGCCTGGCCCGAGCCTACGGGATACTGTGTGGGCTGCTGACCGCCCCGAGAACCCCTAGCGCTTCTCGACGTGTTGCCTCCATAGGGATCCGAACCATAGCGGCCCGACTGGCGAGGGGCACCCACACCGGCACCCTGACCATAGCGTCCCTGGGGCTGCTGGCCACCGTAAGGGCTTGCCTCCCGCTCAGCTTGTCCGTCCTGGTCATAGGCGCCTGAATACGTCTGGTGTGTATATGAGGGCCTCGACGCGTTATAGCCCTGGTCGCGAGTCTCATACACATCACGTGAACCGTAGCCGGCACGACCGCTGGCATCCTGAGAGGCGTAAGGGTCACGCTCGTCATAGGTGTTGTTGTCATAATTGGGACGGCGACGGTCGGCCATTATGTGTCACTCCACTTTGGTTGAGGCGTATGCGCAAGGCGGCCGCGCGCGGCGGCCGTCGTTCCATCCTACTTCTTTGCTTTGTCGTACTCCTTCTTGAAATCGGAGAACATGGAACCAGCCGATTTCAAGTGGTTCGTCACGGCCTTTTTGGCCGACGCGCTTGTGGATGCCTTCTTCGAAGACGACGAGGATGCGCTCTTAGTCGTCGTCTTTGTTGTCGCAGGCGCCTTCGAGCCTGCAGGTGAGGCGGCCTTCTTCTTTTCGCCCATGCCGCTCTCACGCTTGAAGCCGTTGACGGCACCCGTCACCGAGTTCTTGATGCGACCCACGCCCTTGCCCACGGCCACCGTGCCACTCTCGATAGCCTTGGCGGTTGCCTCTGTGGCTGCAGCCTGGGACTTTGCAGCGGTGGTGGACACCTTGGCCGAAGCCTCGCCGGCCTTGGCGGCCAAGCCACCAGAAGGCATGAGGCCCCTTGCCTCGGGCTTCACGATGAGGATGCCCTTCTTGTAGCCAACCATGAGGGCCGCGGGGATTTCAATCGAACCCAGAAGAGCACGCGAGGTGGCGCCATCGTCGAGGAACAGCGAGTTGAGATCACCGGTGCGCTCGTCAAACGAAAGCTCGTCGACGCGACCGATCTCCACGCCGTCGGAGGTCTTGACCTCCATGCCCTCCCAGATGATGCAGCGGTCCCAGTCGAGGTTGAGGCGCTTCATGGCCTCGTCGTCCCAGGACTTGCCGCCCATGGTGGGGACGATCACGCCGTCCTGCACATCCATGGCATCGAGTGCCAGGAACTTCTCGGGACGCTTGATCATCCACAAAAGGTCGGGCCTGCGCACGATAAAGCCCACAACCTTGAGGCCGTCAGGCGAGAACACCGTCTTGAAGACCTTTCCGATCTTGCGATGACGGCGCGGCACGCCGTTCTTGTCAAGCTCCTTGCCGGGCTTATGGGCGCGGCAAACCTTGACGCTTCTGACCTCTTTGGTAGTGAGCATGACTGGATCTCCGTTGGTTGTACGAACGTGTTGAATGCGTTTTTATTCGGCCTTGGAGGCGTCTTCAGCTTGCTCGGACGCCATGACATCGGCAGCCTTGTCAGCAACCTGGTCGGCATTCTTGGCAATGTCGGCACGCATCTGGTCCATGCGGGCACGCGCTGCGGCAATCTTCTCGCGCAGCTCGTCGGTCTTCTCGCCGGCCTCTTGAGCCGTCTGGGCAACATCGGCGCACGTGGCAGAAACGCTCTCGTTGAGCGTGTCGGCAACCTGACTGAAGGAAGCCTCAGCGGCCTGCGCAACCTTCTCGCGAGTCTCGGCGCCGGAGCGCGGAGCGATGAGGATGCCGGCGACAACGCCGACGGCGGCACCCACGAGGGCTGCAAGGGCGACACGGGGGGTGTTTTTGGATGAGCTCATAAGACTCTCCTCACAAACGTTGAATGGTTGAGTGCTTATACCCAACCGACGGCCCTTAGTTCTGAGCCGCGTCTTCAGGCAGACTCTTCACAAGGGCGTGCAAACCCTCGACAATGCTGTCAAGGTCGGGCTTGGCGCCATGGCCGCCGGTGAACGCCCACTCCATGATCCAAACGGCGCTCGAGACCACGCCCGCCACGAGCACATCATCGGGGCACGACAGCTTGATGGTCCACATGCGCTCCTCGCCCGGCACCGCAGCGGTGTTGCCAGCGCTCACGTCTTCCAGGTCAAGGCGGCTCATGAGCTCGACGCACACGTGCTCGAGCAGGTGGGCGCACTCGGTGTTGGGCAGCGCGTCACGGAAGACGTCGCCGGCCTCGCTGATGCAGGCATGGTCGGCAATCTGAGGCATGAGGTCGTAGACGCGCTGCGTGCCCTCGATGTCGTCGGAAGTCATGACGGGGGCAGCTGCGTCGAGCTGCACCGTGGCGCACAGCGTCTCGGGACCGACCACGACTTTTTTCAGCTCAAACAGGCTCATGTGCCTCACAGGCCTTTCTCTAAAACGGGACGGCCCCCGAGATATCCCGAGGAGCCGCCTGATTCAAACTGCGTATATGGTAGCGCAAATGCAAGGCGATGCGGGCGGGCGCATGCCCCTCACGTCAGTCTTCGTCGGACTCTTCGGGCTCGCTTACCTCGGGGGCGATTGCGTGCACCGACTCGATGCGACGACCGTCCATGGAGGTCACCTTGAAGGTCCAGCCGTCCTTCTCGATGACGTCGCCCTCCTCGGGAAGCTTGTCGGCCTCGTACATGAACCAACCGCCAACCGTGTCGTACTCCTCGCTTTCGTCGATGGGCCAGCCAAGCTCGACGGCGTCGTCGACCGAGAACGTGCCGTCGACTTCCCATTCGCGCTCGGAAAGGCGCGTAAGCTCCTGCTCGTCCTGGTCGTACTCGTCGCGAATTTCGCCCACGACCTCCTCCACGATGTCCTCGATCGTGATGAGGCCGGCCGTGCCACCGTACTCGTCGATCACGATGGCCATCTGCTCGCGCTCGGCGCGCATCTGGGTGAGCAGGGGCAGCAGGTCCTTCGTCTCAGGAACGAACAGGCACGGGCGCACAAACTCGGACACGGCGTTGTCGCCCTTGCCTGCAAGCGCGGGGGCGATGAGGTCTTTGATCTTGACGATGCCGATGACCTCGTCCATGTCGTCGTGATACACGGGCATGCGCGAATAGCCGGTCTTCTGCATCAAGGCGAGCACCTCGCGGGCGCTCTGCACGTCCTCGACGGCAGTGACGTCGACGCGGGGCACCATGACCTGTCGCACCACGGCGTCGCCCAGGTCGAACACCTCGTGGATCATGCGTTTCTCGTCGTCGGAGAGGTCCTCCTGCTCGGCGACCATGTACTTGATCTCCTCCTCGGAGACCTGGCCCTCGTCGGCCTGCTTGATACGGAACACGCTCGCCACGAGGTTGGCGCTGGCGCTGGTGAGCCATACAAGCGGCGAGGCAATCTTGCCGAAGACGATGAGCGGGCCCGACACCATCTTGGCGACCTTCTCGGTGTCGGCCAAGGCGATGCGCTTGGGCACGAGCTCGCCGAGAACGATGCTGAAGTACGACACGGCGAGCGTGATGAGGATAGGCGAAAGCACCGGCGCCACGGCCGTGAGCCAGCCGATACCAAAGGAGCTCATCCACTGCGCAAAGGGGTCGGACAGGTTCGTGGAAGCGACCGCCGACGAGAAGAAACCAACGAGCGTGATGGCCACCTGAATGGTTGCCAGGAAGTTGCCCGAGTCGCTTGCGAGGTTCGCCGCGCGCTTGGCCGACTTGTCTCCTTCCTCAGCCTCATGATCGAGCAACGGCTTGCTCGCGTTGACCAACGCCATCTCCGACATGGAGAAGTAGCCGTTCACCAAGATGAGAACGAATGCAAGAAGGATGGATAAGCCTATGCCCATACGAAAACGCCGACCTCCAAAGGTTACGAGACAACAGGACGTGCATGCAGGCGCTAAGAGCGCTGGCGTCTGCAGACGTTAGAACACAAAAAGCAGCACTGCCAAAGTATGGCAAACACTGCCGCCCAACACAAAGAAGTGAAACACCATATGTGAGTATGGAATGCGTTTCAGCACATAGAAGACACAGCCCACCGAATACGACAGGCCCCCTGCAATAAGCAGCGCCATGCCGCCGACAGGCAGAAGCGTCGCAAGTACCGGCAGCTTGAAGACAAGGCACCATCCCATCGCCAGGTAGATGAGGGCAGAGACCCACTTGGGTTGGCGCTGGCGAGCAAAGCACTCGATAAGCACGCCTATGAGGGCGACAATCCACATCGCGACGCACAGAGCAACGCCGCCCTCGTCGTGCAGCGTCACAAGCGTAAACGGTGCATAGCAGCCCGCAATGAGCAAGTAGATGACGCTGTGGTCGAGAATGCGCAGCACCGCCTTGCCGCGTGGTGCCTGAATGGCGTGGTAGAGCGTGGAGAAGAGGTACTCCAGCACGAGCGTCACGCCCATCATGACAGCCGCGCAGGTCCTAAGGCCGCCTCCGGTATGGGCGGCTTTCACGCACAGCAGAACAAGCGCTGCCACCGCAAGGCCAAAACCCACTCCGTGCGAGACCGCGTTGCCGATCTCCTCGCCCGTTGAGTAAAGCCTGCCACGACGCTTCTTGGCATCGAAACGCTCGAGCACCGGGTGCGAGGACGCAGACGTCAGGGAAGCCTCGGGGCCTCCGGCAACTGCGCAGAAAACCCCAAGACCCGCATCTTGCACGGTCTTTTCTTCCAACTTGTTGCCCATATGCCCTCCTTCTCCCCTATGTCCCCTACAACGCGAGCAATCGTGCGCACTGCGAATTCATCTGACTGTACCCACATGCCTGGCTCAGTGCCAGGCAATGCCTGAAAAGAACGCAAAAGCGGGACGAGCGGCCCACAAACCGCTCGCCCCGTCTTAGGTAGCCTAAGCCTCTTGTTGCGCCACGAGCGAGTCGACGTACTGGCGCGCCGCCCTGGCCGAACGTCCCCCGCGGCCCAGCGCGAATCGTTCCGCCCCCGCCTCGAGCTCCTCGACAGGCACGGCAAGGTCGCATGTGTGCGCAAGTTGGCGCACAATGGCCAGGTAGGCCGCCTTGTCCGGCTTGAAGAAGGAGATCTGCAAGCCGAAGCGCTCGGACAGCGACAGGGTCTCCTGCATCGTGTCGTTGCGATGGATGTCGTCGCCGTCGCGTGCGGAGAAGCTCTCCTTCACGAGATGACGGCGGTTCGACGTGGCGTAGATGACCACGTTCGGGCTCTTCGACGACACGCCGCCCTCGAGCACCGCCTTGAGGGCGGCGTAGTTGTCATCGTCGCGAGCAAACGACAGGTCGTCGATGAAGACGATGAACTTGAGCGGGTTGGCGGCAAGCTCGTCGAGCACCGCTGGGATGAGCTTGAGCTGGTCCTTGCGGACCTCGATGATGCGCAGCCCCTCGCCGGCGAGCTCGTTGACAACGGCCTTGACCGTGGACGACTTGCCCGTGCCCGCATCGCCCGACAGCAGCACGTTGGCCGCAGGCTTGCCGGCCAAAAGGGCGCGCGTGTTGGCCAGGATGAGACCCTTCTCGCGCTCGTAGCCAGCAAGATCGGACAGGCGCTGGGGGTCGGGGTGCGCCACGGGGCACACCGTGCCGTCGTCTGCCAGCGAGAACATGCGGTACCGTGCGTACATGCCAAAGCCGAAGCGGCCCACCTGCTCAATGCGGGAGGCATATTCCGACACCAGCTCGACCCGCTCGGTCTCAAAGCCGGGCATGAAGCCCTGCCAGTCGAGACCCATGCGCAGCGCCGCCGGGGTGAGGTTGGCGACCTCCTGCAAGGTGCGCAGGTCGGCGCGGGCGCACGTCTCCATCGAGGCGGCGACGTTGCGCCCAGCCGCATGGGCGAGCACGTAGGGGTTCTCGTCGTTGCACACCGCGTCGAGCACATAGCGCGCCAGGCTGTCGTGGCCGCTTGCGTACAGGCGGCTCACAAACTCGCCGTACATCGACACGCAGGCATGCACGGGAGCATCGCGTCTGCAGTCCAGGTAGCTCAAAAGCCCTGCTACAACAGGGTCGGCGAGCAATCCGCGGAAGACCCCGAGCGCCCGCAGGCGCAAGGAGAGATCCGCGAGCATCGGGGCGCGCTGGACAAAGGAGGCCGGCGTGGCGGGGCCGTTAGTTGAGGACGGCACCGGTCGCTCCGCTCGAGACGAGGGCGGCGTAACGCTTCAGGTAGCCGGAGAGCTCCTTGGTCTTGGGCGTGAAGGCCGCCATGCGACGGTCGAGCTCCTCCTGGGGAATCTTGAGCTCGATGGTGTAGTTGGGGATGTCGATGGAGATGATGTCGCCCTCCTCCACGACGCCGATGGGGCCGCCGCTGGCAGCCTCAGGCGAGACGTGGCCGATGCACGCACCGCGCGTGGCGCCCGAGAAACGGCCGTCGGTGATGAGGGCCACGGAGTTGCCCAGGCCCTGACCCATGATGGCCGAGGTGGGGTTCAGCATCTCGCGCATGCCAGGGCCGCCCTTGGGGCCCTCGTAGCGGATGACCACGACGTCGCCGGGGTTGATCTTGCCAGCGTTGATGGCGTTCTGGGCGTCCTCCTCGCAGTCGAAGACGCGAGCGGGGCCCTCGTGCACCTGCATCTCGGGGAGCACGGCCGAACGCTTGACGACCGAGCCGTCGGGGGCAAGGTTGCCGCGCAGCACAGCGATGCCGCCCGTGGGGCTATAGGGGTTGTCAACAGGGCGAATGACCTCGGGGTCGAGGTTCTTGGCGTCGGCGATGTTCTCGCCCACGGTCTTGCCCGTGACAGTCATGCAGTCGGTGTGGATGAGGCCGAGCTCGCTGAGCTCGTGCATGACGGCATACACGCCGCCCGCCTCGTCGAGCTGCTCCATATAGGTGCGGCCAGCCGGCGCCAGGTGGCACAGGTTGGGGGTCTTCATGCTCATGGCGTTGGCAATGTCGAGGTTGATGTCGATGCCGCACTCATGGGCGATGGCAGGCAGGTGCAGCATGGAGTTGGTGGAGCAGCCCAGGGCCATGTCCACCGTGAGGGCGTTCTCAAAAGCCTCCTGCGTCATGATGTCACGCGGGCGGATATCGCGCTTGAGCATCTCCATGACGGCCATACCAGCGTGCTTGGCCAGCTCCAGGCGACGCGAGTACACGGCAGGGATGGTGCCGTTGCCGCGCAGGCCCATGCCAAGCGCCTCGGTAAGGCAGTTCATGGAGTTGGCGGTGTACATGCCCGAGCAAGAACCGCAGGTGGGGCAGACGCGACGCGCGTAGTCCTCCACCTCCTCGGCGGTCATGTTGCCGGCGGAGTACTTGCCCTGAGCCTCGAACATGGAGGAAAGGCTCGTGCGTGCGCCGTTCACATGGCCGGCGAGCATGGGGCCGCCCGACACAAAGGTCGTGGGGATGTTGAGGCGCGCGGCGGCCATGAGCAGGCCAGGCACGTTCTTGTCGCAGTTAGGCACCATGACAAGGGCGTCGAAACCATGGGCAAGCGCCATGGCCTCGGTGGAGTCGGCGATGAGGTCGCGCGTGACGAGCGAGTACTTCATGCCGATATGACCCATGGCGATGCCGTCGCACACGGCGATGGCGGGGAAGACGATGGGGGTGCCACCGGCCATGGCGACGCCCATCTTGACGGCGTCGACGATCTTGTCGAGATTCATGTGGCCGGGAACGATCTCGTTGTACGAGCTCACAATGCCCACGAGCGGACGGGCGATCTCCTCGTCGGTGAGGCCCAGCGCGTGGTACAGCGAGCGATGCGCCCCGTTCATGGGGCCGAACTTGATGGCATCAGACTTGACGTTCATAGAAGAGAACCTCTCCCTTGGCAACGGTATAACCTTATATTGTACGGCGCAGCTATTCGACGTCAGTTTTCCGAGACCTACAATAGGCAAATCGTCACATGGACACCGCAGCATAACCCGCGTTTCACACCTTCAAAACGGCATGCAAAAGGCCCCAGGTTTCCTTCGGGCACAGTTCCGCAGCGGCGCAGCCGCGAGGACTGTCTGAGCACCAAAGGATACCCGGGGCCTCGGGCGACAGCCCTCCCGCCGGGAGCCCCTAAGCCCCCAAGCGGCAATCCCATATTGGTCAGCACGCAAGGGTCCCAGGTCTCCTTCGGGCGCAGTTCCGCAGCGGCGCAGCCGCGAGGACTGTCTGAGCACCGAAGGACACCTGGGGCCTCGGACGACAAGCTCCCGCCGGGCGCCCTCAACCGCAGCGCCCTCAAGCCCCCGGCGGGAATCCCATAGAGGGCAGCATGCAAAGGGGCCCGGTTTGGTTCAGGCGCAGTTCCGCAGCGGCGAAGCCGCGAGGACTGTCTGAGCACTGAACCAAACCGGGCCCCAACGGGAATCTACCAGCTATATTCCCTTAGTTGTTGATCAGCTTATCCTCGTCGCTCCAGCTGTAGAGCTTGCGGATCTCGGCGCCGACAACCTCGCTCTGGTGCTCGGCATGCAGCTTGCGCATGGCGTTGAAGTGCACCTGGCCGCCAGCCTCGGACATGTCGAGGAGGAACTCCTTGGCGAAAGTGCCGTCCTGGATGTCGGACAGGACCTTCTTCATGGCCTTCTTGGTGTCCTCGGTGATGATCTTGGGGCCGGTGACGTAGTCGCCGTACTCGGCGGTGTTGGAGATGGAGTAGCGCATGCCGGCGAAGCCCGACTGATAGATCAGGTCGACGATGAGCTTCATCTCGTGGATGCACTCGAAGTAGGCGTTGCGGGGGTCGTAGCCAGCCTCGACCAGGGTCTCAAAGCCAGCCTGCATGAGGGCGCAGACGCCGCCGCACAGAACAGCCTGCTCACCGAACAGGTCGGTCTCGGTCTCGGTGCGGAACGTGGTCTCCAGCACGCCGGCGCGGGCGCCGCCGATGCCGGCAGCATAGGCCAGGGCGATGTCGAGGGCGTCGCCGGTGGCGTCCTGCTCAACAGCCACGAGGCAGGGAGTACCCTTGCCGGCCTGGTACTCGGAACGCACGGTGTGGCCCGGGGCCTTGGGGGCGACCATGGCAACGTTGACGTCCGCCGGGGGCTTGATGAGGCCGAAGTGGATGTTGAAGCCGTGGGCGAACATGAGCGTCTTGCCAGCGGTGAGGTTGGGGGCGATGCTCTCCTTGTAGAGGGCGGCCTGCTTCTCGTCGTTGATGAGGATCATGATGATGTCGGCAGCCTTGGCAGCCTCGGCGCTCGTCATGACCTTGAGGCCCTGAGCCTCGGCCTTTGCCCAGCTCTTGGAGCCCTCGTACAGGCCGATGACCACGTTGACGCCGGAATCCTTCAGGTTCAGTGCATGGGCATGGCCCTGGGAGCCGTAGCCGATGATGGCGACGGTCTTGCCGGCCAGCTTCTGCAGATCGCAGTCCTGCTGATAAAAAATCCTGTTCTCAGCCATGCTTCAAACTCCTTCTCAGTACTTTCAAATGTATCCCAAAGCCCTTGACGGACTACAGATGGGTGACGCTGCCGATGGTAGAACCACCGCGTTGCAAGGAGACTACGCCGGTACGGCAAATCTCAAGAATCGTATAATCCTTCATAAGGCTGATAAACGTGTCGATGCAGCGCGTGGATCCGGCAAGCTGGATGACCATGGAATCGCGGGTATAGTCGACGATCTTCGCCTCGTAGGCGGCCAGCGCGGTGTGAATCTCCTCGCGGGTGGCGGCGTCGTTCTTCATCTTGATAAGCAGAAGCTCGCGAGAGACCAAGTCGTCGTCGAGCTGCTTGACGTCCATGACGTCCTGCAGCTTGTAGAGCTGGTTGACGAGCTGCTCCTTGCTCTCCTCGTTGCCCTCGAAGATGGTCGTGATGCGCGAGACCTCGGGGTTCTCGGTGCAACCCACGGTGAGGCTCGAGATGTTGAACTGACGGCGACGGAACATGCTCGTCACGCGGTTGAGCACGCCGGGCTGGTTCGACACGAGGACTGCCAGGGTGTACTTCATGGCTACTCCCCTTCCTTGACGATGATGTCGTCGATTGCGCCACCGGGAGGCAGCATCGGCATGACGAACTCGTCCTTGTCGATGAGGCAGTTGATGACGTAGGGGCCGGCGTAATCGAAGGCGCGGGTCAGAGCGGCGTCGAGGTCCTCGATCGAAGACACCGTCTCGCCGTCGGCGCCGAAGGCCTTGGCCAGGGCGACGAAGTCGGTAGGACGGTCGAGCGTCGTCTGGGAATGGTGGCCGTTGAAGAACAGCGTCTGCCACTGGCGCACCATGCCAAGCACGCCGTTGTTAAGCAGCAGTATCGTGACAGGCACGTGGTTCCAGGCAAGCGTGGCCATCTCTTGGACGCACATGCCGAAGGAACCGTCGCCCGTGACGAGCGCCACGTGCTGGCCCGTGCCCATGGCTGCGCCCAGCGAGGCGCCCAGGCCGAAGCCCATGGTTCCCAGGCCGCCACTGGAGATGAAGGTGCGGGGCTTGGAGAGGGAGACCGTCTGGGCGGCCCACATCTGGTGCTGGCCCACGTCGGTCACCACGGGGGTATCGGGCGTGAGGTGAGCGTTGAGCTCGAGGATCGCGTTGCGGGGCGTCATGCCCTCGCGCTTGTCGGTGGCCTGCTCGTCCTCAAAGGCGCGTAGCTCGGAAATCTTCTCCTGCCATGCGGGACGCTCGTGGCGCTCGACCTGATTGAGCAGCTCCTCGAGCGTGAGCTTGAGGTCGCCGCGCAGGGCCACGGCGGCGTGCACCGTCTTGCACAGCTCGGCGCCGTCGACGTCGATGTGGACGATCTTGGCATGCGGGGCGAAGGCCGAGACCTTGCCGGTGGAGCGGTCGTTGAAGCGAGCACCGCAGGCGATGATGCAGTCGGCCTCGTTCATGCCGACGGAGCAGGCATAATGGCCGTGCATGCCCTCCATGCCCAGGAAGCGGGGGTGGTTGGTAGGCACGCCGGAGATGCCCATCATCGAGCAGCCCACGGGCGCGTCGATCTTGTCGGCAAGAGCAAGCAGCTCGTCGGTCGCAGCGGAGGCGATAAGGCCGCCGCCGAAGTAGATGAAAGGACGCTCGGAGGCGTTGATGATTTCGGCAGCCTCCTCGATGCGCACCTGCTTGGCGGCATGCATCGGGTCAGCAGGCACGACGGGGGCGGCGACGTACTCGGTCAGGGCCGCCTGAACGTCCTTGGGCACGTCGACAAGCACGGGGCCGGGGCGGTCGGACTTGGCGATGCGGAACGCCTCGCGGATGGTGTCGGCCAGCTCTTCGACCGTCTTCACGAAATAGTTGTGCTTCGTGATGGGCAGCGTGATGCCCGTGATGTCGATCTCCTGGAAGGAGTCGGTGCCGATGAGGGCGTTGGACACGTTGCCCGTGATGGCAACGAGCGGGGTGGAGTCGAGGTAGGCGGTGGCGATGCCGGTCACAAGGTTGGTGGCACCGGGGCCCGAGGTGGCAATGACGACGCCGACCTTGCCGGTGGCGCGGGCATAACCGTCGGCTGCGTGGGAAGCTCCCTGCTCATGGGCGGTCAGGACGTGGTGAATCTCGTCCTGATACTTGAAGATGGAGTCGTAAATGTTAATGACCTGGCCTCCGGGATAACCGAAGACCGTCTCGCAGCCCTGCTCAATGAGCGTGCGGACGATGATGTCCGCTCCTGAGAGTTGCATGGGCACCGTCCTTTCCTGGTATGCACCGCCAACGGAGTAAATTCGGCAGATTGTAAGGCATTTCACACACTCCTAATGTTAAAGTCGCTGGTCGGACATATTGCTGAAACAAACGGCACATCTCCCTTTCGCAAACGGCCGTGAACGTACACTAGGCGGTACCCCAAAGGTTTGTGACTAAATGGTCTTAGGGGTCGAGAAAATGCAGCGCGCCTGTTAAAATGACCGGTTAGTCTATGGAAGAAAGGTCCACACCATGCAACTCAGCACACACATAGCCCGCATGGCCGTATTGCCCCTCACCCTCGGCGTCGCCGTGGCAGGGCTGGGAATGGGCGTGGCTGCCCAGACGGCCCATGCCGAGGCAAGCGCCTCGACCTTGGCCGCACTCTCCGACGCTCAGGCCCGCTACGCCGCCGCCACGCAGGAGCTCGACAGTCTCTACCAGCAGGTATACGAGGCCCAGGGCGCATATGAGGCAACGACCGCACAGCTCGATGCCACCAACCAGGCCATCGCCGAAACCCAGGCCCTCATCGCCGACCAGAAGGCCCAGCTCGAGGAGGCCCAGGACATCCTGGCCGACCGCCTGGGCGCCGATTACCGCGCCGGCGAGGCCAACATGCTCGACGTCATCTTCTCGGCCACGAGCTTCGAGGACCTCGTCAGCCGCATCTACTACGCCGGCAAGATCTCCGACGCCGACGCGCAGGCCATTCAGGACGTGAAGGACATCAAGGCCGCCCTTGAAGCCAGCGAGGCCCAGCTACAGGAACAGCGCGTGCAGCAGGAGCAGCTCCAGGCCCAGCAGGCAGCCGACCTGCAGAGCCTCAACGAGCAGACCGACGCCTGCGCCGCCTACGTCGCCAGCCTCGACTACGAGGTACAGTCCCTCTATGCCCAGGCACAGGCCGAGGCCCAGGCCGCCGCACAGGCTGCCTCCCAACAGGTCGCCGCTGCCGCCCAACAGCAGATGCAGGAAGTCATCTCCGCTGCTGAGGACGCTGGCTACCACTACGACGAGAGCACCGGCGACTGGAGCGACTCCAGCGGCAACACCGTAAGCTCCGACACGGTAAGCAACGCCACCGGCTACGACGTGAGCTCCATCATCTCGACCGCCCAGAGCTACATCGGCACCAACTACGTGCTGGGCGGCGAGAGCTATGGCGGCATCGACTGCTCCGGCCTGACCTCGGCCGCATATGGAGGGTCGCTTCCCCACTACTCGGGCGACCAGTACGACAACGTGGTGAGCAACGGCAGCTACACCTCCGACATCGGCTCGCTCAACCCCGGCGACCTGGTGTTCTACACCAACTCCAGCGGCAACATCTACCACGTCGCCCTGTATGTGGGCAACGGCCAGGTCATCGACGCCATCCCCAACGGCGGCGTGCAGCTGCGCGACTACAACTACGTCGACGGCTACATCGGCGGCGGTACCCCTTCGGTGTAACGCCCGACACACCCCAGCGTCTCTTGCGCCCCGTTCGGCAACTTGGCCGGGCGGGGCTTTTTCATTGCGTGATATGCTCGCCGCCACGCAACACGACATCGAAGGGACCGGCCCCGTGAAAATCTGCATCCTAGGCGACAAGGCCTACTATAAGCGCATCTTGCCTGACAACACCCGCGTCGACTCCCCCGACGTGGTGTTTTTGGGGCGCGGCGCCACAAACGACGAGGTCGTGGCCGCCATGCCCGACACGCAGATTCTCATAGCCGATGCCATCGCCACGGTCGACGCCGACCTCATCGGCCGCCTGCCGCAGCTGCGCCTCATCCAAAGCGAGGGCGTGAGCTACAACAGCTTCGACTGTGCATGCGCGGCCGAGCGCGGTGTCTTCGTGTGCAACAACGCCGGCATGAACTCAGGCGCCGTCGCCGAGCAAACGATCCTGCTCATGCTGGGTCTTCTGCGCAGTGTGGCCACAAGCAACGCGGCCGTGCGACAGGGCAGGCAGATGGAAGTAAAGATGCGCTTCATGCGCGAGGGAATCACCGATCTTGCCGACTGCACCGTGGGACTGGTGGGCATGGGCGCCATCGGGCAGGCGACGGCGGCGCGGCTGCGCGCCTTTGGGTGCCGCGTGCTCTACGCCAACCGCTCGCGCAAACCCGCCGAGCTTGAAGAGACCCTGGGCATCGAATACATGGAGCTCGACGAGCTGCTCGCAAAGAGCGACATCGTGAGTCTGCACTGCGCGGTGACCCCTGAGACCTCGGGCATGGTCAATGCGAACTTCCTCGCAAAGATGCGCCAGGGCGCGTACCTCGTAAACACCGCGCGCGGCCAGCTTGTGGACAACGAGGCACTCGCGCAGGCGCTTGAGAGCGGGCACCTGGCCGGGGCAGGCCTGGACACCGTGCACCCTGAGCCCGTCGAGCTGTCGAACCCCCTGCTCCAACTCTCGCCGCAGGCCTCGCAGCGCGTGCTCTTCTCCCCGCACCTGGGCGGCATCACGACAGGCAGCATGCGCCGCGGACAGACCCACATGTGGGACAACGTGGCGCGGCTTGAGGCTGGCGAGCGCCCCACATGCATCGTGAACGGACTCTAGCCCCCCAATAATCTCCCAGTACGAAGGGGCTGTAACAAAAGCCCCTATAACGAATTCACGCCCCGTTCGGACCGGTC
>ERZ1034984.341-NODE-341-length-53069-cov-22.004093_pt1 | contig 53069 bp, 76 predicted proteins | sample MGYA00520589_ERZ1034984 | MGnify/ENA primary metagenome ERZ1034984 (study PRJEB33766, sample SAMN09781790) | gut metagenome | biome: gut microbiome | host: Homo sapiens | place: Madagascar | study: EMG produced TPA metagenomics assembly of the PRJNA485056 data...
AAAAATCACTAAAAATAACGATAGTTATTTATTGAAATATCACAAATATATAAAAATAGTGATTTTTTACTTGCAATCACTAAAAATAGGGATTATAATATAACCACAGTTAAGAAATTAACTTACAAAAACAAAAAAGAAAGCTGGAAAAATTATGAAAAAGAGAATTATTGTAAAAAGACCTATGCAGTCTGCTGAACTTATCGAAACAGAAATCAAGTACAGATGTGCTCTAAAGGAGTATATCAGTAATGACAGAAGAATTTTGCTTGAACCTGTTTCATTTTTAGGACTTGGCAATCTAGTTGCCATTGTTGATGAGGACAGAATAGCTAAGAATTTAGATATGAATGTCTTTATTTTCACCAATTCAAGTGTATATCCAATTCAACTGCTGTGTGGCAATGTTGTTTTTTGCAGATTGGTTCTTAATGACAACGCTTCATACGATTATAAAGTTGAAAGTTTGACAGACACAGACATTCAATTAATTAATAATTTATTGAATGAATACATGCAAATTACTATTGGTAAAAGCTTCAATCAAATGTATTCTTCTCTTGAAGAATACAAAAGACCAGTAGCATTTACTTTTGAAGGAGGAGAACAAATTAATGGAAATGACTAAACTAAAAGCCATTAGATATATTGGAATTGCGGTATCAATCGCAATTTCAATTATCATACGATTGATTATCGGCTATTTTAATGCCTTTATTATGTTGCCATTACTTTGGTGGATAATATCTCGTATTCCGGAAGAAATAAGAGATATGAAAGAAGCACTTGAATATTGTGCTAGTCAAGAAGAGGAAGAAGTTGACCCAGTTCTTGCTCCTCTAATCGATATGGAAATATTAGAAATTGACGAAGTTAATATTCCTCTAAAGGCTGAGGAGGTATGTTATGAATAATATACTGTCTTTCAACGCTGACATTGACTTTGAGAATGTGAAAACTTTAGTTTTTAACATTTTCACTAAAAAAACTTCTGATTTTGAATACAACTATTGTTGTCACTTCGCTATCAGAAAGATAAGCAATCTTCTCAATCACAATCAAATTACTGCAGAAGAATTAACTGATGATTATTTCGCAAGTATAATCATTGAACAGATTTCTCAGTACAGATTGATGAGTAAATATCTGTACAGCAGTAACAAAATTCAGGAGGCTGGTTAATTATGAAAGCAAGGCTACCGGCATTAAGCAAAAATCAGAAAGAGAAAGCTCGTGCTGAAATCGAGAAAATCGCTGATGAGGTCTTAAGCCAAAAATATGAACAGGCAATGAGAAGATTTATGAAGATTACTTGCCATGTTCTTAACGAACACTATGGCTTTGGTAAGCATAGATTGTCTGTTGTATGTAGTGAAATAGGTAAGCTATCAACGGAACACGATAATGATGAACTGTTCTTTGAACATCTAGACAGGGTTGTAATTGATTACTTGAAAATGAATTTTCCAAGAGAAAGTGAGGAAGAAAACAACCATGGAACTAACTAAGGAACAATTAAAGGCACTAAGGAAAGCATATCCTTATGGCACAAGGGTTGAATTAATCAGTATGGGCGAAGACCCTGCTCCAATTCAGCCTGGCACAAGAGGTAGAGTACATAATGTTGATGATATTGGAACAATACATATTGATTGGGACAATGGAAGACAAATAGGTATTGTGTGTGGTGTAGATAGAATAAGGAGGCTTTAAGATGTTTGCAATAAGTACAGAAGAAATCCAAGCACTTTTCGATAAGGAATTAGCAAAGGCGAATGAACACAATTCACAATTTCATTCAGCACATGAAGGATATGCGGTATTGCTTGAAGAAATAGAAGAAGTTAATGATGTTTGGTATAGATTAAGGGGCTTTGTTGAAGATATTTGGACTTTCAATGCCAAAAAGAACGAAACAACAAGTGAATATGTAGAAGCAACAAAGAAGTTTACTGCTGAACTTATCAAAGAGGCAATACAAGTAGGAGCTATGTGTGATAAATTCTTAAATTACTTAGATACGGAAAAAGAGGGTGAACAAAATGTTTAGATATATTGAGCTGAGCAAGTTAAGACCTCACCCACAAAACCCTCGTAAAGAACTTGGTGACCTTACAGAACTTGCTGAAAGCATAAAAGCAAGAGGAATAATGCAGAATTTAACTGTTATTCCTTCCGAAAATAATGAGTATTACACTATTTTAATCGGTCATAGACGTGCCGAAGCTGCCAAATTAGCAGGTGTAACTACAATACCTTGTAATGTAGTTGATGAAGAAATGTCTGAGGATGAACAAGTAGCAACAATGCTACTTGAGAATATCCAAAGAGGTGATTTAACACCTTACGAACAGGCAAAAGGCTTCCAACTTATGATTGATTTAGGTAATGACATCAATGACATTACTAAGAAAACAGGTTTTTCTCAGTCAACAATTCGACATAGAATCAAGATGTTAGACTTAGACGAACAGTTGTTAAGAGAGAAAGAAAGCTCCGGTGCAACTTTGCAAGATTACATACAGTTGGAGAAGATTAAAGATAAGGAAACGAAAAATGAAGTCTTGAAGGTTATAGGAACTTCTGATTTCCAGTTCAAGCTCACATCAGCATTGAAACAACAAGAACTGCAGGAACAAAAACAGAGATGGATTGATTATCTTACAAGTCAAGGGTGTATTGATATTTCTGATGTTGATAACAAATATCTTAAATATGATGTCTGCAGTACTGTTCCATTAACAGATAAGCCACTCAATCATAATATTGATGACTTATATCGTACAGATACTTTCGGTAATAGATTTTTCTCTATACCAAATAACTTATATTCACTATCTACAGTAAATTTGTATGTTGAATTAAGCAGTGAAGATGATGAAGATGATACTGATAACGAAGGTTCATCATTACCAAGAATTGAAGAACCTGACTACTCAGAACAAATAGCAAGGCTTACAGAAGTTAATGATTTGGCATCAACAAGTAGAACTAATTTTGTAACTAAGCTATATGTACCTAAGAAGGACGATTACAAAATAATTGTATCTTATATGAAAAGTATAATGTCCCAAGAATGGGGTGATTATTTAACTTACAATGATACACAGAAGTTAAAATCATATGTTGATGACAATACTTGTGCAGAACAATTCTTATTAATATACTGCCACTACCTTATACAATGTGAGTACACTTCCCTATTCTCACGATATGCCAGTAAACCAACCTACATTAAAGACGATAAGTTACTCAACTATGTAGAATTCTTGAAGAAACTAGGCTATCAAGTAGCTCAAGAAGAGCAAGAATATTACGATGGTACACATAAGGATTACTACAATGAAATGGAATAATGTTACAATCCCAAGCAATTTATATGTTTGTCAGTCTGAGAAGTCTTTTAGGTTTAAACTTCCTAGGCATTCACTCTACGGTGGCTATTCAATCTGGGTAAGCAAAAAACTCATCATATTTTTTGAGGGAGATTACATACTGCTGTATAAAGATAATTTTACTTTTCGGATAATAAAATATGGAAAAGGCAAATATAACTGGAAGGATATTTTAGATGAAAAAGAAATATCTGCAGAAGAACTTGCTGAAACATTTGGCTATGTTGAACCAGTTATCTACAAACCTCCAAAATTAGAACCATTGGAAGGAGTAACAATACTTGATGAACTCAGAGATGACTAGCAGTAAGCAACAAAAATTAGCCTTTGCAAAGCTATCAAAAATTAAAGTTGGTGCTCTATTTATGGAAATGGGAACCGGTAAAACTAAAGTTGCCCTTGATTTGATTAATTCAAGGGCAAATAAATTAGATTACATATTATGGATATGTCCTTTTTCCCTCAAAGATGAAATTGAAGCTGAAAGATTAAAGTGGTATCCAAATATGGAACTGAATATTGTAGGATGTGAGAGTATTGGCCAAAGCGACAGAATTTATCTAGAAGTTTTGAATAAATTAAAAAGTAGCAAATGTGCTTTTGTAGTAGTTGATGAAAGCCTTAAAATCAAAAACATCAGAGCAAAAAGGACAAAAAGAATTCTTAGTTTTAGTGAACATTCACAATACAGATTAATTCTAAACGGAACACCAATTTCCAAGAATATATTGGATGTGTGGACACAGATCCAATTCCTCTCCCCTAAAATTCTGAATATGACATTTAGTGAATTTAAGGACCATTATTGTGAGTATTACACTTGTGGCGAATTGAAAGGCAAAATAAAGAACACTCACAACGTGTCCCATTTAATATCACTAATTGAACCTTACATTTTTGAGTGCAAATTAGAACTAGACACAAAAAAGAACTACTATCAATACTATTATTGTGTTAATAATTTTGTTGAGTACGAAGAATACAAATTTACTATCTTTGATGAATATTTTGACAATGAAGAATTAAACTTTAATGCTTTTTCTATGGCTTTGCAGAAGTGGTATTGTGACTATGCAAATACCAACAAAGAGAAGGTATTAGATAATGTTCTTAATATAATAGACGGTCAAGCAATTATCTTTGTCAGATATTTATCGTCAATACCTGATGGAGCTAAAAGCATTACAGGTGCAAACAACAATCAAGAGCGAAAACAGATTATTGAAGATTTCAAAAATGGCAAATTTGCTATTTTATACATCACATACGGTTGTGGAGCATATGGATTGAATTTGCAATTCTGCAAAAATATCATATTCAGCGAAAACACTTGGGACTATGCACAAAGAATACAAGCTGAAGCTAGAATTTACCGAATCGGACAATCAGAAGAAGTAAATTACTATGATTTAATCTGCTCAGACATAGGATTAGAAAAGCTAATTAAAGAATGTGTAGGAAAGAAAGAATCACTTCTCAATGTGATGAAAACTGAGATTTCTAAGGTGAAAGGTGGTATCAAAGAATGGGTAAAAAGTATTTAACCACTAATGTTTTTGAGGAAACTCAAAAAAAGTTACAGTACATATTTAATCAATTTGATAATGTTCTTGTTGCCTTTTCTGGTGGTAAAGATAGTGGTGTTTGTCTTAATCTTTGCTATGATTATGCAAAAAATCATAATCAGTTAAGTAAACTTGCTATGTATCACCTTGACTATGAAGCTCAGTATCAAATGACTACAGATTATGTAGAAGATACCTTCAAGCAGTTTGATGACATAGAAAGATATTGGTTATGTTTGCCGATTGGTGCTGATTGTGGTTGCAAAATGGATGGAGATACATGGACTGTATGGCAACCGTCAAGAAAAGATATTTGGGTTAGAAGTATGCCAACTTATGACTATGTAATTAATCAAAGCAACTGCCCTTTTGCAATGTATGAAGGTCAAAAAGATTATGAAGTTCAAGAAAACTTTTGCAAATGGTACAGTTCAAAAAAAGGTACTACAGCAGTAATAATCGGAATACGAGCAACAGAAAGTTTGAACCGGTACAGAGCAATCAAAAGTGATAGAAAGAAAAATGGGTTTGACAATAAAAACTACATCATCACTAAAGATAATTTAACTTACAATGTGTATCCAATATATGATTGGGATACTCAGGATATATGGATATACAATGCAAAATATCAAAAAGAATATAACAAATTATATGATTTATATTACCAAGCTGGGTTGACCATTGAACAAATGAGAGTGGCTAATCCATTCCACAGTTGCGGTACTAATACCCTAAAATTATATAAGGTTATAGACCCTAAAAATTGGGGTAAAATGGTAAGCAGAGTTAACGGAGTATCATTTGCTGGATTGTATGGAGACACTTCGGCTATGGGTTGGAAATCAATCAAAAAACCTTCACATTTTACTTGGAAGGAATATTGTTATTTTCTTCTTAATACTCTAGATGAAAAAACAAAAGAGCACTATCTTGAAAAGTTAAACACTTCAATCAAGTTTTGGAAAGAAAAAGGTGGTTGTCTTGATGATAAGACCATCTCAGAACTAGAAGAAGATAATGTGCAGTTTACTGACAAAGGAATTGCTAAAAACAAAAATTCTTCTAAGAGGGTAATATCGTTTGAAGATTATCTAGACGATACAAACTGCACTAAATTCAGAGACATACCAACCTACAAGCGAATGTGCGTATGTATCATTAAGAATGATTATTCTTGTAAGTATATGGGATTTGCACAAAACAAAAAGGACCTTGATAAACGAAAGAAGGCGTTAAAAAAATATGCAAAGCTATAAATCACCTGTATATAATGTACAGGCAGTTCCGGTTGATAAGATACAAGCTAACGCTTATAACCCTAATAGTGTAGCTCCACCGGAGATGAAACTGCTGTATCAATCAATCAAAGAAGATGGTTATACAATGCCTATTGTTTGCTACTATCTTGAAGAGCAAGACAAATATGAGATAGTTGACGGATACCACCGTTATCGAACTATCCTTGAACACAAGGATATTTACGATAGAGAAAATGGGTGCTTACCTGTTGTGGTAATAAACAAAGACATTTCTAACAGAATGGCATCAACAATTAGACACAACAGAGCTAGAGGTAGTCACTCAATAGAATTAATGACTAACATAGTATCTGAACTTGTCGAAAGTGGAATGTCAGACAGTTGGATTATGAAGAATATAGGAATGGATGCAGAAGAACTTCTGAGGTTAAAACAAATCTCAGGTCTAGCTGCACTATTCAAAGACAAAGATTTCTCAAAAGCATGGGAATAAAAAAAGGAGATTATACTACTATGGAAAAGAAAAACAACACAGAAACATTGGACATCAAACTAGCAGAATTAATAAATGAACAACTTAATTCTGACGAAACTGCAGCCTTAGTGAAAAAGAAAATCAGCAAAGGTATTGATGAGGCGTTAAGCAATCTATTCTCTTGGAATGGTAAAGCAAAAACAATTATTCAAGAAAAGCTAGAGTCAGTTATGGTTCCTGCTATTGAGAAATATAATTTTGATAGATATCTATTGAAACTTGATACTGTATTAACTGATATTGTTAATACAACAAGATTACAAGATAATGTTGATATTCTTGAGAATTTCAAATCATTAATGGTTGAAATCAAAGATAATAAGATGTCTTTAGAAGATATCTTTAGACGATATTGCAAGATGGTAAGTAAGAATGTGGATACATCAAAATTAGAGGTAATTGCTGATGACGGTGGGCCTTATTATGACAATGTAAACTGTAGTGTTGAATTTGAAGATGGAGGAACATCATGGTTCTCTGATAGAAACCTAGGCAAACTTCTGTTTAAGTGTGATGAAGACGAGTCTTTAAACTTTACACTTGATTTAATTTCTAGTGATTCAGTCACTCATAATGATAATTGGAGATTATGTCGAGTACCAGGCACTACTGATATTCATTCCCTTGCGTTTTCTAATGAATTCAAATTACTTATTCTTCAACTTATGAGGAATTTTACTAATATAAATATTAGCAAAACTTATTTATCAGAAGAAGTTGAGGTTGAAGATACACCGGAAGTAACATTTATTTAAGAAAAACAAAGGCTAACTCATTATGAGTTAGCCAAGAAAGGATTTTAATTATGATTACTGAAAGCACTAGAAATGATTTTTGCGAATTTGTATATGATTCTTTATCAAATGAACCTGACAATTATTTAGCTAATCAGATTATTGATGAATTTGATAATGCTACCAAGAATTGTGTTGAATGGACGAAGGCAAGTGATAACCCTAATAGTTATCTTGAAGTAATTGCAGACAACACAAGTGATAGCCCAATAGTCCATTACAGATATGAAAGTGAAAAAGGAAACAAAGAAGATAAGGTTGCGATACTTTCAAGTATTCTTCAGCACTTATTCTTAGAAGAAGAATTCAATGCTGATGACTTGATTAATGAAGCTTTGCAAATAGCTAAAAGAAGTGTAGGTATTGTTGATTATAAGGAGTAATGCAATGAGCAATTTTATGACTGTAGGATATATAAACAACAAAAAGATTTTGCTTAAGTTGAACAATGAGAAAGAAAAAATACTCAATAAATATAAGTATTTTTCTTCTCAAGAACAAAAATTTTCTAGTCAAGAAGAATTTGAAAATTACATCGAACAGAAAAAAGAGATGAAAAAAGGTGACTTCATACTCAAAACTTTAGACACGGAGTTATCCAATTTCATCAAACTTGTTAGAGAGTTTCCAACTGAGGATTTAACCCGAAAAGCTGAATGGGGATCCCCCTCATTGGATGATTTTGAATATGTTAATCCGGACGGGACAGTTGACGAAGATTTATTAGTCTGTTCTCACTGTCATCAACCACCTCTATTCAATATTAAACAGAATGAGGAATATTCAAGATATTGCCCTAATTGTGGGTCAGAGATGGAGGAATAATATGCAATTTATTTTTAATGAAAAAACAGGAAAGTTTGAGGAATATAAGCCATACAAAGTAGTGGAAATTGCCTGCAAAACAGAGGAAGATTACAATTCTCTTATGGACTTATTAAAAAGAGATGAGCCGAAGAAAGTAGAGATAATTATGTCAACAAGTGACGAAACCAAAATTAGATACATAGATTGTTCAAATTGTTATGAACACTTTGCCGGTCTAAATTATTACTGTGGTAATGGTCTTAAATGGAGTTTTTGTCCAAGTTGTGGTCATAGAATTGATTGGGGTGATTTGAAATGAATGAATTTATTAAGGTTAATGAATTGCAACAAAAAATCAAAAATGACCCACGAATTATCGAAGATAATGCAGGTTATTATGATGATGTAATTCTGGTAGATGATATCAATGATATTATTAAGAAGTGTAAACAATATGAGTTTGAAGAACCTTGTACAGCAGGATGGATAAAGGTTGCAAATAACATTGAGATGGAGCGAGTGACAAGAGTTGGTTTGCGTTTAAAATGCTCAAAATGCGGAAATGTTGTATTTGCAACACGCATTAATAGTGGTTACATAATTGACAACTATTGTTCACACTGCGGTGCGAGAATGTCGGAAAAGGTTGGTGGAGATAATGGAAATTAAAGAGGCACTAGGAATTATTGAGGAAAGAATATCTTTCACTGTCGGAATTATTGATGGAGTTATTATTGACGGAGTTATTGGCGAAGCAATGGATACTATTAGAGATGTTGTTGCAAAACAAACACCTGAGAAAGTGATGCCAAGTTGTTTCAGTTCAACTTTTAAGAAATGTCCTCGGTGTGGCGAACTGACTATGGATAATGGTAAATATAATGGCGTTATAAATGCTTATTGTCAAAGGTGTGGACAGGCTTTAGATTGGAGTGATAATAATGAAAGGAGTAAAAAATGAAAAAGATAAATCAAAAAAGGTTTATTAAGCTATCAAGAAGATTTTACGCAGAAAAGGACATCAAAAGAGTCATTAACTTTATGAGGGAGCATAATGGTTTTATTTCTTATCTTGACTTTGTTGTTATCTTATCTATGCACAAATTAAATCTTGATAACACTTTGACTTATTTAACACAAATGCTTCAATTAGGTGCTAACAAAATTGAAACAAACATGAATGGGGGTATTTGATGGCTAGTGTAGTATCACATATTGTATGTTATTTAATCGGTGCAGTAAATTGAAAGTGGGGAGATTGCTATATGACAAGTGAAGATTTAAAGATTGAAATTAAGGGTCGAGAAATAGTTATCAAAAAGCTTGATACTGCAATCAGAGCATTACAGAAAACTATCACAAGAATTAAAGCTAATCGTGAGGAACGCAAAAAGAAGGTGCTGGAATATGCATCAGAAGATGAATTGGCAGAGGCTTTTGGTTACGGAGATATTTCTGAAACTGAGTATTATGCATTTCTTGATGCCTTGAGAGATGGTGTTGAAGTAATTGACAGAGAAACAAGTCCACAAGAAGTGGCATTTCATATTTTGGTTAGTTGGAATTCTAGGATGATACAAGATTGTGCAGACCTAAAGTATGAAATGCAGAAACTAAAGGATGTGAAACAATGAACGCTAAAGAGTACCTTAATCTTGTAAGGTTTGCTGATAGGTTGATTAATGATAAGGATAAGGAGTGAACAAAATGGGAATGAATATGTGTTTAGTTTGTAAACATTGCGACCCAAACAGGACTAATGACCTTAAACAAGTCAGGTGTAAAAGGTTTTCAACTTTCGTTGACGCACTTAATTGTTGCGACAAATTCACAACTAAGGAAAGAATAACCTTGACAGACACGATTAATAGACGGTTAAGGAGTGAGCAGGAATGACAGAACTTGAAAAAATGCAAGTAGCATTGTTTATGGTGATCAGAAATTGTCGTGTATTACCTATTGGAATTGTAAAAGAAAAATCTATGCAAGAAATTAACAAAATGTCTTATGAAACTATGCAAGAATGTATCAAAATGATTAATTTCGATACAGCTGTAAAGTATTATCAAGAAGGCAAACAACTATTTGAGGCGAATGAAAATGACACCTAACGAGTATAGACAAAAACATAAAAGATGTTGCACCTGTGTTTATTGGGAGGGTGGTGCTAAGGACTGCCAAGGCTATAAACGATGCCGTGTGAAAAACAAAGAAATGGGATGCAATGATGGTAAGTTTTGCAAGGTTTATAAACCAAGGAGGTTTGAAGGATGAAAACAATTGATTGTAAACTAACCAAAAACTATTTCAGAGAAAAGCAAAGAATGTGTGGCAGAAACACTTGTTTTGAATGTCCGTTGAGTTCAAATTCAAATGGCAAGAATAAATCTTGTAGTGCTCTTGAACAACTTTATACTTCCGAAGCAATAGAGATTGTTCAGAGATGGAGTAATGAGAACCCACAAAAAACTCTTTTATCAGAGTATTTGGAGCGTTATCCCCAGGCTGAGCTAGAGAATGGTTTGCCTCCTCTATGTGCTAAAGTATTAGGTCAAGGGGATGAGGAATGTAAACACGAATTTAATGAGTATTATAGTGATTGCCGAGATTGTTGGAATACACCAATAGAAAGTGAAGAATAAAATCAGGTAAAAATAGCATAGCATTGAAAACACATAGTAGTATTTTGCTCCTTTATCCCCTACTATGTGTTTTTGTTATATAAACACAATATATAGTGTACATCTTTGTGTAGTAATGGTATTGATTAATACCTCAAAAAGAGCGAACATGTGTGTACCGAAAGGGAAAACAACAAACTTTAAGGAGCATAATTATGAATACAAAAACAGCTAAGCAAATCACAGAAATGAAAGAACAGACAATCGGTGTTGAAGTTGAAATGAACAATATCACAAGAAGAAAAGCAGCAAAACTTGCAGCTGACTTTTTTGGCACAGGACGATTTGAGGACACAGCATACCGAAACGGTTATAGCACTTGGTCAGCTTGGGATAGCCAAGGCAGAGAATGGAAATTCCAAAAGGACGTAAGCATTCGAGGAACAGACATTCAGAAATGCGAAATGGTAACACCAATCCTTAAATACGAGGATATAGAAACCTTGCAGGAAATCATCAGAATACTTCGTAAAGCCGGAGCAAAAAGCGACTCAACAAGGGGATGTGGTGTTCACATTCACATCGGAGCAAAAGGCCACACACCACAAACACTAAGAAACCTAGCAAACATTATGGCAAGTCATGAAAGACTTTTAATTGACGCATTGAACATTGACGATGGACGAGTTAACAGCTACTGCAAAACAGTTGACACAAGGTTCTTGGAAAAGGTAAATAAAGTAAAGCCTAGAACAATGTCAGACCTTGCAAATGTATGGTATGAAAGCCACAATTCAATTTACGATAGAAACCAACATTACAACGATAGCCGATACCATATGCTTAACCTACACGCAACCTTCACTAAAGGCACAGTTGAATTTAGACTTTTCCAATTTGACAAACCGGCAAACGGAAAGCAAAACGGACTTCACGCAGGACAACTTAAAAGCTACATTCAGCTTTGCTTAGCACTTAGCCAAATGGCAAAGACAGTAAAGACAGCAAGTCCAAAGCCACAGCAAACAGAAAATCCTAAATACGCAATGAGAACTTGGCTTTTAAGACTTGGCTTTGTAGGGGACGAATTCAAGACAGCAAGAAATGTATTCACCAACAGACTTTCTGGGGACACAGCCTTCAGAAACGGCAGAACAGCCTAAGGAAAACTTAATAAATGGCTAACCTTAGAGATAGGGTTAGCCTTAAGGTGGTAGAAGGGTATCCCCTTCAGAAAGGATTGATTTAAAAAATGAAAAAATTCTATGTAGCTTACGGAAGTAATCTAAATGTTAAGCAAATGAAAATGAGGTGCCCAGGTGCAACCATTCTTGGTACTGCAAATCTTATGGACTATGAACTACTGTTCAAGGGTAGTAAGACAGGTTCATACCTAACCATTGAGAAAAAGGAAGGTAGCACTGTTCCGGTTGCAATTTGGGAAGTAACAGAAAGTGATGAAAGGTCCCTTGATAGATATGAAGGTTATCCAATCTTCTATTACAAGAAAGAATTGAAACTTCAGTACAAAGGAATACGAACCGGCAAAAGACGAACAGTTAATGGCTTCGTATATATTATGCACGAAGAAAACCCAATCGGTATTCCTAGCGATTACTATATGAACACTTGCATTAACGGGTACGACACCTTTTACTTTGATAAGAATATACTTATCAATGCCTACAAAAAATCTAAGGAGATGTTCGAAAATGAAAACTAATGAAATGACAATTCACACCTGCCCCAAGTGTGGGAAAGAATACAAAGGGCGTGGTGCTTTATCAAGGGTAGATAGTTTTACAACTATCTGCCCAGACTGTGGCACAAGAGAGGCTTTAGAAAGCATTGGTGTTGATAAAGTAGAACAAGATAAAATTCTAGGAATTATTCATAACGCAAAGACATAAAAAAACAGGGTTAGCACAACTTAATGCTAACCCTGTTTCTTATTTTGGCTTATAATTATTAGTATTAGTCTGACTTCTTGAAGGAATATAAACTAAAATCTCACTTAAATCACAATTTAAAACTTTGCAAATTCTGTCAAGATACTCTAGATTAACTCTTTCGCACAATTCGTGATACATATCATTTATTGTTGAAGGTCTAATACCAGTTTTACGAGCCAAATCAGCTTGGGTGATTCTCAATTCACCCAGCTTTCGTGATAGTAGAATTCTAACAGCCATTATTCCCTATTGCTCCTTCGGTTATAAAATAGCACATACAACATACTGCTGTATGCTAATCGTTATATAATAACAATTTAAGTTATAACTATTTTAAAAAATAATATAAAATTTTAAAAACAGCGTTGACTTCTATGTTATCTTATGTTATTATTATAACATAAGATAACGCAAACAACTTTAAATAAACAAAAGGAGGAATTTTAAAATGAAAAAAATTTTGAAATTTGACAGTGAACCCCTTGAAGCTGAGGTTAAAATCTATTACGACCAAATGGGTCATTTCTACAATGTATATGAGCAAAACGGACAAGTAATGATACTTGAAGGTTTCGGCTGTAAAAATAATGTTACTTCTAATTTCGTTTCTGATGTAAACGAAAAGAAGCAAAGAATTTATGTAGAAGTAGACAACCCATCAATTAAGTACAGCAATGATAATGGCGATAGTGTCGAAGAACCTAGTCATTCTGACTATCGTGATTGGAAAAACTGGATTGAAACAGATGGATATCTACTTTCTCTTAAGGAAAGTAGATTAGCAAAAGGCTTGACACAAGAAAAAATGTCTCAAATTTTTAATGTGCCTATCGAAACATATCAGGACTGGGAAAACGGTAAAGAAGTACCGGCAGATATGTTACTGTTAATCAAAGATAGTCTTTTTGCTGATGACAAGTATTACAAGCGTCATGGCTGGGCTACAAAATCAAAAAGAATTATCAAAATCACAGAATGACAATAACCACCTCTTTTGAGGTGGTTAAGAAAAATAAAGGAGCAAAACTATGAAACACACAAGATATGTAAGGGACAATCAGGGTAACTTTATTGCTGAATATGAAGTACTTGACGATGCAGAGAGAGAAATCCTAGTAGATGGTGTCAAAGTACCACCTACTACAAGATTTCCTATTGAAGAAGAAAGATGGTTGAATGAATTAATTGATGACTTCGAAGAAGGCTTCAATGAAGTCAAAGACGGATATGAATACTTGTCTTTCAACAAGTTTACAGTTCGCCGTAAAATTGGCAAAGTAACAAAGATTGATGAGGTGAAATAACAATGAAGCAATTTGTTATCGAAGAGTTGAGAAAAAAGAAAGGTTTATCTAGGAAACAACTAGCTGAGGCTATAGGGGTTTCCGATATGCAGGTGTATCGTTGGGAAAACATTGAAGTTGGTGACAAAACACCTGTTACCGAAGACGAATTGAAAATCAAAGAAGAGAACCTAAAGAAACTTGCTGATTTCTTTGAGTGCTCCACTAACGATTTATTCAATGTCGAACGAAAAGATTGGCTTGAAGTGGCAAAAAATGACGGTATTGCATGTGCTAATTCTAAGATTAACGCAAATCGACTAAGCACTTCAAAAAAACTAATTCTTGAAGCACTAAAGGCAAATGACAGAGATAGAGTTACTGAATTATTATTGCAACTTTCTGTTGAATCTGAAGTTGAATTTGAATTCTTTTATCGCTGGTTAGCGATAAAAGAAATTGAAAAAGAGAAAGAATATGTTTATGCTTTCTTAGCTTCAGCAATCAAAACTGAAGAATAATGGAGATATGATATGAGTAACTGTATACCATTAGATTTTATTCTTAATTATAATAAGAAATACCCTAACATTTGGAAATATACCGAAGAGTTCCAATCAGAAAAAGACCTATGGGATGATAGTGTATGTTACTTTCCTATTGGAGCTTCAATGGGAATATTACAAGAATTTTATAATGTTCCATTCCCTCTTCTTACAAAAGATGCTTATATCATTTCCGGCTTAGCTGGATGGAGAATAGACAAACAGGTTTATCAATTTGATGAACCTGTTTGTAATTTACTCTTCCAACAAGCCGAAAATCCAGAAGATTTGATGTTGACAACTGATGTTTTCAGATTGATGCCCTCAAAATCGGTGTATATTAAGTATCCTTCAAATATTATTAACGACAAAAATAATTATGTTGATGGTTTCCTAGCTTGGATTGAAAGTGATATGAATGACCATTCTTATGAATTAAGATTGGTTCACATCGGTAATATCAACGGCGAAAGAACAACTATAACCAACGAGATTATACATTTAATCCCTGGTAAAACTGTTAGTGACGGTGTTGATGAAGCATTAAATCTTGTAAAAAATCAAAATGATATTGGAAATAAAGTTATCTCTGATATTCAACAAGATAGGTATTTTATTGATGACTATAAAATGAGAATTTCTAGAGATATTCAGCTTGTTTTGTATCTTTGTGCATCCAATGCTGACATTGAAGAAAATCCTGAGCAAAGCAAAATCTATCGATTTAACAATGGTATTATCAAAGACAAATACCGTGAAATCAAAATCTATGATGTAGGGTATAAACTCTTTGATGAAATAGATACACTTGAAGAAGTAGAAAAAGAACCTAGAAAGCACTCTAATAGTGTTGGTACAAGCAAATCACCACATATTAGAAAAGCTCATTGGCACCATTATTGGGTCGGCAAAGAAAACGAGAAATCAAAAATACTTAAGTGGCTACACCCTATGTTTATTAATCCTCAGAAGGGTAAAAAGACTGATAAAAATAAAGAAGATTAAATACATAAATAGCTGGATAAAAATTATCTAGCTATTTTTTATATTTATTTTTAAAAAAAGTGTTGACTTCTATGTTATACTATGTTATTATCATAACACAAGATAACACAAAAATAACTTTTTCAGATGAATAAAAAGGAGATTTTTTTATGGCAAAAGAAGATAGAAGAAAAAGAGTCTTAGGCATAAGTGCTAAGGAAAAAGCAAATTACATTAAAACATTTTTTGAAGGTGGAGAAAATCAATTAGAAATAAGTTATCAATTTTGTCATGACATTGGTATGATACCATTAGACCAACGAAGGAAAATGGAACAAGACCCTAGTTATTATAGATACTATGTATATACTCCTGATACAAAAGGATATGCACCTATTGTTGAGTTAATAGAGTTCCTTGAAACTACTCATATTATCGACGGTTCTTATAATGCTGCATTAAGAAAGCCTTTTATTCCTTTCGTTAGGGATAAAAAACTTCAATTAAAAAAGGAATTTTTTCCTCCTTTTTTAGTTCGTTTTCAAAAAGAAATCAACGAGTATGGAATTGAAGTTGATGTAGCAAGAGAAAGTTGTTTTGCCTCATCCAAAAAAGGCAAACAATTTATGGAAAGATATAACTCAGGTGACAAAAATATTGAAGTATTTGATATTAATGCTGATATAGATTTATACATTGCGTGGGTATTATTTGATAAATTTATCACTGATTATGTACCAAACATATGGGCATAAGTTAAAGAATCAAACAGCTATAAATTATCAACACTAATGGATATTCCATTGATGTTTGATTTTTCTAGCTTTATTAATAAAAATATTGAAGGAATATACAGACAAAGAAATCTAACAAAAGCAAAAAAGACCCACAGCAGTAATTTTACATACTGCTGTGGGTCTTTTAATTTTGCACGAAAATTTTAAAATTTTACTTAAACAATTTAAAAAGTTAATGATTTTGTTTGATTTTTTAATTAATTATTTCAAACTTTAACGATTTTGTTCGAATTTTTAATCATTTGTTCAATCTTTTAATTAATTGTTTCAAATTTTAAGGTTCAATAAAGTAAGCCTTACCATTATGCTTATCACTAGAAATAAGTTTACCGTAATACCAACCTTTGTATTTACCACTCTCAATGGTGCATACAATTCTGACACGATAGTCTTTCTTAATCTTGGTATTAGTATTAAACTTGGTTTCTTTAGCGTTAAGTCTATGGAACTTACTACCAGCTTTGAATGTCTTAATCTTGTATGTAGATAGTCCACTAATTGACTTGCAAATATGACTATTTGCAATATAGTAAACTTCATTCTTATACTTTACCTTAGACCAACCAAAACCATCATCAGACATCCATGTTACTGCTGTACCTCTCTTGATGTTCTTTGCCGGTACACTACTCTTGCCTACTGTGTCACGATATGCTGACTTATATAGTGCTGCATTATGACTTACTTTAACAGTTTTATTTGTGTCAGTAACTTTACAACCATTAGTAAGGTTAGTAGCTGTATGACACTCGTCATTAAGCAAAATATCGCCTTCACAGAGGTAGTTATCAGATGTAAGGTACTTATTATCTGTTAAAACCTTAAAGCCTGCATCAGCTAAAATCTTACGCATATTACCTGTATATGTACAAGTGATATTCTGCAAAGCCTGGATACCTAGTAGATGACCAGTTGCTTTAATATTTGCAATAACACCAGCTGAGCAATCTGCATCACATTTTTTAGTAATCTTACTAGGATTATAATTAACCTTCTTAAGTTCATTATAATAGCTATCTCTATTGTACTGATTATAACCAATATGGTCATTGTTTGCAGCTTTCCTTGCAAGGTCTGCGATTTTCTTTCTTACTTTTTCGTTTGGATGACGAAGAACGCAATTCCAAGGTCTTGAATACCATGGAATAATCCACCATTCTGTACCTGTCTGATCACCGGCTTTACCACCTACAATATTGCCTCTTTCATCTCCACCACTATTGCTAATCATAATTATTTAGCCTCCTTATTTGATATAGATACATTTTCCCACTTTTTGTACGCATCCAAGTAATACTCATCTTTATCGCCATTGAATGTTACTTCATAATACATACCGTCACTAACCGTTGTAGATAGTAATGCTTTATGGTTCTGCAAAGTCTTACAGAACCATACTACATACACATCATTTTTAGTAATTTTCTTTTTATCAGTTACATCTACTCTCTTGTTATAGTAGTCTACAACCAACTGCTTACATTCTTCTTGTAAATTCATTTTACTGTTCCTCGCTTTCATCCACCTCAGGAAGACCTGAAACTGATGTTAGGATTGATAGCACACCAGCAAGAACTGATGCAGATACAACTGCTACCCAATCAACTTCTGTTAGAAGTGCAGTAGCACCGATTGTAGCAACTGCAGTTTGAGCAGTTGTCTTGACTGCTCTTACAGCAGCAGCTTTCCACCACTTTTTCCAGTTTCTCATATTCTCACCTCCTTTCCTATTATCCGTGGATAATAAATCCTAGATAGTAGCCAACCAAACCTGTGGCAACTGCTCCTAAAATAAGTCTTACCCAATATTTCCATGATTCTCTTTTACTTTGTTCAATCTTATCAATCTTCTCAGACTGTTCTTCGAGTTGTTTTGACTGAAATTTGATTGACTGAGCAAGTTCATTCACACTAATTGTTAAAGACTGAAGGTTTTTGTTTTGTTCTTCTAGGTCTTTAATTCTGTGTTCTGCTGCTTTAATTTTAGTTTCATGTTCGGTTATTGCTTTGACTACACTCTCAGCATCCATATAAGCCACCATCTCCCTTAAAAAAAGCACTACCTTAATTGGTAGTGCTTTGGCTTAATGATTACACAAATATTATGTTTGTGAATCATCATATTCATTCTCTTCTTCGTTATCTTCACCCCACATTGCAATTACTGCAGCATAGTATTCATCAGATAACACATTTTTTAGCACTTCTCTATCTTCTTTAGTGTTGCTAAATGAATTTCGTTCATTACTGCCAACCTGCATTTCTACACCATTTACAGTAATAAACTGTTGCTTTAATACCGATACACTTTCCGGAGTTAGCATATCAAGAGTTACTCTTTCTTTCAGTTCCATTTTATAATCCTTTCCTAGCTATTAATTAAATAACTAAATGTAGTTGTAATAGTTTCATCAGAAGCAAAATTTCCACTAATTTTATTAATATAAAAATGAGTTCCACTAACTGCTAACTTATATTGATTATTAGCACTCGAAATAACTAACCATCTATAAGTTTGACCTATTGTAGCCATAAACGGTAATCCTAAACAATCAAGATAATTTTTATCCGAAGGTAAGTTTGAAACAGCTATTTGAATTGTTACCATATTTTCAATTTTTGTATAATTGAACTTAGCGATAATATTAGTGCCTTGATAATATATATTACCAATACCCGTTTCAATTTTCGAATTATCGTACTTCTTTTGAATATTATTGCTATTTTGCTTAATTTTTTCATCTAACAAATCATTTTTATAATCTGTATAGATTTTTGTATCAGCTATATATTTAAGCTGAAAATCACAATCTGCAATAATAGTTGTTATTGGATAGTAAGTGTATAAAGAAAGTATTTTATCAACTTCATCCTTAGATAAATCAACCCTAATCGGCTTTGCAAGTGGAGCAACCATATACACTTCATTGTCATCAAGCCACTTTTTAAATTTTGCAATATCACCATCAAATTCAGTCATTCTGATTGCAATTCCAACACCACTAACATTTATCCAACCTATTGAATTATCAAAAGCAGTATTCTTTTCATTTTCTCCTACATCAAGATGACTGCATAAAATCAAAGGTTTGTTGTCTTTCACATCAAATGAATATGAATAGTCATTTCTGAAAAATCTATTTGTCGTTGCAGAATAATTCCATTCATAGCTGGTTGATTTTTTCTGTGAGGTGATTCTTTCAAGGAATAATCTCTGTGTTATGTAACCTGTACCGTCATTATTTACTGTGAGGGTATCACATACATCACCTATACCATGTAAAGATTTTTCAATCTTTAGATTGTTACATTCACAATATTCATAGTTTGTTGCAATACTACCGACCTCAATCTGAATATTACTGATAGTAACTGTTGCTTCCACATTATTAAGATAAAAACAAATTGCTTTATTAAGTTTGCTTGTGCCAACTACTTCTGTTACAGAAAATCTTTGTTTTGTTGACGAAATATCTACATAAGTGTAACTATACTTCGTAAACTGTACAGCCATTTTACAATCAACATCAGATTGAATATCAAATGATAAAGTAACTGATTTACCATTTAGCTTTGTATAATCAATACCATATCCTCGGTCTAGACCTGCAGGGGTATTTACATCTGTATGTCTTATAAATACACCAGAATTTACCGCATTTCCATTTGTAGTAAAATTAATTATAGAATTTATTCTGTCCGTAGAATTAAGAATAGCGTTACTATTTATATGAATTGAACATCTATTCATATAAAACAAATTCTTCTTGTATAATGTAATAGTAGGATTATTAACATTTTCGATAGTTACTGGTGCCGTTGGAGTTGGTACAGTAGATTGTGTTGAACTACCATATAAAGATAAACCTTTAATATGTTTTTTGGAGCTATCATTTAAATAACAATATGATACTTTGTCAGTACCGCAAATAATATTATCAGCTTTAGCTGATACATTATTTTTAATATTTGGAATACATCCAGCGATTAAAGGTATACCCTCTGATACCCTGTGTGGCAAATACGGAATATTTGCATCATCATACTTACATAACATTGGATAAATAACAGTATCAACTTCACCAACTGTGGAACCTATTTGTACTGTTAAATATATAGATGAATATTTTGAGTTATCGATTGTCAACGTAGTATTGTTATAATAAGTGCTTTTACCGGCTGTATCCATCAATGCTATTTGACAATACACAATAACATCTGTGTTATTTATAGCACTATCACTAATATAATACTCACCATCTTCTAGTGATAACTTCTGATTAGTTAAAATTGGTTGATACTTACTAACTGTTGTTCCTGTAATGTGATAGCCTTCATCTTCTGTTTTATTAACAGTAAAGATATTACTTTTGACTGTTAGCAATTTACTCCAGTCAAATAAATTATGACTTTGCACTAAATTAGCTTTATTAGTATCAAGCAAATTAATGTTATCAGCATTATCTCCAACTGCCTTATCTGTCGCTGTCTTGTAAGTGTTAAAATCTGTTTTATCTAGCTTACCAGATTTCAAACTTTCAATGTCTGATAGAGGTGTTTCTAACTTAGAATTTACATAATCAAAAACCGCTTTAGTTGATGGGTAATAATCTGAGCTAGGAAAGTTAATTTTTTGTACCTTGTTAGATGTGTTTTCCTTAGCATCATCAGACACAACGAATTCTGCCATAGTGCCGTCATTCTTTTTGATTAGCAATTTGCCTGAATCAGAAAGAAAAATCGGTTCTCCAATATCATAAAAAGCAGTATTCAAGTCCGATTCCTTACCTCTACGAAGTAAAATCTTATACTTATTATCAGCCATAGACTGCTTCCCTCCAATCATCAAAGACATAATGGCCAGTACCATGTTCACCTTTATATCTTGCAATTCTATAATACAGTTTCTTTGATTTTAAACACCATAATAATTGATATGGCTCTGATTCTACAAACACTGTTCTCAAAACAACAGTATCATCAGTATATACAATGATTTTCTCAGAGGTTTCTTCTGTTCGCAGATATCTATCTGCATTGATAGATACTGAACCACTTGGAGTGAATAGTTTAGTACTGTCATCTTTTGGCGATTCATCATATGCAAATGATGATGTTGGAGTTGCGTACGCTGATACATATTGTTTAATAGCCTCATCTGTATCTGTCTTATTATAGTAATTGGTTTCAAGATATGCTTTTGAAACCGAAACATTACTATCTACTGCAATAGTAGTTGATGAACTATCAGCAACAGCAACATAGAAGTTTTGTAACACTTTGACAGGTGCATAATTGTTGTATGCAGGAAGATAATCTGCATATTCCTCATCAGCTACAGCAATAGAATACAATATTTCTTGACCGGTACTATTTTTCTTATCCTTTGCAAATAGTCCAATCTCAGTAATCCTATAACCTGTTTTCAGCTCTACATTGGAGAGTATTCCTTCAATACATACGGTTTTGTTATCTACAATAGACAATGAACTAATGGAAATACTCTGTTTTTCATTTTTAAGGCTAGTTAATGAAGATACATTATCCTCCGTTTTATAAACTCCATCACCAAAAGCTATGCGTGTAAACTGTACTTCAGATATACCAGCAATGGCTTTGTTGATGAGTTTTTGTGCCTCAATAGTAATCGTATTAGACTTATATTTAGCCAAAATACATTCCACCTTTCTTTGTTGTTATATGTGCGATATTACTTATAAGTAATTACCGTTAATGATTATTCTATCTTCTGTATTATTAAGTTTTCCACCGTCAACAGTATTTGCAAAACTAGTAGATGATAAAGTACCACCGTCAATACTTTCTACTGTTTGCATAGATGTTGAAGCAAGTGCAACAGAACTAAAAGATGTAATTGAAGAAGAAGAAAAAAACACTTCATTTTCCGCAGTTGAGGGTTTGTATTGAAATACAAAGGGTAAATGTGCAGGAATTCTTGTATTAATAGCTTGTAGAATATCAGTAATGTTGTTCTTAATATCACAATTGCTTGTTGTAAGAACAATATAATTATTCTTTGTACTATCAATAGCTTTAAATTCACCTTTACAAGTGCCATTTGCAATAGTTTCAACTATATTACAAAGTTGACTCATTGTTAATTTACCGTGACCACCATAATAAACCTTGATGATATTTCTTCGTTCATCAAGGCTTTTATCAGATGATATTGTAATGTCAAAAAACTTCTCGAATTCTTCAACTGTTTTTTCGTCCATTGTGTCAATAAATTTATTATTGATAACTAATTCAAGCGAACTATTAAAATCTTCAGAGACTTTAGCTTCTACTTTTAGAAGTTCATCTAGTTCCTTTAATTCTGTAATACAAGAAGGATATAAAGATTTTAACCATTTATATGTACTTATATCATTATGAAGAGATAACACTAAGTGATACACCTCCTAAAACACCTACGCTACCTTCTGGAACGGTAATTTTAGTTTGGCCACCGTTTACATACAAAGAAGAATAATCAATCACATTGTCTAATTCAATAATAATTGAACCGATTTTAGCATAGCTGATATTTCTACCGGTATCTGAATGTAGTGCAACATCCTTGAAATATTCTCTCATTGCATCAACAATTTCTTGTGATACTGTACTTTGTTGTATACCTTTCTTAATTTCAGCCTTAACACTAATTGATATTGTGAATTCTTTTGCACTCTGTGCCACAAAATGAGCACCTAAAGGAGCAATACCGTCACCATATCCACTACCTAATTTCATTAGTGTACCCTTGTTATCAATAGCAACTGAGTAAGCAGGTTTCATAGGGTCAATATAGTTTTGTACATAATCAATCAAATCTTGTGTTAGTGGTTTACCCTCTGTTGATAATAAAATCGCTTGTACGGTATTAGGACCGTACTTTAAAGGTGTAATTGTTGCTCTACCAACACCATTAATCGATTCACACCACATTTTATATTGTGCTGCGTTTCCGTTTTCAGCAGGACCAGAGATTTTATTTTTAATTCTGTTACGAAGTGAATCATCTGTTTCATCATCAATAGCAGTTACGATACGAGAACCAAAGTAAGCACTTTCCAAATCATCAATATTTGTTACCGGAACTGCTATCGTTCCACTCTTGATTGAGTTGTACTCTGTACCTGTTTCTTTACACACTAGAAGTATCTTCGTTGGGTCTTCACTATACACTTCGATACCAAAAATACCTCTTGTATCTTCATCAAAGAACTCTGCCGGTTCTTCTAGATTGAATAAATCAACATCACCTTGATAATTCAACAGATATTTAACCGGTGTAGCTCTAATTCTTGATAGCCCATGTTCTGAAGCAAATCTATCAAGGTATTCACCTGTTGCAGTTTCAATGTTTGTCATTAGATATGCTTCTTCTAATTCTCTATATAATAGTGCCATTTCCACTGCAATTCCAGCGACTGCATCATAAGCAATAGAACCTTCCCTCTTATCAATATCCGAAGGAAAACACTCTAGCAAATCATTTCTTATTTTTTCAGTAGTCATGTTTTCAAACATTGTCTATCACCTCCTGTACAAACAAGCCATTGCCATATATTGTATCAACCAAAAATTTAATGTTAAGTACATTTTCTTCTAAAGTAATAGAAAAATCATATACATCAACTATTCTGTCATCAACTAGCAAACAATCTTTAATAAGCGAAGGTATAACGGTATATATATAATCGTCTGTAACACTTTCACCCATTACTGTGTTAGCAATCTCTGACCCATATTCAGTTGAATATATAGCCTTGTATTCGTTTCTCTCTGTAATTATGGCCTTATGAATAAACTGCATTAAAGCCTCTTTGTTATCCACATGGCCAACTATCCTCTTATTTTTCCAATCAATAGCATATGTTTTGTTCGCATATTCTTCCTCTTCAAATAGCTCATCATCAATAGTAATAGCTACATCCATAACATCACACCTTATCTAACAAATAAAATAATTCATCTTCAACAAGAAAAAGTAAGTACACATTATCCCCAACTTTAACACTTTTCATTCTCTGAGGAACTATCAAATCGTCATTGGAGATAATAAGTTTTTCATTTGAGGTAGCAACAAGTTTAATGCCTTTTGAAGTAGAAACAACCTTTGCAGACATTAAAGATAATTGTTGCTTTGCTAAAGACTGAATTATTGCTTTCAATGAAGTATTCTTCATTTTAATTCTCCTTGTCTAGCTCCATTCTTTTTCGTCATACACATTAAGAGTTAGCTGTGTACTGTAACCACCTGAGTCATTGAAAGAATGAGTATCACTGTCAATATAGTATTTACGAGATATGTTTAGAGGTCTAATTATGACATTAACACAACGACCACTAATAAGCCTCTTATCGCCATTAACTGTAAGGGTTAATGTATTATCAACTTTATCCCTGTTCATTAATTCTCGTCTAGTGTACTTGCTTAACTGACCTTTGTTTTTTTCCTTGTTGTAAGAGATCACGTCTTGAAAAACACCTATTACACTTTCAAGGGTTACATTCCAAGATGAAGCCCTAAATTTGTTTTTATCGTCATACATTTTTATTCGTGTGACAACATTTTCATAGGATTTCACTCTCTTATAGGATTGCACATTAGTACCGGTTTCTATAATGAGATTAACCACATCTTTAGACCTTCTTGAAAGGCTTAATTTTCCCTTATCAGCACGAATATAATATCTTATACCCGTATGCTTATAAGTCTTAGATAAAGCCGAAAGAAGGCAATCCCAAGCCTTTTTACTCTCTTGTATATGTGACTTAATAATATACGGAGTTTTTGCAGTGCTTGATACAGGAATATTGTATCTCTTACACACATTGAGAAATATGCCTGATGCAGTTTTATTCTTGATTACGAAAGTATCTGTATTATTAGAAAGATACACACCAACATCATAGGCTTTACAAGTAATAGTCTTATTGCTAGAGTCCTCTTCTTGCCGAAGAATTATGCCTCTAAACGCTTCATCATTATTTATCTTATAAATAACATGATTACCCTGTTCAATATCAATTCCTGCCATTGCTATATTTTTATCATTAATAAGAGTGAATTCAAGGGTTCTACAAGCCGAGCCCTTTTGTCCACCCCATGTTGCATTAATAAGCAACTCAGAAATATCATATTTAGTTTTCTTACCTTTAATAAGATACAAGGTTAATTTATTAGCCATAATAAATCACCTTCCCTAATCCGGTAACAGCAAAACTGTACCCGGCTTTAACCATTTTTTAGGTTTATGATACTTTTTTGCAATAGAATCAATCAAAGACTTATTTAACTTATAGATAGCCTCATCTTTTTGTGAATCACCACAGGCAACAATAGCAATAGCTAACAGTGAGTCACCTTTTTGTACTGTATATGTTCTGTTTTTTACTGCTGTATTTACTCTCTTTCTTTTTTTCTGTCCTATTTTGCGAACAGAAACAGTTTTGTATTGCTTGAATGTGATACTGTAGTAAATACTACCAACATCACCACCCTGTTCATAAGACTGATAATCTGTAATCAAGCAATAATAATCTAGATACATACCAGTAATAATCAAATGAACAACAGTTTGTTCTCTGAGTAATTTTTGTAGCTTATTGTGATACCAAATTGGATAATGACGATATCTATTAACAATTAATTCACTATAAGAAAAAACTGAGTCAAAAGAGATAGTAACAAGATTGGGAGTACCTCTCTCCATTAGTTCTCCCAGTTCTTCAATATTAACAGTATTATTCTTACTTTGCATAGTCACCGTAACCTTTTCCGGATTAATCGGAATAGTGAATTTACTTTTCTCATTATTCCAAGTCAGAATAATTTTATAATCATTAGAACTCATAACTATCATCTCCTTCCTCAAATATTTCTTCATTAAGAATATTGATAAGAACTGGCTTTAAGTTCTGTGTCATTACATTGACAATATCTTCTTTATTCGTGTTCTTATTAGCACCTACAACCTTAATAGAGCCTATGCCTTCTAGCTTAATAGTAACAGTTTTATCAGCTGAGGAAGAATTAGAATTGTTTGTGCTATTTGAACTTTGTGAAGTATTGATTGAAAAGTTAGGTGCAATCTTTTTGTCATCACCATACAAGAGATTTCTTGTTTCTTGTGCTGTATATACTTTTGCACCCTTTTGGCCAACAACAAGTTCAGGACCTTCTTCACCGGCTAAGAATATGTCTTTTGCATAGTCTGTACCGATTGCGTTTTTGGAAGTATTTTTAATATTAAAAGGGTCTTTGCTATCAAAATCGAACCAGTTACCATTTGTACCAGCTACAAACTCAGTAGTATTCTTTTTCTTATTTTTATTGCTTCCACTATTATTATCATTGAATATAAGTAAATTCTTAGCACCTGAAATTGCATCAGCCATAGCACCGGCTATTCTATTCTTGTTACCGGTAATTTCATCAATGTAAGCATCTATCGTCTTTTTAGCACTTTGCTTTGCATCTTTACTTAAATTTAATTTATCAATAGTATCTATTGCACTTTTAACAAGTTTTTCTTTTGATTTATCAAAATCAGTAGTAATATCAGTATAACTAGATGATAATTGCTTTTGCTTATCATTCAAATTACTGTATTTAGTTACAATATTCTGTAGTGTAGTTGTATCACCATTCTTAACTGAGTTAGCTAAGCCTTGAAGAATACTTGCACTATCTTTTGAACCGTCATCAAGTTCAAGCAATACATCTTTTAATCCTTTGATTTTACTAGTATAGCCTTGAAGAACGGTAAGATTATTTTCATAATTGTCCCAATATGTAATTTGTGAATCAAGGTTATTTGCAATAGTATCAGTAGATGTAGATGTAACTTTTTCTGCCTTATCCCATAAAGCAAATTGACTAGAAAAAGACTTATAATATGAAGCGTATGTCTTATCATAAGTTTTAGCTAAATCTTGTAAATTACTCTCAATTTGAGCAGCACTATTTGTTATAGCATTTTGTATTTTATTATTACTATTGGCCACTAGACCTGATTTTTCGATAAAGGCTTCTTGTAATTCTTTTTCTGCATTAGCAACTTCTTCATCTTTATCTATAAGTTTACTATTTACATCATTACTATCTTCCTTGATACTATTTAGATTAGCCTGTGCTTCTTTTTGTTTTCTTGCAGCATTAGTTAGTTTTTCTGTCCATTCAAGCTCTTCTTTGCTAGTACCTAACCTAGTTTGTGTTGGTCTATTCTTTTTTATTTTATCTAATTCTTTATTAGCTTCATTTAAGTTACTCTGTGTCACTTTCTCATTTTGAGTTAGCTCAGTTGACTGTTTTTTTAATGCTATTTGGTCTTTTAGCATTTTTGTATATTTTTCATTTGCATCATCATAATTATCACTAGCAATTTTCGTTGATGTAATCTTTTTTAGCTTATCAGCATAATCACCAGTATATTTTGATGCATCTTTCATAGATAAATTAAGTTTTGGATACTTCTCATTAAGCATACTGATTACAGTTGACATTTCTCTTTGTTCATCTGTAGTAAGTTTACTTTTTCCAGCTAATTTACTTAATCTATCTATTAAGTTGTTAGCTGATTCTTTTTCATTATCCATATCGGCAATAGCACCAACAAAATCATCTCTAGAACTTTTTGCAGTATCTAGTAAATTTTTTAAACTTTCCTCATATTCATCTTGTGTTTGTTTACTAGATTTATACGAATTAGATAATTTAGTAACTTTTCTTTCAAGTTCTTGTGCTTGATATGAATTTTCGCCGTACTTTTCTTTAGTCTCTTTCAACTCAGCTTTTAATGATACTAATTTATCTTTTTGTATTTGACTAGACATAGATAACTTTTCAGTTTCGTCTGTAGCATTACCTGCTGTTATGCAATAAGTAGTTAGACCTGCTACAACAGCTGCAACAGCAGTACCTACTAAAAAAATTGGATTTGCATTCATTACAGCAGTAAATGCAACAGTTACAACTTTTGCAAGTTTTGTTGCCACATTATAACCAACAACTGCAGTAGTTAAAACACCAACACTTACACCTAAAGATGTAACTGCAGAAACAACTTGTGGATTATCCTTAACAAAGGTAGTTAAATGATTTAAAACTTCTGTTCCTGCTTTTTTAAATTTGTCAGTTGTTGGAATTAAACTATCACCAACAGACTTTTTAAAGTTATCGGCAGAATTTTTAAAAGTTTCTGTGGTATGCTCGGAAGTGTTACTCATTGTTTCGTAAGCTGATGTTGCAGAACCAGTAGAATTAACCATTTTATTTAAAGTGTCATCATACTTTTTAGTTCCTGCATTCAGCAAAGCAAGACCAGCTTTACCAGCCTCTTGAGAACTCCACAAATTAGCAAATGCAGTAGAATCATTATCAACTGACTTAGATAGTGCATTAACTACATCACCAAGTGATTTACCACTATCCATCATTTCTTTAAATGATTGACCTGTTTCATCTTGCAAACTCTTCGAAACATCAGAACCTGAGTCGCCAAGCTCATTAATCATACTATTAAGATAAGTTGTTGACTCTGCTGTAGCAATACCAGAAGCAGTAAGCACAGCATATGAAGTTGATAAATCTTGTAAATCAAGATTATATGCAGCAGCAGTAGGGATTACACGACCCATATTACTTGCTAATTCATTAACTGTTGTTTTACCTAAATTCTGTGTCATAATTAGGTCATCAGTAATTGATGTAGCATCTTTAACAGATAAATTGTAAGCATTAATAGCTGTTGTCATAATATCTACAGCAGTATCTGTCTGTGTAAAACCACCAACAGCCAAAGCGTTAGCTTTTTCAACGAATTTTGCTGACTCATCTGCTGCAACACCTGCAGATAATGCTTGATATTGTGCTTCTGATAATTCTTCTGTTGATTTACCGGTATCCATTGACAGGCTTGTCATATCTGATTTAATATCAGCCTGATTGTAACCGGTGCCACCTGTTAATGTTGATGTTTTGGCAATGGCAGTATCAAATTTACTCGATAAATCTATACACTCTCCCATTTTTTCAATGGCAGAGTCAAAGAAGGCAATTAAACCAACAGAGGCAATAGCAGTTCCTATCGTTTCCATTGTGTCTTTCATCTTATCGCCTAAGCCGTCAGTTTCTTTGCCGGTATCTTTGACTTTTTCTTTGAATTGGTCGAGAGGTTCTTTGTTATCTTTTAGACCTTTACCCAGCTTATCTGTTTCAGTTTTAGCTTTAGTAGTAGATGTGCTAAACTTGTCTGTTTCTGATGATGTACTCTTTGTTTTGCTTTTAAGTTCATCCATAGATGATTTATTACTTTTAACTGCATCATCAAATTTCTTTGTGCATTCAGAATTTTTAGAAATCTTTTGTGATAACTGTTCAAAGGCTTTTTCGTTATCATCTACTTTAGAAGATACATCTTCCAAATCATCTGTAACGGTACATATACTATCAAGGCTCTGTTTTACATCCTTACCGGCTTTCGCTATCTGTTGTAGCTTTTTACTCATACCATCTTGTAGAGTAAATTTTGTACTTAATGTTGGCATAAATAGAGCCTCCAATCATAATAATATTAGAACCTAGTCCTCAATCTTTTCTGTCGCTACAATTTCTGAAGCAATATAACACAATCTTTCTTGGGCTGATAAGTCGAACCATTCATCAAACCTCATATTGTGTTTTTGCCACATAATGTGTGCCCAGAAGGAATCAGAACCAGGCTCTTTAATTAGTTTTTTGCTTCTTCAAGAATACAATCAGCTTTATCGCCCTTAACTGTACCAGCAAGCTGAAGTACATTATCTCTTACTTCCTTGTAATCAGAAGAACGAGAGAAAATCTTATCAGGCATATCCATAACATCTACACAGTTATAGAAGTTCATTAGTTCTTCATTATGTAGGTCAGGGAATACTAGTGCATCAACAATCAAACGATTGTACATTTTCTTTGAGTCTGAAATATGTTTCATTACAACAGTATTATTACGAATAATGATATTACCTTCTTCATCCTTAGCAGGTACATCATAATTGAACTTATCATAGATATCATCAATCTTTTTGGCTGATAATCTCTTGATTTCCATTACAATTCTGTTGCCTTTTTCGTCTACGAATGAAGCAGGTGCTAATACCTTAACTACTTCCTCTTCGTTTTTCTTCATAAATGCTTTAATACTAGTAGCCATTTTGCTACCTCCTTTATAATTAACTTTAAAATAATAAGGCAGGATTGTTCTATATCGTACAATCTCTGCCCTTTTATATCTTACATATTCATTTAAACAATCGCTGAACCCTTAAATGTAATCGTTTCTTCTACATAATCAGTAGTTGATGCGTCAAGGTCAATAAGGTTAAGGTCACCTGTTGGCACACAACCGGTAACAGTAATAGTATCATTGCCATACTTACGGAAGAAGTCTGAACCTTTATCATTATTCATAGCCTGAACCTTGAATTTAGGAGTTAGTCCGGTATCAAGATACTTCTTAATAATATCAATAGCAAATTTATTACTCTTGTACTGTGAGATTTCAACAGAAATGTCATAACCTACTGTTCTTGATGATGTTGTTCGGTCACCAAGTCGCTTAGACTCAGTATTATTGATACTAACCTTAATCAGTACCTTTCTTGCATCAAGGACCTGTTCACCGTTAATGTACAATTTACCCTCACTTTTAAGCATTGGGTTAGTTACTTTATTAGCCATATTAGTAATTACACCTCCAAATTGTTAATTGGTTAATTTGTTTGCACAGTAATATAAATCTTTTCAGCACTATCAAGAGGAGTAATAGACACATTGATATATGTACTATCTGTGTTAGATGTAATTTTATCTACTGAAAAGTCACCTTCATAGTTTACATCTTTAATTGCGTGATCAGCTTCATATTCCTTTAGAAGTGAATTACCGATACCCTCCATTAGGTCCCAGCTTTCGCTATCGTTAGTGTACTTGCCAGGAGGAAATGCCTCTTGTAGGTCATCTGATAGTGTGTCAATAACTCTAATTACTCTATTTTTAGCGTATGCAGATGATTTGTTAGCAACTGCATCTTTAGAGTGAAGAGAGTTAATGTCGTATTCAATAACAATTTTGCCACTATTGGAAATTGAAAAGAAGAACTCACCGTTTGTGATTGCTTTATCAGCCTCTGCAGATGATTTAATACCGTGTACATTTGTTGCACCAATGTACTCTTTATAGGTATTACTCTCGTTGTACTCTGCACCTGCTGTAACACCAGCTACATAAGATGTTGCCATATAAGGTTCGATTACTGTGCCGTCTTCTAGTTCTACACCATTAGTAACATTGATAATACCTTCATAGTCACCGTCAAAGTTTGCAACTACAAACTGACCTGTTTTGCCCTGATTTTCTCTCATTTCCACAATTTTTGACTTAATTGTAGCAAATTCAGAAGAAGAGAGTGTGTTAATTGGGAATGCTACTGCATTAAACTTAATGTTTTCTAGCTTATCAAGGAATGTACCTAGGTTTGAATTAGTTGTTGTAGCATTCTTACCACCTGTTAGGGTTAGTGTTACCGAACCTGTAACCTCTGTTGGTGTACCTGTGATGCTAATAAACGAGCTATTAATATCAGCCACACTTGTGTAACCGATAAACTCTTCCACCTTATTAAGACCTAAATACACCTTATAGTCGTAGCCACCAAGAGCATTTACAGATACTACAACCTTGAAATCATTACCTCTTGTACCTGCATAATTTGCTTTGCAAGTAAGACCATTCTTTGTAATCTGTGCTACTGCACTACCTGTTTCACCATTAAACTGATACACCTTAACAGTTGTTGCATTCTTAAGTGCCTCTCGAACTGGCAACATAGTAGGTTCATCATCATACACACTATAACCAAGTGTTGATTTAATGCTTTCAGCATTATCAACTGTGATGTCGATAAACTTATCTGTTGGGCCATAATTTGGGTTAGCAATAGGAATTACAACAACACCTCTATCACTTACAGAAATAGATGTGTCAGTTCTTGGGCCAATATTGATGTATGTACCAGGACGAACCTTAGCCACACCGTTATCAAATTTTCCAGCCATTTATAAACCTCCTTAAAGTTTCTTGTTTTTGAATTTATCAATTACTGCAGACAGCTCACTAATTGAATATAGAGAATTATCTGCAATATCGAATGTAGCACCGTCAAAAATTGCAGTTGAACAATTAAATAGTTCATTGCAGTTGTCACGAAGTGTAGCAACTGTGAACAGAGGTTCACTCTCAATTTCTTTTGCTGATGCCTTTTTTGTTGTTTGTTCAGCCATTTTTATTACCTCCTTTAACATTCATATTAATGCGAATATTACTATCTTTAGTTTCCTCTCTAACCACTCTACGATTATTAGTCCAATTAATCTGCATTTGAACTATACCGGTATCAATCTTCTGTATGTTAGATACTCTAGTTCTAACATATTCACCATGTATTTCTTTACCTTCAATGTCTAGCAAAGGAATATATCTGCCATACTCGAATGTTATAGCATTATTAACAAGGTAAGCATAGTTAATCGCCTCATTGTTAGAACAGCAGTAGAGCTTAATATAAGCAGTATATTCTTGTGATTCTGATATGCCAAGAATATTTTGACTAATAATCACTTCCGGTACATTAAAATGAATAGCCGGTATCTTAATTGTTGACTTAACATCTTCATAGTAAGCAGTTACTTCATTTGGGTATGTAACTTTATTAAGAATAAAGCTACAAATACTGCCATACTCTTGTGAATAAAAATTCATAGTAGCTACCTCTTTCGTTAAGTTGAATGAAAATTATTCTTTAACCAATTTTTGATTTTGTTCTCCATGATGTTTGGCATCATCTTTTCAAGTATTTGAATAGCAGACTCCCAATAGTGATAGCCTTCTACAAATTTAGCAGTAAGCATCATACCGGTTTTTGCACCTTTGATATACTCAAATCTATTATTGTGCCACACACCCGGAACAAATCTTGAATTTTGATTGTGACCATCATTTACCCACTTTGCATATTCAACATTAGTACCGACCTCAAGTGTTAATTTTCCTTGTGTAAGTTTCCAATAATTATTCTTATCCCCTAGTTGGAATGATGATAATAGAAGTCTTGTATCTACCACATGTTTTCTGATGATTTCGTTCTGAAGAATATCAAGAAATTCTATACCGATACCTTTTTGATACGCTAGTAGCTCTTTCTTCAAATCATTAGTGCTATTATCCACACAATTAAAAAAGTTTTCTAATTGTGATGTATCAACATCAATCTTAATCGACATAACTATCTTGTCCTTTTCTTTGGCAATATACAGTAATATGATGATTTCTCACATTGCTAGGTACTTCAGCATAATAAGATAATCCATTATAGATAATCTTATCATTCAGCCTTACATCTGTACCAAGTGGAAAATCAACTATAAGTCTTGCTTCTATATTTTGTTGTGGTGTACTTTGAATTAAATTTGTTGACTCTTTGTGGAAATGGCACGAAACATTTACAAGGTCAGGTTCAGACGGATATGTACTCTCTGTATTTGTTACTACTCCATATCCATAGTCCTTAGTCTGAACATCTGTGATGTGGTAAATATCACATTTATGGTTAAGTAATCGTTCAAAGTTATTAATTGACTGCCTGTTTGGTCTAGACATCATATAATAGCCACCCCTAATTTCATATTACCACCGGTATCTTCTCTAACATATGGGTCAAGCATACTAGATAATCCTAGCTCATCAAGAGCAACAGTTGACTCATTTACATCAACAGTATAAGAATAATCGTCATAGCTCTCACTTTTAACAACTGACTCTGTTCGGAGATTATCGTTATACACTAATGCGTCAGCAAGTATCAATGTAGCACTCTTTACTGCTGTAGGAAGCTCAGGATATTTAATATCATTGGAAAAATCATTCTTACAATAGGATATAATCTTGCTTTCAGCTATGGAAATCATCATTTCTACTCTTAATTTATTCTTTTCAAATAAATCAGGATGTTTCGTGATTTTTAATACTTCATCATAAGTAACCCACGGTCTATTAGCCATATAACTACCTCCTAAAATGAAAAGTAATTACAATTTACATTACAATTACTTGTTTTTTTGAAGAAATTGTGTGATTTCTTCAATTTTTTGTGATTTATTTAGGTTTGTAGCTGAATACTCCATACCTATTTCGTTTGCAAATGTATCTAATTCAGCAACAGTTTTCTTGCTGAAATCGTAAGCATCTACATCTAATTCTTCTTTTTCTTCTGCATCAATAGTGGCATTTGAAGGTACAGCAGTAACTGCCATACCTTCTGCATTTTCACTATTAACATCAGAATTACTATTGTCATCAAGTGCAATAAAAGAACCGGACTTTACAAGTATGGTTGCCATTTCTTGTGGTACATCAATAATCGGCTCTTTTTGAGTTGCGACATATCGGTCAATAGAATAGGAACGTACTTTACTAACCAGTTTAATTCTCATGTTGTATTAACCACCTTACGCTTTAAGATTTAGGTTATTTAGAAGAACTACTGCATCAGGTTCTTCAATAATTGTGTCCATATCAAAGTGAATTACATAAAATCTCTTATCCTGCATAATTGCTTCCTTACTAGTTGCATCCTTACGAATTTTAACATTGTATGTATTAACAATACGAAGGTTCTTAGGGTCACAAAGCATAATAGAGTCTTTAGGGAACATTGGTTCCTTAATGAATTCAATATCACCAGGAGCTTTACGGAAAGCATCACCAATAGTAGAACCGTTATTGAAGTCACCGTTAGCTAACTTTCTCTGCCACTGCTGAATTGTAAGTGGATTACAAATCCATCTTAGATTACCGGTATTATATTTAGTTGGCATAGCTGCTAACATATCAAACCACATATCAACTGATACATTTTTCTTTGCGTTATCTACAACATGACCTAGTGTAGATGCCTGCTTAATCCAACCAGTATCAATCTTTAGGAAGTCAGCATCTTGTGTTTCAACACTACTATCGATACTTTCATCACCGTTAAGGCAAAGGTCGATTGAATCTAAGCCTACCTGCTTTGTCATCATACCAGCAACGATATTTTCGTAATTTTCACCTTCAATATTTTCTCTGAAGGTTTCTTCTGTGATTTCCCAAGCTACTCTTAATGCTTTACAAGCATATTCTAGCTTACTGAAGTTCATACCCTGACGCTTACCATCATCTGTGTTTTCAATTTTCTTTCTTAGAATTCTTCTATCGATACCGATTTTATCGATTTCACCAGCTCTTTCTGTTCTAGTGTCTCTAGAAACCAGTGAACCAAGTACAGTTGAATCAAAAGTCTGCTCTAGAAACTTCTTAGCCTGAAATGGCTTTAAAAGACCACTAGTAACTGTTGATGTTGTCTGTGTATCTTTTACAATTTGTCTTGTACTATATGGCATAGTTTATTACCCCCTTAAATTATAGATAACCATGAAGATAACATTCGTCATCAGACTTTTCAATATCATCTTCATCTTCTTCATTAATATTTTTTGCAAAACCTCTCTTAGACTGATAAGACTTAATTTCTTCCTTAACAGTCTTTGAAATCTGCTTTCTCTGTTCCTTGAACATTTCCTGAAGTTCTTCCTTGCTTACTGACTTATCATCATCAGCATCATTTTCGCTCTTGTTGATTTCACCATCTTCAAAAGCCTTCTTAATTTCTTCCTTTGTTGCTTTGATGATTGCCTGATTGTTCTCTTCAAGCATTGCTTTTAGTTCTGACTTTGTCACTTCTTCTTCCTCCTTTTTTTTCGGTTCGGACTTCTTTTTCTTTTTGTCCTCTTCCTCTTGAATTTCTGTGTTGTCTGTTGTCTGTGCCTTTGTTTCATCTTGTGTCTGTTGAGCAGTAGATACCTTACGAACATCATAACCTAGAGCCTTTGCAAACTTAACAAATAAACTCTCTTTTTCAGGTTCTTCTTCCTCGCTTTTTTCAAGTGGAACATCAACACTAGAGAAAATACCTTTGCCACCCATTGAAAAGCCTGTATATTCGCCTTTCTGTACCTTGTCCCATACTTTGTCATTATCACATTTGACAGTCATAAGCCAAGTACCGGCTTTGATTACATTGCCTTCAATAGTACAATCACACTTCTGAATCCAACTATCTACAACAGATAAACCCTCAGTCGGTCTAAATGAGTGCTTTTCGTCAATCTTGCCTTGATTTTCTGTAAAGTATTTTTCAGCCTTTGCGATTTCTTCTGCTGACATAAATTCATCATCAGTATCTGCAGTCATTGGTTCATATACAATGCCTGTGATGTAATGAGTATCATTATCAGCTTTAAGAATAGAGCCGTAGCTCTGTACCTCTGCTGTACCGTCATCACCTTTAGTAATAAGAAATTTTCTCTTATTTGCTGCTTTATTAACCAATGATACGAATGAGATTTTGGCATCAGTAATTTCATAAGATTTTTTGATTGTTGGCAACAAAAACACCACCTTTCTTTGATTTTCTATATAAAAAAAGAACCTAGATTACAAATCTAAGTTCTTAATTTATCTTGTATTAATAAATTTAAAGATTAATATCTTCAATTTTTGCTCTTGCTTCAAGAACAGCAAGATACTTTGTCATTGCTTCAACTTGTAAATCATATGTACTTCGAGGACATGATGGAATGAATGATAGTTGTTCATTATCCCAGTTGTGTAACATTGTTTTTAGACCTTTAAGCCTTGTCTTGAGTTGTATGTACTCAGCTTTAAATCTTTCCTTGTAGTCTGTGCTAACCATTAGCAACGCTGAATCATTAAGTGAGCGAACACCAACTACATTATAAGTTTTTTCAAACTCATCTTTAGCAATCCAAGATACATAATTCTCTGAATGCTTTACTAGATAACCCTCATCATTTGGATTTTCGTCTTCCGAAACAGTCCAACCTCGGTAATCATTATAGTCACCTCTTGTCATAGGTTTAGCTTCTACCTGTTTTACTCCGATGTACTTCATATTATTACTTCCTTTCATAAAAATGGGTATAAAAAAGCACCAACATTTCTGTTAGTGCTTAGTTTAGTTATTTCAGCAAGTTACCGGCAAATTAAAAATGCTAGTAAACAAGCCAATATTCAGTTGTTTTTTGTAGGATATTGATACTATCAGCAAATTAAAACCATACCACAAAGGTTTCTTCAGGAATGCTTTCATTTTGTTTTACTATTTCTTCTAATTTTGCTCGAACCTGAGCAACATACATTTTCTCACCACATTCATATTGAGAATACTTAATATCAATAAGTTTGAATGTATTTGAGTCCATAATAACATGCCCAATCAGATTACTTTTTTCAGGCTCATAGTCACAGGATATTCTATAAGCATTTCTACAAATATTAAAAAGTCGTACCATAAAATCACTTTCCTACAAACAATATTTTTGATAATTATATCTTCTTGAAGCTTTTATATGTGCTTTGTCTTGAGTTAAACCTTTTTCCATATATCTCAATTCACAATATTCATGCCTTAACAATACCATATCTTTTTCTAAATAATCACCATTTATTAATCTTTGCCAGGATACTGCCATATCGTAACTTGGGTAAAATCTACTTCTACCAGTAATTAAATCATGTTCATTTATAAAAATATGGTTCTTAATTTTATCTATTTTATCTTTTGATATTCCTGTCGATTTAGAAATACGGTAAGTGTCTGTGGTCATATGTCTAACAGACTCATAATACTGTATAGCATGTTCTATCGCTGCAGGTTCATAAGGATTTAAAGCACCACTTATAGCTCCTGAATTTATTATACCACTTTCTTGTGAATTATCAAGTGAATTATCAGTATTTAAGCCATTAAATTCATCATATTCTTGAATACATTTCTGTTGCAATTCTTGTCTTTCTTCAAGTGTCATATTGAATACAGAATCATCAAGAATCGGAGAAACAATACAATGGCAATTAATTCTTTCAGCCGGTGGTAAAGAGGTATCACCTGGAATCATTGGGTAGTATGTTTTACCATCTGCACCTATCATTTTGAATGGCTGTGTTTTCAACACTACTTGACCATTCATTTTGATGTGGTTTTCTCTTGGCTTTATTTTATAGCTACCGGAATGTTTCCATTGCTTTCTATTTGTTTCTGGTGCTTGGATGATTGCTTCTTGTGCTGCAATTCTGTTTGCAGTTAAAACCTCAGTTACGGCAGTTGTTCTTGCCCTCACTCGTGTTTTTAATGCACCATTGTCAACCATATTCCTTGATATTTCATCAATACCAATGCCACCGTTAATTCCATTCACGAGTGTGTTTCGTAGCATTTCCTCGGTATTGATATTCATTATATCAGCAAGGTTTTTACTCCAAGTCTTTATCCAATTAACCGTTGTCTTTGTCATTTGCTTGATTTCTAGTTCACCGTCAATATTTTTTAAATATTTGTTGGCTACTTTAGGTATCATTTCAGTTAGATTGTTATATACTGCTGTATTTATTGCAGACTTTACAGCAGTAGCTCTACTCTGATTAAAATTAGGTAAAGCATTGAGTACATCTTCAAGTGTCTTTCCTTGCTCCTGATATTTCTTCAGGAGGGAAATAAACTCTTCATTATGAGATTGGAGTATGTTTGTCAGTTCTTCTTCTAATTTATCAGCTTGTCTAACAGTTAGCTTGGTAGAAAGAAAACCAGCTTGTTGAAGTTTATCAACGAGCTGGTTCTCCTTCTTCTGTATGTACTTTTCAATTTCTTTTGAGATTAACAAAGATGCAGTACATAGCATTTTCTTGCTAGGTAATATTCTTTTAGAACTTTTAAAATCATTGTTCTTCATCACTATCATATTCCTCTGCAATTTGTTCAAACTGTTCTTTTAACGATTTAAGAATTGGGATAATATCATCATCACCATTTTTATTTGCTTTTTCGATACTCTTATCAAAGTCATCAACAATATTATTAGCATTGTTCAACTGTGTAGCAATAGATAGAGGGTAATCAGCACCCTCAAAATCATAATCGTTACAATCTCTGTTGAGTTGTTCACAAGCGATTTCTTTGGCCATATTAGCAGAAATACCACCAAGGCTACCTGTTGCATCAAGAATTGTCTTAACATCATCAGGATTTTTGAAGTCAGGTGACTTGAAGTACACTTCACAATACTGTAAGTTGTATTCGTTTAATAGCTTATGGTTAATTATCCAGTTTAGTCGGTTTCTATAAGGTTGGAACACTTGTTGCTCTGTTACTGTCATAGCAGCATAAGCAGTAGCACGATTGAAGTCTGTTGTATATCCAACATAAATATCCGGCAGAGTAAAAGCACTCTGCACTTTCTTTCTATTGCTTTCGTTGTATTCTCCGAAGAGTTCATCTTTCTGCAGAATAGATGCCATATCTTTGAGTGTTACTTTTGGAGGGTTCTCCTTGTTCCAAGCAACTTCACTTGCTATTGGTTCAGTCTGTATAATCAAGAATGCGTGTTGTGAGTTTTCTCCTCTGATACTTGATGTGTACTCCCGTAACTTCTCCATTGACTCCTGTGACAGTCTGCCGTTCTCCACACAGATTGCTAAAGGTGTGTGCCTACCGTTTTTGAAGTAATTAAGATTAAGGCTTTCAGCGTGCCAAGAGCCTATGATTGGCAACATACAACCAATCCAACGAACATCACCATAAGGCTTTTTACTGTTTTTGAATTCAAGTATTTCATTTGCCACATACTTTAATTCTAGAGTTTCATTCTCGTTGATATATCTACCGGTACGACAATCCATAACACGAGGGTCATTCATCTCTTTGAAGTACACACATCTATCACCGATTTGTTGTCTGTACTTTCTGAACCTCTTGTTCTTTGTAATTACTGAACCGTCACTTGCAATGTATTCATACTCTGTATAATCTATATCCTTTTTGGATTTTGTGATACTATCAACAGGAAAAATATTGACTAACTCAACGACCTTGCCTTCGTTATCTCTAATAACTTCTAAATAACCAATACCAACGCTTTCAACATCATCAACTAGTTGTTCAAACAAGTTTTTGCTATCGAAGTCATCCGTCAGCTTATCAAGAACACCCTCAAGGAACTTGAATTCCTTAACCATTCTTGCTTTTTCTTTGCCTTTGTAATCTTCCTTGTATTTAACTGCAAGACCGAACCCAGCAATATTTGACTTGTAGGCATTAATGCACTGAGGAAGGATTGTAGAATTGTCAATAAATGAATTATATTTCAATTCAAAATTGATATGTTCAATCCACTCACTTGCCGTTGTAATATATTCTGGGTCAATTAGTGTGGATTTATCACTCTTACTTATTTTTTTCTTTCTGCCTGTGGCAAAAGGACTTCTTTGTACAGTAGAGTCAGGAAAATCAAGAACTGACACACCGTAGTTTAGTCCATTGGCTTTGTTGCCGTTGTTGTTTTCATTATTACTACTCACTAAATAAACTCCTCTCTTCTGCCGACAGGTAGAACAGAAAGAAGAACAGAGTCAGCCTCATCGGGAGACTGTAAACCTCTGTTCTTCATAACTTTTTTACTTTCGACTTTGATTTTTGCTTGGTCTGTGAATTCATATTTTCTACTTGACAACTGACCTACAAGGTCGGCATCATTAGGTAATTGCAATTCACATTTACCATCTTCATTTTTTAAAAGTGCTTTTAGTACACTCATCATATATGTTGTACTGTCTGCATAGAAATTGTGCGATATTTTAACACCGAAATTAACAGGTACTATTCTCATATTTCTATACATTGAAGGGTTTTGCTTTTTTAATTGGCGTAATCTATCTGTTACACCACCACCAATACCACTATCGTCAATCTTAATAACAACCTGCTTTTTGAAATTTTTGTATTGCATTCTTAACAGATTATACAGCAGTACAACCTTATTAGCCGTACTCATTGTATCTTGACCGTGAATTTTATTGTATATCTTTACTTGTCCGTCAACTCTATATGAAATGACTGTCTTATCATCACCAAATCGAGCTACATCGACACCAATATCAATAATATCAGGTGTACTCTTTATCTTTATATCTGTATTGATAGACTGCTCTATTAAGGATATTGGTATAAACACATCATCTTCAGCTAAAGGAAATAATCCATGCACACGAACCCTAACTACATTACTATCTTCACCGTATTTGTCTTTAAGGTTCTGTATGCTTTCCTTGTTGGTTCGTGGTGACTTCTCACTATCAACCGTCATTGTGACCCATTTAGTTCGCTCAGAGGTGTGACTATCATAAAACATCCCACTTGTTTTTGTTGGGTTACCTACAAATAGTAGCTTGTTATTGACACCTGAAAGAGTACCACGAATAGCCTCAAGTACACTTTCATCAACACCGGATGCTTCATCAACGATAAATAACATATTATCTTCGTGAAAGCCTTGCATATTTTCAGGTTTTGATGCTGCTCTAGCTACACCGAACCATCTCTTTTCGCAACCGTTGACATAAACATAAGTTTTAGTCCACCTTATAATTCTTTTAAGGAATGGGGATTTCTGTCTCCACTTTTCTAATTCAGACCATAACACATCATTTAACTGTTGCTTTGTCGGTGCAGTAGCTACAACCCTTGAATATGGATAGCAAGTTAAAAACCAAAGGAAGGTTATCGCACTAAAACCAGTCTTGCCAACACCTTGGCCACTCTTAATTGACATCAGTTTTGTGTCTTTATTTTGGATTAATGTAAAAGCCTCTTTCTGCCATTCATCCGGTACAAATTTAAAATTATCATAAGCAAATGAAGATATATCATATTTCCACTTCTTTATCAGCTTTGATATTTTGTCTCTATACTTCATAATCTTCTTTGTGTTTCATAACCCTTCATTCCTCCTCATCATCACCGATTACTGCTGTAAGGAAATCGTCAAGAAGTTCATCTTTATTTTCACCGCTAATGGTTCTAAGATTGATTAGAGCATTAATTGCTCCTGTTTTGTTTCTCTGCACACTAGACAATTCTCTTTCAAGTCTTAGAACTGCAATTTCTATCTTCTCATAATTCTTACTTGCCATTGTTGGTGTTAATTTATTGTTTTCTTTGCTTAAACTAACACTAGAATAAACCTCCACATCATCAGATGCAGAGGCTCTTTCTTTCATATTTCTAATAGCTTGTAGCAATCGCCGTTCTCTCACAGTATATAAGGCTATTTGATTTTTGAGTTGTGTTTCCTCATCATCTTCTGCCTGTTCTTCTAACATTGCTTTCTCGGTTTCGTCTAGTGTGTCCCAATAGATAGAAGAATAACCACCGTGCTTTAATGCGTTGTGGTTACCTTTCGGAGCACCACTCCCTAGGGCGTTTATATTGCCTTTAGGTGCTCCTTTCTTTTTCTTCTTGCGACTTTTTGCAACCTTTTTATTTTCTTTTTCGGTCGCAACTTTCTTTTCGTTACGGTTGCGATATTTTGATTTCTTTCGTTCAGCTTTGATTTTATTATCTTTGTTCCAATATCTTGATGCCCACGACTTAACGGCTGACTCGGATATGTTATATTTATCGGCAATATCTTTATAAGACATTCCAGCTATATAATCCTTAACTGCTACATCTTTATCAGCCATTTAACCACCTCTTTTTATTTTTTCATTTGTTTATTTTGTTATTTTTATATTGTGAGGGGCTAAAGGAAAGAGCGTGAAAACTACTTATCATCATATTTCATTGCTCTATCTTCTAAGAATTTAATTGTCAACTTATGTTCTCTAATCAACGATTTAACACAACATATTCTTCCGTTGATTAAATGCAACGCATAAGCCTCACTTGTCTTTTTCTTCTCTTCTTCAAGTCTGCAAAGTAAGGTTTCAAGATTTTTCAGCTGAGATTTATATTCTTTTGCCCACTCACCATAATTCATTTTTATTCAGACCTTTTTTTATTATTATAAAACAAATTCCTTATTCCATTTAGCACAAACTCAACGCAAGGTAACGCAACACCGTTGCCCCACATTTTGTATTCTGCTGTATCAGAATAAGGATTTTTTAACCATTTGACTATTTGATTATCAGTTTTAGATTTTTTCTTGCCGTCAATTCTTCTTTTAGTTTCAAAAACCTCTCTCCAAAAAGCAACATCTTCTTCAGTAGGATTTTCAGTTTCTAGATTTTTACACCAAAAGTCAGGAAAGCCTTGCAGTCTTGCACATTCTAAAGGTGTTAATCTTCTGACTATATAATCAGGTTCTGCTGTAATAGTTGGAGGGTCTTTATAATCAGTTGCTACAAGTGTATTTGCAATATTTTTTTCAGCAATAGTATGATGCGAATTTTTACTGGTTGTAAAAACCGAATGTGCTACACCGTTAGCTCCTGAAGAAACGAGTGTAGGTTCAACATTAACATCAAATTTGAATTCACGAGTTGTATTAAACCCTTGACCTAATGCCCTTTTGGAAATTCCATATACATCCTTACACAGAATTGCAACTCCACCTTGGTTTGAGTCTGGAACGCTACCACCTGTATCTATGGTCCTTGATATTGATGTTTCATAGCAATTATGCCTTGCTACTTTCGTATTCTCTGATGTAAACCGTACATCAAAGCACTTTGAATTAACAATAAAGGGTTGGTTATTTCCACCTGTTCCATAAGTTGATGATACCGTAGGTGATATATTCAATGGACCTCTAAATCGTAAATCTTGTGAATGGTTTTCAAAAACTAATAATTCATCATTGCTTGTCTTTCTAATGCCATTTCTAAAACTGTGGGAAGTTTCTTGTTGTGAGCTTTCGCTCTTGTCAATATTCCTTGACAGGCTTTTTGACTCAAATAATACCTTACCGGCACATCTACTTGTAAAATCTGCGACAAGGTAGATTCTCTTTCTTCGTTGGGGTACTCCCCAATATTGAGCATCAAACACTCTCCAGGCAACAGAGAAATCTTCTCCCATGATACTCCCTGCTCTTTCCCATTTACCTGTATCAGGTTTAGGAATAACATATTTTGTATCTTTGATTGTACAGATTTCTTCAAGAACTCTTCTGAAATCTTCTCCTTTGTTGCTTGAGAATGCTCCTGTGACATTTTCCCATACAACATATTTTGGATATTTTCCATTTGTCTTTAACCTCATTTCTCTTACAATTCTTATTGCCTCATAAAACAAATTAGACCGTGAGCCATTAAGCCCTTGTCTTTTCCCTGCTATTGACATATCTTGACATGGACTGCCAAATGTTATTATGTCCACAGGTATCATATTAGCACCGTTTAATGTACTAATATCGCCATAATGTTTCATTGAGGGAATTCTTTTTGAAGTTACGCAAATAGGAAAAGGTTCAATTTCTGATGCCCATAATGGTGTTATACCGTTTAGTATGCCACCTAAAGGGAAACCACCAGAACCGTCAAACAGGCTACCAAGTGTCAACTCACTCATCATAGCCCACCTCTGTGTTCTTTAATAGAACAGCAGTCTTGCCGGTAAGTTTTTCCCAACGGTCAATGATTACATCAACATATCGTGGATCAAACTCCATCATTCTGCAAGAACGGTTATTTTGTTCACACGCAATCAAGGTTGTACCGGAACCACCAAACAAATCAAGAACCACATCATTTTCGTGTGTATTATTGCGAATTTGATAATCAAACAACGCAATAGGTTTCATTGTTGGGTGCTCTGAATTCCTTGTTGGCTTGTCATAATTAAGAATAGTGGTTTGCTTTCTGTCACTAGTCCATAAATGAGCTGCACCGTCTTTCCAACCATACAAGCAAGGTTCATGTTGCCATTGATAGTCTTGTCTGCCTAACACGAATGTGTTTTTACACCATATTAAGCATTGACGGATTTGCCAACCTACATCTTTACAAGATGCACGGAAGTTAAAGCCTTCAGAATCAGCGTGCCAAATATAAAAAATAGCGCCCGGTTCCATTACTTGATTTGCATTACTAAATGCAGATACAAGAAATGCCCTAAAGGTGCTATCCTCCATACTATCATTTTCGATTGTGAGTCTTTCAGCTGTCCCACCGTGATAATTGACATTATAAGGTGGGTCAGTTAAAAGCATTTTTGCCATTTTGCCGTTCATAAGAACCTTTACATCATCTTCTTTTGTGCTATCGCCACACATAAGAATATGATTACCAAGTTGGTATATATCTCCTAGCTTAGCTTTTGGTTCTTCCGGCACAGGTTCGTTGTAATCGTCCTCTTGTACATCAGAGCCACCCAATTCAGTAGAACTATTGCTATCGTCAATATAATCATTAATATCAAAACCTGTTAAATCCACATTAAAATCTAAATCGCTCAGGTCTTGAATTTCAATTTTGAGTAGTTCTTCGTCCCATTCGGACATTTCAGCCAATCTGTTATCAGCTAATATATATGCTTTTTTCTGTGAGTCAGAGAGGTTTTCAACTCTAACACAAGGAATTTCAGTTATTCCTTCTTGCTCTGCTGCTAACACTCTCCCATGACCAGCAATGATTGTATTATCCTTATCGATAATAACTGGATTAATAAAGCCAAATTCTCGCAAACTTGACCTTATCAATTTGATTTGCTCTTTCGTATGCTTTCTAGCATTATTAGCATACGGAACAAGCTCATCAACATTTACATAAATTAGTTTATTTTTTTGCACTCTGCTAACACTGTAATTATGAGGAGCAGTGCAAAATTACAGTCATTCACTCCCTTTTTCATTTCTTAGAAAAGGAAACGGACCCAGTCACTTATCTACACAAATAAACAACTGAGTCCTAATGACATTTTTAGAATTATACTACTTTATCATTATACATTGTCTATAATGAAAAGTCAACGAAGAAAAAACGAAGTAAAAAATTCTCAAAAATCGCATAAATACTGCATTTTCACAAACAAAAACGAAATTAATGTGTGCAAAAATGAAATATTATAACAAATTCAACTCTCTTTTTAAAGCATTAGTCAACAATGCTGAAACATTAATTTTTTCTTTTTTTGCATAATAGTCTAGGTATGCAGGAATTGAAACATTTTTGCGAATAATTTTTAAATCATTCATCTTTTTGAAATCAGTAATATTCACATCAACAAATGTTACAATTTCAGTTGAAGAATGTTTAATTTCTTCAATATTGTTTGTTGGTTCAGGTGTTGGTTGTTTCAAATCCTCATTACTAATACATTTTAATGCAATAGCTTCCCTTGCCATTTCAATAGCATTAGGAATTGACTCACCCTCTGTGTTTATTTCTAAATCAGGAACATAAACATCATAATAGTTATCTGTTAGATTTGTGTCGATAACAACAGGATATACAACAATTTGCTTTTCCATAGTTGGTTCTCCTTTCTAAAATCATAATTTATAAATTATGCCAGGTTTGAAGAGGACTATTTAAGTCCTCTTCTTTTTAAGATACCCTGGGCAGTTCTTTCATTAATTTCTCTGTGCCTTGGCACAGCCTCAACATTAACTCCGTCTGTCCAAATTTCGTGATTGGAACCTTCTCTTAAAAAATACCAATTATTTTTCTTTAGAAGATTAACCAAATCCCTTCTTTTCATTACCAACCTCCTTATTTAAGATACTTATATTATACACATTTTTTGTGTATAAGTCAATACTTTTTTCAAAAAATCACATATTTTTTAACGCATCAAAACCAAATAACAAAGAAGAAAATTCCTTGATAGCCTCATTAATATCCGATTGTATAGTGCGAATATCAACATAATATTTCTCTGCTATTTCATCATACTTTATTTCTTTTTGAGAAATATATTTACCGTACAAAGCATCATATCTACGCATATACTTATCTGTTCCGTCTTGATAACAGTATATCTCATATATTTTAAGCATTTTGAGTATGTGTGATACTATAACTTCAGTTTTGGCAACTGACTGTCTAATACTCTCTACAATAGCATCTCTTTGATTTCTTGGGTCATACATCATCAGTTCAAAAAGGTACTCATCTGCATCTGTTTTGTCAATCTGACTTTTTTTAAATTTAGCATTGTTGATATGTAAATTCAACTTCCTAAAATTCTTCAATAGTAACTTGGTGTTTCTTAATTTCTTGTCTTTCCACTCTTCTGCATCAAGTTTTCTTTTCTCTTCTTGGGTAATAAGTGCTGCTTTAGCTCCTGCAGATGCAGCCAATTCAATAATTTTTGATATTTCCATGTCAGGCATTGTTATCTTCCTCTCTCTTAAATGTGATTGGTATGCTATATCTTCCATTTTTATAAATCCAAACATTAGACATATATGTACATAGTTTATAACCTAAATATCGTACGGTTTTATTTGTTTCTTTGATTATATCCACATAAGACATATTCTTTTTAGCTTTTATTTCTATCGCACCAATTAAGGTTGTTGTTTTTGTATGTTCATCAAATTCCATTATCATAAAAACAAAGTTTGTTTTTTTGTTTATTTTTATAATCATTCAAATTAATTCCTTCCATAGTAAAAAAGCTCAGTCGCAACAGTAAATGTTAGGTGACCATTTACTGTTGCTAAAAATGAAGACTAATCAGCCAGTACGGGAGTCGAACCCGTATTTATTTTCCATTCTGGCCATATACCCGAAGGTAATACATAGTTGCAAACCATATTACCTTCGGTTCAATGCGTGTTGGAAGTTGCTGGGCATGATCCAGCTCTCTCCAGTTCGAGACACCGAAAACTTCTACGGAGTGTTTTCCCTAAACTAAACTTCCGAATGTTTATTTACAATTTTTGCACCACAATTCTTGCAATACAAGCCACCTATTGAAGTGCTATAACCACATCTTGAACATTCCATTAGACCATTTTTTGTTTTTTTCCAAATTGATAATCTTCCTTTCTTTCCTTGTGTTGAAGATATTTTTTCGGATATCCATATGTCAAATTTTTCTTTACAACTTTCGCATAATTTATAATGTTTGTATTTGCAATTTTCTAAAACTGCAATTTTTGTACATCTTTCATCATCAACAAACTTTTTGCATTTACTACATTCAACTAAATTCATAATTTACCTCTCATGCGAAGATATTTTTTGTATCCTTGTTTCTTTCTCGCTATTCTACAATCTTTGCAAAAATTGTTTTCAATTCGTTCATAGAAACTGCAACCACAACGCTTACAATACTGAACCTCAATTCTTTTGAATGATGTACATTCATCACAATTAGACTCTCCCATTATGCAACCTTTAAGGTCAGACCAATAATAGCACATATCTTTTTGAAAAAACTGTTCAAATTCTTCATAATATGGTTTATTTTCTTCTATGTAAGAATTTAAAGTCGTAAGCATACTTGATAATAAATTTCTAACTTCGCATTTTTCTTCAATACTAAAGTAGTTCTTATGTCTTAATTGTTTTACTGGCATATTATCAAAGAATTCACCATCACCAATCATTCCCCTCACTTTATCTAAGTTTTCAGTTAGATAATTTCGATATACTTTTCCTCTAATAGCTTTAACCGACTTATCACTAAGCTGTTCCTGCATTTCCTCATAGTTTTTACAGTCTTTAATCATATGACCTAAAAGCATATATTCTTCATCTGTCCATTGTATATGTTTATTTAAAGATATTGGTCTATCGGTTATCTTCAAATCTTGAATTCTTCTTCTAATTGCTCCTTCTGTTCTGTGCAAAGCTTTTGATAATTCTACAATAGTGTACTTTTTTCTTCTTAATAATATTCTAAGTTCATCATCATCTTTAGTAGTCCAAGGCTCCGTTGTAATTTTTTGATTTCTTCTGATGTCTTGTCTTCTTTTAATATCCACCCATTCCGGTTCTGGACCTAGACCATATTTTTCAAAATTTGAAAAATCTAAATAATATCTATTTTCGTAAGCCCAATCAAAAAATTCATTCACATCTATTCCTTCATAAGTAAATTTCTTGCTTCGCTTTACTTTATGAATTTTTAGACCTCTATTCTTAATTGCACTAGTAGCCATATAGGAAGCACCTTTTCTAAACACTATTTCAAAAAGAGTGTTTTTAGGGATATAACAATCATTAGAATCAGTATATCTAGATAATCCTAGCCTGTTTTTCTTGATAAATACAGCAGTAACACTTCTATTAAGATTTTTTGCAATTTTCTCAATGGGCATATTTCCCCATTTTGAAGAAAGATACTCAATTTCTTTTTCAGTCCATCTGCGATTTCCCATAATTATAATCCTGACAAAGTTCTCATAACCAAATCTACATCCTTATTTTCAAGTTCTTGAATAATATGTAAATATGTTTTTTGGGTAGTAGTCATACTTGCATGGCCTAAGCGTCTTGCCACACTTGCTATCGATACACCAGCAAAAAGCAACAAAGAAGCATGTGTATGGCGAAGGCCATGTATAGAGATTACTGAAATTCCACAAGCCTTGCAATGTCTTGTAAGTACATCATTAACTGTAGAATTGTAAATTTTATCCGGACCAACAAAAATAGGCTTGTCCTCTGGTAGCCCTTTTACTAATTCAGAAAATTTAACAATAATCTGCCAGTCAATTTGAATTTTTCTTACAGATGATTTGTTCTTGGTTGGCAAGAAACCACCATCACCTTTATAATCCCAAGTCTTGCTGATTGAAAGGGTTTGTCTGGAAAAGTCAAAATCAGCCGGTGTTATTGCAAGAGCTTCAGAAAATCTCATACCTGTCTTTGCTACCAACAAAATAAACCAATCCCAATTAGGCTGTTCTCCAAGGTCTAAATCATCAAGCAATGAATGAAGTTCAAACTGGCTTAAGTATTTAATCTTCTTAGGTCTTGGTGCTTTACCTTTTATAACTGCTTTTCGTGTTGGGTCACGCTCGATAAATCCGTCATCAACTGCATCAAGAATGGCACCTTTAACCTGATGATGAAAGTCAATAGTAGTTTGTCTTTCGTGTTCTTTCGCATAATCGTTTAACAACTTTTGATAAACTGGTCTTGTTAGTTGCTTAATGGTTACATCAGGTATAAGTTTTTCAATCCATTTCAATGTCATACGATATTTTGACATTGTAGCTTCTCTGATTGCACCTTCTTTATATACCTCTATCCAAACTCTAAAGTAATCACAAAATTTGGAGTCTGCTGTTATGTCTTTTATATCCATTTTAATTTCCTCTCAATGCCTTATCAAATTTTCTATAATTAATAACATATGTGGGAGTTTCCCACCTGCTATAATTTTCCTTTGTCAATGCGTTCTGATGATAGATTATTGCCGGAATACCAGCTAAACTAAACTGAACATAAGCCATATGTACGCACCTGCTGTCAATATCAGAACATTCAACCATCAAATGTTCTGTGTAATTGACCTTGTATTTATTCCACAATAAATCTGCTGTAGCTATAATCATTCCACCGGAACCACACGAAGGTTCACATACTGTTATGATGTCATTGTTCTCAACAATTTCTTTTGACAAATCAGTGTCTGCTACCATTCGTGAAATATGATAAGGTGTGAAGAATTGACCAGCTTTCTTGCTTGAAGTGTTAGACTTCATATATAGTTCTCCAAGATGGTCATTAAACCCTATAGCTGGGTCTATTTGATTTGAAAGAATAAGAAACAGCATTGAAAATATCTCAACAATAACTTTTCTTGAACCTTCATCATACTTTTTGATGATGTTCATATATTCTTTTTCTCTTTCTGCACTATAATTAATTTTGTTACTTATACTTATTGCAGAAATATGAAAGACATCAGAAAGTAAAGTCAGATTGTCACAAGGAAATTGGTGAGAGTCTATTAATTTAACAATGTCATCTGTAGTAATCATTTGTTTAATCCTTCCTATTACAACGATATACTTAATTGTCTATCATCCTCAACTATATTTTTAGTACACATATAATTTAAGGATTTTTCAGGGTCTTTCACATAGTATTTCTGTATGTAATATTTTTCCCTATCAAGTATGTTTTCGTCTTTATCGACAATTTCCAAAACCTCAAATTTGTAGTCTGTAATATTTTCGATTGGAAAACGGTCAGTCTTTAAATGCTGACCCCAACGAAATATTGGTGCATAAAGAGTTTGGCCAACATAAAACTCACCTGTTGATTTCTTCGTAATTAAATAGATATATCCTGCTATATTCTTTGTAAACATATCTTTTGATACGAAAAATTCTTGTTCATCATCAGGCTTTAATTTTCTGCGTTCTCTTTCTGCATATACTTGTTTACACTTCTCACAACAAAATCGTTTCTCAGAATATTTTTCTATGCCAAAGAACTTACTTCGTACTTCATAATCGCTGAAACATATCGCTTTTCCGTAATATGTTTCTATTGTTGCACCACAACAGTCACAAATAAATGTAACTTTATTGAAGTACCGTTCTGTATTGTAGCAATGTTCTCCAATGATAATACAATACAAATCTCCGGCTTTTAATTTTTTAGAATTACGGAATGAAATATCTCCATATTCCTCTCTAATCAATTCTTTGAATTGTTCTCTACTATCACAAATTTTACAATCCATTACTAATTCAATATTGTTATATTTGCTTGTATGAACATAATAACCAAATTCGTAATCCTTTTCTGAATTTGTTTTTGCCGTTGCTTCATCAACGACTTCATAAATACGATATATTATTTCAAGCATAATATTTTTATTACCTACCTTTCGTCCATAGTGTACAATCAATTCCGGAGCCTTCTCTTTTTGAATATTTGCACTTAATACAGCAGTAATAACAAATTCGTTTAATACCTTTTTCTTTCGCATTTGGATGAGGGCAATGACTACGCATTCCACCACTCCAATTCTTTTTACAACAATCACAAATCATTTTTAAATTCCCCTAATTTGAGATATTTTTCGATTAGTCTCTTTGCCTCAAAGCCACCATAACATACTGCAACACCGTAACCGTTACTTTGCATTAACTGTAACCAATGCAACTGAGCTTCAGAAGGTTTATTTTTTCCCACTTTTAGTTCTATGTATAATCCATGATACTTACCTCTCGCAAGAGGTAAACATATATCAGATACACCTGCTTTTACACCTTGTCTTTTGAGTGCCGTAGCTTCCCTTGTGTGACGATAGCCACCATTTGGGATTGCATATAACACTTCTAGTTCAGGGTGAACATTGGTTCTCACACAATCTTTGGCCCAATTGAACAACAATTCCTGTTCCTTGCTTTCTAAGTTATTCGTTGGTAAACTGCTTTGTAAATTCATTGAAACAATCCTCACATATATATCCCATTCTTTTGGTGCTTTCCCCTCTCCTTCGTCTATAAAATATGGTGTACATATCTCCTTTTCTTTTCTCTGTGTGGCACATAGCACACTTGCCAATTAATTTTTTTGATTGCTTTTTAGATAATGTTACAGGTCTTTCGAATTCGGGTATAACTCCTTCTTTTTTATCTTCAAAGAAGTAAAAAAGAATATTCATAT
>ERZ1034984.348-NODE-348-length-52498-cov-23.761856_pt1 | contig 52498 bp, 40 predicted proteins | sample MGYA00520589_ERZ1034984 | MGnify/ENA primary metagenome ERZ1034984 (study PRJEB33766, sample SAMN09781790) | gut metagenome | biome: gut microbiome | host: Homo sapiens | place: Madagascar | study: EMG produced TPA metagenomics assembly of the PRJNA485056 data...
CCCGATGCAAGGACTATTTTCTGTTGGGCGGTTTCTCCACGTTTCCTACATATTTGGGTTTTGAGGGACTCAAACCGTCGACAAGCCGTTGGCGAATTTGGAGCGCTTACTTGAATCTGGGATGCTTTCTTATATGGGTCCCAATCTTCTGACGCCTTTATCTATATATAGGTACGGACGTTTCGCCCTCCCCTTCCGCTTTCGCCAAGCAGCCTTCGCGCGCTACAGCTCTCTCGGTCTTTTATTGTTGGCAATTCACTTCGCATGCTGTTTCTGTTTTTCCTTATCCAGGAGCTACTTATTATTCTGAACATGCAGTGGATTAGAGGGCCTTTTTGCTTTTGGGCGCAAACGGCTTCTCTTGGGGGGGAGCCTTCTTTGGAGTCTATCTTGATTGGCGCTTTATTCCGGGCCGTTGTTTTTGGCTCCATTTGGCACGTTGTTCAGAAATGCTTTCGACGCTGCGGCAGCCGGCTAGATCGTCGGTTGCCTTACTAGGTGTTATGCCTGCCCTCGGTTTGCCTAGGCATGGGCTGCTCTTATCGCGCTGCTATTTTACGTTCACCGGCTTGCTGGTTCACGAAAGTGCTCGGAAAAAGAAACGAGCCCGCAAGAGGGGACTTGCGGGCTCCGAGGAGGAGATCGGAAGCAGTTATTAGGTGAGGGGATTTTGCTGCGGCGCATAAGGGGAATACGTCCGACCGGAGGGGTGGTCTTTCAGCATTTTGCTTCCGCGTATCGATGTGGTTGTCAATGGCTTAACGCCGGGTCGAGTGAAACCGCAGGCGAAATCGATGCTTGGTTCGGAGGACGAGATTCCGATTGGTGCACCGTGCGGTTTCCCTTTCGACACTGAGAACAATACGCGTCTTTGCGCGTGCGCGCGCCACCCTTTAGGTAGTATTTTGGGCCGAATTCGGCATTTTTCCCTTTAACCCCAAAAGGGTGCCATTCGCGTTTCCGCTGGTCAGATTCTTGCGCGTTCTTTTGGCGTATGGAGAGGGTTGCAAACAACCTGTGCTAGTATCTTTGCACAAGGAAGGGTAACTATGACGAATTCGAATACAGCATCCGCCGCTTTGCCAGATAACTTTACGCTTATTGACCTTGCTAAATCGGGGGGCTGGAAGGCGTTTGCCTCGACAGGCATTGCTTGCCCGCTGGCTTGGGGCTTCATTATCAACGCTATTGGCGCCACGGAACCGACGGGGCAGATTCCCTGGACGGTGTCGTACCTGGTGCTTGCCGTTGCCGTTATTGCGTTCGCGGCGATATCACGTAGCATTCCGGCGTTCTTCACATCGCAAAGCATGGAGCTTATCGCGGCTGTTCTGGGAGCGGCGAGCACCGTGTTTATGGTGCTGTCATTCACGGTGTTTGACAGCGTTTCCATTCAGTACCTTACCACGATATTGTGCGCGTGCGTGCTGGGGTGGCTGTATCTGCAATGGGGCACGTTCTATGCGCAGCTAGGGCTGCGCTCGACGGTCTGCTACTTGTTTTTGGCGAATATCGGTGGGTCGACCATTAAGGCTTTCTCGCACTTCATTCCCATTTGGGGGCAGTGCTTGCTGGGGATGGCCCTGCCGGTTCTGTCGGTGGTGATGTGCAAGATTGCTATAGAGAATGCGCGCAAGGGCGCTAACCCGACAATGCGATTCGAGTCGCACAACATGCGCGGGCTTTGGAAAGTGGCCGTCGCCATTGCGGCGTTTAGCTTTGTGGTTGCGTTTCTGGTTGGGCAGTTTTTGGGGAACCAGAATTCCATCCCCGTTGCTGACTTTCTGATGAGCCGCCTGTTCGAGATTGCGATTTCGGCCATTGTGCTGTTCATTACCGTTGGGTTGAACAAACCGTTCAACTTCTCGCAATTGTGGCGCATTGCGTTGCTGGTACTTGCGCTTGACCTGCTTACACAGGCGGCGTTTCCGGAGATCACTATTTTGCGCTGCGTGGAAAGCAGTGCTTGGGACTTGATCGTCCTGTTCGCTTGGCTGACGCTTTCCGACATTGCACACCATTCGAAGCTGTCGGCGCCTTGGGTTTTCGGCATTGGCTGGGCGTGCTACACGGCGCCGTTCGCTATTGGGTCGATTGCAGCCTCCGCCTACCCCGCTGGCGCCATTGATGCGTCGGTGATTGTTGCGCTGATGTTTGTGCTGGTGCTGCTTTCGACGTTCTGCCTTGAGTTGCGCGACCAGGATACGAAGTGGCTGTTCGCCGAGCTGCGCGGGGAACCGGTGAGCGAACCGAGCGATTTCCGCAGCATTGACGAGCGCTGCGAGGAGGTTGGCAAGCAGCACGGGCTGACGCCGCGCGAGCTTGAGATCATGCAGCTGCTGTGCAAGGGACGGACGAAAGCGTACATTGCCGAGACGCTGTACTTGACCGAGAACACGGTGAAGGGGCACACGAAGCATATTTACTCAAAGCTTGACGTGCACAGCAAGCAAGAGTTGATGGATATGGTGGAGAAGTCGGCAAGCTAGCGATTTTGGCGACCGCCCGCGCGGCGCACCCGCGGATTGCGCTTGGTATTCGCGTTTGCGATTTTGCTTGAGAGACGAAACGGCCCCGCCGATGTATTCAGCGGGGCCGTTGGCGTTTAGACGCTATTGTTGGCTTTTCGCTAGTTCAGGCCGCCTTGGCATTAGTCGACCGGAACGGCATCGAGTTCCAGCGGCGGCTCGACTTTGCAGACGTAGTCGTCAGCCGTTTCGTCGATGTCGATGAGCACGTGGCTGCGATCAGGCAGCTTGCCCTCGACGATCTTCTGCGCGATGCGATCGACGACCTCGCGCTGCACGAGGCGCTTGCAGGGACGCGCACCGTAAACCGGGTCGAAGCCGTCGATGGACAGGTGATCCATAGCGGCGGGCGTGACGTCGAGCGTAACGCGACGGTCGGCCAGGCGCTTGCGCACGTCGTTGAGCTGCAGCTCCACGATGGGCTCCATGTTCGCGATGGACAAGGCGTGGAACGTGATGACCTCGTCGATACGGTTGAGGAACTCAGGGCGGAACGTGTTGCGCAGAGCATCGTTGATCATGTTGGACAGGTCAGCCAGGCTCTTCGCCGCAGACTTGACGTCGCCCTTCATGACGTTCTCCATGACGTCGCCCATGGACTCCTGCTTGCTGTTCGCGCTTTCGAATTCGCGGATGGCCTGGGAGCCGATGTTGCTGGTCATGATGATGATGGCGTTCTTGAACGACACCAAACGACCCTGGCCGTCGGTCAGGCGACCATCATCGAGTACCTGCAGCAAGATGTTGAAGACGTCGGGATGAGCCTTCTCCACCTCGTCGAGCAGAATGACGCTGTACGGACGACGGCGCACGGCTTCGGTCAGCTGACCGCCCTCGTCGTAGCCCACGTATCCCGGAGGGGCACCGATAAGACGCTGCACGCTGAACTTCTCCATGTACTCGGACATGTCGATACGCACCATGGCCTTTTCGCTGTCGAACAGGTACTCGGCCAGCGCCTTTGCCAGCTCCGTTTTGCCGACGCCGGTAGGACCGAGGAACAGGAAGCTGCCGATGGGCTTGTTCGGGTCGGACAGGCCGGCGCGGTTGCGGCGGATGGCGCCGGCAACGGCGGAAACGGCTTCGTCCTGGCCGATGACGCGCTCATGCAGCTTGTCTTCCAAGTCGACGAGTTTCTCCATTTCGCCCTGCATCATCTTCGACACGGGGATGCCGGTCCACGTGGACACGACCTCGGCGATTTCTTCCTGAGACACCTCCTCTTTCAGGATTGCGCCGTCCTCCTGCTTTTCGTTGAGCGCCTGCTCGGCCTCTTGCAGCTTGCGCTGCAGGTCAGGGATGCGGCCGTAGCGGATTTCCGAAGCCTTCACCAAGTCGCCTTCGCGGGTAGCGCGCTCCTCGTCGGTTTGCGCCACCTCGAGGTCGGCCTTGAGCGTTTGGACGTTCTCGATGACGTCCTTCTCGTTCTGCCATTCGGCCTTGCGCTTGGACAGGGCGTCTTGCGCGTCGGCGATTTCCTTGCGCAGGTGCTCAAGGCGCTCACGGCTGACGTCGTCGGTTTCCTTCATGAGCGCTTGCTCCTCGATTTGCATCTGCGTGAGCTTGCGTTCTGCCAGGTCAACCTCTTCAGGCATGCTGTCGATCTCGATGCGCAGGCGGCTGGCCGCCTCGTCCATAAGGTCGATGGCCTTGTCGGGCAGGAAGCGGTCGGAGATGTAGCGATTCGACAGCTCGGCGCATGCCACGATGGCGGCATCGGTGATGCGCACGCCATGATGGATTTCGTACTTCTCCTTCAGGCCACGCAAAATGGCGATGGTGTCCTCGACCGTGGGCTCGCTGACCATGACCGTCTGGAAACGGCGCTCAAGGGCGGCGTCCTTCTCGATGTACTTGCGGTACTCGTCGAGCGTGGTAGCGCCGATGGCGTGCAGTTCACCACGCGCAAGCGCCGGCTTGAGCATGTTACCCGCGTCCATGGAGCTGTCGCCCGTAGAGCCTGCGCCCACGATGGTATGAAGCTCGTCGATGAACAGAATGATCTGCCCGTTCGATTCCTTCACCTCGCGCAGCACGGCCTTCAAACGGTCCTCGAACTCGCCACGGTACTTCGCGCCGGCTACCATGGCGCCCAGGTCAAGCGCGATGACGTCGTGGTCCTTCAAGCCAGACGGCACGTCGCCTGCAACGATACGCTGGGCCAAGCCTTCGACGATAGCCGTTTTACCGACACCAGGCTCGCCGATGAGCACGGGGTTGTTCTTCGTGCGGCGGCTGAGCACCTGGATGGTGCGGCGGATTTCCTCGGAACGGCCGATGACCGGATCGAGCTTGCCCTCGCGCGCCTTCTGCGTGAGGTTCTGGCCGTACTGGTTAAGCGCGTCGAGTTCGGGCTTACTTTGCTGGTCGGTGACGCGGGTGCTGCCGCGAAGCGAGCTGTACGCCTCTTCGACGGTTTTGCCCGTGATGCCAAGACCATTGAGCACGCGGCCCGCCTCACCCTTGTCCTGGGCAAGCGCGATGAGCAGGTGCTCGGTGGTTGCATAGCTGTCGCCCATGCGCTCGGCGGCCTTCACGGCGTTGTCGATGACCTTGATGAGGTTGTTGCTGGGCATGGCCATAGGCATGCTGGAGCCGGAAGCCTTGGGCATGGCGGCGATAGCGTCGTCGACGTTGCGCGACAGCTGCGCCGGATCGGCGCCGATGCGCTTGATGATGGCCGACAGGTTGTTCTCCGATGCGTCCAGCATTGCCTTGAGCAGATGAATGGGCTCGATGGTGCTGGACTGGGCATCGCCGGCAACGCCCATGGAAGCCTGGAAGGCCTCTTGAGCGGTAACGGCAAGTTTATCTAGTCTCATGTGAACCTCCTTTAAGTTGGTTCTACGTGGTTATTACAAAAGCGAGCTGGGACGGCGCACGACGATGGCCGTAGGCGATTGCACAAGGGAATTCACGCTTTCGCGCGTTTCCAACTCATGCACGCGGTCGGCCAAACGGCGCACGCGCTTGTGCAGGTCGTCGATTTCCTGGTCACGGTCGTCAAGGCGTCCCTGCAAGTCAAGGATGCGAATGACGCCCGCTAGGTTTATGCCTTCGCCCGTGAGCTCGTTGATGAGCGCAAGGCGCTCGATGTCGGCTTGCGAGTACATGCGCGTGTTCCCGCTGGTGCGCTGCGGCGTGACGAGGCCTTTTTGCTCGTAAGCGCGCAACGTCTGCGGATGAACGCCCGCAAGCTCGGCGGCTACGCCGATCATGTATAAAGGCCGGTTGCGGTCGTTCCACTCGGGCATGCTTACCAGCTCCTCACATCATCGGGCGACGCTTGCAAAAACGCCTCCATTGCCTTCGTTTGCGCTTCATTCATATGCTTCGGAACCTGCACCTTCACGGTGATTTTCAGGTCGCCGTTTCCGGTTCCCTTGACGCGCGGGGCGCCCTTGCCGCGCACCGACATGACCGTTTGGTCCTGCGTGCCAGCCGGGATTTTCACGCGCACCTTCGTGCCGTCGGGAGCGGGAACCACCACGCTTGCGCCCAATGCCGCCTCCGCGACGTTGACCGGAACGTCGATGAGCACATCGGCGCCGTCGCGCTTGAAGTACGGGTGGTCCTGGATGCGCGTGGTTACGAGCAAGTCGCCTGCAGCGCCGCCGTTTTCGCCCGGAGCGCCCTTGCACTTGAAGCGCAGGCGACCTCCGTCGACCGCACCCGCCGGAACCTTCACCGTAAGCGTTTCGGAATCCGTGCGACCGGGGACGCGAACCGTCACGCGCTTTTCCGTGCCGGCAAACGCTTCCTCAAACGTGACGTTCAGGGTAACGTTCATGTCCTGGCCCTTGCGCGGGCGCGGCTGACGGCCGCCGAACCCGCTGGCGCCGTCGCCATTGAAATCCCAGTTCGTGCCGAACGCGCCTTCGCCCCGACGAATGCTTTCCAGAATGTCGGCCCAGCTGCCGAAGCCGCCGACACCGCCGCCTCCGAAGATGTCGTCCATGTTGACGGCGCCGCCGCCCCAGCCGTGGGGGATTTGGTTCTCGTTCGCTGTGCCGTATTGGTCGTATAGCTTGCGCTTCTTGTCGTCGGACAAAACCTCGTAGGCTTCGTTGATTTCCTTGAACTTGGCCTCGTCGCCGCCCGCATCGGGGTGGTACTTACGCGCCAGTTTGCGGAACGCCTTCTTGATTTCGTCGGTGGACGCCGTGCGCGGAACGCCCAGCGTTTTGTAGTAGTCCGGAGTAGCCGGCATGCAATCCACCTTCCTTTCGCTATGAACAGCGAGGGCGGACCAACCGCCCGCCCTCGCAGAAGTTATCTATTCGCCTTCGCTCTCGGGCTTCGGCCTTTTCGGGCCGCCCGTGGTGACGGTGACCATGGCTGCACGAAGAACTTTCGTTCCCATCTTGTAGCCCTTCTGGTACACCTCATGCACCGTTTCATCAGGAACGGAAGCATCGTTAACCGTTGCAACCGCTTGGCATTCAAGCGCATCGAACGCCTCGCCTGCCGGGTTGATGACCTGCACTCCGCCGCTTTCAAGAACGTTCACGAACTTGTTGTGCACGGCTTTCACGCCGTCAATCAAGCCCGCTTCGCCGTTCTTCTCAGCGTAGTCGATGGTGCGCTCGAAGTCATCGATGACGGGGAGCAGCTTCTCGACCAGCTTTTCGCCGGCGCGGACGCGCTCTTGCTCGCGCTGCTCTGCCGTGCGACGACGATACGTGTCCCACTCAGCATGCAGGCGCAGGTACTTGTCCTGCCAGTCCTTCGCTTCGGCTTGCGCCTGGGCGACCAGTTCGTCGTTGGTGGGGGCGGCTTCTTCGGGCTGGCCTTCCAGCGCCTCTTCTGCTTCCTTCACCACGTCGGATGCGGCATCGGCGGCCTCGGGGGCGCCGCCCTGTTCGGCGGCGCCTTCCTGCTGGCCTGCAGCGTTGGTGTCCTCGATGGGAATCTGCTTGCCTTCGGCCTGCGTCGCGCGCTCAGGCTTGGGCGTGCTCTGCTCAGCCATGGCTATTACTTCCCTTCCTTGTCGTCAACAACCTCGTAGTCGGCTTCGATGGGGCCGTCGTCGGACTGAGCGCCCGCGGCAGCACCAGCGGCACCAGCAGCGCCCTCAGCACCCTGCTGCTGGCTGTAAGCAACCTCGGCCAGCTTGTAACCAGCCTGCTGCAGCTTCTCGGTAGCAGCCTTGATGGCTTCGATATCGGTACCGGACAGCGCCGTCTTAGCCTCGTTGATAGCTTCCTCGGCAGCGGACTTGGAGTCAGCAGGAACCTTGTCGCCCAGCTCGTTGAGCGTCTGCTCGGTGGCGTTCACCAGAGCGTCGCAGTTGTTGCGAGTCTCGACTTCTTCCTTGCGCTTCTTGTCCTCCTCGGCATGAGCCTCGGCGTCCTTCACCATGCGGTCGACTTCCTCGTCGTTCAGAGCCGTGGAGCCGCTGATGGTAATCTGCTGCTGCTTGCCCGTGCCCAGGTCCTTAGCGGAAACGTTCACGATGCCGTTAGCGTCGATGTCGAACGTGACCTCGATCTGCGGCACACCGCGGCGAGCAGCCGGAATGCCGGTCAGCTGGAACTTGCCGAGCGTCTTGTTGTCCTTGGCCATCTGACGCTCGCCCTGCAGGACGTGAATCTCAACGGACGTCTGATTGTCGGCAGCCGTGGAGTAAATCTCGGTCTTACGGGTAGGAATGGTGGTGTTGCGGTCGATCATCTTCGTCATGACGCCGCCCATGGTCTCAACGCCCAGGGACAGAGGCGTAACGTCGAGCAGCAGAATGCCCTCAACGTCGCCTGCAAGCACGCCGCCCTGAACAGCTGCCCCCATAGCCACAACCTCGTCGGGGTTCACGGACATGTTCGGCTGCTTGCCGGTCATGCGCTTCACCAGTTCCTGCACGGCGGGCATACGGGTGGAACCGCCAACGAGGATGACCTCGTCGATTTCGCCCTGCGACATGTTGGCGTCACGCAGCGCCTGCTCAACAGGCTTGCGGCAACGGTCGAGCAAATCCTTGGTGATGGACTCGAACTCGGCGCGGGTAAGCGTGTAGTCCAGGTGCTTCGGGCCGGTGGCATCTGCGGTGATGAACGGCAGGTTGATGTTGGCCTGCGTGGTGCTGGACAGCTCCATCTTGGCCTTCTCGGCAGCTTCCTTCAGGCGCTGCAGGGCCATCTTGTCCTTGCGCAGATCGATGCCGCCGTTGTCCTTTGCGAACTTGTCGGCCAGCCAATCGATGACGCGATGATCCCAGTCATCGCCACCCAGCTGGTTGTCGCCTGCAGTAGCGGCAACCTCGAAGACGCCGTCGCCGAGCTCCAGGATGGACACGTCGAACGTGCCGCCGCCCAGGTCGAACACGAGGATCTTCTCGTCCTTGTTCGTCTTGTCCAGGCCATAGGCCAGAGCAGCTGCCGTCGGTTCGTTGATAATACGCAGAACCTCGAGGCCAGCGATCTTGCCGGCGTCCTTGGTGGCCTGACGCTGAGCGTCATTGAAGTAAGCCGGAACGGTGATGACGGCCTGCGTGATGGGCGAGCCGACCTGCTTCTCGGCGTCGTTCTTCAGCTTCTGCAGGACCATGGCGGAGATTTCCTCGGGCGTGTAGTCCTTGCCGTCGATGTCGACAACGGTACGACCGTCCTTGCCGGCCTTCACCTTGTAGCTAACCTTGCTCTGCTCGTCAGCGGTTTCGGCAAAGGAACGACCGATGAAACGCTTGACGGAAGAAACGGTGTTCTCAGGGTTGGTGACAGCCTGGTTCTTAGCAGCCTTACCGACCACGCGCTCGCCGTCCTTGCGGAAACCTTCAACAGACGGAGTAGTGCGGTCGCCCTCGGCGTTTACGAGAATTTCAGGCTCGGAGCCTTCCATGACGGCCATGGCGGAGTTCGTGGTGCCAAGGTCGATACCCAGAATCTTGCTCATATGTTGCTTCCTCTCACTTGGAGTTATGTAACCGAAGTTAAGTGCTGGCGGCCTTTGCCTTGGGGGCTTAGCCTTTTTCCAACGATTCGTAATATAAAATCTAAGTCTCTAGCTGTCAAGTTATTTGCGAAATTAAAGGTTACGTTTTGTTAACGCGAACTTGTCAGGAAGATTAAGCGAGCGAATACAAGCTTTTGAACTGGGAAAACACTATGCAAACACGCAAAACAGCTCTTGAAGAAACTTCTCCGAGAGCCGTTTTCGCCGTCATTTTTTCGTCACGGAAATCTAAGTGGGACCTTGTAAGCCTTACTGGTTCAGGCAGTTGCGGGCCGGAATCTCCCTCTGACAAGAAGACCCCCATATACGCGATTCGCTTTACGCGTGCGGGGCTTCTTGCTGCGAGGGTTTTTCGCCCCTGCATGCAACAGGGCCCTTACCTATATATAGGTAAGGGCCCTGTTTTCGTTTGCGATATGCTGCTTCGCGATTATTCCTCGACAACCTCGGGGATAGCGCCCATGGGGCACTCCTCGACGCAGTCGCCACAAGCGATGCAGTTGTCCTCGTTCACGACCTCGACAACGCCGCCGTTCACTTCCAGAACCTCCTGCGGGCATGCGTCAACGCAGATGCCGCAGCCGATGCACTCGTCAGTCTCGATAACCGGATGAGCCATGGTAACTCCTTCTCGTCTATAATCCCCGGCGAAATGTTACCGGGTCATACCCCAATTAAACAATGCCCGCACAATACCACTACTGCGCGCGATTGCAATACGAATCAGGAAAAATCGAAAGGCTTGTCGAGGAACGGCACCCGCGCTTAACAAATGCGCGGCAACTGTTCGCCAACAAGCATGTCGAGGATGCGCGTTCCGCCGAACGCAGTACGCAGAAACACCTTCGACCCGCGCTCGGGCTGCATTTCCGAAACCTCGCCGATGATGGCCGCATCGGCGCCGTACTTGTTCGCGCGCATGGCCGCAAGCGCTGCGTCGGCGTCCTCGGGCGCAACGATGCACACCATTTTGCCTTCGTTGGCCACCTGCAGCACGTCGTAGCCGAGCATGTCGCACGCGCCTTGCACGGCGAGCTTCACGGGCACGGCATCTTCCTCGACGGTGATGTCGGTGCCGGACTGCGCCGCCAGTTCGTTGAGCGTAGACGCCAAGCCGCCGCGCGTAGGATCGCGGAAGCAGCGCGTACCGGGCGCCGCCGCCAACACGTCCGCAATAAGATGGTTGAGCGGCGCGGCATCGCTTTTCAGGTCGGCCTTGAACGACAGCGATTCGCGGCAGCTCATGATGGTGATGCCGTGATCGCCGAGTGTGCCGCTGACCAGCACTTTGTCGCCCGGCTTGCACTGCGCGCCGCCCAGGTTCACGCCTTCGGGCAGCGTGCCGACGCCTGCCGTGTTGATGTACACGCCGTCGCCATGCCCGCGGTTGACCACCTTCGTGTCGCCCGTGACCAGATGCACGCCGGCTTCTTTCGCCACCTCGGCCATGCTGGCGCAGATACGCTTGAGGTCGCTGATGGGGAAGCCCTCTTCCAGCACGAAACCGCAGCTGAGGTAGCGTGGCGTGGCGCCGCTGGTGGCCACGTCGTTCACCGTGCCGCACACCGCCAGGCGCCCGATATCGCCACCCGGGAAGAAGTGCGGCGTCACCACGAAGCTGTCGGTGGAAAACGCCAGGCGCTCGCCCGGCGCCGGGGCGGGCAGCACCGCCGCGTCGTCTCCGCGCAGCAGCTCCTCGCCCGCATATGCAGCGAAGAACACCTCGTCGATGATGCGCTTCATCATGGTTCCGCCACTGCCGTGGCCGAGCATGACCGTTTCGTCCATGAATGCTCCTTGGAATACACGGCGACCTTGCCGGCAGGGGCAAGGTCGCCTTCGCAGCTGCACTACTTGCTGCCGCGATCGCGTTCAGTGTTCGTGGCGATGTTCCGTGACGGTAAGCACGAGCTTGCCGTTCTGCACGCCTTTCGTTCCCAGAATAAGGTTCGCGATGTCCTGCACCAGGCCCGTTTCGCCGCGCAGCACGATGACTTCCAGGCACATGTGCGCGTCAAGATGCACGTGCATGGACGACACGATGTTGCCGAAATACTCGTGCTGGATGGCGTGCAACTTTTCCTGCAGGTCGTTTGCGTGGTGGTCGAACACAATGGTGAGCGTGCCGGCAACTTCGATGCCAGGCGTAGCGCACTCGTCTTCCACCAGGGCGTCGCGCACCAGGTCACGCACCACTTCGCTGCGGTTTTTCGCCAACCCGCGACGCGCGACCAAATGGTCGAAACGCACAAGCAGGTCTTCGGGCATGGCCACGGAAAACCGCATGAGGTCTTTACTCATGCGCTACACAAGCTTGACGGTTACGCCGCCGGCGGCCTGCGCGTCGTCTTCCAGCGCGTCTTTCGCCTCGTCAAGCAGCGCGCGCACGTCGTCGATCATGGCCTGCGCCTCGTGTAGCTTCTTGGAAACGGTTTCGTAGCCGGCGTCGCCCGCTTTATGGCCGAGCGTGTGCGCCCAGCGGCGCTCAAGCTTCAGATGGTCGTCGATCTGCTCGATCATCATCTCGAACTGGCCGGTGTTGATTCCGTTGGTGCACATAGTGCCCTCCTTCGATTGCGCGGCGCCTGCAGAATGTGCGCGCCGCGATGGTGCTGTTCTTGCTATGATTCGGTTATACGGCGAAGGGCTTTCAAGGGCAAGAGCGGGTGTGAAAAAATCCATGACTGGTAACAAATACAAGGTCGCACTTGACGAAACATGGGATTTGTTCGGTTCGCTCATGTCTGGAGCCCGCAGCGGGCTTGTTGGCGTAATCAGCGCGAAACCGTTGTCTGACGCCGCGCAAAATGCCGTGAACAGTTCCGCGAGAGCACTTGGATACGGCGACGATGCCTGCACGTTCATAACCACTGAAGGCCTTGAAGAACACGCGCTGTTCGTGCTGCTTGAGGGGCTTGACCCCTTGTGCCTGGTAGCCGCCGACGGCAAAACGGCCGCGCTGCTGGGGCAAGCGTACCGATGCAGCGTCCCAACCGGTGATGCATGCCGTTTGTTCGGGCGCACCGCCGTTTCGTTCATTGATTTTGAATCGTTGCTGCAAGCGCCGCAGGACAAACAGATTGCCTGGGCGTTGCTGAAAAAGCTTCCAAAACTGAATAGCTAGCAACCTAGAGAGCGTTTCGCTTCGCATGCGACGGCGAAGCGTTTTCGCCTCGTGTTTGGAGCCAGAGCTTCGCCCTGCGACGAAGCGGCAACTGGCTGCGAAGGCACCGCCGGGTCGTACGGATGAAGGCAACCAATTTCGCCCCCAACATGACGAAAGGCCGCGGGGGAAGCGGCCTTTCGTCAGACGAGTGAAACGAGGGGAGGAGATAAGTGAGGATTTGTTTATCTCCGACGAGAGATAATATACAGTATTAACTATTCTGGGTCAAGAATAGTTTTAAAAAAATGTTTCGATTGCTTCGTTTGCGGATACGAGCGATTCGAAAACGGCGCTTTTAACGCTTGTCACGTGTTGCTTTCCAGCTCTTTACCGTCCCAGCCACCTGGGCTGTTACCATAGACGCATCACAACGGGCAGCCGTACCGCATGCGGCATGCATCGCATTGAAGGAAAGGGAGCTTTCATGGCTAACAAGGGCTTGGCGAAGGGTCACGACGCCCTGAGCATTCTGGTTACCGGCGGCGCTGGCTTCATCGGCAGCCACACCTGCGTGGAGCTGATCCAGCAGGGATACCGCGTCATCATCGTCGACGACCTGAGCAATTCGAGCCAGGTGGCGGTCGATCGCATCCGCAAGATCTGCGGCTTGGCAGCCGACGACGCGCAGCTGTGCTTCTACGAGAACAACATCCTAGACCGCGAGGCGCTCAACGCCATCTTTGATGAGAACGACGTCGACGCCATCATCCACTTCGCCGGCTTCAAGGCCGTGGGCGAAAGCGTGCAGAAGCCGCTTGAGTACTACTGGAACAACATCGCCGGCACGCTGGTGCTGTGCGACGTAGCGCGCGACCACGGCGTGAAGAACCTGGTGTTCTCCAGCAGCGCCACGGTGTACGGCGAGCCAGAGTTCATCCCGATCACCGAGGATTGCCCGAAGCACGACTGCACGAACCCCTACGGCTGGACGAAGAGCATGCTTGAGCAGGTGCTCTCCGACCTGTACGTCGGCGACAACGAGTGGAACATCGTGCTACTGCGCTACTTCAACCCCATCGGCGCGCACGAGAGCGGCCTCATCGGCGAGGACCCGAAGGGCATCCCGAACAACCTGCTGCCCTACGTGGCGCAGGTTGCCGTGGGCAAGCTTGAGTGCGTGGGCGTGTTCGGCGACGACTACGATACGCCGGACGGCACGGGCGTGCGCGACTACATCCATGTGGTCGACCTGGCCCGCGGCCATGTGGCGGCCCTGGACTGGATGGGCGGCAAGGTTGGCACCGGCAAGGCGCTGGGCCTGGGTTCCATCAAAGGCGAGGCCGCCGAGGACGGCAGTCGCCGCGGCGTGGGCATCTTCAACCTGGGCACCGGCAAGGGCTCGAGCGTGCTCAACGTGGTGCACGCGTTCGAGAAGGCGTGCGGCCACGAGATCCCGTACCAGATCAAGCCGCGCCGCGCAGGCGACGTTGCCACGAACTACGCCGCGTGCGACAAGGCGCGCACCGAGCTGGGCTGGGTTGCCCAGTACGACCTGGACCGTATGTGCGCCGACAGCTGGCGCTGGCAGTCGATGAACCCCGACGGATACGCCACGAAGTAGCGAACCGCTGTTCACTTTGCAAAAGCGCCCTGCAGCCGATGGCTGCGGGGCGCTTTTGCTTGCGCTCGTTTAATCCTAAAAGCGGTGACCTTTCTCGCAAACGCAACAGGGGCGGAAACGCTATTGCGTTCCCGCCCCTGCAAAGTGCGCAAGATTAGTAGCCGTAGCCCGTGGTGCCGCCAGTCGAAACACCAGCACCGGTGTCGAAATAGGCTCCCGTTCCAGCGCCCGTCCCCGCGCCTGTTGACGGCGTTTGCGCATACGACGAATCCGTATACCCATAGTTTCCACCAGTCGACGAGCCAGTTGAACCACTATACGTCGACGAGTTGCCAACATAGCCATAGCCCGTGCTTGTTCCATAGCTTCCCGAGCTGTAGGAGTTGCCGGTGCCGTAATCGTTGCCGGAATACGTTCCGTGCCCGTTGCTAGAAGACGTTGCGTCGTAATCGTTGCCCGCGTACGCGCCGGTGCCGCTCGACGAGCCGTTTGCGGAAGAAGTTGCAGAGTATTGCTGAGCAAGCTTGCTAGTAGTGCCCACAATGCCGCTCGGATCCCCGCCGGAACCTACGATTTGCATCATCTCCGTGACCTTGTCTTCATCGGCAAAGACGTAGGAGACATCGCCGACATACCCCGTGATAGACGGCAGCATGGCGGAATACATGGTCAAATCGCCGTTGCCCTGGAACTGCTGAGCAAGCGAAATGATGTCGGCGATTTTCATATCGGTCGTAACGCACTTCGCCGCCGCCTGCACCACGCCTGGCAGCTCGGTTACTGGCAGCGAGAGGACCTTGTTCGCCAGTGCCTCGATGAGCTTTCGCTGGTTGGACGTGCGCGTAAAGTCGCCATCAACATAGGCACGGCTACGAGCGAACACCAGCGCCTGGGTTCCGTTAAGGTGTTGCTCGCCCTCCTCGATGATGACGGGGTCGGTTCCTGACCAGGAGTTGTCGGCATCGGGATCGTCGATTCGCTCGTCGACGACAACATCAACGCCGCCAACCGCATCGACCAAGCTGACGAGCGCATCGAAATTCACTTCGGCATAGTGGGAAATGTCGACGCCCGTCAGCTGAGAAGCTTCGCGAATAGCTGCCGCAGCGCCACCATAATTGTATGCAGCGTTGAATTTGTTCGTGCCATACCCGTCGATGTCGATCATGGTATCGCGAGGAATGGAAACAAGCGTTGCCTGGTTATTCACCGGATCGATGCGCACGACGATGTTCGTGTCCGATCGGGCACCCATTTCTTCATCGTCCTCGCGCTTATCGGAGCCGATTAGCATCATGTAAAACGGCTCATCAAAGCTAGATGTGACAAGCTGTTCGTTGATGCTCTCGAGCTCTTCGCTTGTTTTGTCACCAGTGTTCAGCTGAGAATTAACGCCGTTGAGCCACACGGCGAACGCGGTGCCGCAGCCAATCAAGGCAACAACAAGAGCACAGCAGACTCCAATAGCGATCTTTTTGCCTTTACCCGACTTTCGCTTCCTTTGCGACGAATACACAGGGTTGGAACGCGAATATTGCGTGACACTTGTTTGGTTTCGAAACGCGTTGTTGGCATCATGGCCTTGCGAACCAGGAATATAAGCAGGGCGATATCCAGTTGATTGAGAATCCTGCGGCATGTTCGCCTGGGGGTGGCGGTTCTTCTTGAATGCCATGCAAATCTCCTCACAGCTATTGTGTTCGAGCACGTTGTACTTGTCGCACCGCCCAGAACCCATGCGGTCTCCCCGCCGACATGGTGCCTACGCAGCCCGAATCGTTTTGCAATCGTTTTCGTTCCGTAAGCAACCGCCCATCGCAGTTGCGCACGGAAAACCATTCTCAATTGTATCATCCTGGAACTTGAACCATAAAAAAGGCACGTCATCGGCCACACGCCTTCACGATACAACCGCATCCTCCCCAAATTCAATGCGATTTCCCACCCAGTAACTATTGTTTATAGTATCGGCGAAACGTAACCGCTCTATTACGGCAGTACGTAACACCAGCGTTACGCTCAGCCCATGAAGCAGACCCGCCAACATAGCGACCCGCTAACCGACGCAACGTTTGACGCGCCGTCACTTGCGGAAACGCTTGGGCGGAACGTCAAGGCTTTGCGAAAAGACGAGCGCATCACGAAAACAAGGTTTGCAGCGATGGTGGGCATCGGCCGGCCCCTGCTGAACAAAATAGAGAACGGGACGGCCAACGTCCGCCTTTCCCTTGTGGAAGAACTTGCATCAGCGCTTGATACCACGCCGCACTTCCTGCTCTTCGGTGCACCAGGGATTTCTAACGCCCCCGAGTTTCCGCCGACCTCATCCAACTGGCCTCTTGAGCCCTATGTGTAGAAGATTCCCGAACGTTTTCGTTCTGCTCGCTTGCGGGAGCGTGTTTTAGGCTATAATGCCCACACGGTTTGGCGTGGAGCGCAAACCGAATGTATGCGGGTGTCGCCAAGTGGTAAGGCACGAGCTTCCCAAGCTCGCATTCGCGGGTTCGAGTCCCGTCACCCGCTCCATTGATAACTTTCCTGCAGCCGCAACGTTGCCTGCAGTTTTGGAAACGGACCTTGATAGGGACGAGAACCGAGAGGTGGTTTTGCTTAAAACATGCCAGTGGCATGTTTTAAGCAAAACGCCCGAAGGCGCTTGCGCCGAGGGGTGCGATTTTCGCAGAAAATCGCGAGTCCCGTCACCCGCTCCATTGATAACTACGGCAGCCTTATGGCTGCCGTTTTTGTTGCAAGGCTTTCGATTCAAGGAGGACCTCATGAATCAGAGCAATCCCACATTCGACACGTTCATCTTCGATCTTGACGGCACGTTGCTTGACACTATGCCCGACCTGATTGTGGTCACGAACAAAACGCTGGAGCATTTCGGCAAGCCTACGCACACCGACGCGGAGATTCTCAGCTACGTCGGCGATGGTGCGCAACGGCTTATCTACCGCGCCATGCCCGAGGGCACGTCCGACGAGACCTGCGCCGAGGCGCTTGCCTACTGGAAAGCGTTGTACCCGGAAATTGGCCTTGAATTCACCAAGCCGTACGCACACATGCCCGAAACACTTGCGCAGCTCAAAAAGCAAGGTTGCAAGCTGGCCGTTCTTTCCAACAAGTACGAGGGCGGCGTGAAGGATGTTATCCCGAAGTATCTTCCCGGCCTGTTCGACGTGCTGCACGGCGAATGCGAGGGCATTCCACGCAAACCCGACCCCACGGGGCTTTTGCGCACCATCGCCGAGCTGGGCTCGGCGCCTGAGCGAACGGCGTATGTGGGTGATTCCGCCGGAGACATCAAGGTTGCGCGCAATGCCGGCACGTTCGCTATTGGCGTAGACTGGGGTTACAACCCCGTCGACGTCCTGCAAGAGGCGGGCGCCGACGTGATTCTGTCCAGCCCCACGCAGTTTTTGCAGTTCTCCCCGGCGTAAACATTGCGCACAAGCCGTGGTGACTGCACGGCGAATGACCGCTTGCGCCGTTTAATGCTACAATGACGAACACGCCTCAGTAGCTCAGGGGATAGAGCACCGCTCTCCTAAAGCGGGTGTCGTACGTTCGAATCGTATCTGGGGCACCACGAACATGCAGGCCACCGGCATTTGCCGGTGGCCTTTTTGCTGCCCTTGCAGCGAAAAAGCGGGCGGGATATGCTCCCGCCCGCTTTTGAATGCTTGGGTTTTCGCTTGCTGTTAAGCGCCGATGAGCGTTTGCAGCGATGCGAGGAAGCTGGACATGTTGCGCCAGCACATGAACAGCGTGATGCCGATGAAGATCACACCGCAGATGTTCGCGAACGCGTGATTGCGCCACTTGCCCAGGCTCTTGCCGTTCGCAACATACATCACGAAGAAGGCCATAATGGGCAGCAAGATGGCGTTTGCCGCCTGCGCGACAAGGATGAGCTCGGTCGGGCTTTTGCCCAGCACAACGGCCATAAGACAGCCAGCCACCAGCACGATCATCCAGACGACCTTGAACTGCAGGTCCTTCAGCGTTTTGCCCCAGCCCAGCACGCCGTTGACCGCGTACGCAGCGGAAAGCGGAGCCGTGATGGCGCTGGAGAAACCGGCGGCCAGCAGGCCAACGCCGATGAGCACCGTGGCCCAGTTGCCCAGCAGCGGCTGCAGCGCGATAGCCATATCCTTACCGTTCGTGACGGTGATGCCGGCCGCATGCATGTTCGCAGCAGCGCAGATGAGGATGGCCATGGAGATGATGCCGCCCAGGCCGATGGACAGCACGCAGTCGAAGCGCGCGTCGGAAACTTGCTCGGGGTCCTTGAAACGCTCGGCTGCGCCGGACGCGTGCAGGAACAGGTTGTACGGCACGATGGTGGTGCCGATGAGGCCGACGGCGGTGAGGATGCCCTTCGCACCGGCCTGACCCTCGGGCAGCGTAGGCGTGAACAGGCCGGCCACAACCGCGCCCCAATCAACCGGCGAAGCGAACGCCGTGATAAGGAACACCAGGCCCATGAAAATGACGATGCCTGTCAGAATCTTCTCGACCAGCTTGTACGAGCCAGCCCACATGGCAACGAACGCAAGGATGCCCAGCACGATGACGATGGGAATCATGGGGACATCGGCCACAGCCTGAATACCCAGGATGCCGCCCGTGATGTTGCCCGTTTCATATGCGGTGTTACCAATAAAGATAGCGATGATAACAATCACGATTGCAATCCACTTCAGCACAGGATGCGAAATGCGATCGCGGATATTCTCACCCAGGCCTTCCTGCGTCACGATACCGATTCGTGCGGCCATCTCCTGAAAGATGATCGTTGCGACGGTGGCGAACAGCAGCGCCCACAACATGGTGTAGCCATAGCTTGCGCCGGAAACCGTGCACGTGGTAACCGTGCCGGGGCCAACGAAGCCAGCCGCAACCAATGCGCCGGGGCCGACGTTCTTCAGCTTCTGAACGAACGAGCTTGCCATCGTGTCCCTCCCTTCCTTCCTTTTGGTTGATTTCCCACATCAGCTTGTGGATTAGTGGGACACTTTAGCAGACGAAAGCGCCTCTGTGTTGATTGGATACGGGACTGTAACACACCGGTGCCGCCCCCGGCGGTAGAGGGTAGGTTTTGGGGGTTGGGCGGTAATGAGGGAAGTCTCGCGACAATGAGCATAATAAGGTAAGGGGCGACGCTGCTTGCTAGCCACAAGCGCACACTTTGCAGCCAACGGGCAGCGGCTTGCAAGATGCGTGCGCGGCGCCGAGCCCTGCGCCGCTACGACATCTTCCAGAAATCCTGGATAAGTTCCTGGCGACTTGCGGAACCCGTTTTCTTCAGGATGTTGTGCACGTGCACCTTCACCGTGGACAGGGCCAGCGACATTTCCGAAGCGATGTTCTGGTTATCCTTGCCGATGAGGATAAGATACAGCACCTCGCGCTCGCGCTGCGACAGCTTGTGGCGCGTGGCGAACACGTTGAGGTTCTCGACGATCTGCTGTTCCTGGCGCTTGCTGCCGCCTTGCGCCGGCGGGCGCTCGAAACGCAGCGAGAGCATGCGGAAGCAATCGCGCACGGCGGCAATGCCGATGACCAGCAGCAACAGGTTCTCGGCGTAGTTGCGCTCCGTGGTGAAGATAAGCGGCCCGATGGTAAACGACGGAATGTCGAGAAACAGGAAGAACGCGGCGTCTTCCACAAGGATTCCCAGGCTCAGCACCCAGGCCGCAAGGTATATGACCCGGTGGCGCCACAAGCGGGCGCGTTCGGCCTCGTCTTTCTGCTTCACGAAGCGATAGCCCGCGTACAGCAGAATCCAGTACATATAGAACTGGTGCATGGTCCAGAACCAGAAGCGCTGATTTTCACCATCGGGAATGACGACAAGCATAGCCACGCTAGCAACGGCGAACACCACCGGGGGCACCACCAAAAGCGCGCGGCGCGATTCGCCAAGATAGTCGCACACCAGCACCCAAAACGCCGTGATGAAGCCGCCGCCGGTGACCACGGACGCCAACGACCTGACGAACATGTACAGCGAAGGCAGCGCCTGCTGCGTGGAGCGCATGATGAATTCGTCTTGGAACACCAGCGCCACGTCGAAGAAATAGAATGCGAACGCAATGCTTAAGAACAGCGTGGTCTTCTTGTGCGACACCAGATACGCCGACAAGCACACAGCCGCCACCAAAATGGACAGCAGCAACATGAGCAACGTGTAATAAAACAGAGCTAGCTCCACAAGCCCCTCCGTAGAACGCGTCCATTAATCCCCATCACAAACGCTTTCTCCATGATACACGAGCCTGGCGCGCCATATCGCGCCGTTTAGCCAACGGAAGCAAAGAAGTTGTTGGGCGTCAATTTTCTAAACGGAAACGGTTTTACAACGTTTCGGGCGTTTCGGCAACGTCGTCATAACAAGCTTGCCATCAGGCGTTTATTCGAGGTTTAGCTACTTCATACTGCGTTTAATCCCTGGTTCCACCTCTAAACGGGTGCCGTTAAACCCGTCTTAGACCTTCCGGATTATTTGTGAAGAATTCATAGTGGAATCAGGGAAACGGGGCGACTTGGAAAGCCCCACCCGCGAGCCAACCCGCTAAGCCAAGTATGCGACGCGGCTCGCACGGCGAAGATAGTTTTATATCCCAACGAGACGAAAGAAGGTTGTTATGGCTGGCGTAAACGTCAAGAGCGAAATCAAGCCCTTGAAGAAAGTCCTGCTGCATCGACCCGGTAAGGAACTGTTGAACCTTACCCCGAACACGCTTGAAGAGCTGCTGTTCGATGACATTCCGTTTTTGAAGGTTGCCCAGGAAGAGCACGACGCCTTCGCGCAGGCTCTGCGCGACAACGGCGTGGAGGTTGTGTACCTGGAGGACCTGACGGCCGAGGTTCTGGCCGCCGACCCGCAGCTTCGCGAGAAATTCCTGCTGCAGTGGATCGATGAGGCCGGCATCAAGACCGAGCGCTATCGCAAGATCATCTTTGATTACATGCAGGAGAACTACCCCGACGCCAAGGACTTCGTGTTGAAGACCATGGAGGGCATCAACCTGACCGAGCTGCACACCGACAAGTCCAACTCCCTGGTCGACCTGGTGTCCGAGGCCTCCAAGATGGTGGTGGCCCCCATGCCGAACCTGTACTTCACGCGCGACCCGTTCGCGATGATCGGCAACGGCGTGTCCATCAACCGCATGTATTCCGTCACGCGCAACCGCGAGACGATTTACGGCGAGTACATCTTCACATATCACCCGGACTTCAAGGGCACCCCGCAGTACTACAGCCGCTACAACACGTTCCACATTGAGGGCGGCGACATCCTGAACATCAACGAGCACGTCCTGGCCATCGGCATCTCCCAGCGCACCGAGCCCGACGCCATCGACGGCATTGCCCACAACATTTTCAACGATCCCACGAGCCCCGTGGACACCATCCTGGCGTTCAACATCCCGAACAACCGCGCCATGATGCACCTGGACACCGTGTTCACCCAGATCGACGTTGACAAGTTCACCATCCATCCCGGCATCATGGGCCCGCTGTCCGTGTTCGAGATCACGCCCGAAGGCGACGGCATCAAGGTTCATGAGATCAACGCCCCGCTCGAGCAGATCCTGGAGAAGTACATCGGCATGCCGGTGACGCTGATCCCCTGCGGCGGTGGCGACCGCATTGCCGCCGAGCGCGAGCAGTGGAACGACGGCTCGAACACGCTGTGCATCGCCCCTGGTCGCGTGGTGGTTTACGAGCGCAACGACGTCACGAACGCCGTGCTGCGCAAGCACAACATCGATGTCATCGAGATTCCGTCGGCCGAGCTGTCCCGCGGCCGTGGCGGCCCGCGCTGCATGAGCATGCCCGTTTGGCGCGAGGATTAATCGTTTGCTGCAAGGGATGCCGGTTTGCACCGGCATCCCTTTGGAAGCTTGCCGGCTGCACGGGGTCGGCGCTTCTGCACTGTTTGTCTGGTTTCGCCTCTGCGTTCCGCCCGCGCCTGTGCGGCAACGCAGCCGCTGCAGGTCCGGTATGTCCGGCTAACCGCGCGGAGTCCAGGGGCGACGCCCACTGCATGGTTTCGATTAAGGAGGGAAATCATGAGCGAAAAAGCTAAAGGCATCGGCCTATTCGGACTGATCGGCATGGTGGTCAGCTCGTGCATCGGCTCCGGCGTGTTCGCCATTACCGGCCAGCTTGCCGGCGTTGCAAGCCCGGGCGCCGTGCTGATCGCATGGCTTGTGGTGGGCATCGGTTTTGCCGCCCTGGCGCTGTCGCTGAACAACCTGGGTGCGAAGAAACCCGAGCTCAAGGGCATTTTCCAGTACGCTGAGGAAGGCTTCGGCCCGCTGGCCGGCTTCATTTCCGGCTGGGGCTATTGGCTGTCCGCATGGTTGGGCAACATCGCATTTGCCACGATGATGATGTCCACGCTGGGCTACTTCTTCCCCACGTTCTTGCCGGGCAACACCCTGCCCTGCGTTATTGTGGCGTCGTTGTTCATGTGGGCGCTGACGTTCCTGGTTATCCGCGGCGTTGAGAGTGCATCGTTCCTGAACGCTATCGTTATGGTGGCGAAGGTGGCCTCGCTGGGCATCTTCCTTATCTTCGCTATCTTTATGTTCAACGCGGGCATCTTTACTGCCGACTTCTGGGGCAACGTGTACAACAACGCCGTTGCCGCTGGCGAAGCGGGTGCCGATGCAGTGGGCCTGGGCTCCATCGGCGAGCAGGTTACGAACTGCATGATCATCATGATGTGGGTGTTCATTGGTATTGAGGGCGCCGCCGTTATGAGCTCGCGCGCTCGCAACAAGAGCGAAGTTGGCAAGGCTACCGTTATCGGCCTGATCTGCCTGCTGCTTATCTACATCGGCTGCTCCGTGCTCCCCTATGGCTACATGAGCTACACCGAGATCGCCACGCTGGACTACCCCGCCATGCTGTACGTGTTCGACTCCATGGCTCCCGGTTGGGGCGGCGCGTTCATCAGCATCGCCATTATCGTGGGCGTTGCCGGCTCGTGGCTGTCCTTCACCATGCTGCCTGCTGAGACCACGTCCGAGATGGCCGAGCGTCACCTACTGCCCGAGTCTTGGGGCAAGCTGAACAGCAAGGGCGCTCCGCAGATGAGCCTGCTGCTGGTTGGCGCTTGCATCCAGGTGTTCCTGATCGTGCTGATGTTCAGCGAAGATGCGTACAACTTCGCGTTCAGCATGTGCACCGTGTCCATCGTTATCACGTGGTCGTTCATCGCGCTGTACCAGATCAAGTTCTCGGCCGGCGAGAAGAACACCGCCCAGATTATCGTTGGCGTGGTGGCCCTGATCTTCCAGGTGGTCGGCGTACTGTACAACGGCTGGTCGTTCCTGCTGCTGACCTGCGTTGGCTACATCCCCGGCTTCTTCGTGTACGCGAAGGCCCGCAAGGATCGCGGCCACGCGATCACCAGCGGCGAGAAGGTTGGCATCGGCGCTGTGTCCGCCCTGGGCATCTTGGCTCTGGTGCTGGTGGGCATGGGCGTGATCGGTATCTAGCTCGCGCAAGGATTGCTGAAAGCTTGCAAGCAGAAGGCCCGGACCGAAAGGTCCGGGCCTTCTTTGCGTTTTCGTGGGTTGTTGAGAAAGCCTACTCGTCACGCTCAAACGCTGCCAGCACGTCTTTCAGCAGCTCGGCCGCCAGTTCGCGGACATCGCGGCCTTCGGAGACGGCCGTAACCGCCGCGCCGTCGACCACGACGCCGACGATGTGCGACGGCATGTCCACGCCCGCATGCTTCAGGATGCGCCCGACCGCCTGGTCAAGCTGCACGCGACCATTGCGATATGCCTCGGTAACGTCTTCTGATTCGGAAGCCGCCAGCAGCTGCATGTAGTGCGCAGCCGGGTTCACGGAGTCGTCGGGCAGGCTAGCGCTGATAAGCAGGTTCACAAGATGCTTGCGGCAATCGGCCTGGTCCATGGATTCGGCCGTGGTAGCAGAATTCTCGGCGCGTTCGGCCCATAGCTGAATGTTGTAACGGCCCGCCTCGTACAACAGTTGGTTCGTAGATTCGAAGTAGTAACCCACCGACGACGACGCCGCACCAGCCCACTGGGCAACTTTGCGATACGTTACCGCCTTCGGCCCCTGCTCGCGCAGTAGCGCCGCCGCGGCAAGCACCAAAGATGTGCGCGTAATCTGCGCTTTCAACGATTTCGGAGTTTGGTTTGCCTCGCCCATGTTCGTCCCCCTCTTAGCGAAAACCACCACCGCCCATTATACGAAAATGCCGCCCGAATTCATGCATTCGGGCGGCATTCGCAAGGCAAATCGTTACGAGCGATTCACGTTACACTTCAGACAAATCCTTGCCGGTATGCTCGTGCGAGGCGATCATGGCAACCAACGCCAGGATTGCGATGAACACCATGTAGTACGCCGGGGCAATGGCGTCGCCCGTAAGCTCGATGAGCGCGAACGAGATGTACGACGCGGAGCCGCCGAAGATGGCGTTCGCCAGGTTGAAGCTGAGCGCAAAGCCGGAGTAGCGAACGTCAGTGGGGAACGTTTCGCACAGGTAGCTGGACAACGTGCCGTCGTTGATGGTAAGCAGCAGGCACATGACCAGCTCCACCACCAGGATGGTGAAGAAGTCCAGGCTGTTCAGCAACCAGAATGCCGGGATGGTGAACACGATGAAGCCCGCGCACGCGCCGATGAGCATCTTCTTACGGCCGAACTTGTCGGAAATGCGTCCGGACAGGAAGATAAAGCCGATGTACACCACCAGCACGATGGTGGTGATGATAGACGCGGAAGCGGCGTCGTAATTCAGCGTAGCCTCAAGGTAGTTCGGCAGATACGTCAGCACGGCGTAGAAGCCCACGGCGTTCAGCACGCACGCGCCAAACGAGATGACCAGCACGCGGAAATGCTTCTTGAACAGCGTGCGGATGGGCTTATCTTCGGACTTCATGCCCTTTTCGGCCAGGTCAGCCTGCATCTGCGCATACACCGGGGAGTCTTCCAGATGCTCGCGGATGTAGTGCGTGATGAAGCCGAGCGGACCGGCCAGCCAGAACGGGATGCGCCAGCCCCAGTCAACAACGAACTCGGACGTTGCGCCGAACGTGTTGAACATCCACGTTGCGAACAGCGAGCCGATTAACAGGCCGACGGCCGTAGACGCCGGCACCATGGAGCAATAGAAGCCGCGATGCTCCTTCGGTGAATACTCCGCAATGAACGTTGCGGCGCCCGCGTACTCGCCCGACGCGGAGAAGCTTTGCACCATGCGCAGCAACAGCAGCAGAAGCGGAGCCCCGATGCCCAGCATGGCGTAGCCGGGAAGGCAGCCAATCAGGAACGTTGCGCCAGACATGAGCAGGATGGAGATGGACAAGGCCCACTTGCGGCCTTTCTTGTCGCCCATGTTTCCCCAGAAGATTGCGCCAAGCGGGCGCACCAGAAACGCCAGCGCGAACACGCCGAACGTCATCATGGTGGCAACCATCTTGTCCTCGCCCGGGAAGAACACCAGGGCCAAAACGGTTGCCAGATACGAGTAGCTTGCATAGTCAAACCACTCGATGAAGTTTCCCAAGAACGACGAGAACACGACTTTCTTTAACGTCTTGTGTTTCTCGACCTCGGAAATGGTCAGTTCTTGGTTCGTAGGTCTGCCAGAGTCAGTATTCATGATAATCCCCTAATAACTTTGCAGCGGCCTTATGACGCAAGCCGGCTGCGTGCACACGGACTTCATCGACTTCCCCTTTGGAAGCGATGAATTGCTGCATCACAACCTCCTTACCTGAAGGCTTGCCAGCATCAGCAAACCGAATACTGAACAGATAAGGAAATGGTACCGTGCGCACCTCGTGTGTTTGCGGCAGATTTCCGGGTTGTTACCATTTAGCAATCAGCCATCTGGGGAAACGTTCTCTTTCGCACCCCGAAACAGCCGATTGCACTGGCAGCAACCCCTAGAACCCCTGCCTTTGACTACGGGCCCGCTAGGAGGAAACGGGCCTGTAGTCACGTCCGATTTCTAGATCTCGGACAGATCTTTGTTTGAGTGCTCGTGCGACAAGATCATGGCAACCAACGCGATGCAGGACACGCCCACCATATAGAACGCGGGAGCCATGTTCGAGCCCGACACCGTGATCAGCGATGTGCAGATGAACGAAGCCGTGCCACCGAATAGGGCGTTCGCCACGTTGAAGCTGAGCGCGAAACCCGAGTAGCGCACCTGCGTGGGGAACGTCTCGCTCAAGTAGCTGGAAAGCGTGCCGTCGTTGACGGTGAGAATGAGACACATGATCAGTTCCACCACCAGCACCGTTACGAAGTTCGCCGTGTTCAGCAGCATAAACGCCGGAATAGTGAACACGATGAAGCCCACGCATGCGGTGATAAGCATCTTTTTGCGACCGAACTTGTCGGACAGGTGCCCGCTGGCGAAGATGAACGCCACATACGTGATCAATGCAATGGTGGTGATAAGCGAAGACTCGTTCTTCGGCATCATAACGGCCGTTTCCAGGTACACGGGCAAGTACGTGAGCACCACGTAGAAGCCGACGGCGTTGAGCATTGCCGCACCGATGGAAATGATGAGTTTACGCAGATGCTTGGTGAACAAGCAATGGATGGGACGCTCGGGGGCGCCGGCCGCGCCGGAAGCCTCGGCGTCTTTCAGTGCACGCTGCATGGCCTGATACGTGGGGGAATCCTCAAGCTGGATGTTCACGAAGTAGGCACCGATTCCCAAAGGCCCTGCCAAGATGAACGGAATGCGCCAGCCCCACTCGTTAACAGCGGCTTCCGGCATGATGGTGTACATGACCGTTGCAAACGCGCTTCCCACCAGCAAACCAATGGCGGTGGAAGCGGGAACGATCGAGCAGTACATGCCGCGCTTGTCGGTGGGTGCGTATTCTGCCAAAAACGTTGCAGCGCCCGCATACTCGCCGGATGCGGAAAAGCCCTGAATCATGCGCAGCAACAGCAACAGCGCCGGAGCGGCCATGCCCCACGCCATATAGCCGGGCAGCAGGCCGATGCAGAACGTGGCGCCAGCCATCATGAACACGGACACGGTAAGCGACCATTTGCGGCCCTTCTTGTCGCCCATGTTCCCCCAGAAGATTGCGCCGATGGGTCGCAGCAAAAACGACAGCGCGAACACTGCAAACGTCTGAATCAGCGCAAGAGCCGGGTCGTCGTTCGGGAAGAAAACCTGCGCGATGACGACCGCGAAATATGAGTAGGTTGCATAATCGAACCACTCGATGAAGTTGCAGAAGAACGACGCCGTTGCGACTTTGCGGACGGTGCGCCGCTGTTCTGCGGCAGTTGCCCGAGCGCTATCTGTCATGGAAATCACCTTGGAACCACTTCAAATCGCACGGACATGACCCTAGGCCAATGCCAGCAAAAATCCCCATTGCTAGCCCTCCTTTACTGGGATGCCCCTCCTATGATTCGCCGTTTCATAGGCATCCCATCAGACGAAACGCTATCCCTCATATTACGTTTCGCTTCCGATATAAAAGGTGGATTGCGCCCTCCCTCATAGAGGCGCAATCCACCATGCGAGCATTACCGCAGCACAATGTCTGCAGGCATATCCTCATCATCCATCAATTCTACCTGTGCACGGCTGGCACGCAACACGAAGTCGCGCTTCGCCTTTTGCCCGCCATGCGCAAGCTTTTCGAGCACCACACGCTTCAGGCGCGGGTAGTCGCTCAAACCATACCACGCGAAAGCCGTACCACCGACATAGCATTCAACGATGCTATGCACCGGGACGTCAGCGTCGCGCTTTGCGTCAAGATCCAGGTATTCCTGAATTTCGGCTGCGCATACGTCCTTGATAACGTCTGCGCTGATATCCAGATCGCTAGCCAAACCCCTAAGCTGGCGAGCAACCTCAGCATCGTCAGCATGCGGGAAATACGTCACATCAAACGTAACTGCCGCAACGCCAGACGCTTTCGCGAAAGAGAGCAGATCACCAAGAGACAGCATTTGCACGTGCTCTTCCGTGCGCTCCTTGATGTCGAGCATAGCGGGGAAACCGGCAAGGCCTTTCGACTCAAACGCAGCTTTCAACTGGTCCTCGGTCATTGCAGCTTCAAAGTTGACCTTCGTAGCGATGTGGGTTAAACGATTTGTAACCTTCATGACGCAGCCTCCTTTCAAAGGCCCTTACGTCAGCGCTAGAGATGCTCTAGCGCTCCTGTTCCTTGGCAGCCTCTTCTTCAAGGCGTTCAGACAGATGCTCAGCGACTTTCTGCTGCTTCTCCATCCTCGAACCCTGAATCATAGCCTTGATGGTCGGGAATGCGCCGCCGCCAACAATCAAGATAATGCCGATTGCAGTGTTGAGCGTAACAGGCTCGCCGAACACTACCAGGCCGATGAAGAGAGCGACAGGGACTTCCCAGTAGGCGATGGTGCTGTAGTCCATAGCCGGCAAGTTGCGGCCAGCGACCAGCAGGCACCCCAAAGCGATAGGACCGCAGACGATCCACAGAAGAACAGCGCCCACCCAGTTGAAGCCCGTGAAGTGAATCTCGGTGATCCAGTTGGTTTGACCCGTAGCCATGCCGGCAACATTCATCAGGATTGCGACGGTACCCGCACCGATAACAGCGAAGATGAAGTTGTACACACCACGAGCGGTAGTATCTGCATCCTTACGATAGCCGTTGAAGAACATGGAAGCGCCATAGAAAACGCCGGAAAGCAGGCCGAAGATGTCACCGACCATCTTCTGCGGGAACTCCGGAGTGGAAGGTGCCAGGTTAAAGTCGATGCCAAACGTCTGTCCACCGACGCCAAAGCCAAGAAGGCTCTCGCCGAACAGCATGCCCACGAACACGATGCAAAGGCAAACCCATTGCAGTGGGCTCATCGGCTCTTTGCGGAAGATTCGTGCGAGCAGTACGCAAATAACGGGACCCGTATAAATGAACATAACAGCATTTGCAACGGTGGTCATCAGCGTGGAGGTAACATAGCAGGCCAAGGACATGCCAATCATCAAGCCACCCAGTGCGATTGCAGGAGTAAGCTTGAGCTTCTTGAAGGTGGCAACCTTATGAGTGGCAACCATCAAAATCAAGAAGAATACCACGCCCATGGCCATACGGCCAAGCGCCATAATTGCGCCGACAGAGTCGGAGCCGTTAAGACCCTGAGTAGCGTCAAACATGTCAGTACGCGTAGCCCAGCGACTAAACAGCGGCACCAAACCCATGCCCGTAGCGGAAATAAGCATGAAGATAGTGCCCATTTTACGGTTCATTTGATATTCCCGGGAGCCGTCCCCTTGGCCCACAGTGTTGTTCTCTTCTGCCATTGGTTCCTCCTTAAAAACCAGTAGCATGTACAGGGTGCCTCCAATTCACCCAATTTCGGTTCTGACCAAACTATTTCGTGCTCGTATTAATATCCAATTGTTAAGCTCAATCTTGTCCAGTCGAATCGAAAACCCTTTGTGGCTGATTGGATGGCTAACTCAAAAAAGGGGCCTGGCTGAACTTGTCGTGCCAGGCCCCTTTCTATTGTTTGTTCAGAGCCCTACTTGAGTAGGTTCTGATTTAGGCCGATAGCCTAGTCCTCCCACATCTCCGGGTGGATGAGCGTGCAGTCCTTGACGCGGTTCGGGAAGTAGTCGAGGCACTCGCCCTCGCGGTAAACGTCAGCCGTGGAGCAGTGCAGGCCGCCACCGAACGGATAGGCGTCGCGCAGGTCAACGGGGATGACGTTCATGCCGAGCTGGTCCATCTGCTCCTGCTCGTGGACCTCGGAAGCCTCAACGATGACCGTGGAGGGATCCAGAACCAGGCAGTTCATGGACAGCCACACGGAGCTGTAGCACAGCGCGGGCGGCTCGTCATGAGCAGGCTGAGCGGCGTCGACGATCTGCCAATCGTTGGCCTCGAAGATGTCCTTCTGGCCCTCGGCAGGATGACGATGCGGGTTGTTGATGATCAGGCCCGGACGCAGCGGCACGAAGGTGGCGTCGATGTGGATCGGGTACGGGTCGCCCGGGAAGTTCATGGCATGGATGCGGTACTCGGGATAGTAGCGCTGGAACCACTCCATGGCGGTGCGGTTGGTGGTCAGGCCGTGCTGGATGAAGATATCCTTGCCCATGCGCATGAGGTCGGCGGCGTCCCACATCGGCTCGACCTCGGTGGTCACGAAGTCCTTGTTGGCGGTGCGGACGAGGCGCTCTTCCAGGGTGATCTTCTCGTCGTAGTAGTTGTGCTTGTAGGAAGCGTCGGTCAGACGAGGACGGGGAGCCTGGGTCCACAGGAACTCGGGATCCTCATCGAAGTACTGCTTCATGAGCGGCCAGTAGGCCAGATACTCGAAGTAGCGGCAGCGGAAGGAGTTGGCGGAAGCCATGATCTCGTTGCCGACGGTCAGCAGGATGTCGCGCGGAGGCATGCAGGTCATCATGGAGTCGTTGCGGAAGTCCGGCGTGCCGATGGCCTGGTTCCACTGCAGGGGCGTCGGGCGGTCGACGACCACGCCGCGCTCCTCGACGGCCTTGACCAGGTTCTCGAGGCACTCGTTGCCGCGCTCGACGGTGCGCAGCGGGCGCAGGCCCCACATGCCGCGCATCTCGGAGTCGACCGGCACCTTCTCAGAGGTTGCGGGCTCCTCGGGCGGGATCATGGAGTTATCGCAGCGGCCAACGATGACGCGCTTCAACGGATCCCAGTCGTTCCAAGAGTTGACAATCTTCGCCATGACTGTCTCCTTTCTTTGAAGGTGCTTCCTACACCTTCGACGATGCACACTACCTATTGTGTACCTTTAGGCTCTTCCGGCCATTTGATGTGAAATTCACTGAGAGGGAAAAATCACTTGGCAACCCTTTAAGTTCGTTTCGTTTCGCATGTTCCGGTTTTGCCGACGTGACAGTTATATCACCTTCGTTGTGCGGCTGCAATAGGCGATTTATTCAGGAAATTGAACATTTTGCACAAGTAAATTATGCAGGTGCACAAAAGTATGTAACAAAGTCGAAATACTTTGTTATGCAGTTTTGGCGCGATTATTGGATATTTTTCGCGTTTGTACCATTTGTCACCTGTAAACGCAGGATGGAATCAAAGTCGCATGCATTTCCTTCGTCAAGTACGACTTCGAAAAACATGAAATTATTTGCACAACCAATCAAAAATGCGATTTTCATAAGCTGAGTCGATGAATTTTGAATTTCTAGCCGAGCGTTGCGCTTTTTGATTTTTGGGTCCGAACGGGCGATTTTGCCCGGCAGGCGGTGCGAAACGACCCGTTATACGCTGATTTCCCTTGTTTTCATACACAATTGCAAAATATTCGAATTTTTTGCCGCTTTATGCATTTTTTTCATACAGGTCCGAAATGTCGCTGCAAAAAGCCCGGTCACACGACCGGGCTTTTGTCTTGCTGATCCATGGTTTCGATACTGCGCTGCTTTCGAGCCTTAGTAATAGCGGAAGTAGGCGGCGCAGCTGCCTTCGCTGCTGACCATGCAGGGACCGACGGGGTTTTCCGGCGTGCACACCTTGCGGAACAGCGGGCACTCGTTCGGCGCCATGCGGGCACGCAGCACATCGCCGCAGCGGCATCCCTTCGGCTCGATGGTGGGCTCGACGCTGGGGCTGAAGCGCCGCACGGCGTCGAACTGGGCGTATTCGGGGCGAATGCGGTAGCCGCTGCCGGAAATCTCCCCCATGCCGCGCCAAGTTGCCGTGCAGGTTTCGAACACCTCGTCGATGGCGGCCATGGCAACGGGGTTGCCCTGCGGCATGACGCCGCGCGCGTACGCAATCTCGATGTCGGCGCGACCTTCGTGCAGCTGGCGCATGATCATGGCAATGCCCTGCAGCACATCAACAGGTTCGAAACCGGTGACAACGCCGGGGATGCCGTATTTCTTCGCCAGGAACTCGTAGGGCTTTGTACCGATAATGGTGCTGACGTGACCAGGCAAAATGAGTGCGTCGATTTTCAGGCTGGGGTCGTTCACCAGCGTTTCCAGCGCGCCGGGCATGTTTTTGTGAGCGGCGAATACGCTGAAGTTTTCCAGCCCCATAGCCGCGGCGCGCTTGATGGCCATGGCCACCAGCGGCGTGGTGGTTTCGAAGCCCACGCCAACAAACACGATTTGCTGGTCGGGGCGTTGCTTCGCCAACGTCAGCGCATCAAGCGGCGAATAGCAGATTTTGACGCTGCGGCCGTTCGCCTGCTCTTTGAGTAGGCTTGATGTGCTGCCGGGCACGCGCGTCATGTCGCCGAACGTGGCAATGGTGACGCCGGGGATGCGCGCAAGCGCGATAACCGTGTCGATGTCGCGATTCGAGGTGACGCACACGGGGCAGCCGGGGCCAGACGTCAGGCGCACGCCTTCGGGCATGAGATTGCGGATGCCGTTGCGCGCGATGGCCACGGTATGCGTGCCGCACACTTCCATGAGTGTGGCACCGCCGGCCGGGGTCAGCTTGCTGATGGAATCGATAAGGCCGCGCGCCAGCTTCGGGTCTTTGAACGCCGCCAGCTCCTGCTGCATGGTGGGTGCGTCGACGGTGCGCGAATGGTGAATGTTGTTGAGTTCGGTCATGTGGAGCCTTTAACTTCGGCGGCAGTGCGCCGCGAACGGACGGCGCTGCGGCGCCCTGCGGCGGCGCAGCATTGTTGACATAACAAGGAAGGCTACGCAGCCGAGGGCGTTGTTGCGCGTCTCGATTGCGTAGCCTGGGTGCTTTTCGGCTGACTAGCCAGCCATGGTGGCTGCGACGTCTTTGGCCTCAGCGGGCAGCTCGTCGCCGGCAAGATCAGGGAATTCCCTGATGAGGTCGATGGTTTCCTGCGCGTAATCGGGGTCCACCACCTCGATGGCGAACCCGGCGTGCACCAGGACGAAATCGCCGACGCCTGCCTGCGGCGTAAGGTCGAGGGAAATGCTGCGCGTCACGCCAAGGATGTCGACGGTTGCCAGGCCGTCGCCGTCAAGCTGCGTGATCTGCGCGGGAATTGCTAGGCACATGCGTTGCCTTCTTTCTTTCTGTTGCGCTGCCGGCGTCGTTTTCGGTTATTCGCCGGCAGGTTCGCTCGTCTTATTCGCTGCCCATGCTACCACAGCCTGGCCATAGGAAATGCAGCCGTCGCTGGGCGGCAGATCGCGATTGAGCGCCACGGTGAAGCCGGCGTTTTGCAGCGCTTCTGCGGCATGCTCAATGAGGTAGCGGTTGAGGAACACGCCGCCCGACAGCGCCACCGTGGTGATGCCGTACAAACTTTCGACCAGCTGAGCAGCCATAACAGCTGCGCGCACGAACGCATCGTGGAAGCGGCGCGCCATGACAGGCACGGGAACGCCCGCGGCCTTGTCATCAAGCAGCGCGGCGAATGCGGGCGCGGCGTCGAACAGCAGCACCGATGTGTCAAGTGCCGTGCTGGTTTCCGTGGCCGTGTTCTTCACGACATCTATATGGTAGGCATCGGTTATCGGCAGCTCGGCGGGCGCGAAGCCCATGGCGGCATCAAGCTCGATGGCGGGCTGACCTTCGTACGTGGGCTGCGGGCAAATGCCCAGGATGGCGCTTGCAGCGTCGAACAGACGGCCGACCGACGAGGTGTACGGTGTGTTCAGGCCGCGCTCGATCATTTGGGCGCACACGTCGGCCTGCTCCCCCAGCGCCTCCAGCACGTCTGCCGCACCCGCGTGTTCAAGCAGGTCGAACTCATGCAGCACGCCATACGCCATGCGCAGCGGGTTGCGGACGGCCGCCGCGCCGCCGGGCATGGGAACGTAGGCGAAGTTCGCGAAGCGCTCGTAGGTTTGCTGGTTGGCCAGCAGCACCTCGCCGCCCCAGATGTTGCCGTCGGCGCCGTAACCCGTGCCGTCGAACGCGATGCCGCACACAGGGCCGAACAGGTTGTTCTCGCCCAGCACCGAGGCGACGTGCGCATGGTGGTGCTGCACTTCCACAAGCGGCAGTTTGCTCCGTTGCGCCCGTTCGCGGGCCCATTTGCTCGTAAGGTACTCCGGGTGCTTGTCGCACGCAAGGCGCGCGGGACGCTCCTGGAACAGGCTTTCGTAGCGCGATTTCGCCTCAAGCCACGCATCATAGGTTTCCGCGTTTTCCACGTCGCCGATGTGCTGCGACACGAACGCATCGGGTTGCTGGTCGTCAGCCGCGGCAGCGCGCACCAGCGCGAACGTGGCCTTCTGCTCGGGGCCTACCGCCAGCAGCGTTTCCTGCTTGGGCTGCGCTTCGGGGCACCCCAGCGGCAGAGGCAGCGGCGCGTAGCCGCGCGCGCGGCGCACGAACTGGATGGCCTGCTCGCCACCTGCCTGGATGACGCGCACCACCGAGTCGTCGTAGCGCGAGAGAATGGCGCGGTTGTTGCCCAGCACGGCATCGGCTATGCCGACAAGTTTCTGGCACGCCTGGGCATCATCGGTGACGATAGGCTCGTTGTGCAGGTTGCCCGAGGTCATAACGAGCATGCCCAGCGCATCGGTGCCGCGCTGCGCCTGCAACGCCCGCGTGAAATCGTGCAGCAAAAGGTGTTGCACGGGCGTGCACGGCAGCATGACGCCCAGCTCGGGCAGCTTGTCGGCAAGGCCGGCGGCGAAATGCGCTTCCTGACGTTTGCGCAGCAGCACGATGGGGCGCTTCGTCGACTCCAGCACGCCCTGTTCCGCCTGGTCAACGTGGCACACGCGGCGCGCTTCGTCGGCGCTGGCCACCATAACGGCGAACGCCTTGCCCCAGCGGCGCTTGCGCTGGCGCAGCTTCGCAAGCGCTTCGGGGTTCGTGGCATCGCATACCAGATGGAATCCGCCAAGCCCCTTCACCGCAACGATGCCGCCATCAAGCAGCATGCGCACGGCCGCAGCGAAGATGGCATCGGATGCTTCGCGCGTGTTTCCCCAGGTAATTTCCTGGTTTGCCTCCCCCGTTACGCTCCACGAGATGTGCGGGCCGCATTCCCAGCACGCATCGGGCTGCGCATGGAAACGGCGGTCGAGCGGGTCGGCGTATTCCGCGGCGCAGCGCGGGCACATGGGGAAGTCCTTCATGGACGTTGCAGGGCGATCGTAGGGCAGCGAGTCGATGATGGTGAAGCGGGGGCCGCAGTTCGTGCAGTTGATAAACGGGTAGCGGAAGCGGCGGTCGTTGGGGTTGAACAGCTCGGACAGGCAGTCGTCGCACGTGGCAAGGTCGGGCGATACGAGCGTGGTCTGCTGCGCCGCGTGCTCGTCCGAGAAGCGAATCTCGAACGTGGTGAAGCCTTGCAGCGGCACTTCGTTCAGGTCGATTTCCTTGACCTTCGCCGCGCTTGGGGGGTTCATATGCAGTTCGGTGACGAACTTGTCCAGCAGGTTCGCCTCGCCTTCGGCATGGATGAACACACCTTCCGTGGCGTTGAGAACCCAGCCGTTGAGCAGGTATTTCTTCGCAAGGCGATACACGAAGGGCCGAAAGCCCACCCCTTGTACGATGCCTTTCACCTGAATGTCGAGCGCCTCGACCATAATCAACCCCTTTATTGACGTCTGATTCTCCGACAGCGCCTTTTCGCTCGAGTTTCGCGCGCTGCTGTCAAAAATTGCCCATTCGAGCCAAAACCGTAAAGCAAAAGGCGCATCGACCAAGTCGACGCGCCTTTTCGTATCCAGCAGCGAGCCTCGCGCGCCAATAGCGCCGCGCCTTCGCGTCGGCCCTTTATGCCTGCGGAAGCTCTTCCAGAATGTCGCACACAACTTCGGCCAGCGCACGCAGCGTAACGCCGGAGTTGTCGGGCAGGTGCAGGTGCACGCAGCGGCGACCACGACCGGCAAGCGTGACCAAGTCGCCCGAAGCCTGCGCCTTCGCCAGCGAGCCAAGGCTTTCGGCTTCTTCCTTCAGCGGAATGTCCTTCAACTCGTCAGCGGACAAAATAAGGAACACGCCGCAGTTCGGGCCGCCCTTTTGCAGCTGGCCCGTGGAATGCAGGTAGCGCGGACCGACTTCCAGGCACGACACCATGTGGAACTTCTCGGCAACGCCGTGGCGAATGGACTCGAGCGCCTCGCGACGGCCCTCGCCCGTGAACGGGAGAAACGCGTTCAGCGCGAAGAAATCGCCCGGCTGGATGCTGCCGAGCAGCGCGCGCAGCGAGGCGCGCACGTCGGTGCAGTCCTTGAAGCACGGGGCCTGGCGCACCTCGACCTGGCCCATGTGCACGTCGTCGATGAAGTCCTGCACGTAGTCGGGCTCGGGCTGGCCGTCGCGCAGAATGTCGAGCACGCAGGCCTTCGCCGACGCCACGTCGGGCTGGTCGAACGGGCACACCTTCATGAGGTAGCCGCACATGGCGATGGCGTACTCCCACATGATGAAGTGCTCGGGCAACTCGTACACCGATTCGATCTTGAACGCGGCGCGCGGGATGGTGGGATCGATGTAGGACAGGCTCATCTCGAAGTTGTGGCGCTCGTCCCACAGGTCGTTCTTCGTTTGGTACATGATGACGCTGCGGTCGCCCGGGTCTTTCTTGAGCAGCAGCGTGTCGATTTCGATGTTCGGCAGGATGCCCTGGCCGTTCTTGCCGACGCTTTCAGCAACAAGCTGCTCGATCCACAGGCCAAGCACGCGGCCGCGCTTCTGAGTGAGGAAGCTGAACTTGTTGCGTCCCTGCAGGTAGTTGTCGTACAGGAAAGCCGCCAAGCCGATGGCAGGGTTGTCGATGGCGTCCTCGCTGCAAGCGCACTCGGCCTCAAGGGCGTGCGCCATGAACTCTTCCAAGTTGATGCCAACAAGCGCAGCGGGCAGCAGACCGAACACGGACAGCGCGCTGAAGCGGCCGCCAACGGTGGGTTCGCCGGAGAATACGGCAGCCCAACCCTCTTCGCGAGCCTGTTGCTCCAGCTTGGAGCCGGGATCGGTGATGGCAACCAGGTGCTGCACCAGCTCCTCATTCGTGATTTGGCCAGCCAACGCGTCGCGCACGGCGCGCAGGGCCAAACGCGGCTCGATGGTGCCGCCCGACTTCGAGGATACGATGAACAGCGTGGTGCGGGGGTCGATTTCCGACAGAATGCCACGCACGCGCACCGGCGAGTCGGAGTCGAGCGTGCGGAACTGCACCAGCGACGAGTCCGGCTTGTGGTACTTCGTGATGGTCATGGGCGCCTGCGTGGAACCGCCTTGGCCGATGAGGACCACCGATTTCAAGCCCTGGGCAATAATGGAATCAGCGAAGTTTTGAATTTCGTGCAAGGGGTACGGCGGGTTGCTTGCAAGGTCAGCCCAGCCCATATAATTCTGTGCGCACTCCTGCGCTTCGTCGGAAAAGTTGTACAGCGTCGCGTCTTTTGCGTGAAGGCGGCTGGCAACGCAGTCCTTCACCAACGTTTTGGCGGAGGGATAAAGCTTTTCCATATCTCCAGACAGCATGAGCACCTTCTTTCTGCGTAAGTAACGAACATTTTAGCAAACCCACTCCGTGGCGCCCCAAATGGGCATTTCTGTGTGATGGAGTTGTGAACCGAGAAGTAAACCGGTGGGCGTTCGGGGCGAAAAGGGGCCGGTTGATGACTCACGCGGAAAAGCAAGCGCCCGCGCTCCGGCGGGTTGCCGGCGTGCGGGCGCGGTTGCGGGCGCGTTGTGCGCGAGCGCTACAGGTCCAGCTTGTCGATGACGGCGCGCAGAGTTGCCGCCGACTCTTTGAGCTGGGCGGTTTCCTTCTCGTTCAAGGTAATGGGCACTTTGTACTCGATGCCGTCTTTGCCGACGACGGCGGGCATGGACAGCACGATGTCGTGCAGGCCGTAGTCGCCGTCGAGGTAGTTCGACACGGGCAGAATCGGCTTCTCATCTCGGGTGATGGCCTCGCAGATGCGCTTGACCGTCATGGCGATGCCGTAGTACGTGGCGCGCTTCTTCTTGATGATCTCGTACGCGGCGTTCTTCACATCCTCGGCGATGCGGTCCATGTCCTCTTGGCGATTGGTGCGGCCGCGCAGCTCGCAGAACGTGTCCAGCGGGATGCCCGAGATGTTCGCCAGGCTCCATGCGGCGATTTCGCTGTCGCCGTGCTCGCCGATGATGCGCGCGTGCACGTTGCGCGGGTCGACGCCAAGGTGCTCGCCGAGGGCGCACTTGAAGCGTGCGGTGTCGAGCGTGGTGCCGCTACCGAGCACGCGGTTGGCCGGCATGCCCGAGAGCTTGAGCGTGACGTACGTGAGGATGTCGACGGGGTTGGACACCACCAGCAGGATGCCCTGGTAGTCGCGCTCGGCGATCTGCGGGATGATGGACTTGAAGATGGCGACGTTCTTGTTCACCAGGTCAAGGCGTGTTTCGCCCGGCGCCTGGTTCGCGCCGGCGGTGATGACGGTGATGGCCGCGTCATCGATGTCGGTGTAGTCGCCGGCGTAGATGTTCATGGGGCTGGCGAACGGCATGCCGTGGGCGATGTCGAGCGCCTCGCCCTCGGCGCGATCGCGGTCGACGTCGATGAGCACCATCTCGGCGAACAGGCCGGACTGCATGAGCGCGAAGGCGCTTGCCGAGCCGACGAAGCCGCAGCCGACGATGGCCACCTTGCGCGGGTTGATGATTGCTGCCATGGGTTCCTCCTTGCGCGGCGTGCAGGCCGCATGATGACCGCGCCGCATCTTGGCGCGGTGCGGGGAAGGTCGAGTATACTTGCCGCATGATACAACACGCATCCGCAACTTCTACCGCGAACGCCCCACAAAACCGAGGGCTTACCGCGTTTCCGCTCAAAGTGCTGGCCATTGTCGGCATGACGTGCAACCACGCCTGCTACATATACTGGGATTATCTGCCGCCCGAGGTTTTGTGCGTGCTGTTCGGTTTCGGTGGGCTAACGTTTCCCATCATGGCGTTTCTGCTGGTAGAGGGCTATCGGCACACGTCGAACGTTGCGCGCTATGCACGGCGGCTGCTGGTGTTCGCGCTGGTGGCGCAGGTGCCGTTCGGGATGTTTTTGAGCCCGGGGCTCAACGTGCTGTTCACGCTGCTTGTGTGCCTGGGGCTTTTGTACGCGTACGACCATATGACATCGCGCATGCGGTTTTGGGTGGTGTTTGTGCTGGTCACGGCCCTGACCGTTGCGTGCGATTGGGGCATTTTGGCGCCGTGCATGGTCATGGTGCTGCGCATGGTTGCCGACCAGCGGCGGCGCATCGCCTATTCGGCGCTGCTGCCCATTACGGCGAACGGCCTGCCCGCGCTTGAGCAGCTTCTTGCCGTGCCGTCGCTGCAAAACCTGGCGTTCGCGCTGTATCCGCTGGTAGGGTGCACGGCGACCATCCCACTGCTGTGGGCCTACAACGGCGGCCGCGGGCGACCCATGAAGTGGTTCTTCTACGCGTACTACCCCGCCCACATCGCGGTTCTAGGGCTGACGAAGGGCCTGCTGTTCGGCGATTGGAGCATCGCCAGCGTGTAACCCACCTACTGCCAATCGGCGCCAAGGACGATGAGGAAGTCTTCTTCGAAGAGGTAGGTGTTGGCGTTTTGCTCTGCTTTTCCTACGCCAAGGGCCTTCACGATGGCTTCGGCCGCCTCCTTGTCCGACGGGTCGTTGTAGACGACCAGTGTTTCCCGGTAGTCGAAGTTGTCAGCATTGCTGGTGTTCACGCTGTAGCCAAGGCCCTGGATGCGCTCGGTGGCGTCGAAACCGGCGCCCGAAACGCCGTTGCCGTTGCGGATGGCCACGGTGCCGCCGCGTTTGACCGCACCCGTGCCGTCGCCCGCCGTGCCCGCGCTTGTAGCCCCGCCGTCGCCCGTGGTGGCCAGAATGGTGCCCGACGTTTTGTCGACAACGTCGCCGTCCGTAGGCGGCAGGCCCGAATCAACGCGCTTCATCATGGCCTTCCACTCGGCAGTGTTGTTGATTTCGTACCACACGCCGTCGATGTATTCCGAGGTGGTAGGCTCCATAGCCGAGTAGATGTCCGTGGACGGGTCAAGGCCCTGCATGGCCTGCGCCAGGCCGATGATGTCGGTGACGCCCAGGTCAGTGGTGACGTATTTCGAAAGCGCCTGGACCGTCGAGGCCATGGACGCCGCGTCGGCCGAAAGCAGCTTCTTCGCGATGGCTGATATGACAAGGCGCTGGTTGGCGGCGCGATATTCGTCGCCCGGGCCGATTTCGTCGTACGCATGGCGCGCGCGGCACAGGATAAGCGCCTGGTCGCCGTTGAGCGTTTGCAAGCCGGCATCAAGATGGCCGCCGGCGTCTTCGTCATCGATGGTCATGGGGACGTCAACCTCGATGCCGCCAAGCGCGTCGACGATTTCGTGGAAGCCGTCGAAGTTGATTTCCGCGTAATGCGAGATGTCCACGCCCGCCAGCTGGGAAACCGTTTGCACGGACAGCGCCGGGCCGCCGAACACGTGCGCGGCGTTCAGCTTGTTCACGCCGTATTCGCCCATGTCAACCATGGTGTCGCGATGCAGCGACACCAGCGTGACCTTCTTGTCCACCGGGTCGATGCGCGCAAGCATGATGCTGTCCGTGCGGTAGCTGTCGCCGAAATCGCCGGACTCGTCGCGCTCGGCCGAGCCGTCGGTGCCCATGAGCAGCATATAGAACGGCTCTTTCGTCATGTTCGTTTTCACGAGGTACTGCCCCACGTTGCCCAGGCCGGCATGCAGATTCCCGGAAAGCACCTGCACGTACGCGAACGCTGCGCCCGCGCCGATGAGCACGACGGCAAGCGCTGCGACGCCGGCGTAGAACAGCTTGCCGTGCTTTTTGTGCTTGTGGGTTTTCGCGTATTCGTCGCGCGAAAGGCGCTGCGCCGCGGCGTCGTCTGCGGCGGGCTGGCTGGTAGCCGTGCGCTTCGTGGGGTTTGCGGGCTGCGCGCCGTAGCGGCTGCGCGCGTAGCGGTCCTGCGCGCGAACTTCGGAAGCCGTTGCGCGACGAGTGGAAGAGGGTTGGTTTGTTGTTGCACGGCCCGCGCCTTGACGGTCGCGCCCGTTGCGTGTGCGTTTGTTTTCCATAGGGCCATTTTGACGGCGCCGGAGCCAGGTGCAAGCCAGCCCACATCCTCTGCGGGAAATGACCACAGGAACGCGAAGTGTCCAAAGCCGGAAGGCGCGCCACCGCAGAAGCCGGTGGCGCGCCTTCGGCGCTTTCTATTCGGGGAAGAGCTTTCGCTCTTCCCTACGAAGTCGGTCCCAAAGGGCTATCCGCCTGACAAACGACCTGTCCCCTTGTCGTAGAGTGCAAAAACGGCGGGCCGTCGCAGACGACCCGCCGTTCGATCAGCATGCAAGGTTAACGGCTTCGCTAGCCGCCCGGGAAGCGGATGACCATGTAGATGGCGGCGATGGCCACCGTGAACAACATGATCGGGAAACCGCGCTTGAAGAACTGCATGAACGTGATCTCATGCCCGAACTTCTTGCTGATATCGGACAGCACCACGTTAGCCGACGCGCCGATGAGCGTGCCGTTGCCGCCCAGGCAAGCGCCCAGCGACAGGGCCCACCACAGCGCCGTGCCGTCGAGGCCGTCGGCCTCAAGCGTCAGGATAATCGGGATCATGGTGGCCACGAACGGGATGTTGTCCAGGAAGCTGGAGATGACAGCCGAGCCAAACAGCACCGCAAGCATGGTGATCATGAGGTTGCCGCCCGTCACGTCGATGAGGCCCTGGGCCAGCATGCCGATGACGCCCGTTTCGGACATGGCGCCAACGATGATGAACAGGCCGGCGAAGAAGCACAGCGTGGTCCATTCAACGCCGTGCAGCGCTTCCTCAATGCTTTCGCCGGAAATCAGCAGGATCAGGCCGGCGGCGGCAAGCGCGATGACGCAGGACTCCAGGCCAAGCGAGCCGTGGGTCATGAAGCCGATGACCACCAGCGCCACCATGGCAACGCTGATGTGCAGCAGGCGGCGGTCCTTGATGTAGTCGTTCTCGTCAAGCTCCATGATGGCCTTGCGATGCTCTTCGTTCGCGGAAATCTTGCGCCCATACATCACGTAGAACACGCCGATGACAGCGGCCAAAATGATGATTACGGCCGGGGCGTCGTACGCGATGAAGTCGGCGAACGTGTAGCCGGCGGCGGAGCCGATCATGATGTTCGGCGGATCGCCGATAAGCGTTGCCGTACCGCCGATGTTCGACGCCAAGATTTGCGTCATGAAGAACGGCACGGGGTCGATGTCGAGCAAGCGGCACACGGTGATGGTCATGGGGCCGATAAGCAGCACGGTGGTGACGTTATCCAAGAACGCGGAAAGCACGGCGGTGAGCAGGACAAACAGCACCATGATGGTCCAGGGGTTGCCCTTGGCCAGGCGTGCGCACTTAATGGCTAGAAACTCGAACACGCCCGACTGCTTCACCACGGCCACGAACAGCATCATGCCGAACAGCACACCGAGCGTGTTGAAGTCGATGTGGCCGATGGCCGTTTCGAACGGCATGATGTGCAGGATGAGCAGCAGCATAGCGCCGGTGATGGCCACGAGCGCGCGATGCACCTTCTCGGTCATGATGGCGATCATAGCCACCACGAAAACGGCGACGGAGATGATTTGGCTAGTATCCACGTCCCACCGCCTTTATTGCGTTGTTTTCCACGGGTCCTTCTTTCTTCTTGGCGCGTTCCTCACTTTTACGCGCAAGTGGTAACTATAGCAAAACCGGTTTTGCACCCGGCAAGCTGTAAGAAAACTTCTCGGTCTTTTAACGTTGAACAACGCAGACGGCAGGCGGCAGGCGGCGCGGGCGATATACTGACAGCAACGAAACCGAGTTTAAGCGAGGAAACCATGGGCTTGAAATTCACCGCCGCGCGCGCCGTGAGCGCCGTGTCCACGTGGGGATTGAAAAACGTGTTCCACCGCCCCGCCGCGAACTTCCCCGGCAAGGCTGCCCTGTACGTGGACCCGCAGCTTATTGCGCACCTGCGCGGAAAGCTGGGGCGCGGAAGCGTGTGCATTGTGGGCACCAACGGCAAGACCACGGTGACGAACTTGCTGGCTGATGTGCTTGAACGCGCGGGTCAGCGCGTTGTTTGCAACCGCACGGGCGCAAACCTGGACTCGGGCGTGTCCACGGCGCTGCTGCATGCCGGCGCAGCCGATTGGGGCATCTTCGAATCCGACGAGCTGTGGTTGGCGAAGATTCTGCCGCAGCTGCAGGCCGATTACGTGCTGCTGCTGAACCTGTTCCGCGATCAGCTGGACCGCTGCGGCGAAATCGACCGCATCCAGGACAGCATCGTGGGCGCGCTGGGAAGCTCGCCGAAAACCGTGCTGGTGTACAACGCCGACGATCCGCTGTGCGCGTCGATTGCCGACCGCGCCGCGCAGCTGCCGGGGCGCGAGCGCACGCGCTCCATCGCGTTCGGCGTGAGCGAAAGCATGGGGCTGGCGCAAAACACCGTTACCGACGCCACCATGTGCCAACGCTGCTCCACCATGTTCGAGTACGACTGGCGCCAGTACGGACAGCTGGGCGAGTGGCACTGCCCGAAGTGCGGGTTTGCGCGGCCGACGCTGGACTTCGCGGCCGAAAACGTGAAGCTTGACGCTAAGGGATTGGCATTTTCCCTGGTGAAACCGGGTGCTGCGGACGGCGGACGCGCAGGCGCGTTTTCCGTTTCCGCGCCGTTTTCCGGAGCGTACATGGTGTACAACCTGGCGGCCGTGGGCGTGGCAGCAAGCTTGCTGGGCTGCACGAACGAGGCGCTGCAGGGCGCCATCGATGCGTTCGACCCACAAAACGGGCGCCTGCAAACCTACGATTTGGCGGGGCGTCGCGTACTTTTGAACCTTGCCAAAAACCCCACCGGCTTCAATCAGAACCTGAAAATCGTGGCGCAGGACCCCACGCCGAAGGTGGTGGCGTTCTTCATCAACGACAAGGAGGCCGACGGGCGCGACGTGTCGTGGCTGTGGGACATCGACTTCGAGGAGCTGGCGCAGGCCGGCCCGCTGGTAGCGTACGCCGGCGGCATCCGCAGTCGCGACATGGCCGTGCGCCTGAAGTACGCCGGCATTGCCGCCGAAGTGGTGGAGGACGCGGACGACCTGCTAGCGCGCATTGCGCAGCAGCCGCGCGAGGTGAGCGCGTACATCATCGCAAACTACACGTCGCTGCCGGGATGCAAGGCCGCGCTTGATGCAGCCGTTTCCGCAGGTGGAGAGGTTGTACCCGCGCCTGGCGATGCGCCGCAGCCGCGCGATTACGGCGCGAAGGCGGCTGGCAAGCAGGCGGGGCCGAAGGCAGCGAGCGCCGATGGTGAAGACGTCCAGGGCGCGCCCGTGGTTATCGCGCATCTGTTCCCCGACCTGCTGAACCTGTACGGCGACGGCGGCAATGTGCGCGTGCTTGAACAGCGCCTAGCTTGGCGAGGCATTCCCGTTGAGGTTCGCCGCGTGTGCCACGGCGACAGCGCGGACCTTGCCGGCGTCGACCTGATCATGATGGGCGGCAGCCCCGACCGCGAGCAGAAACTGGCAAGCGCCGACATCGTAGCCATGCGCGACGACCTGGACGCATACGTACAGGACGGCGGCCCGCTTCTGGCCATTTGCGGCAGCTATCAGATGCTAGGGCGCGAATGGCTGGTCGACGGCGAAAAGGTGCCTGGCCTGGGGCTTGTCGGCATGACCACCGGGCGCCCTGGCACATCGGCCGACCGTTTGGTCAGCAATATCGCGCTGCTAAGCCCGCTTTCCGACACGCCGGTGGTGGGCTACGAGAACCACGCCGGCCGCACGTACCTGGACGAGGGCGTGGAACCGTTCGGCACCGTGGTTTCGAACACGGGCCTGGGCAACAACGAGGAAACGAAGCAGGACGGCGTGCGCTACAAAAACGTGCTGGGCACGTACTTGCACGGACCGCTGCTGGCGAAGAACCCGCAGATTGCCGATTGGCTGCTTGAACGCGCACTTGAGCGCCACGCGAAGCGCACCGGCGAAAAGCCGCTGACGCTGACGCCGCTTGACGACACGCCCGAGCAAGCAGCAAACGCCTTCATGTGCGGAAAGCTAGGAGCAAAGTAGACGAACCGCCAGGCGAAGCGAAAGGGGGTCGAGCAAACGCTCGACCCCCTTTTTGCGCGAGAAGCGCTCGCATACTTTTGGGCCCGCAAGCGTTCGACAAAGACAGTGGCGCACCTACGGCGCTTTCTATTTGGTGTCGAGTTTTCGCTCGAGGCCACGAATTGCGGTTGCTGCGAAATATGTCCAGCAAGCAAATCAGGCTTGCAGCAAGAACTTGTAGCGCGGAGCGAAAGCTCCGCACCTACTAGACAGCGCCCAAAGGGCGCGTCACATACCTCAAACGTGAAGCGCTCAGCGGCCCTGGCACCCCATACACGAAAAGAGGGCCCCTTTCGGGACCCTCGTGCATTCGTGGAGCCAACGACCGGATTCGAACCGGTGACCTGCGCTTTACGAGAGCGCTGCTCTACCAGCTGAGCCACGTTGGCACACGGCTTCTTGCGAAGCGCGAATATGAACTATACCGAAGACTTGTCGCATTCGCAAGGGGCAATTGTAACTTTTCGGGCCAAACCGCCTGCCTTCGCCATTTCTCCACAGGTTGCAACCAGGCCGCTACTCGCCCGCTTTCACCACCAGCACGGGAACCGTGGCCTCGCGCAGCACGTAGCTGCTGACGCTGCCCAGCATCCCACGCAGCGCACCAAGCCCGCGGCTACCCATGATGATAAGGTCGCAGCTGTTGTCTTTCGCGTATTGCACAATCTGGTCGCCCGGATGCACCTCGGGCAGCAAGCTGACGCGCTTCTCGTTCATCAGGCTGCGCAGCACGCCATCGACCTGCGTGCGCAGGCGCTCCGACGCCTGCTGCGTAACCGCCTCGACCGCGTTGCGCATGCCCATGGGCACCGCGCTTTCGGACAGGTCGACGCCCTTGGACTCCAACAGCGCCACAGCAGCCTGCTCCAAGTCCGCAATCTGAATGACATGCAGAACCAGGCCCGGGTCTTCCCTGGCGAAACGCACGGCCTCGTCAAGCGCCGCGCGAGCGGACGCGGAACCGTCGAACGGAACGACAATCGCATCGTACAACATGGCAATCCCTCCTTTTTCCGGCGGGTTTTCAGCACGCAACGCATAACCCGCAGCTCAACACCATGCCAAGCGCATCACGCGTCCAGCGAAGCAGAAGCCAGCTCCCCACCAGCCACGCAAAGCAGCAAGCCTGCCAACGCAGCTCGTGCGAAAACCGACGCTTCGCCGGATTCACCACGTGCGTAAACTGCGCGCCCATCAGGCTCTTCTCCAGTATAGCAAGGGGTCCCGCAGCGCGCAGCCGCAGAACCCCTCAAAGCGCCGCCTACGCAGGCAGCGTTACTATGTTGTCACGTTCGCAACACGCCGGACGCTTTCCCAGTCGAAAGCCTGCCGGCCGCGCCGCTACACCTCCAGGTGCTTGAACGCCTCGGGCACTTCTTTGTAGCCCTTCGACTTCACCGCACCGATGATGACGCCGATGACCAGCCACGACACGCCAACGATGTAGGTGGGCACGTCGAAGCCCGTGAACACGTACAGCAAAATGGCCACGCCAAGGAACGGGCAAATCAGGTATTTCACTACGTCACCAACCGAGTTGCGCTTCTTCTCCTTGATGAAGAAGAACACGAACACGGCGATGTTGAGCAGCACGAACGAGGACAGTGCGCCGAAGTTAACGAAGCGGGACAGCGTGGCCATGTCCAGGAACAGGGGCAGGATCAGCGAGACGACGCCGATGGCGATAGCCGCAAACCACGGGGTCTGGAACTTCGGGTGGACCTTGCCGAACACCTTCGGGATCACGCCGTCGCGACCCATGGAGTACAGCAGACGCGCGGAGGCGGTCTGTGCGTTCATGATGTTCGCGATGCCGACGGCCACGATGTTCACGATTAGCAGCAGCTTATAGAAGATGGGGCCGCCGCAAGCCAGGGCTGCGTCGAAGAAGGCCATTTCGGGATCGATGACCGACGGATCGGGCTGGATGAGCGCAGCCACGTAGGTCTGAGCAACGAACACGACAACCATGATGCACAGAGCGATGATAATGCCCTTGCCGATGGTCTTTTCGGGCTGCTCGGTTTCCTCAGCCAGCGTGGACATACCGTCGAAGCCGAGGAACGACAGGCAGGCGATGGAGCACGCCGTGGCGATAAAGTGCAGGTCAACCTTGCCGGGCTGGTAAATCGGGTCCATGTTCAACTCGCCGGCGCCGCCGCCACCGAGCACGAAATTGGTGCCCAGCGCGATAAACGCGATAACCGCCAGAATCTCAACAACGAAGATGACCCAGTCAACACCCTTCTGCATGGTGATGCCGCGGATGTTCACGAACGTGTTGAACGCCACGAACGCGAGCACCCATACGTACCACGGGCTGCCCGGAATGAGCGCAACGCCCCAGTTTGCCACCATGACCAGCAGCAACGACGGAACGAAGATGTAGTCCAACAGAATCAGCCAGCCGGCCACGAAACCGATGTGCGGGTTGATGCCGCGCTGAACGTAGGAGTACACCGAGCCGGCGATGGGGAATCGCTTGGACATGTGCATGTAGCCCATGGCCGTGAAGCTGATGGCCACGAAGCCGACGATGTACACGAGCGGCGTCATGCCACCTGACGCCTGCTGAATCTCGCCGTAAATGGACTGCGGCGCGATGATAACCATAAACAGCACGCCGTACAGAATGACATCCTTCAGCGTGAGGCCACGGCGCAGTTCTTGCTTATAGCCGAACTGCTCGATGTTGTCCCCCGCGCCACCTTTGGCGGGGGCGTTTCCTGCTGCCATTTCCCTATCCTCTCTTCCTTGTGGGGAAAATGAACATTGCGCAGGGCCAAGGGCGCGATGCTCGGCTCTACGCAATACGGCGTACTTTACCACTTTAACGCGTTAAAGCGAACAACGGTTTTTCGAAACGGGAGCGAAGGAGTCACATTTCCGGGCAATTCGCGAAAGCTGTGGGGGATTGCTCGATGCGTCTTAGATACAAAATGGCCCGCTTTCCCCTGGAAAACGGGCCATTTCACACGGCTTTGCTTGGTTTTGCGCCTCGCAACAGTTTTTGACATTTTTTGACGCATCAAGGCGAACGGCGCGTTTCGCGTCGCAAACGGTTGAACAAACGCAAGCGTTTCAATCGCCAGCGTTCGCTTGCGGGGCGCATAAGGCGGATGCGAACGCCACAACGCAGCTACGGCCACGATCGCGCCTTCCGTATCGCATGCTGCATCGCGCTCGCCAGCGCACACTTCCGGCGCGCACAACAGCCACGTCATCCCACCGTGAGCGCGCCGACCGATTCCGTGCCACGCGTCGCAGCGCCCTCGGCGTAACTGGGGACAAGCGCCCTTGCCCCAAGCTCGACGGCGTCGCCGCACGCCCCTTACGGCTGCGGCACGAGCGAGAGGAACTGCGGCAGCTTCGGCGTACCGATGCGCAGGGACAGCTCGACTTCGCACGGCTCGCAGCCCTGGCTGATCTCCACGTCGCTTTGCACCGACATATACATGTAGGTTTCCACCGCGTCCCAGCCGGTGATGCGCATGAGCAGGCGTTGCAGCTCCTTCGAGGCGTTCATCAGGGCTTCCTCGTAATGCGGCGCGCAGGCGTTGACGTACCACTTGCCCTGCGGACCGAACGTTTCCAGCACCGGCCAGTTCAGCTCGAAGCCTTTCACCAGCTGCACGCGCACGGTGATTTCGGCCGGAATCTCAATGCCGGTGCCGCACAGCTCAGCGTCGCCCATGGTGGCGTGCACGTCGCCCATCTGCAGCAGGGCGCCGGGGACGCGCACGGGCAGGTACAGGCGCGTGCCCTTGGTGATCTTCTTGTTGTCCATGTTGCCGCCATGGCTGCCCACGAAACCGTCGATGACGTCAGGGCCGGACGGCGCGGTGCCAATGACGCCGATCATGGGGTCAATCGGGAAGCTGACCTCGTTAAACGTGGCCATGCCGTCCTTAATCGGGATTTTCTTGGTGCGATAGCCCGTGGTCTCGAACAGCGGGCCGCAATGATCGTCGGTGGCGATGGTGCCCTCGTCGGCAACCTTCACGTCGTAGATATCGACCACGAGCACGTCGCCTGGCTCGGCGCCTTCGATGAACACGGGGCCGGCGGCGGGATTCGCGAAGCCGTAGGTGTAGTCGAGGTCGGCCATCGTGGTGTTCTCGTCGGGAATGCGGTTACTGAAGCAGTCTTCGGTGTTGAACTGCAGCACCTCGCCCGGCTTGGCGGTGGCGCAGGGTTTGTTGTCCTTCGAGAATGCGTAAACCTGATCGGTGATGATTTGCATGGGTCCCTCTTTTCGCGATACCAGCACGGCTTGCTGCCGTTTCGTGCGATTGTACGCCAACCACAGCGCGCAGCAAACGGCGAACGCAGGCAACTTAATTGTGACGGTTTTGTGATGAACAAGGTTTTACTTGCACACACGCGAAACCGCGCGTATAGTTCTTTCTTGCAGCTTTTCCGAAGCGCTTACAACTTCTGAAAAGCGGGTCGCATGATGCGGGGTGGAGCAGTCTGGTAGCTCGCCGGGCTCATAACCCGGAGGTCGTTGGTTCAAATCCAGCCCCCGCGACCAAATGTTCAAGCCACCTTCGGGTGGCTTTTTTGCTATCATGCCCCATCACCACGCGAGCAGGTTCTTGCCCTTGAATACGATAAAGGCCAGCGCATTTTCGAAGATGAACTTATTCAAGATTCATCAATTGACGACATCGATCACGATGTTCTCGACCGTTACAAGTCGCTGCTCGGCACCGAATCGTCAGACGAGCAGGTGCTTAAAAGCAGGCGGTTCATGCGCGATGGGAAACTGACCGTTGCTGGCGCTCTTCTGTTCGCGCAAGACCCCTCCGTCATGATGCCGCAGGCACGCGTCCGAGTCTTGCGATACGACGGCGTAAAGATGGAAACGGGCAAACGACTCAACATCACGAAAGAGCGAACGTTCTGCGGCCCTTTGCCCAAAGTCATCCAAGATGTGCACCTGCTTATCTCAAGCATGCTGCGAGAGTTTCAATTTTTAGGACCCGATGGCACATTTCAAACAGTTCCCGAATACCCCGAGTTCGCTTGGTTTGAAGGTCTCGTTAATGCCGTAACGCACCGAGATTACTCTTTCGCCAGCGGACGCGTCACAACAAAAGAACTTGCCGAAGAAATTGACGAGGGCTCTACGCTCTGCTCCAAGGTCTTGAGAGGGCTCGTTAAAAAAAGCCTTCTCGAATGGCATGGCACCTCTCCAAACGACCCTCGCCAGTATTATTCTTTGACGGAGTAGAACGGAGTAGAACTCTCCATCGCATACGCGCAGTGCTCACCACAAGAATCGCGAGCACCCAAAAAAGCGCCCCGGCCACTTGTGATTACGGTGCATCGCAGCACCTTTCGAGAGCCAAACCTTACGCGCCGATCTCTCTCAATACTAAGCGGCGGGCAAGGGATAATCTCTTGCCCGCCATTCGGAAAATGCACCTATAGCTTAACTTTCACGCCTCGCTTCACCGGTCGCGCCCTACGCGTTCGCTAGCGGGGTGGGAACGGTGTAGACGCGAGCGGCGTTTTCCTGGTCGAGGTCGTACAGCGCCTTGGCATCGCTGCCGAACAGCCTCATGCGCGACACCTGCTTCTCGGCGTTGTCTTCTTCCTCCTGCTGCTCCTCGATGAACCAGTCGAGGAACTTCATGGTGCGGTAATCCTTCGCCTCAAGCGCGGCGGTGTAGATGTCGTTGATGGTGCTGGTGATGTACTTCTCATGCTCCAGCGCGGCCTCCAGCGGCTCCAGGTGGTTGCTGAAGGTCTTGTCGGGCTGGTCGATGGCCTGCAGCTTCACCTTGCAGCCGTTCTCGTGCAGATACTTGCGGAAGATGAGCGCATGGTCGCGCTCCTCCTGCGTCTGGATCTCGTACCAATGGGCGAAACCCTCCAGGCCCTCTTCCTGATAGTAATCGGCGAACGACAGGTACAGATACGCCGAATACAGCTCCTTGCGAATCTGGTCGTTAATCAGCTCGTACACCTTTGCATCCATTGCGAATCCTCCTTTGGGGACAAAGCCGGCAGGCGCCGGGTTTCTAACACCCTCATAGTAGCACCGCGATGCAAGCATCTTCACATTCCCATCGCTTGCCGGAATAAGGCGCGAGGCGCATGGGCGGGGCGCGCGAAGGAAACACCCCGGCAGCCCGAGCGGCATCGGCGGGAGCGCCATGAGGGTGGCGTCCCAATGACGCATGAAGCCGCCGCACCAGCCGTGCTTCGCTGATACGTCAAGCAGCTGCGCGCCCGATGCAACGCCAAGGCAGCCACCGGCGCTTCGCTGCCGGGAGTTCCGCTTACCGCCCACAGCGTCGCGTCGCAGACAAGCAGCACGACGTGAAGCGCCAGGATGCCCATGAAGTAGAGCGTCGCGCGATGGCGATGGCCCGCTTCCAGGAAGCATGCGATCAGCAGCAAGCCCGCCACCAAGGCGGCGAACAGCTCCATACCCACGCTAAACGCAGAATGCGTATCGATTGAGTTCAGCAGCCCCCATGGGAACCTTCCCCGCGATTTCGACCAGCAACGCACTCATTATATCCGAGGCAGATTGCAGCACCTTTTCGCGAAAGCGCGAGGCTGGCGGAGGCGGGGCTGGCGCCATCAAAGGGCGGGCAGACGCAGAAAGGCCGCTGCCCGAAAGGGTTTGGGCAGCGGCCAGAAGGGAAAGACGGGGCCAGCGTTGAAGGAGGCCGGCCCCGCAAGGCGGCGCGGGAGGGAAGGCCCGCGCCTAAATTGGGGATGACGGCGCCTTGCGGCAGACGCCTGCGCGGCAGCGGGCGAATATGCTGCCGCGCCATACGAAACGAGCCAGGAAAATAGACCTCCCGGCCCAGATTCGCCACATAAAAGCGGGGCGAAGCGAACATCGCCTTCGCCCCAAGCGTGATTAAGCAAAAGCACGGAGAACGGGTCGTTGCCGCCAAGGTCCAAAGCGGGGAAGCAAGGCAACAGCCCTCGCCCCATTTTTGCCTGGACGGTCAGCGCATGACAAACGACCTATCCCCTTGCCAGGTTCAAAGTGGGACAAAGGGACTGCCCCCTTGTCCCACTTTTCGGGCAGGTTACAGGACCCAAGCGACCGTCATGGTCACCGGCAGCGCGGCGAGCAGCACCAGGAGGCGCAGCACGAAGCCGCCGACCAGCACGCCGATGTCGGAGCAGGCGCTGATCATGTGGGCCTTACTGGACTCCTCGAACTCCTTGGGGCTGAAGAAC
>ERZ1034984.354-NODE-354-length-51991-cov-224.263709_pt1 | contig 51991 bp, 60 predicted proteins | sample MGYA00520589_ERZ1034984 | MGnify/ENA primary metagenome ERZ1034984 (study PRJEB33766, sample SAMN09781790) | gut metagenome | biome: gut microbiome | host: Homo sapiens | place: Madagascar | study: EMG produced TPA metagenomics assembly of the PRJNA485056 data...
AAAAATAAAACTCAAAATTTCAAAACTTAAAAATTTTAAAATTATGTACACTACAAACACACTTATTAACGAAGTTCAAGAGTTTTTAATAAATTCTAATGTTCCAGAAGTTTTAACGGAATTTTATATTAAAACACATAATTTAAATTTAAAAACTCTTCACAAAATTTCTGATAAATTAGTGGATGATAACAAAAATTCACTAAATTTAGAAGAATTAAAACTTCTTCACAAAATTTCTAAAGAATTTGTGAATAATTATATTTGTTCACAAAATTCAGTGGATTTTAACAAAAATTATGATGAAATTCTAAAAAACATAAAAATTGAAATCATAAAAAATTGTGAAGGATATTAACAAAAATTAAAATAATATACTAGAACACATAAAACATGTTAAAATGGATTTTGTGTTCTAGTATTAAATCTATTTAACACTATGCATACAATTAACACACTTATTAACGATGTGGCCAAGTTTTTAACAAATTATGACCATATACAAGAGTTTTTAACACATCCTAACATTGGACATATGAGTATTAATGAGATTTCACAAGAACTCGTATATGATAACGTATGTTTACTGGATTTGGATGAATTTAATAAAAATTATGATAGGATTCTAAAAGATATAATTAATGTTATAGAAGACTACGTTAACAGACATTAACACTTATAGCAGTTTAACATAATTTATAATATTATACTTGATTTGTTAAGCTAAGTTAACCATATAGCTATAAACCATAACTGTTGTGAAGAAACAATGGTTATGGTTAAAAGTCATGAAAGAACATGAGTAAATGTTAAAAGCTGTTTATTTAAACTTTTATTAACTTTTTAGCTTTAAAACACAAAAATTGTTAATGATAAAGTCAACATGTTATATGACTTCAATAATGATATGACTTCAATAATGATATGACTTCAATAATGATATGATTACAAAAGTGATATGATTACAAAAGTGATATGATTACAAAATTGAATTTATTCTGAGCGCTTTTGAGAAACTTTAATATATAAGACTTATACACATAAAACTTTAATAAAATAATACGATAGAGATGACGTGAGATATTAAATTTGAATTGTTTTAAGTCAACTTTAGTACTTAAATTTATATAAAACATAAATATATATCTAAACTTGAATTGTATAAAAAAGTTAAAAAAGCAAAAGTTAATGTGAAGCTTAAATTTATGCCTTATAGCATAAAATTTATGTGAAAATCGTTAAAAGCTCAATTTCCAAAAACATTGATTTTCAGTGCTTTAGAAAAATTACAGTTAAACTCGAAAAATAATCAGTGAAATATTTTTTTTGAGTGCAAATAGCATGTATATTTGCAATGTGATTAAAAAAATAATCACAGCGATATTTGAAATAATGCACAAGTTGTACTATTGGAATAGGTCCAATACTAGTAAAAAGCAATAAAGCCAAAAAGCCCTATACCACAGCTGGGTGGATACGAAAGTAGAGCAGTTCAAATCTGCTATAGGGAACAATAGGCGATTTTGCCTAGAACATAAAAATCCAAAAATTATGTCTACTAAAACAAACAACAAGAAGGCTGCCGAAAAGGCTATCAACGAGAATGTTAACAATGCTGAAAATTCACAGCTCGAAATTATGGCCAAAAAGGCTAAGGACGAAGCCAATGAATTGATGGAAAAAGCCAAGCAAGCCGCGGAAGCTGCCAAAAAGGCGGCCGCGGAAGCCAAGGAAGCTGCCAAAAAGGCTAAAGTTTTTACTAGCCGACCTGTGCGCAAATGTACATTTGAAGTCGTATGTAACGGTGATTTTGTCACCAAATCGGATGTACACTATTGTGCCGAAAAGGCTGCAATAGATGCCTTGATGGAAATTAGGGCAACAGTGGAATCAGACCATTGGAACGAGTATATGTATTCAATCCATAAGGTCTCAAAAGAGACTAACGAGGAAGGCAAGCCTGTGTCAACGATGGAAATAAGTCAACTTTATATCGATAAGACCACAGGCCAAATAGTAATTGAATAAGTCTAATTAGGCTTATATCCCTAGCCACAGTTGGGTGGATACGAAAGTAGAGCAGTTCGAACCTGCTATAGGGAACAATAGGCGATTTTGCCTAGTAATTAAAACAACCCTAAAATTATGGAAATTATTTGCAAAAAACGTAAATTTGATTTTACACTAGAGTCCTGTAATAGTGATATATCAGCTGTTTTTGGATTTGGATATGATTACAACAATTTTACTGGCTTGAAAGTCAAAGAACTAAGCATCTTTTTAGCTTTTTTCAAATGGCAAATTAAGTTTCAATTTAGAAAAATGAAGTTATAAACAAAAATCCCTAGCCACAGTTGGGTGGATACGAAAGTAGAGCAGTTCGAACCTGCTATAGGGAACAATAGGCGATTTTGCCTAGTAACTAAAACAACCCTAAAATTATGGAATTAAATGAGGAAAGCAAACGTAAGTTGGCTTCAATTTTAGCAGTCAATTTAAGGTCTTGGTTTAGCAAAGAAAATCTTGATAAAATTATTAAAACATTTGAAGCTATTAGTTCTACTGAATTTAAAGTACTTAGAACATATAACTTTGCTTTATTTTTAGTAAATCGGTATGAAGCCTACTTTAAAACAGAACCAGACTTAATTGACTATGTTAAGTCCGATTTGCATGATTTATCAAGAACAATTAGACATAACTTAGTTATAAGTGAAATACTCAATGATAAATGAAACTCAAGAAGAGATTGATGTCTACAACCAAATTAGAGATTTAGCAGATAGGCTCTGTACAAAATTGAAATTAGATTTGGTATCATGGCATTGTGGGTCTAAAGTATTTGGGCCAGGTGGTTGTATGGATATTACTATTACATTTTGTGGTAGTAATATAATAAAACCAAAAGTTGAAAAACAAATAACTGAGTTTATTACCAAAATTGTTAATGATTTTCCTGTTAGCTTAATAAGTGAAACACATAACAATTTTGATAAAAATACAAAGCAATTTATATTTGTTTTACATATATAATTTAAGCCAAGCAAACTATTTTCTAGTTTGCTTGGCTTATTTTTATGCTTATATTAAAAACCTCGTTTCATATTATCATTATTTGGAAATATGAACTATTTTGAGCGCTCTGGAGACGTTTTTATATAAAAGTAATAAAAGTTATCGTCAAAAATAATAAAACGTCTCCAAGGCGCTCAAAATAACTCACAGAATATATTTATTATACACTCTTAATATAAAATTGATTAAAGCCAAATTTAAATACTAAAAAGCAAAATAAAAAGCTGACGACCTTCACAGGCAGTCAGCTTTAAAATCCTAAAATTATGTCAAACAATTAATCCACAATCACTATTAGCAGTTAATTATTACATCAACTCATTATTAATGTTATCTACAGAAGCTTCAGCATTTTCAGCTCCAGAGCTTTCAGTTCCACTGTTTTTTTGTGATTTTTCAAATATTTCTTGAGCAAGTTTAAAAGCTTCAGTTCGTTTTCCAACATTTACTTTAGCTTTTTCAAGTTGCTCTTCAGCTTTTACAAGCATTGCTTTTGCATACTCAAGAGCTTCAGCAGGAGTTTTAGCTACACGAGGTTTATGCTCTCCGTTATGGCGGCGCTTAACAAAAGCTTCATTGATTTTAGTACCTACTTCATCAAGCTCATCTGCAATTTTAAGGTCTTCATTTGAAGTAACCTTATGAGCATACTTCTTAGGAGCTTCAGAATCTTCTTGGTCAACTTCAATTCTATAAAGAATTGTGTGCTGTCGTTTATTAGGAACAAGTGATACAATACGGCCTGATTCTTCTCCTTCAAGTTTAACACCCATTGCACCTGCTTTAGGATAAGTAATTGTTTTACCTACATTTGCGATTACTTCATTAATAGCAGCCTCAATTTCTTCAGGGAGCCATTCATCAAGAGATTCACCAGACTTAGAAGGAATAGGATTACCATTTTCATCAAGCTTTACACGACTTTTACGCTCTTTCTTAATTGGCTCAACAACTTCATCAAGAATCTTAACAAGTTCAGAGCCATAAGCTTTGACTACTCGACGGCCATCATCAGTTTTAATTGCGTAAAGGCACTTATTATTACGCTTTTCTTCAAAAATTCCTACAACAACACCGGGAACCCATTCACATGTATTAAAAGGAACAACTTCACACCTGTGACGAAGAGCTTCTGCACGCATTGAATTTGCAAGAGCTGCGCGCTGTTCATTTGTAAGTTGGGGTGCTTTTTTATGTGAAGGCTTTGTAGTAGTAGAATCACTCGTTGCAGCTTCTACAGCTTTTTGTTCTTCTTCTGAAAGAGAAGCATCAACAACTGCAGGTTTTGTTGAAATAGCATTACGCTTATCAATAATGGCCTGAATTTCTACTCTGTCTTCATCACTAGCTGTTGCCAAAAGAGCTTGAAGCTTCTTAGTAGGCATTTGAGAAAATTTCTTCTGTGTCATTTTTCTTTGGATTTTATGCTATTACTAGCGGTTATTATTATTTAATTTTGATACTGCAAATATACATGCTATTTTATAGCTGTAAAAGTTTTTACTGTTAATAAACATTAATAAAGCTGTTAAAATTGTATATTTTTATTAACTTTTTAAAGCTAATTTAATACCTCGAATTAAGCCATTAAGATAAGCTCGCATATCCCTAAATGAATATTTATATCTTGTATCAATAGACAAATCTAATAGCTGTTTATTTATTTTTACAGGTGCCAATTCATATATTATACTAGCATGTAAATTATAAGTAATTAATTTAAAAAACTGACCACCTAATAGCTTATTAAGTTGAGCAACTAATCCATTTAATTCATTATCATATTTTTTTGGAAAATACATTATACTAAAATTGTTTTGGTTATTGTATAAGTTAATTTACCTCTGTAACCTCTTGCAGCTAATTCTTCAATAAGGTCTCTAGGAGTAAAAGCAGAAAGCTTTTTATTACATCCTTTTTTTAGCTTTTGGCATTCCATGCAATAAGCTCGATGACCATCTTTTGACCTTTTATCTTCTGCAAAAGCAGAAATAGGAAGAATACGCTCACATGAATTACAACATTTCTGTATTTGGTTTATTTCCATTTCTTTATTTGTTTTTATTATTGCTACCACTTATTTAGATAGCTGTGGTTATGCATTTTCTAATTCTTGTTGGTCAAGCTCTTCACAAAGTTGTTCATAACTCTTATTTATTCCCATCAACTGTTTTGTTACTTTAGTGATTGGTAGTATTTGTCCCCATGTATAAGTGCTACTATGTTCATTGTAAAATAATATTTTACTGTGCTTTCATCCTTTCCAACACAAACTGCAACACTCCATTTTGGATGTGTATAGTCTCTTACTAAACAAGCCTGATTCTTCTGTGGGATAAAATTGGAGTAGTCTTTATGATAAGTAGGTATCTCTAAAATGAGATTGTAATTGTTTTTGTAGTTTTGGCAAATTACTAAGCCTTCTTTTGTACATGCGTACAGCATTTCTCCTGAAGTATAAGTATTTTGGACAAGAACTACAATAGGATATTCTTCAATCGGTTTCTTGTCCCAACATACAATTCGTACTTCTCGTCCATCTAGTGTCACTATTCTCCCTTTAATTTCTCTTTTTGCGATTTTCTTTGCTAGTTCTATGTTAAAAGGAATGTGCTTGTAGTTTGTTTTCATATTGTTGTATATTTTTAGTTATTCATTATATAGTTTATCAAAACATGATTCACATATGCCTGAAATTAGTACTTCTCGTTCGTTAGCTTGTAAGAACGGTAATGTTTTATCATTAACTCCATTAAACATAATTGCTTCGATAACAAGCATAAATTTTTCTTTTGGAACTGTTATTACAACAGAAGCTCCGCACATTGGGCATATAGAAATAATTCTAACACCTTTATTTGAAACTTGCAAAAGTAAACTTGTTTCTTTTACAAGTTCAATATTTTCAGCTTTAGTTAATACAAAATTTTTCATTATTTTTAATACTGCATTTGCTGATTAGCTATTTCTAAAATTTCTTCTTTTGTATGGTGACTATCAACTGCATTAGCTAAATCTTCCATAGAATTTATGCTGCAATCAATATAGCATAATTCTACGCCAAATAACCAAAATAAAACATCTTCTGGTATATTTGCACTCGTATAGGTTTTATTGCTCATTTTCTAATCTTTTTATCAATTTATTGATTCTTAATTTTAAAACTCTTCTATATTGATTCATATAGTGTTGTTGTAAAATGATTTGATTTTGTTCATTATTATTTAATTTATCAAAATCATTACTATTCATAAAAACTATAATGTCGGCAACTTTATCTGTTATAGAATCAAGTTCAGCCTTCATACTTTTTAAGTTTGTTATTTTTTCCATAATTTTAAAAAGGTTTATAATCGATATAATGAATCTCAGGTGGAAGTGAATAAAGTTTTTGGTTGTCATCATGTAAATATACTATGATAACTTTTCCATTTAATCTTTCAGTATGTGACCTTATAAAGTCAATACAGATAACATTATTTATCAAATCATCTAATGCTTTAAACCAATAGCTTTTTGCAGAAAATTCATCCTGCAATTTAAATTCTCCTCGTTTATCATCTTGCTTTATACTAGCAATAGATACACTTTGTAAAGAATCAATGTAAATAAATCCTAAATGCTTCATTGCAAGTTATTTTTTTAATGATTAATTTTAATACTGCAAATATATATATTATTCTGCAGTTATAAAAATTTTTATAGTTAATGATTATTAATTAATTGTTTAAAATCATTAATTAATAAATTTCAATTGAAAAATAACTATTATAAATATATAAAACGTCTCTGGAGCTATTCTGAGCGCTCTGGAGACGTTTTATATATTAAAGCGATTTATAATACGTTTCTATATTAAAATCATCTCAGAGTTAAAATTAATTCCAAAAAATAACTTTAATATTTATTGGTTTTGAATAAAGGTATCTGATTATAAATTTTTTGAGTTTCTACACTTTTGTATTTAATCCATTTTTTATTATGAATTGTAATTATATCACATGTTATACAATAATCAACTTTTCCTGTTTTTGTATTTTCACATTGAATTAAAGCTTCTGTTTCTGATATGACTTTAATATTTAATATCCAGCTATTAAAAAATTCAAAATAACAATCCCAATCTTGATTAGATTCTTCAATATATGGAATTAACAGTACTTTTATCAGTCCATTGTTTAATTCTTTAATTTTTTCTATTTCAAATGATTCATATTTTGCATATAATCTATTTATTTCATCATAGCATGATTCATCTATCGGTTCTTCATCTTCTGTAAATAAATAAAAAGCATCATTTGAAATATCCAATTCGACAGCTTTTGCTTTATCTAATTTGTACATTTTATAAGTTCATCTGAGTAAGGCAGGCTGTTTATAAAATCAATAAATTCTCCCCAATCTTCTTTTAGTTTATGATTTTTACGTTGCTTATAAATTGTAGCAAGTTGCTCATAATTTGTTGAAACTCTAGTAAATAACTCACATCCCATTGGACAATTAGATATAATTTTCATCCAAGAAATATAAAGATGATTTTTAAAATCTTTGATAAGTTCTTCAGTATTTTTATCTACATCTTCATGTTGCTTTATTAATAAATCTAACTTTTTTCTTCCAATATTATAGTCAGAGATTAGTTCTTGCATAATTGCAATAACCCTATTATCAACATATTTATTACAGCATTTTGTAAAATCCATTTGTGTGATTCTATGCATTAAGCTACTACTTGATACATAATCAAAAAAATGATAACGCTGAAATTGTTTTGTAATATACTGTGTATATTTCATGTCAAAAGATACACGAATACCTTTTCTAAAATTAGCATGCCCACTACCAGATTTACATAGTTTCTTTGCTCTTTCTAAACCTTTATTAAATTCTTCAATAGAATATGAAGGCATGTCTAATCTCATTGCATTTCTACAAGCAATTACTGATTCTTTCAAATCGTAAACTTTAATATTTGATATTTCTAGCATATTTATTTTTCTATATTGTTTTGTAATAATTCAAACCAAAAAGGTTTTTTCTTTAGTAAATCATAGTATGTATTTATATTAACAAGGGTTTGAGCTATTTTTACTTCTTGCTGCGTTCTTGTATTTTTATATTTATAAAAAAAAGCTATAGCCTTATCAATATTCCATAATCTATCACCAAAATGCTCATTAAGCAAGTTCATACAATCTTCTTGCCTAAAATACATAGGTACATCTGCTGATATTTTGAAGTGTAATCCATTACCAAATTCTTCTGAAGCTATGTAATCAAATTCAATTAATGGTATCATTAAATCTTTATCTTTTGACCACATTCGCATCACGTCATTTGGAATAAGCTTTTGCAAATAGTTATTAACTTTGTTATTAATATACTGCTCTTGTTTAACCATCAATTCGGTATATTTATTTGTTAATAAGCTTACAAGCTTTTTCTTTTCTTTAATTGGTACCAATGCATATAAATCAATGTCAAAAGAATTTATAGCTTCACTTATTATTTTCTGCTTATGCTGTTTTCTTTTATAGTTATAATCAATTCTTTGTTTTTGAAGTTCTTTTGCTTTTTCTTTTAGTTCGGGTTTTGTAATTATAGTAAAACCAACTTTATTTTCTTGTCTACCATATCCCCAAGCATCATCATTTATTAAATCTTGTGGAAGTTCAGAAGCTTCCTGCTTATTTATTTCTTGCAGGAAGCTATCTAATTCTTTATCAGAAAGTTCGTTCATAAGGATTAAAGAAAATTGATTTAAATACCATTTTTCCCATTTGCTTATTTAGCATTCCAAAATAAGCAATTGCTAATAAAATTCTAGCTATTATTTTTAGTAGCCATGCTGAAAGAAAAATAGGAAAATATATAAAACCTATAAGTGTCCAAAGGCAAAATATAAGAGTTGAATTTGTTATTTTATTCATAGCTTTTTAAATTTAATTTATTATTATAAATATGCATATCATGTACAAAATGAGTATATGTTCCAATTGGTCTGTTTAATTCTTTAGCTACAATTTCTTGTAATTTACTAAAGCAATATTGGTCGTTACAAAACCCGTATATTAAATCATTTGACCTCATGCAAACTGTCATATCAACTGATTCGCTGTTTGGCTTAATATCAAATCCTACAGCTAATGTACATGGAGTATCAAATTCATATTTATCTTTTTCTTTTCCATCATATATAGAAATCCAAGCTTGTCTTGTATAAGGATTATCTTTTAATTGCTTGATAGCTTTTTGTAATTGATTATTTCGCATCCATTGAAATCCATAATTTGAATTTACTATATTATCTCCATTATGCATTTTATCCCATAAAGGAGCGTATTTTTTTATATTTTCAACAGATGGATTACCAGATAAATACCAATTCCATTCTCTTTCGGCATATTTATTACTCCATTTTCTCCAAGGTGTAGTAATTGTTCTATCATCTGGGTTTTGTATTTCTACGCTTACATTATAAATAGCTTTTGTTCCAATATTTGTATTTTGACCAACTCTTGATATTGTTTCATATAGAATTTCAAAAGCTTCGGTTGCATTAGTACATACTAAATTAATCATAAATTTCTAATTTAAATAATGTTTCTTCTGCTTCTATATTCATTTGTTCACAAATTTCTTTAGCTTCATCATAAGTTAAATCAATTAAATCATCGCCATCATCATCACATGCTATTTCTCCAGTTATTACAACTATTTTATAATTGTGTTCTCGTAAGCTGTAGTGCATGTATGTATCATCCATAGCATACACACCTACATAATGAACTGGACAACTTTTTATAAATCCGATGTTTAGCTTACTTTGTAATTCTAATTTATAAAAAGCTTTAAAGATAGTAGGCTTAAATAAACCTTTGTCTTCCATTTGTTGATATTCATAAAGCCATCTTCCTAACGGTCCATTCGGTAATTTAGCAAGATAAAGCCACTTATTTAAATACTTTTCAACGTTTTGTAAAAATATTGGTGTATCTACTAACTCTAAAGCTTTTCCTATTGTCATAGTAACAAATAATGATAATTAATTTTCTCCTGTTCCTTTACCAAAGCCTTTACTACCACGAGAAGATTTCTCATTAGCAAACAATTCAGATTCTGATTTAACTTCTTCTATATTACTATATAGAATCGGTACTAAAATAAATTGAGCGATTTTCTTGTTTGGTTCAATCAATATAGGCTTATCACCAACATTAATTATATGTATATGAATTTCACCTTGATAGTCAGTATCAACAATTTTAGCTCCAAGGACTGTAACAGATGAATACGATTTTGAGCAATCCATTTTAGCTATTTCTTTTGCTTCAATTGAAGAAGTTACTCCAGATTTTTCTGCAGCCATAAGCATACAATTTTTATCAAATGAAGCTTTAATGCCAGATGGAATTAACACATCTTTATGTGGCAAAAGAATAAAAGGATTAAAATCATTTGGAACAAAAAAATCAATTCCAGCTGATAAGCTTGTTCCTCTAACTGGTGATTTTACATCACGTACTTTTACATATCTGAAATTACACATAATTTTCTAAGTTTATTTCTAAATTTTTAATTATATCTTTTTTTGAAAAGTCAATTAGTTTATTAGGATATGATAAATCTATACTTTTATGAATGTTTGTATATTTATTTATTCTTTCTAAATCACTAAGATAACAATGCAAAGAATTTACTTGTACAATTATATCAGATGTTTTTAATGCTTTATATTTTTCTTTTAAAGCTTCATATACATAAGCATAAAAAATTGTAAAATTAAAAATATCATAAGGTAACAAATTTAAAAAATCTGACGACCTCATTTGTACAATCATCTTTAATTTTTCATCGTTTGAAATTTTAAAATTAATTGCATTTGTACATAATTTATCAGGTGAAGACATAGCTTTATTACTATTTATACAAAAGCATGCATGCCTTGTTAATTTATCAGCTTTAAGCCTTTCAATACATAAATCTAATCCAAAATTATTAAAAGCATATACACCATAATTAGAATTACATTTTGCTCTTTTATTAGTTAAAGCCCCATAAAAGCATCTTCTATATTCTGGAAAATAATCAATGATAGATGTATCATACATATCTTTATTTTTATACCATTGATACATTTTTTTTGCTTTTATAATTTGGAAAACTGATACATTTCTTGAAATTATAAAATCTTTTCTTGGGTTAAAGCTATATTGAAAACCAATTAATTCAAACATTATATCTTTATAAATATGTATTTCATTACTTGGTCTTATTAGTTGCTTAAATATATTTCTCCAATGAGTTGATGTTATAATTTCACTCAGTGTTTCATTATTTATTATCGTACTCATTTATAATTATATTTATTAAATTATTAATACAACTTTCTTGTTTTACATTTATATTTTTTTCTATAATGCTTTTATCAAAAAAATTATTGTTAAGGCAATGAATCATTTCATATTCAAAAAAATGTAACTGCTCTAAATCTTTAGGTCTATATTCATCAATGCTTTCAATTTTTAAAGGCATAAATTCTAATACTTTATCATACCTTTTAGTAAATGAAAGATATGTATAAATAGAATTAAATAAGTACCTAAATATTTCTTTGTTTTCTGATGTTAAATTAACTTTGTCAACATAACATGATAAATAAAACAATGAATCTGTTAAAGCCCTATCAATTAAAATTACAGTTTTAGTATCATATTTAAGTCCTAATAATTTATTTTCATTAAAAATTTTTTCTCTTATTATTACCTCTTGTAAAAGCAAATAAGAATTTGGGTCTTGCCTAATATTATCTATGCTACCAGCTTTTTTAAATATTTTTTTATCCCTTATATTCTCATTTAAAATACATACATTATAGCCAAGTTGCTTTAATTTTTCAGCAATTTTATTAATGGTGGTTGTTTTACCAGAAAAACAACCACCAGAAAAAGCTACAATATATGGAGTGTATAGCTTTTTCATTTTATTTAATCATTAATAATTACTAATACAATTTTCTTATTAAATTTACGTGTTTTAACTTCTTGTACTTGCTGATACATAAAATTCTGAATGATACTATGCATATCAAATACGATAGGTTGGCCATGTACATTAAAACTAGTATTAACTAAACATGTATAGCCAGTATCTTTTTCGACTGATTTTAGAATTGTATATAAGAATTTTTCATTTTCTGTTACAATTTGTGGTCTTCCAGTATATTCTTTAATTAATGGCTTTTTATGCATTACACCTCCATAAAGTGTATTATACTTTCTCATATACTTATGTGTGCAAATCATAAATCTATCAGAGCCAATCGTTCTTGATAATTCATAGCTATCAAATAAATTATTATGTGCACTCTCAATTGTACATACAGGCGCACATGGCATAACTTCATTTCTATTATTAATATAGTTTACAAATGCTATATTTTCTTCTGTTGGCAAAAACAAAGTTGAGGTATGCCCTAATGCTCTTGGACCAAATTCCATATTGTTGTGTACTATATTAACAATGCAATCATTTGAAATAAAATCTGACACTGCCATAGCTGCATATTTACTATTTGTAAAATAATATGCATTATCTATTTTAGATACTAGTTTGCCAGCATTGTAGAAATTTCTTTTACCAAAATTTAATGTATCAAACTTAATAGAAGCATTAAAGTTTAATCTTAATCCTACTTCTTTTGCGTACATTCCTATTGCTGCTCCTTGGTCTCCTGCTAAAGGCATAGCACTGAAATATCCATCAATCGTTTCAAGTATTGTATTATTTAATTTAACATTGTAGAAACATCCACCAGCAACGCAAATATTATTCATTTCGTATTCATCAATAAAATTCGTAATGACAGATTCTATAATGTATTGTACATAATACCCCATTATAATTCTTGAAACATAAATATTATTATCTTTGTCAATATTTAAGTATTCAAAAACTCTTGAGAATAAATGGTTGAATAAATCTCGAGCATTATTTAAATCGGAAACACTGATTCCAATGCTTTTATCAATATTTAAGGTTTGCTCTTTTTCTGTGTGCTCTTTTATTTTTTTTGTCATTCTGTCAGAATCAAATTTAGCAAAAGATGTCAGTGTTGCAATCTGTTGCTCACTCAAAACTTCAGCAATGTGTGATTCATATCCTAAAAATTTATATTCATCTTGATTTTCTTTCATTCCAACAAATGATGTTGCAAATTGATACATTAAACCAAGAGATTGATAATATCCATAAGATTTAAAAATACGCTTTGGTTTTACATCAATGTTTGGTGTAAATGCATAAATTGAAAAAACTTCTTGCTGATTACCAAAGCCGTCTGCTACAATACAATAAATTGGTTTATTAAAATGCTTTAAATCAGTATTTGATTCTAGCATAAAATTATAAGCACTATATGCGTGAGCATCGTGGTGTGTAAAGCTATTACCATTAGTATCTACAATTTTTGTAGAAATTTCTTTTAATGTTCTAAGTCCATTTTCACCAATGTATTTATTACTAGAAGGAAGAAAATCATCAAACCAGTGGGAAATTCGTATTTGGCATCCTTCTAGTTTAGAAAATGGCACATGCTTTTTAATTTCATTGATTGCATCAAATGGAAATTGGCTATCAGATTTAATTCTAGAAAGCCTTTCTTGTTCATAGCCAATAACTTCTTGTTTTTCATCTGTATTATCAATAAATATTGCAGATGAGTTGTGGCCAAGTGTAATTAATAGATAATTTTCAGTTTTCATTTTTGTTTAATTTAATAGTTATACTTGCTTTAAATTTAATACTGCAAATATAATAATTTTTTATTCAGTAATAAAATTTTTTCTGTTAATAGTTGTAATAAATCAGTTAAATAGTATTAATCTTGGTTTTTATATTCATTTTTTAAGATAACATAACAATATTTTATTACTTTATAATAATCGTTTTGCATTGCAGAAATAATTATAGTTGATTGTAAATTTGAAAGTTTATTTATTTTACAATAAGCATAACCTTCATTTATACAATCATCAGGCCCATTTGAATATAAATCAATAGCTAATTGAGCATTGTGTATTGCTTTTTCAATATCTTCTTTACCATTTTTATTTTTATACCTTGTTACATACTTAATTATACAACCTTGAATGAAATTTAGATTTGCTTTAGTAATTAGCTCTATTGGTTGCATTTTCATATTTTTATAATGCACACCACCTACTTCTTTGTTTAATACTTCAATCATAATAATTATTTTTTAATTACTTTAATACCAAATGGCGTACCATCTGCAAATGTAAATTCATCTTTTGCTTCTTTAAAGGTATAATTTTTACCAATGAAGACATGAGATAACGATAATTGAGCAATAATTGAAATAATTGCATCTTTATACTTTACCCATCCAAATGGTTGGTGTTTTTGCATTTCTTCCCAACATTCTTCTTTATTTTTAAATGGACGATAGGTTGGTTTTGATTTAATACGATAGCATTTAGGGCCTGCATTAAAATTTAGTTCATAGTCTTTACCATTACAATCATACCATATATTAAATTTATCCTTTATTTGTATTGTTTTACCTTCTGCAAATGCTTGTAAAATAGGCAAAAATTCTTTTGCTTGTTGTCTGTTCATAGTTATTTTATTTAATTTTCAATTATAATAATTTTTTATATTTATCAATTCTTGCTTTTATACAATCCATCAAAGTGCTTTGCTTTTTGTCTTTTTGTTTTAATGCTTTAATCACATCTTCATCATATGTTTTTTCAGTAATTAAATGATGAATTATAACATGGCATTGTTGTCCTTGCCTATATAGCCTAGCATTAAACTGTTGATATAATTCAAGTGACCATGTTAAACCAAACCAAACTATTATTGAACCACCTGCTTGAAGATTAAGTCCATGTCCAGCTGATGCTGGGTGAGCTAGCATAACTTGAACTTTACCATTATTCCAATCAATAATATCTTGTGGCTTTTTTAGTTCTCTTGGTTTATATGCTTTTAGAAAATCTAAAATCCTATCCCTGTCAAATTGATATGTCCAAGCTACTAAAACTGATTTGCCATTTGAGTTTTCAACAATTTCTTTTAAAGCTTCTAACTTTAATTGATGAATTTCAAATACATTTTTGTCATCATCATAAACAGCCCCATTTGCGAACTGTAGTAATTTATTAGACAAAGCTGCCGCATTTGCTACATTTATTTCAACTTCTTCATCTGTATGCTGAAATAGCTCTAATACTTTTTCTTTTTCGAACTCATTATATTTCTTTTTTATATTTTCTGGCATTTTTAGTTTTATAAAATTATCAGTCCTCATTGGCATTTCAATATAATCTGCTGATTTCATAGAAATGCATATATCTTTTATCTTTTCATGAATTATAGATTCTGAGTTTGGTAAAAGATTATATGAATAAACTATATTTCCATTAGTCATACCAGGAGAAAAGAAATTTTTTCTATAAGCTGTAACTGTTTTACCTAATCGTTCTCCTCTATCCATTAAATATATTTGAGGCCATAAGTCTATTAGTCCATTTGGTGCTGGCGTACCTGTTAATCCTACGAAGCGTTTAAAATATGGTTGCATTATTTTTAACGCTTTAAATCGTTGTGATTTATAGCTTTTAAAACTACTCAACTCATCAATTACAATCATGTCAAATGGAAGTTTAGTTCCTCCAAATAAAGCACACATCCAAGCTACATTGTCTCTTGATATTATATAAATATCAGCTTTTGTTCTTAATGCTTGCATTCGTTGTTGCTGGGTGCCTATTATTTTAGAAAATCTTAAATTTTTTAAGTGGTCCCATTTTTCTGCTTCTTCTTGCCATACAGATTCAGCAACTCGTTTTGGAGCTATGATAAGAACAGAATTTACTTCACAATAATCATTCATTAATGAATTAATTGCTGTTAAAGTTGTTATAGTTTTACCTAACCCCATTTCAAGAAATATACCACAGAATCTATGGTTTATGATGTGTTGAATACAAGTTTTTTGATAAGTATGTAGATTTGTTTCATTCATAATTTTATGATTTTATCAATCAGTTCTATAATCTGCTCAGTTGTATCGACTACAAATACTTTAAATCCTAGTTTTCGCAATTGATTATGAACTAACATTTGAGATTTTCTTGGTTTTTGGCCAGTTGTTTTTAATTCTACAAATGCTATTTTTCCACCAGGAAATAAGCACATTCTATCTGGTATTCCTATAAAAAAATTACTTAATAACTTTATGCATAAGCCATTGTTTATTTTACATAACTCTACTAACTTTCTTTCAATTATTTTTTCACTTTCTATTTTTACCATAAATCTGTTTTTCTTTTGTAGTATTTTTGTTTACCATATATGTTAAATTGTTTTGTAGAAGATGTAAATTCCCATTCATCTAATGAACGCATTATGTCATTAATTTCTCTTGTGTTATATCGTGTCATATCATTTTTTTCTTTACCTAAACACTCACACCATATTTCTGATATACAAACACTATCACGTATTATTTCGCCATTACTTGCTAATGGGTCATCTAACCATGTTCTACGTTCATATAAATCTTTTTTATCCCAGTCTTTTGGTAATAACTTATTTAGATAATTTTCAATAACACCTTTTCGTTCATCTGTAGCTGAGTGCTTTGATTGTTCAGTTTTAGCTAGCTGTGTAACTTCTTCATCAAAATAAAGTTTTTCTCCTGCTTTATAAAGTTTAAAGGCTTCAGCCCAAATTTGGTCAATTTCATTTTCTGTTAAATCATCAATTACTGATTTTTTAATTCTTTCAACATGAATATCAATAGGATTAAAACGTCTATTTCCAGTTGGGTCTCTTAAAAAATCAGTATCATTTGTTGTACCAAAAAATATACATTGCCTTTTATAAACTTCAACAGTACGAGCATAAGCTGGTCTAAACTTATCTTGTTGTTTTGAAATAAATTGCTTAATAGCTTCAGCTTCTGATTTTTTAAAAGCAGAAAGCTCAGCTATTTCTATAATCCATGAACCTAATAATTGCTCAATTGCTTCTTTACCTTGAACAGTTGTAAAAGTATCTGAAAACCAATTTTTACCGAGCTTTTTTACAAATGTACTTTTATATGTTCCTTGTGGACCAACAAGAATTAATACCATATCATATTTACATCCTGGCTCTATTATACGTGCTACAGCTGCACATAAAGCTTTTCTAATGGCTGCTCTTGTATAAGCATTATCATCAGCACCAAAATAATCAATCAATAATGTATCAATTCTGTTTATTCTGTCCCATTTTAAGCTATTTAAATATTCTCTAACTGGATGAAAGTTTTTTCTTTGACATTCAATTGCTATTGCATCATCAATTTTTTGGCTAGCAGTAATTCCATATATACACTCGATATAATTTCTTATGCCAGAATAGTCAACATCAAGCATATTATCAGGATGGCTTTCAAGTTTACGCCAAGGTAAATCTTTTAGCACATATCGCATATGGTCAAATTGGTTTGTTACAAAAGCATTTTTAAGGATATTATCATTTTTAAGAATTAAATTCAAGTTAATCGAAGAATTTTCATAATCTCCTTTTGAATTAATCTGTAAGCTTTCTGTCCATTCAATATTGTTTTGTTCAACTGGTTCACCAAATTCTGATTTAGCTAATACAAGTTTTTCTTCAGCTATGAGCTTTTTTGTTTTCTTATCATTAATGATAAGCTCTTCCATTTTTTTAAAGCTCTTTTTACTTCTGTCATCTTTTTCTATTCCAGAATCTAAATGGCCGAATAGATGTATACGAACTAAATCAAAAGCATTACATAACCTATTACTAGCTGGGTCAGTACTGTGATGAGAATAAGCAAACTTATCATCATAAACAATAAGGCCTGCTGCAGTTGTTCCTTTTGTATATGTATATCTATCTTCTCCTGCTTCTTCATAAACATCATTCAAAAAAGTTTCTATTGCTTCATTTATACTGTAGGCTTTACAAAAAGCACCAATTATTCCTTTTTTCTCTGATGGGTCTTCTTGTTTTTTTATTTCAGATAAAACAGAAGATTCAATTGAGCTAGCATGTGGCCATTCATTTATATTATGCCAATCACTATAAGAATTTAAAACATCATCAGCACTTAAAATAGGGCCATCTTGATATTCAAAATAATATTTAGTATCTTTAGAAACTGATGGCCAAAACATTAGTCTGTTTACTTCAAATGTTGTTTGGTCAAACAATTCTATATTTAAATCACCTGCTATTTTTCTAGCAATCGGTTCATACTCTTCAACTGAAACTTCTCTATCTAATGGTATTATTAATCTATGCCTAGGCTTAGAAGGAGTTGATTTATGGGTTGAATGTATACAAGCTGCACAATTGTATAAAATAGTAAAGTCATCCCAAAAATCACAATGAGAAAAATCAATATCAAGAGTAATAATTTGTTTATATGATACTGCTTCTTTTTTACGACTTCCATTTAATAAATATCCTCCTACATATCCACCTACATCTTTTATTTTTCCTTGTTCGGCTTTTGTAGCTGTAATAAACTGTTTATAAGTTTCATTTGTAACTACTGGATTTGATAATTTATCAAGCAACTTACTCCATTTAGTTTTTATATTTTTCCATTTTTTACTATTACTACTAAGAGCAGTTGCTATGTCTAAATTTATATCATATTTAATATTCATATTAATTAATCTTTCATATAATATTTACTAATAAATCCTGCCGCATTTAATGGTAAGTCTTTTGCCCATTCTGGTGGCTGTGACATAATTTTTATCATTTTATTAAGCTTTTCATTTGGATTATCAGCCAGTATTTCTGCAATTGCTTCATCATGCACATGCATTGTTATCGCGTATCCATTTTCTTCAAGATTTTTCATTGCAAAGCCAATTAAATCTCTCGAAATTGCTTGTACAATGTTCTCTGTTAACTTTCCACCATATGTATCAATTAATCCCCATTGCTTTGTTACCTGATTCATACCTTGATAGAATAAAAGCTTTGAAGTTCTTAGCCCTACTTTTTTTTCTTTAAATACAGGCTTGTAATAATATAATGCTCTTTTTGATGGCAATGTTATCATTAAATAATCTCCATTACAATCAAACTCAAGATTTTGTGGAGTCCCAATAACTTTTCTATTATATCTTACTGCTTCATGCGCACATTGTTCTATTTCAGACCAAAGATTAACTATATTTTTATTTGCATTTCTCCACAGTTTTACAATGTGCATCATTTCAGCATCACTCATACCCATTTTATCACCACCCATACGTTTCATTGCACCTAAAGAGCCTCCATATCCAAGAGCTAACTCTGCATTTTTAGCTTTTGCTCTTAATTCAGAACCTTTTGTTATTGCTTCTATTGGTACATTAAACATACGAGAGCCTGCTGCCTCATAAATCTTTCCATCGCCTCTAAATACATTCATTCTCCATTCTTCATCTGCTAACCATGATACAACTCTTGCTTCAATAGCAGAGAAATCAGCTACTGAGTAAAGCATATTATCAGGAGCAATAAAAGTCGTTCTAACTAGTTGCGATAAAATATCTGAAACATCACCATACATCATATTTACAGTATCCCAATCTCTTTTTCGTATCAACTCTCTTGGTGTATCTATATCATCAGTATGGTTTTTCGATAAGTTTTGTAATTGTACTAATCTTCCTGCCCATCTACCAGTTCTATTGGCACCATAAAATTGAAATGTTCCTCTTACTCGTCCATCAGACATTTTACAATTTAACATTGTATAATATTTTTTTACAGATGAACGACCAAGTTTTTGCCTATTTTCAAGAACTGTTACTAACTCTGGAATAGCTTGTACTGCTTCTAGCTTTAAAAGCATTTTTATTGACTCAGCAGCCATTGATTGATTTGTTGGGTCATAAGTTTGTCCATTAGCAGTAGCTAAAAACTTTTTATCATTTTCTGTTAATGTATTGTCAACAATATCAGCATAATTTTCAGCATACCATTTTTTTAATTGAGCTACAGAATTAGGATTTTCAAGATTTGTAATTTGCTTACTTTCATTCATAAGCATTTCTGTATATTTTTCATCGACATAAATAGCAGATTCTGCTAATTCTGTATCAATTAAGATTCCTCTATCATTAATGTTTTGGTCAAGTATATATAAGCTTCTTTCAAATTCTGGAATACTATATTTTTCTAATAACCTATATATTTCTCTTTCAGATAATACATCATATTTATTATACTCAATATACATATCCCATTTTTCAGATGCATCCCATGGATAATTTCTTGTACGCATTCCATTTACTTTAGTTGGTTTACATGGGCAGCTAAAGTATTTGATTAAAGCTTTACCAGTATCTAGTTTTTTATCTTGCAAATCAAGAACTTTTGAAACTGCATCCAAGCCTAATGGTAATCCACAATAAGCTGATTTTACAAGTGTACAATACCATTGTTCAACAGGAGTATCATATCCTATTCTTTTAAAAGCATTTCTTTCAAATACAGCATTGTGTGCATGTTTTTTTATATTTGGATTAAATAAAGCTTCCTCAAATTCTTCTGGAATTTCATCACCTGAAGCTAAATCTATAGTTTGCACTTCCTCATCATCAAAAGCATATCCAATTATTAGTATTTCAAAATCAGGTGATTCTATATATTTATAAGCACCACATAGTTTAATATCAACTGATGAATATGTTTCAATATCAATAAATAAATCTTTATACATGTGTTTAATTTTAGAATTTTGTACCTCAGACAGGATTCGAACCTGCACAAACATTTCTGTTTAAAAGATTTTAAGTCTTTCGTGTCTACCACTTTCACCACTGAGGCTTAAAAGCTCATTGCACATTTACCCTTTAAAAACTGATAAACCTTACAAACATATAATTTTTTATTATTTATATATTAATTTGTGCAATGAGCTTTATAATAGAAATAGAAATGAAATCAGTAAGTATAAATTAAAAAGGCTTATCTCTTATTAAATGCATATTGCAATATAAATTTTAAAAATTAATAAATGAGAAGAAAGGATTTAAAGAGGACTTTTTACATCAAATCATCATCCCATGCGTTATCACCACCGAAATCATCTTCAGCTGATGAACCACCTTCAAGACATTCTCCGTCTTCTAGCTTTTGTAAATTATTCAAACCAGCTGCAATACCTTTTGATTGAACATTAAAGGCATAGAAATTAATTGAAGCACGACCATAGCAACCAGAATAGAATTCTTCTTTATTAATAATCTGGTCAAGATTAGCATCTACAATTGATGGTTTTCGTGTTGATGAAGCATTAACAAAATAACAATCAGCATAGGCAGGGTCATCTGAACGTTCTTCATCGCCATCACGCAAAGGAATTTTCAATGTTGAAGGAATTTTTCCATTTTTATCAGCAATCTTTGCTTTTCCTGCTTGTTTTGCAGCTTCAATTGCTTTTTTAATTTTGTCAAGTGTTTTCTTATCACTTTTAGGAATTAAAATACTAATGATATACTTAGGAGTATCTCCATCTTTCATTGAAACGGGTTCAAATACATTTGCATAGCAAAAACGAACTTTACCTGTAATAACTTTTGTTGAATTTTCCATTGTTTTTTAATTTAATTATTGTTTAAAATCATTTATTGCATCTTCAATACCAATAGCAGGTCTTTTATCTGTATCTGGCACTAATGTTGGTTTACCTTGTGGCTTAATGATTACATCAAATAACTTTTCTTGTATTACTTTTTTACCTAATAGCTTTTCTAATTGTGATATAGATTTTAATTTTGTTTCAAAGATTTGGTCATCAGATAATTCAGGAAATCTTGCATACAGTGTATCAATTACTTTTTCTTCATTATCCCATTTTCTTCTACTTACACCTTCTACAACTTTAAATCCTGGCCAAATTTTATTGCCACTGTATGCTTCTTCTTGTGCATATTCAGTTATGCTATTTAACCATTCAATAAATTTTGGTGCTCGTTTTAATATATCTGCTATTTCATCATCACTTAAAAATTCAGACTTTTTAAATTCATACTTAGCAATTTCTAGTTGTTGTTCAGCTAAAGCTTTACATTGATTTTTTACAGAGCAAAATTTACACCAATTACCAGCTCTTGTATCACCTTGACCTTCAAATGCTAATTTAGCAGCTGGTTTTAATTCTGTTTCAGCCCAATGCATTAAGTCTTTTACGCTTATTTGCCAGGTAGATATATTATTTATTCTTGGTTGTACAATAGTAAGTTTAACATTTTGTATATCATACATTACATCAAACTTTCTTAATGCACCTAATCCATAAAGCATTAACTGCTTATTTGCATCAGCATATACAGGAACACCTTTACCATACTTCAAATCTATTACTTCAATTGCTCCATCATTTATTATAATGCAGTCAGCAGTTCCAAATGATTCTGGCACATATTCAGTTAAATCCAATTTTTGTTCTATTTCCATAATAGATTCATTGTTTTGTGATTTAGCTGAATTATATTCAGAAGTACAGTAGTCTACATAGATAGGAATTACATTAAGCATTTCTTCATTAAACAACTCATTTTCCATATATTTTTCGAGTTGATTTGAAAATTCTTCATCATTAATAATGTGAAGTATATCATGCTTAATATATAATTCTGAAATTTCATGTGCTAATGTTCCTTCTTGTGCATAAACTGAAGTTGTATGTTTACCATATTTTTCTTCAAGTTTTGCAGATGGAGTGCAATTAATCCACCGACTTGAGCCAGAAGCACTTAATAAAGCGTGAGCTCTATTTTCATGCAATTCCAAATGCTGTTTTGCTTTTGTTGATGATGGTTTTACTTTCAAAGTTGGCATATCTATTATATTGTATTTTTATAAAATATGTATCTTCTACTTGTTTATTACTGAAAATAATTGGCTCATAAAACCTTTTAAAATCTGAAGAAGCTTTTCTTAGTGCTTTTGTTTTTGATTTTGGCATAATTATAGTGTATTTAAAAAGTTAAGCATTTCCTGATATTTAGATTTATCAAGTTTTGTTACTGAAGGTGCACCTAACTCTGTAAGCTTATCCTTAATTTCTGTGCGATGCTCATTAACTTTTTCAGCTAGTGCTTTACGCACATCATTTATAGTTATTTCAGCAGCAGGAGCAGCAGGAGCAGCAGATTGTGCTTTAATAAATTGCTTAAGTACTTCTGTTAATTCACTTTGTAAATTAATGTTTACATCAATTGAAAATTTAAATGGTTCCATTGTTTTGTAATTTTTTTATTAAGTTATCTAAATAAGTAATCAAATCAATTAATGATATATTTGAAGCATTTATTTCTTGATATACCAAATCATTATTTTTATATAATGACAAAAATGCTCCATTATGATTTAGCTTTGCAGTGTAATCATTTTGCTTAAGAACAATGCTTTTATCTTCGAATTCTCCTCTCCAATTATTTATCATGTATAATTCTTGAGGTAATACTCCTATCATATCAGATAAAGCATTTATCTGATTTGCATCTATCACTGCTTGTCCATTTAAGATTCTATCAAGAGCAACTTTTTTATATCTAATATTAGGAAAAAGTGCCTCAGCGACTTTATCTTTATCTAGACTATAATGCTCAATGATTTTCTTAACATCAATTGTAAAATTGTTATTCGTCATATAAACTTTATTTTTTAATTTGTTACTGCAAAAGTAATGGCTATATATTAAAGAATAAAATTTTTTTAGTGAATAAACATAAATTATTTTGTTAAAGTATGTTAAAGCATTGAAAATCAATGAGTTAGAGCAAGAGAAACAAAGAGAATTTTTATTGTTTCTCTCTAAAGTGTTGAAAATCAATGAGTTAGAGCAAGAGAAACAAAGGAAACAATACTTTATAAACTTTCCGGAATAGCTAAAATGTTAATATATGTATAAAAATAATATCTCACGAAAGTTAAGAAATTATTGTTTCCTTTGTTTCTCTTACTCTAACTCATTGATTTTCAACACTTTAGAGAGAAACAATAAAAATTCTCTTTGTTTCTCTTTGTTCCCTAATATACAACCCTATTTTGATATTGTAACATACTCTGTTTTTATGATTTTTGTATTTGGATTTTTACTAATTACAGATATATTTTTAGATTTGTAACCAAATAACTTAATTGGCAATTTAAAAAATAAAAATTTCTTTTTAATAAGATTTTCTGTTATAAGTAATTCTTCTTTATTCTTTATATCTATTTGTATTGAATCTTTATAAACATTACCATTTAACTCGGTCCAGTTATTATTATAACTAAAATGTTTAACTGAATCTAAATAAATTGTATCATATATAGTTGTAAAATTAGTATGGTTTTCTATAACAGGTTTAATAATTGTTTTTACTTCATTTGAGCCAATTTTATATTTTAGTGATTTAATTAATCTATAATCATCAGCTCTGTATTTTTTTAAATCATTTATTGTTAAATATAATGACCCAGTAGAAATAGCATTTAAACTATCTTTTATTTTGAATTGTTCTAGTGAATCAAGTAAACTTATTTTTGTTTGCTTTAATTTACTTATTGTGTTCATATAATTTTTTTCATGTAAAAAAGCAGCTAGTACAACAGCTACAAAAATACATATATATATAATTTTTTCTTTCATATAATATTAATATTAAAATATCTCTAGAGCTATTCTAGGCTATTCTGAGAGGCTTTTATATAAAAGTAATATAAATTATCGTTTTATAAAATAAAGTCTCTCAGAATAGCCTAGAATAATTTTATTTTATTTGAATACTTTTTGGTATTCTTTTCTAAAATCTTCTAATTTAAAACTAGGACAAGCTTTTGCAGCAAATTCATAGTGGCAATGTACTTGATATAATTTTAAATTATATTTAGTAAGCAATTCATGAACAAGAATTATTAAAGCTTTTTTCTGTGCTTCAGTTCGTGTATCTTTTGGCTTTCCATTTTTATCTACACCACCAATATAGCATATACCAATAGAATTTGTATTATGGCCTAAGCAATGAGCACCAACTTTTTGTACAGGTCTACCATTATGAATTGTACCATCTAAATGAATAACATAATGATATCCACATCCATCCCATCTTTTAGCATTATGCCATTTTGTAATATCTTCTACTGTAAAATTTTTATTTTCTGGTGTAGCAGAGCAATGTAAAATTATTTCATTTATCTTTCTCATCTTTAGTTGCTAATTGTAATATTTGGTTAAAAACCTTTTTTCCTTCATCTGTAGTGGCTGCATTTACAATACTATTTATAACATTAGGTATATTAGCTGCATTTGCTTTTTTACGTCTACTGTTTTCAATAACAGATTTTCCTTCTATTATAATAACAGCTATTGCACCTAGCATAGTTGCAAATGGTAATATATAAAATGAAAGCATACAGCCAAGAATATCAAACATTAAAAAGAAAAGCATTACTCTAGCATAATCACCAATCTTTTTAACAGTTCTTCTAAATCCATGTGAAAATAACTTTTCTCCACATACTTTAGCTGCATCTGTTCCACTCCAAAAATCAACAAGGCATGCACAAACCATAAAAAACCAACATACTAATATAACTATGATTCTTATTAATGCATAGTATATAATAGCACTTGTATTTTGTGCTTCAATTAATTCTAACATATTAAGTGTATTTCTCCCAGTCTACTTCTATCTCTTTTGCTTTTATATCGGTAAGCCATCTATCAAAAATCATTCCACTATATCCATCTTCATCATTAATGATTGCTAATGCCATTGATATACAATCTTTAATAGTTGAAACTATACCAGTATTTGCAAAATCAGTATTATACATATTTACTAAATAAGCTAAATCACCATTAGAGCTGTGAAATTTAGCTTTTAGCTAGTATCTTCACTAATATAATTAGAAATTTCTGATGATTTTATTTTCGGAATAACTGAATATGGCTCCATTAAACTAGAAGCGTAATCAGCTAATTCATCTGTAAAATGGTAGCCATGCTTTTTTATGTATTCTTCAAAGCAATGGTCTTGCTCTCGTTTTTTTAAAATATATGCTTGTACTATTCTCATTTCTTAAATTCATTTATAAGACTTGTTACTGATTCTGAAAGTTTAGCTATAGCATCTTCCATACGATTCAGTCTTTCTGATGTTTCTCGTTTTTCTTTAAATACTGGATTTAATTCAGAAAGCAGCTGTTCAGATTTAGCTAAGATTTCTTTTTGTGATTCTACAGAATTTAATACTTGTTCAGCATTAGCTTTTAAAGCTTCTACTTCTGCAATTAAAGCTTGTTTTTCTGTAGTCAAAATAAGATTTTTGGCATATGCAATTGATTGATTTTCAGGTAAAACATAAGAACCAGATTTACCATCTAATTCAATTCCTAAATCAATAACCATTTGGCCAGGACAAGTAGGCTCAATTCTAGGAATTGATACTGATGTAACTTTGCCTTGCTTTATTGTTAATTCATTTTTATCCAAAATATGTAATGGATAATTAACTCGTAAATCTTTAAATAGAAGGGCCATAATAATATAAAATTTATAAGTATGGCTAGCATTGTATAATACTAGCCATACTTTGTTTTTGCTGTGAAAGCTCAAGTCTAGCATCATTATATTTTTGCTGTAAATCAGACTGCCAATGTTGATTCAAAGTATCGATAATCCTCTGTGTATTATCTTAACCTGCTCGAATCAAATCGCATTTATCCTGCTGCGCTTGGAATGCAGTTGAAGAGAATCCACGTTCAACAGAGCTGTTTACAAAATTAATTGCATTTTGCAAAGCATTAGTCTGTTTACACATTCCAAGATTCATATCACCTTTAAGGTTAAGAATCTCTTTTTGTGTTTGGCAGCAACAATTTTCTAGTGCTGACACAACTGAAGCTTTACCAGATTGAACAGCATTTATAATGCGTTCAGCTGAGAATCCAACTTGTCCAGAAAGCTTATCAATTCCATCACGAACATCACAAATTGCAGAGTTAAGGGTATTAAAATCACAATTCAAATTAGAAGCAAGCTGATTAATAGAAGCAGCATTACCTTTAATAGCATCCATAAGTAGATTACTATTTTGGTTATCAGCCATTTGTGAACGCATAGCTTGAATTTGATTTTGGATTTCAGCAGATTGAAGATTCTGTCCGCATCCATTATTCCACATACGTTGAGCAAACATCATCCATACAAGGTAAATAAAAGGATTATTCCATTGGCCATTCATACCACCATTCATCATAGCAGCCATAGCCATTGGGTCATTGTTTTTATTAGCCATTGCAGCATAAGCAAGAGCATCATTACCTCTATTACCATCGAGGCAATAAATTTTTTCAAAATCACTCATAATAATTAAGTTTTAAAAAGTTAGTAAAAATTATATTTTGCATCTTCGAAGAGCCATTTTATTTAGATAATTTTATAATATCATCTGCTTTTAAAAGTACATCTAATTTACTGTTACTTTGTGCAAATAAGCCGTCTGTGCCTTTATATAAGTTTGTATATTTTTTATTTGTATTATCAAAAAAGATGTAATCTTGTAAAGCATAATTAGTTGGTGTAAGATTGTATAAATCTTCTGAAGTTATTCCACATACACTTTCAGTGTTATATCTTTTAAAGCCCGCGGTGAGTCCAAGATATGCACCAAACCATATACCATATTTGTTTGGTTTAACAACTGTTGAAGGTATATCTTTTCCTTGAGTTGAGTATATTCTAAGAGGTTGTCCTGTTTTATAATCTTCTGAAGTAGATGGGTATCTGTCGACTGTTATTCTTTGTAATTCTATATCATCTACATAAATAACATGAGCAACTGCTAATAATGTACTTCGTATTTTGTTTATTGCATCATCTTGCTCTGAATTTTTTGTTACTTGTGTTGCTAATGTATTATATGTCTCTTTTGACATTAGCCCATCTGATGAGCTATTTGCAGTTGGAATTGGGTCAGTATGCTCTTTATTAATAGCCTCAGATTCAAATTGGCTTAATGTATATTTGTTACTACTTGAATCCCATTTTAGCCTATCACCAGTAAATAAAGACCAATTTTCTATAAATGCAATTGTAGTTCTATTAGAATCAGCAAAATAAATTGCTCGTTGATAAACATTTGTTTTATTGATAATAATTTGCCTACAGTAATCATTTTCTATACACTGAGACATTAAAATAGAAGCATAAAAACCATAAGTTAAACGTGCATTAGATATTTTAATATTACCACAAATACTAATTTCAGATAATTTATTTAAAGCATCTTGTTCACTATCAAAATTACCTAAATTTATATATCCTAATTCATCAACAACTTGGTTTACATTATTTAATGTACTTCGTATTTTGTTTATTGCATCATCTTGCTCTGAATTTTTTGTTACTTGTGTTGCTAATGTATTATATGTCTCTTTTGACATTGCTCCATCTGATGAGCTATTTGCAGTTGGAATAATTTTTGATATGTAGTTACCGTCACCTTCAGTTCTTCCCCAAAAGAAATGACGAATTATGCATTTTCCATCATTTTTAATAATGTCAAATTTCATAGATGATACAGATTTTTCAATATCATATATTGTACCATTAGAATAAACATAATTATTTATATTTCCTTTTACTCCAGTTTGAACTGAGGATCCAGCAAAATCTGCAATATTTACAAAAGCTTTTCTCCATTTTTTATCAGCTCCATTTAGTAATAATGCAAATTCATTTTTATTAACAACAATATTATCAAAATTTACATAAGTGCCAATTTCATTTGCTATATAATATACAGGAGCATTTGTACCAGTTATAGATTCTGGCTTGGTAGTAGTTGTAGCTATTCCACCGAAAATATATCCAACTCCTATATTATTTAGTATATTTATTAACACATCTTGTAATACTGTGCCTGTAATTTCTTGATTATTATTTTCTTTAATAACATTCTTAATGGCTGCTTTAGTTGTATCAAAATTTCCCATTTTAAGCTATTTTAATTTTACTATTTTGCTCAATGCTTGAACGTACTTGTATCCAATCTTGTGATGAATTATATTTTTCCAATGTAGTTGGATTTAATGTAATTGTAAAAGCTGTATTTGATTTAGCATTATCAACAATATATTTAATTGATTCAGCTGTTATCTGTGGGCTATGTATAAAACTTACGTCTAATCCTAAATTTTTAAGCTTTATTGAATGTAGCTTAATACATTTATTAAATGCCCCAAATACAGAATATCCATTTTCTGGTAAAGTAATTATGCCTGTAATTTCTTGTAAATTTTCACAATTAGCAAAAGTATTAGTTAAATTTGATACAACTAGCTCATCATCTACATTTAAGTCTATAGCTTCTGTTTCTTTACATCCATAAAAAGAACTGTGCAAATCAATATCAGTTGAAAAACCATTAAACCATTCATGACATTTTATATATTTTGATTTTGAATTAGCCCACATAGCAGTGTAGTTAGTTGTATTAGCTACTTTATCATATTCTTGGTCTGCTAATAACATATCAGCAGGACTCAAATTATAAAGTGTACTACCAACTAAAACTTGGAATTTGTTACTTTGCTTATCATATGTAGCATTAAAAAGCTTACTGTATACTTCAATTTCAGCTTCAGTAACAGGAGAAATAGCTTCTATAAAAGAATAGTGATTTAAATATGAGCTATTATTTTCAGTGCTTAAATGTAAATAATAATAACCATCATGCGCAGCTGTAATTGCAGTTACACTATCATTTGTATATTCAACAATTGAAAATAAAATTGTTAATTTATTATCAGAAACTACAACTCTTGCATTATGATTATTTTCATTTACAATTCTTATAACTGAATTTATTTCTCCTTGTTCATTAGTAACATTATACATGGTCGAATTGGTTTCAGTTTGAATAGCTTCTTTTTCAATGAAAATTGGGTTTGTTTCAACTAAACCATCATTACCTTCATTTAGTTTATCAGTAATAGCATTTAATAAAGGAGCTAAAGTTTTAGCACTTGCTGAACCTTGCTTAAATATGTTATTATCAATATATTTTTTTAATTCTTCTGTTGTCATATTTTAATCTTTTTTAAAATCAATATTAAAGTCATTATTAAAGTCACCTTTCATAATACTTGTATCACCGCTATTGTATATAATATTATCAATATCAAATTGACAATTTACTGAGGCTAAATCACCTTGTTCTTGCCAATCAACATTCATTTCGAACGCTATTGGCTCATACTCAGAATCTTGTGTTGATATTTTTATATTAGAACAAAGCCTAACAATTCTCAAAGCATCACATAAATATTCTGGTAATATAACATTAAATTTATATACTTTTTTACTAACTTGACTTTCTATAAATAAATAGCCTAACCTTTTTGTAGATTCTTCTTCAAATGAATATTCTGGTTTACCAAGTTCTGTCTGCAACCTTATTATAAATGATATTTGCCTTAAATCAATAAGTCCATTTTTTAAATAAAATCTACTATTAGGATTATTATATTTAATTTCTAAATAGCTATTACCTATATAATTTGTAAAACAAAAGATTTCTGAAAAATAAGTATTTTTATTACTCAAAGATATTTTTAAGTAATAATATCCTTCTTCAGTAACAATGACATTTAAAAAACCAGGGTATTCAATTAATGCATAATTATTATTATTATAAAGTCTTAATCCATTTTCTTCTAATTTTGATTTTATATTGATTTGTGAACCATCTTTATAATTAACTAAATAAACATTTTCAATACTAATATTACTATCATATTTACCAATACAAATTTGAAATGAATCAATTACACCCAAATTCATAATTAAAGGAGATATATGATTATACGCATAACTTTTTCTATGGTTTTGCTTATTTATATTATCATAAAAAGCCAATGGAGATAAGCAAATTATTTTGTCCATAATAAAAAATTTTTATATTGCAAATATAAAAAATATGAATATAACTTAAAAATATTTTAAAATTTATTCATATTTTTTATAGCATTTTAATAGTTAATCATAAGAAAGACTTATAGTACTAGCTTGCGTATTAACATCAGTTGATACGCTTTCAATTTGTCCATTACCTATTTTAGTTTTTATTAATTTATATTTATCTAATGTAAAATTCTGAATTTGAATTTTTATGCTATGATTTAAAATATGCTTTATACCATTTACTGGTAAGTTTTCAATATTATTTAATGATATCATATTACCTGGCAAATCATAAGAATAATGATGAATGAGATTATTCCATGACATATACCAATTTTGTGTATACACTGTATATTTAAAATTTTTCCATAAATTATTTAGCAGTGTATTTTTAATAATCGGCACCTTTTTAGTATTGTAGTCTGCTAATATTATTGCATATCCATCATTAGAAAAGCTATCAGGATTAAATAACATATAATCAATATCAGCTGAAAAATTGCTTATTGTAATTTCTTCATTACGTGTATCTAATAAATAATTATTCTTAAAGTCTACAACTAAATTAGCCATCGAATCAGTAGAATCATCCATCCATTTAAATTTATATTGAGAATTTAATTCTGATTTACTGTAATCTAATTCATATTGAGAATATAATAGGTATTGTTTATTAAATTTATCTTTTTCATTAGTTAAATCTAGTTGTATATTGTTAAAAGTATTATCATAGCTTCCTCCATTTAGAAAATAGCTTATGTGCTCAATTCTAAGTCTGTTCTCATTGTCTATAAACCAATAACATCTGAAGCTATCACGAAGCATTTCAAGAATAGCTTTTAATGTTATTTCTGATTTTTGAGCTGCTTGGTCATATTCTCCTTTCAATATATTAGTTTTTTGTGTTATATATAACTGGCAAGCTCCTAAATAATTAGAAGAAGCTAATTTATTAGAATTACTGTATAAGAAATTACTATATTCTGAAGTAGCTTCATGCTTTAAAGCTGGATTTATTTTTTTCAGCAATATAGAAATAACATCTGCAATATGTATTACATCTTTTATAGTGTATTCTTTATAATATTTAGATAAATATTTTTCAAATGCGTCATAACCAGTTGCATCATTTCCAAAATAAACCCATATAGAAACATTAGCCCATGCACTTTTACATACAGGATAATAATTTCTATTATCAAATGAATATGGCATAACAAAATATGTACCAAAATCATTCAACCCATAGGATGTGGCATCTTTTGATGAATCTGCACTATATACAAAATGCACCAAAGAATTTTTATTTTCTGTGAAATTTAATCCTATACATTTTTTATAATTAGCTCTATTTATAGCAAAGTCATCATATGGTAAATCATACAGTGGTGTTCCATTAACGCTGTCAGCATCACATATTAATCTGCCCCATATAGAATTTACAATTACACCATTACCTAAATATATATCGCCCGTCATAGGGTAAGCTGTGCTAGATTGATTTGCAATTATAAAATCATCAGAATCATATTTAGCATAAACATTTTTTGAATAATAGGTATTATTTTTTGTAGTTATTTGTATTTGATACAAATCAAGAAAAAGATAAAAATATCCATCACCTTCTACTTGTTCGTCGGCCACTTTTATATAAGCATCATCATATAACCTTCTTTCTGATGCTTCGATTCTATATTTTCCTATACCAGGTAAAGATATATCACCAACTAGTTGGCCTTTATTAGCGACCTTTATAAATTTTACTGTATTGCCTTGACTATCTTTCCATACATCTGATTTTTGTATTACTGCTGAAAATCCTATATCTTTATTTGAATATTCATACATGGTTGGACCTTTTGCAAAATAATACTTTTTTAATAAAGCATTTTCATCAGTTATGACTTCATTTACATCATCTTCCCAGTATGTTCCACCAGCATAACTTGATATAACGTTTTCACCTTTTATATATATCTGTACTACAGCTCTTTTTGTTAATGTTATTTTTGATTTCTTAGGTGCTAATTTTATTAAATCATATGTTTTTTCATAATTATCTAAAACTTGTTTATATCTATCATGTGATGAAAGCTTTAGTTCTACACTTTTTTTAAAGCAATCATATTTACAATCAATCTTATTAAATGTTGAATCAATTAAAAATTTATGGTTTTTAATTATACAAAAATATAAATTATCATTTATAGATTGCTTATTTATAAAATCATAATCTTTTTTCCATAATGTAATTTTTCCGCTTATACTGTCTCTAAAAAATTCTTGATTAGATTCTTTTTTAGACTCTGCTGTTAATGTTTTATAGTGTGGATTAGCTTCATATTCATATAAAATAATCTTATTTAAATTTTCGCTTATACCATACTCTGTTTTAAAATTACAAAATTGGAAAGCAACTTGTTTTGTATTTGCATTTAATGGCATAAATATATTAAACATTTGATTTTCATCAATTTTTGTACTTTTTATAAATTTATCATCATTATCATATTCAAGCATATAAACTTGTTTTCCTTTTCCAAATGGATTTAAATTACTAATAGTACCAAATGCATCATAAAAGTATTCAATTGTACTTTCTGTGATTAAAAAATTAATAAATTTAGAATTATTAACTTCAATTTTATTACAGTATGTAACTTTTACATACTTTAAAGCAACGCTAGTAAATTCTTTAAATTCACCAGTATTTATGTCGTAATAATACCCATCATTTAAGAGGGTATTATTACTTTCAATTCCAATATAAAATTTTAAATCATTCATCTTATTATGCGTTTTACATTCTTTGATATTTCAAGCATTGAGCCATCAGGCATTTGAATATATTTATATTCATTTTGAGTTTTTATATCATTTATTAATTTTTCAATTTTTGACAAATCAGTAATATTACAACTTGTATTATTTATATTGAGTTGTTGCAAATTATCTCCTTGTTCAAATGCTCTTGAGAATTTTTCTTCAAATGTACCATCATTTAATGATTTTATAATAGAAGGTAATTCTCGTTTATATCTTCTTGTTTGTCTTTTGTTTATAATAGCTAAAGCTTCACCACCTTCAGCACGCATATTTTTACCTTTACTATTCCTTGTTTGCAAATTTATATCATTACCTGAAGCATGAGAACCACCATCAAGAAATTCAAGACCACCTTCACCATATTCTTGGTTTTGTACCTTTGAAACTTGTGCTGCTTTAATTTTAGCTCCTATAAATGAACCCCACATAGCAGCAATAGCAGCAATAGCTAATGCAGGACCAAGAATACCTGTTCCTTTACACATTTCAACCCAAAGAATAGCTGAAGCTGTAACAAGATTTGAAGCTTGAACTGCAGTATTTATAGCTTCTTGCCTTTTTTGTGCTTTTATAAGCAATTGCTCTTTCTTTTGTTGATTTAATCTTTCTTGCTGTAATTCTTTTTTAGCTGTAGCAACATTATTAGCATAGCCATTATTGCGAGCTTCAATTTCAGCATCATAAGTTTCTTTCGCTGCATCTGCTCGTTCTTTTGCTTTGTCAACAGCTGTTTGAGCTAAATCAACTTCAGCTTGAGCTATATTTTGTAGCTGCTCAATTACTGTATTAGTAGCATCAAGAAAAGCAGAAATTTGGTTATCATCAAAACCTAAAGACGATAATAATGAACCACCAAGTCCATATTTACCAATTTTATTTATAATATCAGTTCCACTGCCTTGTTTACCTAAGCCTTTGAGTTTTTTATCTATGCCTTTTACAGCTAATTCAGCAGATTCAATTTGTACATCACTCCAATCTAATCCACCTTGCTCAGCGAGCTTTATTTGGCGTTCCCATCTAGCTTTTTCTTGCTGTAATTCAAAACGCTCAATTTCAATTGATGTATGTTGAGCTAAGTTAAAATAGTTTTTTTCAAATTCTTGGAACTGCTCAAAACCAGCCATTTCAAATTTAGCTCTAATAACGACTTCATTTTTCTTATATTTCTTTTTAATTTTTTTGTCATCAACTTGCTGTTCAGCAGGAAGAGCTCTATTAGCAGACAGCTCAAGGCTTTCAGCAAGTTTATTTTGCTCTAACTGTAATTGTAGTTGTTCACTTGTACCTGTTCTTGTTAATTCTAATGATGCATCAATATTCTTTTTATCAAGATTATATATAATTTGATTATATTTATTAACAAGCTCAGCACGTTTTTTTTGATACTTAGCTTGAATATCTAAATTTGTATTGCCATCATCAATATTTTGCTCTTGCTGTTGCCTATGGAAATCTAATTCAAGTTGTTCTTCAGCATCTAAAGCATCTTGTAAGGTTTTAAGTTCTTCTTGTAATGAATCTTTAATGAGTTGTACCCTATCTTCATAAGATTTTTTAGGAATTGGTAAAGCTGTAGTTGTAGCTGCATTTAAATTATACTTATCAGAATGTTCAGGTAAATTCGAATAATCTGTATCGTCATACTTTACAGATGTTTTATATTGAAAATTACGTAAAAACTCTCGTTGCAAAGCTATATTATTTGCTTTTTGCTCAGCATTGATTTTAGCAGTTTCAATTGATAGCTGTTTTAGATTATTAGCAATTGTTTTTGTAATCAATTGTTGCTGGTTTTCAATTTGCTTTTTTTGCTCAGCCGTTAAAGCTTTATACTTTTTACCTATATTTTTTACATACTCTTCATTTTTACGATATTTTTCCTTTAATGCTCCAATTTCTGCTGTAAGATTAGTAGCTATTTCTTGCCTACGCTTTTGATATTCATTTTGTGTAATAGCAGTTATACTTTGCTCATATTTTTTTTGTATATCAATATCATTTTTGTTAATAGTAGCTGTAAGGTCAGTTGGAGTTCTACCTTTAGGCGTTTTCTTTAGTTTTTTATGGTATTCACCAACGCCAGCATCTTTTAAAATTTTAGAAGCTTGCCTTTCAAGGTCAGAAGCTATTTCAAAATATCTATTGGCATAATCTATTTGGTCTTTTAAATCTGTGATAAGACTTTGCGTATATACGCCAACATTTTTATTGCCTGTTATAAATCTTGCAACTTTATTTTGTTTTTGAAATTTTCTTGCATCACCTTGTGTAAAAGCTTTAAATAAACCTTTAAGCTGTTGCCATAAAGTTTCTTGATTTTCTTGTCCTCCTTTTTCTTTCTTTTTACCAATTAAATCAATCTCAGCCCTTGTTTGTAAAGTTTTCTTATATTCTTCTTGAGCTAATGCTGTTGCAGCAGCTGCTTTTGCTCTTAATTCCAAAGCTTTTATGACTGCGCCAGTATTTTTAACTAGTAAATTTTCTGCTTGCTCTACATTATTAACTTCTACACCTAAATTTTTAAACTCATTAGCATTATCTCTAATAAATTGATTTTTTTCTTTATTTGTACGAAGTTCACTCCATTTTCGTGATAATTCTTTAAGTTTTACTACATTTTGTCCAAAATTGCCGTCTGCTTCTTTTAATTTATCATTTATATTATCCATTGCTATAGACATACGTCCAGCTTCAGTAGCAGCATCACCTATATGGCTAATCCAATTAATAATTTCCTTACCGTGGCTTGATAAAATAGTAATACCTATAATCATTGCAGTTTGCCAGCTAAAAATACTTTTAAGTATTGTTTTCATAACTGACTGAGCAGGTTTACCTTGAGCAATAAGTGCTTTATTTTTTTCTTTTAAATTTTGTATTTCATCAACAAGAATAGGCAAGTTATTTGAAATAGCAAGGAAAAATGTATTCATGCTTACTGCCATTGAAGGCAATTCACGAACAACTTGATTCATTGCATTTCCAAGTCCATTCCATGTTCTAGCATAATTACCTACAGAAAGCCTATGATTACCTGTAGCTTCCTGTAACACAATCATTTGCTTGTAAATATTTTTTGTTTCTGCTTCAAGGGCTTTACCAGATTCAGTGCTTTGTCGTTCAGCAGCTGACATAGCATTTAATTTAATTTTATTAAGCTCATATTGAGCTGCAAGTCTAGTATAAGAGCCTTCAGCACTTGAATTAACAGTCGCTAATAATTTTTGTTCTTTCTGTTGCTGTTTAATTTGCTGATTAAGCTTTTGTATTTCTAAGTATTCTTCACTTTGAACATGTTGCAATTTCTGTTGCGCAGCAGTTAAAGCATCAACTTTTTGTGTCTCTGAACCACGACCACTCACAATATTACTTATTTCTTTACGAATTGATAAAAGCTTTTGACCTTCCTCACTTCGTAAAAAATTAAGTTTTTGCTGTGCATTCTGTAAAGCTACTATCTGGCTTACTTCAGTTTTCATTTGCCCAGTGAGTTGAGACATTTGAGATTTTAAATTAGTAATTGTATTTAAAACCTCACCGCCATAAGCAGCATCTTCTCTTTCAGCTTTATTCAATGCTTGAAACAGCCTAATATTGTCTTTTAATTCAGCATCAAGAGCTTGGTATCTACTTGCTATTGAATTAACAATTGTTTTTTGACTATCAGATAAGCTATTTACGTCTTTGACTTGTGATTTTAATTTATTAAATGCTGAATTTGATGTATATAAAACTTCATTTAATACTTTATTTGCATTAGATAAATTATTAGCTGATACTGTAGCTTTCTCAATAGCTTCTTTTGATTGTGTCATTGATGAAGACACACTACTAAGATTTTTAGCAATATCTGATGAAATACTTTGAATTGAAGCTTTCATTGAAAGCATACTTTTATTTATACCTTCAATAGCAGTTAGCATTTTATCAAAAGCACCATCATCATATACTAATTCACTATATTTTATTTTTCCATCATCTGCTGCCATAACTATATTAATGTTTTTTAATTCTACTATATGCTTTCATTTCAGCTTCAGCCTGTTTATTTAAATTATGTAAAGCCGCATAAAACTCTAAAACATTTAGATTTTTTGCATTTATATTTGCTTTTTGACTTATATATAAACATGAAGTTTCAAATTGCTTATCACTTAAAACTTCAATTGAAGTTGAGCCGTTGAAGTTATTTATTTTTTGCTTATCAAAAAAGAATTTATCAATTTCAAATATCTCGTCACTATATTCAATGTCATCTATAACTCCTTTAAGAATAAGTAAAACTCTTTTCTTTAATAAATCATAAACTTCTTTTTCGCGTACATTATAAAACTCTTTTGGAAAATATATTTCCAGCTCTGATGAAAGTTTTTTTTTTTTTGAAAAATACTATTTAAGTTTGATTGCTTTTCAGTATTTATCAATGATAAAATATGCTTTAAATTCTCATCAGACAAATCCGTTACAATTTCGCCATCGAAGCTATAAATTAAAGCAGCAAAAGCTAAATTTTTTGGTGATACTTCAGATACTAGTAAAAAAAGACTTTGCTGTAAATTTTGTAGTTGTTGTTGGGCTTTTTTCAAATCAGAATTTAACAAAGAAATAAGATTAGCTATATGAGAATTGACTGAATCAATATCAGAACCTAATCCTGAATCTATTAAAACATATTTGTTATATTTTTGAAAATTTATAATTGGTAATTCATCAATACTGTCATATACTTTGATTTCATGATTATTTATATGTAAAGTTTTCATATTAATATTCTAGTTATTGGTGTTGAGAAAATAGGAATAAAAAATAATTTTGGATTTTGTAGCATTACTACTGTAACTATTATAATTACTAAACTTAACCAAAAGCTTAAACAAAAATCACAATCAAGCATTCTGCTAATTAGATTTGTAAGTTTATTATTATAATGTAAATCTAAATAGTCACGTATTTTATATCTTATTCCTGTTTTATTACTGTATAAAATTAAAAAAGCAGTCAATAGTGAGGTTAAAATTATTTGATATAGCGTTGGCATAGTTCTCTTGTTGTTATTTTAAATTCAATTCTTAAACCAGAATATGGGTACATAAAAAATTGTTTGTCAATAGATTGTATATTTTGTCCTTTATACAAATTACTGTTATATATTTTTTCTAATGAATATCCTTTATAGATGTTTTCGAATCTTTCATAAATTTTTGATATTTCTAATCTACCTGACGATGTAATTATTCCAGGTGTAGTTAAAACTGATACAACTTCATTTTTAATCTCTTCTGAATATATAAACAGTGAATCAGAATAAATAGATGATAAATCATACCAGAAAACAATAGCTCCAGAAAAACTAAATTGTGGTAATGATTGCATTAAAGTTGTAATCTCCTGCGGGTCATAAATATCAAACCAAGAAAAATTACCATAATTATCATTTGGTAATAATGATATATATTCTGCATTATTTAAGTATGCAGCAGGATATACGAACTTATCTCCCTCTAAGCCATGTTCTACTAATTTATAAGCTCTACCGAAAGCTATATCTAGCCAAGGTAGTTTGGCTTTTAGGCTTTTCTGTAAATCTTGTATAATCTTATCAAGCAATACAGGCTCTTTTTTAAATTCTATTTTAAAATTTTTATCAATCATTAGAAGATAATAAATTTGTTAATTTTTGTTGTAATTCTGGCCTTATATATTCTCTAATAAGGATGCTTAAATTTTCATTTGTTAATCTGAATATAGCTGAGCCATATTTTTCTATAAGACTTTGTGTATATTGAGTATCTGATGTAATAAAAAATCCATTTTCATCATATTCAACATGCATTTTATTATAAAATAGACCTGTATCTTTTAGTGTTACATAGTCTGTTATTTGTCCTTTTTTCTTTTTTCTTCTTATAGTTGATATCTTATATCCAGGTATAATCTCTGTATTTTTACCAGTTACACCTCTATTATACATTTGGTCTTCAGCAATCATACAAAGTATTTCATGCTCATGATTTAAAACTATTTGTTGAAGTTCTTCTTTTATTATATCTTTAAACTTACGTAATCTGTAAGCTAAATTTCTAAAAGAAGCATTAAAATATTGCTGAGGCATTTTTTTATATAGTTCTATATCTTATTCCATTATTTACACAAGGTAAACATACTCTATCAATACCTTCTGTACTTATATTTAATGCTTTAAAAGCTTTATCTAGTTGATAACTTAAGCCTGATTTTTTCATGGATGATGAATCTCCATCAATTTCATATAATATATCAACACGAGCAGCATTAATAGCATGCCTGTTTGTTCTTACATTAGAGTTATAAGCAAATTCTCTAAGCATATCAACTGCTAGTTGTTTAGCTATTACATCTTGAAATACATATTTATTATTTATAATAAAATCTGTTAAATCACAGCTTATACTTACATCAAGATTTAACCCATAATTAGTATCATAAGTATATTGATTATCTTCAATATCCCATAAATTTATAATGCCATCATTTTCTGGAATCAATTCCTCATTTGCATAAAATGGATGTATTTCTAAGTATTTAGACCAAGCTTTCCATAAAATCATATTAAGTCTTGAGCAATCTTTGCAAGGCCCTTTAGACCAATCATAATTTTTCTGTATAGCTTGACTTTCTTTAGGAATTTCTGATTGTTTATAGCATATATACCAACTACCACCTGGCTCAGAATTATTTTCATAGTTTAAATATATATCATCTACATTAAACCATTCAAATGTATTCTTTTTTAGTTTTGTTAGCTTTAATGTATACATTGGAATCATACAACTTGAATGCATGATATATATAGTATATTCACCAGGCTCAGTAAACTGTAGTCCTATTTTATTTATTTTAGTAACTATACCTTTGGCTCTAATAGGTACAACTTCAAATCCTACAAGATTATTTTTATTTTTAACTGTATCAACTATACGGCCTGTTCCATCAAACAGTACTTTATTTTCAACTAAATCTTTTGTTGCTCCATTACCCAATTTTTCATTTAAAAATCGTGTAATGGCTTTTGTAATACTTGCTTTTGTTTTTTGTTCAAGCCATTCTGAAAATGGATTTGTTAAAACCCAGTTATTTATATCACTTGGCACCACATTGATGCTATCTTGTAAAGCCTTATATATTTTACCATCATATTTTACGATGTTACCTTTTTTATAGTTAATTTCACTATTGTATTCATCATAGCTTACATTTCTAAAATCAGGTGCAATGCTTGAAATATTGTCTAGTGTAAGCAATGGATGAATGTGTTGAAAGTATATACCACTTTCACTTTTTGTCAAATTATCAGATATAGATAATTCAGATGTGTTATAGTATTGTTCCCATCCAATTAAATGAAGTAGCTTATTTTGTAACTCTTGTATTCTTAACATAACTTAAATTTTTAAATTAAAAAAACTGAGCGAGTTTAAAGTAACACTTTACCTTAAAACCTCACTCAGTCCCAAAGCTAATAACAGAGAAGAATTATGTTATTAGAATTTACAATACATTTAATCGCCTAAGTCTAATTTAGCCTATGGCTTCTGATTTACAACAAATACAGGCTTAGCATATGAAGCGTCTTCACTTGAAACATTAAATCCAAGGATAGGACTAGGCAGTGCGCCAACTCCAGAAGGCTTACTGTTATAAGCAGTTACAAATGCAATATCAACAGCAAAACCATAATGCTCCTTACGAGTACGTGTCATATCAGCAGTTGCTTCACCAGCAATACCTGAATAGTTACCAACGCTGTCATAGAAGTAAGTACCACAAGGCAAATTAAGCAATGGCAAAGTTGCAATACCCCATTCATGACCATCACCTGATACAGTACCAAGTAAGCAGTCACGCTCAAATCTTGTAAGCATACCAAGTGAACCACCCATTACAGCATAACCCTGAGCATATTTGTTCTCAGCTGCAGCAATATGATTTGTAAAGTGGAAAATCTTATCACCATACTCATTTCGCTTATTTACTGAGTTATAAATATCCTTTTGTGCAAGCTTTTTTACAATGCTTTCAAGACCAGCATCGCCAATCAAATGAATCTGACCATAAAAGTCATTTGCACCCATGATTACATTTAAATCGCCAAGCACATTTTCGCGTTCTGACCACTTAGCATTGATAGTATTGCCTACTTTATCATACAATAATGAATTATTGATAACAGCTGTTTTTGCTGCAGCAATTGCAGCTAAGGCATCAGTATCAAGCTTTTGACCAAGCTTATATACATACTTCATCAACTTAGTTTCAAAGTCACGCTGCATGCCAATTTCATTATTCATGTACATTGCAGGCGTAACAGTAAAACCGAATGCATAAGTTGCAAAGTTGATAGTGACCATTTTTGAAGTATTCTCACTATCAGCAATGACTAGCTCACGAGTATTACCAATATTAATAGCTCCATCATAATCAATAACAGGTGTTTCAAGGACATTACCAATTGAAGCACGTGCTTTTTCTTTAATTTCAGGAGTAAGAATGCCTGTAGGGTCATTAGACTGTTCCATAAAACAATCAAGTGCACCATACCGACTCGGGCGGTATTCAAACTTATCAAGGTTTGAATTAGCGCGAATGTTTTGAATACGAGTTAAAACTAAGCTCATAATTTAAAAATTTAAGTTGTGTTATTAAATAAGGTGCCACTTTATGCATTACCCATTTACATCTTGGCATCATGGATTTTTATCTAATAGGCAATTGAGCAACATTATTATCATTTCTCAACTGTAATGATTGCTCTGAAAATTGCTCTGAATCTCTTGTAATACCTTGTGAAAGCAAATAATTTTCAATAGATTTATCAGCTTCAATCTGTGTTCTTGCAGATGATAAATCTAAAGGACTTTTATCACCATCATTATTGATGATACTTTTTGTTCCACTACCAGGTTGCTGCTTACCAGTATCAATAGCATCCTTAATTGAAGTTTGCATAAGCAATTCTTTTGTAGTATAAGGATTTAGGCTATTTGCTGGATTGTTAAGGATATTACCATTTGTATCACGATAAACAAGAACTTTTGTTCCATTATTATCAATGAAGTCAGGTGTTCCTTTTGCTAAAATTTCTGCTTTAGCTGCATTAAGTAAAACTTTTTGTATCTCATCTGAAATACCTGCTTTGAATTTCAAACCAGAAATAGCATTAGTAAAAGCATAATTTACTTGAATATCTTTTACTTCTTTTTTATGTGCCTCATTAGAATTTTGAAATTCGGTCTCTTTTGTTTTCAGTTGTTTTTGCAATTCAGATACTCTATTCTGTGCATCAGAAAGTTGCTGCTTAAGAGTTTCATCAGTTGAATTACTAGCAAGCTTTTCTTTCAAGCTTGTAATCTCAGTTTTTTGTGTTTCAATCTGAGATTTTAATGTATCAGCTGAGCCAAACTGTGTCTTATAATTGTTAAGAACACGCTTAACATAATCATAACTTTTTTCACCGCTATTTTTTGCAATACCAGTAATCTTTAGAATATCAGCATCGTATGCACTATGCAATGCACCGATTTTTGTACCAATTACTGTATTTTCATCATTCTGTGACATCGTAGCAATTGTATTAAATTGCTCATCTGTCAAACCAGAAAGAGCTGCATTTTGTCTAAGAATTTCTACTGTTAACATATAGCTTTGGTTTTAATGATTAATCTTTAGAAATTAAACTACTAGCTTCTCCAGTAGGGTCATGAAGTACAGAAACAATCGTATACCCAAGATTTTTAAAGCTTTGCTTAAATACTTCAAATTCACCTCGTGAAAAAATCTGTACATAAGGAGGATTTATTTCTTTACCTGTTTTTGCACTGAATCTATTACCTCTTACAATGTTTAAATGTACATGATTCTCTGTACCTTTTGGTACTTCATAGCTACTACCATTACTTAAAGCTTTTTCAATTTCTTCATCGAGGTCAACAAGTTTAACAGCAATATCATTCAATTGTTCTTGCTGCTTATCTGTAAGCTTATCATCACTCTTCAGTTTGAGTAACTCTGCCTTCTTGGCTTCCAGCTGCTCCTTCTGCTCTTTGAGAGCTTGCAATTGAGTCATCTGCTTTTGCATATTCTAATAATTTATTATAAATAATTTCAATCTTTTGCTTAATTGGAATATTTATTCCAAATGCAATAATGTTAATGTTCTCACGTTCAAACTTATCAATATATGATGAAAAATTAAGTTTAATAAGCATTTTATACTTATCTGCTAATCCTTTTTCATACAATGAAAGAATTTGGTCTTGTGTCTTATGAGGATATGGCTCAATTTGCTTTAATAAAAGCATTCGCTGCATTAACAATGGATTATTTTTATACTCAACTTCAATAATTTGTTGAGTAATTGCATCTAATTCAGTATCAGAAGCTCCATTATTTTTTGCTTGATTCATTTTATCATACAACTCTTTTACTGTATAAACATAAAATTCTGTTCCCCAGTTAATAGATGATGATATAAATGCTTCACCATATCTTAATCTACAAATTGTATCTTCTACGAATTTTTGTGCCGATTCAAAATTAGTTTTCAATGAATTAAGAACACTCGTTTTACTTTCAAAATTAGCTGCAACTTGTGTTTCATTAATAGCTTCTTTTTCACTGACATTTCCATCAGAACCAACAATCGATAGTATGATTTCATTTTTTAATCTATCACACTCGTTCACATTATAGTCAAGAGATTCTTTATCGATTGTTGTAATAGTAACTGGATTACTTAAATCTGCAACTCCTTCAGCCTGACTTGGAATTGGAACTTCAAGAAATGAGCCAGGACCAGCTATTCGCTTTTCGCTACAGCAAGGGCATTTTTCAACAGAACCATCAGCAAGTATTTTATATTCTCCTTTGCTATTTCTTAAAAATCCGCCATCGCAATAGTCACCTGTCTCATTATTCTCAAAGTTACAATCTGCTGCATACGCGCTATAAATAGGGTATGGAGCATACAAATCAAGATGTCGTTTAGATATTGAAAAGAATAAATACCAATCAAGATTTGAAAGCTCTTTTGCTATTGGATTCTTCTTAATATCTCTGTACTTTTCATTTAAAGGAGTAGACCAGAAAAACCGAGCTGGACAATATGACAGGTTATGAACCGATTCAACGACAAGACCTGAAATTTCATTCTTCTCGTTTAACTGGTATACTCTCATAAATGTATCATCAAAAACAGCAACTTTATTATCAGGTTGTTTAAAAACAATCCAGTTTAGTTCTGTTCCATCAGATGTTTCATAGTCAATAACACTTTCTATATCAAGCCAGTAAAAATATGGCTCTGGATATAAAGATGTTTGTGACAATGGCAAATCTACAATGAGAACTGAATTGGGAGAAACTTTCATTTTATTCCAACCTACAGTTTTCCAAATTTCAGGCTCATGTAGATTTTCACGCTTATATTTTTGCCAATCATCATACATTTCTCCATTTGAGAATTGGTATGATGATGAGCTATTACGGCTGTTAAATACTCGCTCTAAATCTCTATAAACATCTTCAGCAATAGCTGGTGTTTGTAATGGAAACTTAAAGAGATGTAAAAATGTATTAAACTTATCTTTTGGAAGAAGATGATTTACCCAATCAATAAAATTTGAAGTAGGTAAATTTATATCAGATACTGCCATATTCGTCTCAGTATGAAATCTAAGACGCTTTTGCAGAAGTGAAGCTTTTTGAATTGTTTGCTTCTTACTCGGTTTCTGCAGTATTTGCTTTATCTGATTTAAGTCTAATGCCATTTTCTTCGTCGTAATAATAATTGCTGTTTTCAACTATCTTCCAGCCACCATTTAGAGCATCACCCATATCTAATAGGCGTTCTGCGTGTGATAATGTAAACTCACGTTTTTCTCCATCAGGCGTACATAGAATAACAGTTTTTTCTTTTTTAATCTTTCTCATTATCCTACTGCATTTGCGAGGTCAGTTAAAGGATTGTAATTAAATGTATCAGCTTTTACAATTACAAGATTATCTGACCAATTAGGGAAGAAACTCCATTTAATAGCGTTGCTGTCAGGCTCTTCATATCCACCGAGGTTTTTATCACCTACAAAAAACTTACCTACAGGAATAGGCAAATATGCTGTTGGCGTATCAGTATTATCAGCTAAACAACCAATATTACCATTTTCATCAATCAAATAAACTCCGATGTTTTCGCAGCTGTACTCTTTCAATGTTTTAATGGTTGACTGTTGTTCCTGATAGATAACTCCTTCAAATGTAGTTGGCTCACGACCAATTACAATTTCAATACCACCAAGTGTTTGATTACCACCACCAAATGTACGCTCTTCACCAGGGGTAGTTGTAGGATTCTGTATGTATGGTGTTACTACCATTTTTGTACCATCTTTAGCAGCAAAGAAAGGAGTCATCGTAGCCTTCTTAGCAATACTTGCTACAGGAATAGAGTTCTTTTCACCTGTAGACTTGTAAATGCGCTGAATAATGATTTTTTGAATCTGCCCCAGGCTTTCTTTGCATTCAGCAATCTTAAGGTCAGCTAAGCATGCTCCTGCAGGGCATCCACAATTAAGTCCCATAAATTTTAATTTTTAAATGTGATTATACTACAAAAGCAGCATTTTTATTAAAGCCACTTAGGTTTACTGTATATCGCAAATATAAATACTTATCTCGAAAAATAAAAATCTAAAGCTTTAAAAAACATTAAAATTTCAAAAATTTATCTCTGAGAGCTCTTTTTATTTTTGACGATAACTTTTATTACTTTTATATAAAAACGTCTCCAGAGCTATTCTGAGCGCTCCAGAGACGTTTTTTTCTATATATTTATTATATACTAATTTCTAAGAGTTATTCCTTTTCTATTATCTCTAGCAATATGCATCTCGTAACATCCAGTCAAGCAATCTGGAGCATCATCATGCATAGAACGTCGTCTATTATCTTTACGATAACTTGTAATTGCTGAATAAAAGCCTGGCCACATTTTATCCCATCCTTCAGGCATAAGAATTTCTGATTGCACATTAGCTGACCAGTTATAAATACGTGAAAATTTATTTTCTGTTTGCGTGAAAAATTCAATTATACATCTAAAATTTTTAAGACTTATACGTAGTATTCTTTTTATATTTCGACCAAACCCTCTACCACCATTATTTGATTCAATTTTTGCTTTTACAGTTCTATTTTTATTCAACATTTGTGCTGTTCTAGGTTCGGTATATTCCATAGGCTTATTAGTGAAGAGTACATCAGTAATATATAAAAATTCTGGTGTATCAATAAAGCAAATGGAGCAGAGTGAATCTGCGCCTGTGTCTGCAGTATCTGTATAATTCCATCTTTTTAATGCTTGCACTCCTTGTGGTAATTGGTCTGGTGTATAAGTTTTAAATCCATTCGGATACATAAGGCCTTCTTTAGGCTTTGGGTCTTGCATATACTGTGTATCAAAGATAACTGGATTAATTTCACGCATTCGCTCCAACTCCTCTACTGTATGTTTCATTGGCCATAATGCCTTTTTGTTACCATTTTCATCAATTTGAATTGCTGGCATAGATAATACTATCCATTCATCAGGTTCTTTTTCCATCAGATAGCCGCATAAATCTTTTTCATGAAGCCTCTGCATAATTATGATAATAGGAGTATCACGTGAGTTTACACGATTTCGTATAGTACTTTCAAATCGTGTATTAATACGCTCACGTACAATATCAGAATCAGCATCTTCTGGTTTCATAGGGTCATCAATCAGAATTGCACCATTGAATAAATTGGTTTTAGCATCTATCAATCCTAATATTTTGTTCAGGCCTTTGTCAAATGTGAGGTCATCATAAGTAAGTTCACTTTCATCAACTTCATCAACTTGACCTGCACCAAAACCTGTTACCTGTCCTTGTGTTGATACTGCATAAAATTCACCTCCAGCAAGTGTTTTCCACCGTTCAGATGAGCCTTTTTCTTTTTCAAGCTGTGAATTTGGAAAAAGTACTTTGTACAGTGGTTCCATCATGATACTTCTTATTGTAGCTGAATTATCTTTTACAAGAGTATCTGAATATGACAAATGAAGAAATTTGCATGTTGGGTTTAAAGCATAGCACCAACTGGTAAACATTTTAATTACTGTTTCAGTTTTTGAATATCGTGGTGGCATGTTGATGATTAATCGCTTACATTTACCATCAACTACATTCTGTAATGCTTCAAATATATGTCTATGGTGTTCATTGACAGCAAATGAACGATGATATTGAGCTTTAAACATCGCTTTTGTATATTTTTCAAGTGATGAAAGCATATCTAAGCGTAAAAGCTCTTTTGGGTCTATCTGCTGTCCTGCAAGTTTATTATGAATACTACTTTGTATTTTTTCAAGAGATGACTTCTGTTGTGCTTTATTGTATTGTGCCATAACTATTTACCTATTATTGTATCACGAATAACCATATATGCTTCACGAGAAACTACTGTATTTGGAATAATGCCAGGTAATGCTTGATTCTGCTGAGGTAATTCTAGCATAGCAGCATTTGCTTTACCAAAAATTCTATCCCACAGCCTTTCAATTGTTTCTATATTGCCTAATTTTGCATCTTCTTTTAATCGTTTTATTACTGTTTTTATTGCTAATGGTACACGTGGATTACTGTACAAAGCATTTAACTGATTTTCATTGCAAGTTAGTAAACATGAAAGTAAATTGTATGTATCTGTTTTAGTCAAATACAAATTAAGATTTATATTCAAAGAATCTAAAAGCTTCACTACATCTCTTTTAGTTGTTCCTGCATAAGGTGACAAATCAGAATGTCCTTCGCCTGATAAAAAGTTTTGAGCTTCAGGTGAATCTTCTATTACTTCAAGTTCTGCTATGTTTTGTAAAGTTTGTTGCTTTTCTTTTTCAAGCTTTTCTTTTTGATGTTTATTTAGTCCATAAGTAGGGTCAGCTTCTTGCATTTTTATCTTTTCAATATTTTTCTTTTCTTGCAACTTTAATTTTGCAAGTGTAGCTGCATTTTGTTTTTGTATTTTTTCTTCTGATACTCGTTGGACTTCATTCTGTAAATCTTCTGATGAATTATAATTCTCATTTAATTCGTCATGCTCTGGAAGCAAGGATGAAATTAAGTTTTGTGCTACTTCTTGTTTCATTGCTTTGTAGTTTTTAGTAATATTGCAAATATACAACATTTTTTAAATATGCGATAAAAAAATATATTAATTTTCTTTAATTACGTATTTATACTTTTTAATTGAATTTGATTATGCTTTATATTTTTGTAAAGCATTTTTGCAAAATAACAGTATAGCAGAGAAACACAAACTTTTTTGAAAAGTGCAAAAAAAATTTCAGTAAAACCTCATAACTCATTGATTTTCAACGTATTACAAATCTATAAAAAATTTCAGAGAAACAATGAATTTTCTTTGTTTCTCTTATTGTTTCTCTCTAAGTCGTTGATTTCCAATGAGTTATAACAAAAATTTTAAGAGAAACAAAGGAAACAATACTTTCTAAACTTTCTAGAGCGTAATTGTTAAAATTTATTTTCTATTTTTAACAAATGACTCACTGAAAGTTTAGAAAGTATTGTTTCCTTTGTTTCTCTCGCTCTAAGTCGTTGATTTTCAATGAGTTACGTAGAAACAATAAGAGAAACAAAGAAAATTATTGTTTCTACTGAAATTTTTTCATATAAAAGAAATGTATTGAAAATCAATGAGTTAGAGTGAAATTTAAAAAAAATTCAGTACTTTTCAAAAAAGTTTGTGTTTCTCGTAACTATAAATTTTGCTAAGAATAAATAGCAAAAGCTACTTTTTTGCCTGGGGGCCTGCTTTATTTTATACATTTTTTAACCATTCTAAATTCAATCTAATTTTTTATTTTGATAGATTTCACAAAAATTAACGAGCCTGGAAAGGGCCTGCTTTATTTTTGAGAAATATTTTGACCTTTAATAGAAAATTTATATTTTTTAGATTTGTAGCGATTTTGGCATATATCCTAAAATTTTTTTGCAAGAGAGCGACAGAGTACCAGTACTTATATAAGGCTCTACACCTTTTTTCACAAATGGGCCCAAAATTTAACAGCATTTAACTTGAATACATTTTAACAAATTATAACCATACCCAAGAGCTTTTAACGCATCCTAACTTTAAAATGAATAATTTAACAACTCTTCACGAAATCGCTGAAAAATTAGTGCATGATAACATTTGTACGCTAAATTCAGAAGATTTTAACGAAAATTATGACGAAACGCTGAGTTATATAAAAAGTGTTATAAATGATTATGTAGTTGATGTGGTAATGTTAAATAGATTTAAATAAGTTTACCACACTGGCATAAAGCCATAATTGTTGTTAAAATAACAGCGATTATGGCTTTGTGTCGTGAAGGAACGTTAACTATATGTTAAATTTGGTTAAATCCTAGCTCTCAGCCATAATTGATGTTAACCATTAATACCAATTAACCTATCTACTATCAAATCAACTCTTATTCACATAGCCACGCACGCGTTAAGCCTATTTAACATATTGATATTAAATCACCTGCTTTATTCACATAATCACCTGCTTTATTCACACATTTTAGCTTGAATACATTTTAACAAAAATCTTAAATTTATTTTGATTTATTATGATTAAAAATTTTTGAGTTTATATATTTATTAGTATATTTGCAGTGGACTTCATTTTTTGTTATATATATGATAGAGCGTAAGAAATATATGTCGCTTCTTGAAAAATGGCGCGACAAGAAGGTTATAAAGGTTGTCACTGGCGTTAGACGTTGTGGCAAGTCATCTCTATTGCGGATGTTCCGTGAGAAATTGTCAGATAACGGAGTGGAAGAAAGACAGATTCTCGAGTTCAACTTTGAGGACTTGTCTAACGAACCATTTCTTGATTATCACGTGCTCTACTCACATATCCGCAAGAATTTGTGCGGTGACCGTATGAATTACATTTTTTTTGACGAGATACAGATGGTCGAGAACTTTCAGAAAGTTGTCGACAGTCTGTTTCTGCTTGATAACGTCGACCTTTACGTTACGGGGTCAAATGCTTATCTATTGTCTGGAGAAATTGCAACATTGCTCACCGGCAGATATGTCGAAATCAAGCTTTTCCCATTCTCCTTCGCAGAATATATCGAAGCATTGCCTGAGGGAACGCCACACGATACGGCATATCGTCATTTTTCAGAGAAAGGCGGGTTTCCATATACAGTACAGATAGCCAATGACGATGAGATGCTAAGGGAGTATCTCACAGGATTGTATAACACGATCGTACTGAAAGACGTGGTGGCACGTAGAAAAATCACAGACGTAATGATGCTTGAGAGCATAGTCAGATTCCTTGCAGACAATATCGGCAATCTGTCCGTTATAAAGCGCATCAGCGACGCCATGACATCGCAAGGCCGCAAGGTGTCTGTGCATACTGTGGAGAATTACATTTCAGCCCTTTCCGACAGCTACATTTTTTATCCCGTATACAGATACGATGCCAAAGGAAAACAACTCTTGAAGACAGGACAAAAATACTACCTTGTAGACACCGGACTTCGAAACATAATCAACGGCACTAAGGGTGGCGACTTAGGACATATTCTCGAGAACATTGTTTTTCTGGAATTGGCTCGTCGTGGCGGAGAAATATATGTAGGAAAGGTGGACAATGCAGAGATCGACTTTATTGTGATTAAAGGAGAAGCGAGAGAATACTATCAGATCTCATTGAGTGTAAGAGACGAAAACACCATGCAGCGCGAACTTGCGCCTCTGCAAGCCATTCAGGATTATTATCCCAAATACTTGTTAACTCTCGACAACGACCCTGTAGTTCTGCATAACGGAATAAAGCAAATGTACGTAATCGACTGGCTGTTGCAAAACTAAGACACCGATACAAGTCTTTGTTCGGAAGGAATGTGAATTAAGGAATTGTTTCCTCCTGAAGAACAAAGCTTGTATCCGTACTTTACATATCGCAATATTGAGTAT